>LULI01000459.1_pt1 | contig 14462 bp, 15 predicted proteins | sample 728191 | NCBI WGS metagenome assembly LULI01 (sample SAMN03860293, study PRJNA289734) | marine metagenome | biome: seawater column; feature: ocean; material: water; isolation source: Red Sea water column Station 169 - depth 50m | place: Saudi Arabia: Red Sea | collected 2011-10-15 | depth 50 m | reverse complement strand
ATTGTGATTTTATATCTTTTTCCAACCTTTATTAATTAGTTTCATAACGGAGTTTACGATTGGTATTGAAACTTGTCTACTGAACCAAATAATTGGAAGCGTAATTAGAAAAATGACCCATATTACTTTTTGATTTAAGTCACTTGCTCTCTGAGATGCTAACATTCTGTCATTATCATAAATCCATTTATACTCATTGTTCTTTCTATTTTTATTCCAACTTTTTCTTAATTGACTTGTCTCTGGTGTCCATTTATTTGCATCAATGGTTACACCATCTATTGTAATTTGTTTGTAACGACCGACACAATCTGATGATTTTCTATTATTGGGACATTTCATATACCACTCTTTAGTGAGACGCTCTGTTAAAATTTCGTGTGTCCAATCTGGTACAGAATTATTTTTATAAAGACTTCCGACAAGCAAAAAGTAAGAAATACAACTTAAGATAAAAACATAAGATAGTTTAACAATCTTTTTAAAGTCGGTTTTTTTACTCATGATTTAAATGGAAATTATAATCGAATAAAGGAGGTCCTAACAGACAAGATATCTTCTCAATTGCTTCCGAATCCTTTCTCAATAGTGAGGAAAGTGAGGAAGACATCTGAAAAAGGTATTATAAATCGAGGGGGATTTTTAATGCTGTGGGAATTTTACTGCCCTTTTTTTTTATTTATTCTTCAATTTTTTATAAACTATTTTTTTCCAGTTATAGTGATTGTAAATTGAATTAATTACAATAATTTTGTTATTATCAATATCAATAATAATTTGTTGTCCACCTAAGCCATCTAAGCCTATAATTTTTTTCTTTTCAAGACCAACAACATCAAAATGAAATTGACCACCATATTTTTTGGTAGCACTGAAAATACTATTATAACGATTAGTAACTTTTATATTTTTATCTATTCTATTTTCATATATACTTTTTAAATATTTTCCAACACAAGTATCATTTTTCCAGTCTTCCATTATGGTTTGAGCTATTCTTAAATAATCATATCTGGTTGCAAAAAAAGTATATCTACCTGAGCCAATCGTTTCATCCTTGCTATTTCTTAAAAAATAAACACTATTTTTTACTTTGACGTGTTCGTTAAAAACTTTGTTCAACAAATTTTGATAGTTTTTACCTGTTTTGAAGATTGTATAATTAAGAGCAACATGTGTTGCTAGTGCGCTATAATTGTAAACTGGTTTAGATTTCTTTGTATTTTGTAAATTATTTTCCATTAAATATCTTAAGGCTAATAAATTCGCACTCCTTGCAGCACTACCTTTTAATAAATCATCTTTTTCAAATTTTCTTTTTCCAATATAATCTTGATCTCCTGCAGTCATATTCAATACATCAATTAATTTTTGACCATCATACAAAGTATTTTTTATAATTGGCCAATCATTCATTACTACATTAACGCCGTCGACATATCCTTCACAAATTGCATGTCCTATCACGTAAGAAGATAAACTTTTTCCAACTGAATTTGATTTAAACAATCTCTCTTCTTCTTTGGTTCCATCGGGCCAGTAGCCTGGAGATTTTTCATCTATTGTTATACTGTCATTTTCATAAAAAATATAACTTACCAATCCTGTTTTTTTAAAATTTTTAATTTGTTTTTTTATAAGTTTGTCTTTAATAAGTTTAGTTTTAAATTGACGATATTGATCGGATCCCTCAATTTTATACTTTGGAAAAAAAGAAAATCCGTATGGAAAAGAGTCGTGATCTGCATTTGATGGTGGATTTACCAATAAAATTAATATGATAATAAATAAGTATCTTTTCATATTATTGTTATAAAAATATATTTATTTATCCACTGTATCTTTTTCATGGTGGATGAAAACTTAATCTAACAAATTTATGTAGTCTTTTTCTAATTAACCACATGTTGCGAATCTATATTTATACTCAAGTTGTATCCATCACTTAGTAATTGAGAAAAAACGCTTTGTAATTAAGAGTTTTTAGATGTTTTAAAAAAATATTTTTTATATATAACGGCGCTCAAATGACAACTGAAATTAGAAACATAACCATTATCGCTCACGTCGATCACGGTAAAACAACCTTAATCGACAATCTGATGAAACAAAGCGGATCTTTTAGAGAAAATGAAGTTGTAGATGAAAGATTAATGGATTCCGGTGAACTTGAAAAAGAGAGAGGAATTACAATTTTAGCCAAACCAGCATCCATTAATTGGAATAATTCAAGAATAAACATAATTGACACTCCTGGACACAGAGATTTTGCAGCAGAAGTAGAGAGAGTTTTAAGTATGGCAGATGGAGCTTTGCTATTAATTGACTCGGCTGAGGGAGTGATGCCTCAAACTAAATTTGTTTTGGCAAAAGCACTAAAGCAAGGGCTAAAACCAATAGTTGTGATAAATAAATTAGATAAGCCAGATCAAAGAGCAAATGAAGTTTTAGATGAAACTTTTGACTTATTTGTAAGTTTAGATGCTAACGAAGAGCAATTAGATTTTCCAGTTATATATGCTAGTGGTAGATCGGGTTGGGCTAGTAAAGAAATTGATGGCCCTAGGGAAAACTTACATCCATTATTAGATTTAATAATTGAACATGTACAACCAGCAAAATTTGATAAGACAAAACCTTTTGCAATGCTATCTACCCTACTTTATGCTGATAGTTTCTTAGGTAGAAGTTTAGTTGGACGAATATCTCAAGGTACAGCAAAAGCAAACCAACAAATTAAAGCAATAAATTTAGATGGTGAAAAAGTTGATGAGGGAAGATTAACTAAAATATTTAGATATGAAGGTACAAAAAAAGTTCCGATAGATATAGGTGAAGCTGGAGATATAGTCGTTGTAGCTGGTTTAGAAAAAGCAAATGTTGCTGATACTATTTGTGATCTAGATGTAGATAATCCAATTCAAGCTACTCCAATAGATCCACCAACAATGTCAATAAAGATTACTGTAAATAGTTCGCCACTCGCAGGTACCGAAGGTAAAAAATTAACAAGCACCCAGATCAGAGAAAGATTGATGGTTGAGGCTCAAAATAATGTTGGAATTACATTTTCCGAAAATGAAAACAAAGATGCATTTGAAATTAGTGGACGTGGTGAATTAATGTTAGAAATTCTTCTTACACAAATGCGAAGAGAAGGATTTGAACTAACCGTTAGCCCACCAAGAGTTTTATTCAAAAAAGATGATGATGGAAATAAATTAGAACCTTTTGAAGAAATAACCGTAGATTTAGATGAGGAATATTCATCAAAAATCATTGACTCTATGAATAGAAGAAAAGGAAAGTTGATAGATCTTAAGGATACAGGCAAAAATAAAAAGAGACTTATTTTCCATGCACCTACTCGAGGTCTGATGGGTTATACAAGTAGATTTTTAACTCTTACAAAAGGCACAGGCGTAATAAATAGAATTTTTCACTCATATAGTAAATTTGAAGGAGAGATGGAAGGTAGAAGAAATGGTGCTTTAATCTCTATGGAACAAGGTAAAGCTGTTGCCTTTGCAATATTTAATCTACAGGCAAGAGGTGAGATGTTCGTAACTCATAATGATCCTGTTTATTCAGGTATGATAGTTGGTTTAGCTCCAAAACCTGGAGATATGATAATTAATGTAATGAAGGGAAAAAAATTAACAAATATGAGAACACAAGGAACAGATGAAAATGTTGTCCTTACTCCAGTGAGAAAAATGTCAATTGCTGAGCAGTTAAGCATGCTAAACACTGACGAGGCTTTAGAGATAACTCCTAAATCATGCAGATTAAGAAAATCAATTTTAGATCCTCACGAGAGAAAAAGAATTGAAAAAGCATCTTCTTTGGCTAACTAACTTTATTTACAAAAAATAAACCAAAGGCAACTGCAGGGCCTATCCCAAATGCAAATATTAATGTTCCAACACCAACAGTTCCACCTAAATACCATCCAATTAAAACAACTGAAATTTCTAGACAAGCTCTCACAAAAGCAATTGGTAAATTCATAATTTTTGTTAATCCCGTCATTAAACCGTCTCTCGGTCCTGGTCCTAAGTTAGCAACTAAATATATTCCACTACCTAATCCAACTAACAATACTGAAACAACTGATAATAAATATTTAGAAAAAAAATTTGTTGGTGGATCAAACAAATATAAAGTTACATCGATCATTCCAGCAATAATGATAATATTCATAACTGTCCCTATTCCTGGCTTTTGTTTTAGAAAAATCCACAAAAATAAGACACTAACACTTACAATAAATGTAGCTGCACCAATCGATATGTCCGTTTTTTTGGATATTCCCTCAGCAAATACTGACCACGGTGAATTACCAGTTGTTGATAAAACTAAAAGACCTTCTCCTAAACCAAACAAAACTAATCCCAAACAAAGAAAAAAAAAGGTTGAAAATTTAGGTTTGAAATTTAAAGGTTTTTCAGAGCTCCAGGTTTTTATTGGAATTTTTTTAATAGTTAAAAACATTATCAATCAAAGATCATATTGCATAACAGAATTTATATATAAACAACAGAAAATAAGTTTATCTATATTCTCTTCTAATATCTTCTCACTTTAGTTAAATATTAATTTCTATTAAAATAATTTAATAAATTTTATGAATAAAATCATTTTAATCTCTTTCATTGCTTTAGGAATTTTATTTAAAATAAATGCATATGCTCACACTGATCATTATAAAAATATTAAATCGATTGAAATGGAAATATTTAAAGACAATAAATATATAGGCTTTAGTAAATTTTTTTTTAATAAAACTCAAAAAAAATTTGAAGTAACAAATATCACAAACTTTGAAGTTAAACTAATGGGTATAACAGTTTTCTCAGTTATTAGTGAAGGTTTGGAAATTTATGAAAATGATCAACTAATTTATTTTAAATCAGATACAGTACAAAATGATAAAAAAAAATTTGTGGAAGTGTTCTTCGATGAAGAAAATAGAAATTTTAAAATTAATGGATCTTCGTATAAAGGAACTGGAAATTTAGAGAATATAATTGGTAATTGGTGGAATCATAGATTGTTACAATCAGATACTCAAATTAGTCCACTTTCTGGAAGTATCAAAAAACAGTCAGTAGAATTTCTAAAAAAGGAAAAAATTAGACTTTATGAAAATGAAATTAATGTTGAAAAATTTAGACTTAAATCTACTGATGAAAGTCTTCCAAAAGATAAGAGACTAGATTTTGAAATTTGGTACGATAAAAAAAGAGCAATGATAGTTAAAATTCGATATAAAAGATTAGGTACTTGGGAGTACAGACTAAAAAAAGTTAATTAGTAATTTTTTTATATAAATCACTGGCGCTTATCCATCCATTTTCATAACGAGGGCCTCCGAACCAATCACCACAAATCCCAACTTTCAAAGATTTACTCCATAAAGATAGAATATTTAAGTTTTTTTTGTTTGCAGAATATTTCCAACCATGGATATTTGAAAAATATATTTTATTGATATTTATCTTGGATAGTTTTTTAAATCTATTGATCAAAAAATTCGTAAATTTTTTTTTATTATTTCTATAATTTAAAATATTTCTATTAGCCCATTTAAATGTGCTTTGAATTGTCCAAAGATCGTATTTGTACTTAAACCTTTTTTTGCTATTTTCTTTAGCTGCCCACCCTATTACTTCATCATTAAATAAGAAACTTGAAAAATTATTTTTAATTTTATTTGTTACAGTCATAACTGTGATATTTGCCTCCATTTTTACATTTTTATTCTTGAAGAAATTAGGAAGAAATTTTTTTAACAGTTTTTTTGATTGTGCAAAAGGAATTGAAATTATTAACATTTCATAATATTTAACATCACCATTTAAAAAACTTAATTTCCAATTTTTTCTTATCCTCTCAATTTTAGATAGCTCATATTCAAAAATACAATTAATATTTTTTAATAAATATTTTGATATTGCATTATTTCCTTTTGCTCCAATAAGTTTGGTATGTTTTTTATTCTCTAAAACTTTACTGTGATCAAACTTATGTGGACCCTGCCATTTTTTTAAAACTCTTTTTTTTTGTAATCCAGAACAAAATTTTTTAAATTTGCTCGTTTTTGGAGAGATATATTGTAGCCCGTGATCAAAACCTAGTTTGTTTAAATACCTTCTATGAGAGCTTCTGCCACCAATTCCTTTTGCTTTTTCATAAACATCAACTTTGTATTTTTTAGATAACAAATTGGCAATTGTTGATCCAGAAATCCCACTACCAATTACGCAAATACTTTTCACCTTCCAGCTACAATCATACCCTCAACTAAAAGGGTTGGCGCATTAGTAGAGTATTTAAATTCTAGATCATTAGCCAAAGTAATATTTTTAAATATGTCCTTAAAATTTCCTGCAATTGTAATTTCACTTACAGGATATATAAATTCACCATTTTCAACCATAAAACCATTTGCTCCAACAGAATAATCCCCTGTTACAAGGTTTGTGCCATGTCCAATTGTTTCTGTAATGTATAAATTTTTTTTACTTGATTTAAGTAGTGTTTCAAGAGGCATACTCCCATTTTCAAAATATAAGTTACTTGTACCACCGCATCTACCATTTGATTTCAAATTTAATTTTTTTCCGTAATAAGTATCTACTAAATAACTTTTTAATACACCGTTTTCGATTAATTTAAGATTGTTAGTTTCTACTCCTTCGCTATCGAAATTTTTAGAGCCAAGTCCTTTTTTTATTTTTGGATCGTCTATAACATTTAGAGATTTAGGAAAAATTTCTTCACCAATTTTATTCTTTAAAAATGAGGTTCCTCTTGAAATAGCCCCTGCAGATATTGCGCTAGATAAAACATTCAAAATACCTTTCGAAATTTTTTTATCAAATACAATACCTATTTTCTCACTTTTTATTTTCTTAGGATCTAATTTTTTTACCGTATTTGCTGCAGCACTTTCACCTATATTTTTAGGGTTAATTAAATCAGAAAAATGTCTTTTAGTAGTAAAGTCATAATCTCTCTCCATTTGGCTATCTTTTTTAGCAACCGCTACACAACTAATATTAAAGTTTGAAGTTTTATATCCATTTATAAAACCATTGCTATTTGCTAAAACAAAATTTGACTTATTTTCAGTAAAGTCTGTTTCAGTGTTAATAATTTTAGTTTCTTTTGATGCAGCTTCCTCGGCTTCTTTTAAAATGTCTATTTTTTTATTATTTGGAACATGAAATTCATCATAAAGATCCAAACTTTCAAAATTTTTTGCCATTAATTCCTTGTCAGGTAATGAATTAAATTCGTCATCAGGAGTTATTTTTGCTGTCTCAATGCATCTTTCTGTAAGTATTTTAATATTATCTTTTGATAAATTTGAGGATGAGATAGTTGATTTTTTTTTGTTTATATAAGTCGTAATGCCTATAGCAAAACTATCAGATCTGTTTGATTCATCTAATTGTTTATTTCTTAAATTTACTGTTTCTGAGATGGAATGAACAACTTCAACATTTACATCTGTGGCACCGAGCTTTTTTGAATACTCAATTGTTTGACTTGCAATACTATTTAAATACTCTTGATCTTTGACCATTTGTTAAAGTTGTGTTCCACCAACTGTCATTTTATTTATTAAAATAGATGGTTGAGCGACTCCTACAGGAACACCTTGTCCAGCTTTTCCACATGTGCCAATTCCAGGATCTAGTTTCATATCGTTCCCAACCATTGAAACTTCTTTTAAAATTGATGGACCGTCACCAATTAATGTAGCGCCTTTGATTGGAGAGCCTATTTTTCCATTATTAATTTCATAAGCTTCAGTGCAATTAAAAACAAATTTTCCTGAGGTAATATCGACTTGTCCTCCTCCAAAACTCACTGCAAATATACCTTTATCAACTGATCTTATCATTTCATCTTGTGAGTATTTTCCACTTAACATCATTGTATTTCTCATTCTTGGTAATACGACATGTTTATAACTTTCTCTTCGACCACTACCTGTAGATTTAGTATTCATAAGCCTTGCATTAAGCCTATCTTGCATAAAGTTTTTAAGTATTCCGTTTTCAATTAACACAGTATTCTCTGTTGGTGTGCCTTCGTCATCAATGGTTAGACTTCCTCTTCGAAGATTTAAAGTACCATCATCTACTATTGTTACTCCCTCACTAGCAACTCTTTGGCCCATCAAATTATGAAATGCTGAAGTTTTCTTTCTGTTAAAATCTCCCTCTAAACCATGTCCAATTGCTTCATGAATTAGTATCGCTGGCCAACCTGGTCCTAAAACGACTTTCATTTCTCCAGCAGGAGCTGGTTTGCTTTTAAGATTTACATCAGCAATTCTAAAAGCTTCGTCGCAAACATGTTTCCAGTTTTCATTTTTTAAATATTCATCATAGGACTGTCTTCCACCAATACCATAAACACCAGTTTCTTTTTTTCCATTTTTTTCTAATACTACTGAAACATTAAATCTAACCAGCGGTCTTACATCTTTTAAAACCTCAGAATTTGATCGTATAATTTCGATTTCCTTGTGTTCGCCTAAAAAACTGGCTGTTACCTGGCTAACAATATCTCCTTTGGATCTAATGTAATTATTTACCTCATTTAAAATTTTTATTTTTGAATTTTGTGATTTTTCCTCAATTGGATTTAGATCTTCATAATATTTTTTATTTGATTTGGGAATTTCATGATTGTAGGTACCCTTTTTCGATTTAAGTGTATCTTTAAGATTTTCACTTGATTTTAGAATAGAGTCTTTTGAAATATCATTAGAATGAGAATAAGCTACAACTTCTCCTGTAATTGCCCTAAAACCATAGCCTAAGTCAGAGCTATAGCTTGAGTTTTTAATTTTGTTATCGTCTAATAAGATTGATTCTGATTTCGAATTTTCTAAGTATAACTCCCCGTCATCACAATTATTTAGTGTATCTGATACGATACTCTCTGCTTTAATGTTATCTAAGTCGCTATTTTTGAAGAAATTTGACATTGAGTTAATGTAGTTGCCATAATTAATATTTCAACAGTCGTTTTATCACATTAAGAAAAATTAAAAAAATCATTATAAATTTAATTGATGAAAGTTTATTTTAATAATTCTTGTAGTATTTGTAGAGCAGAAATTAACCTTTATAAAAAAGAAAATATTAGTGAGTTAAACTGGATAGATATAACTAAAAATAAAGAAGCAGAAGATGAAACAAATAAATCTGATAAAGAGCTTTTAAGAAGGTTACATGTAGAAAAAGAAGGAAAAATTTATGTTGGCGTTGATGCTTTTTTATTAGTCTGGAAAGAAATCCCAAAATACAAAATTTTATACAAATTTTTTAAATTACCAATTGTTTACCATTTTTTTTATATAGGTTATGAAATTGTTGCTTTTTTCTTATATTTAAAAAATAGAAAACAACTAAAAAACTAACCAGTTATTTTTATAAGAATGTCGCCCATTAATGACATAAAAAAGATAAATGCTAAAAAAACAATAAAGTACATAGTTGTAATTACACTGTTTCTTTTCCGTCTCAATAGGACAAACTCCCTATCATCTAAAATTGAAATATCCCTCTCGCCTACCACATGATGGTCATAACTATATCTCCAAATGGACTCGCCAAATCTTTTATCTAATTTGTTAAAGTATCTAATCCATGAAGCTACCCAGCTGAATAGTAAAAAAAGTATAAATAAGATCAAAGAAGTTGTTAACATTTTAAAATTTATTATATAATTTTAAAATATTTATGTCTATTTGGGGAAGTTTAATAGGTGGAATGATTGGTTTTTCACTAGGAGGACCTTTTGGTATGCTGTTAGGTTCCTTGATCGGTGGAAAGATATCTAGAGCAAAAGGCTCAATAAATAATTCTTTTGCACAACCACAACAAATCTTTGCACTGTCTTTAATTGTTCTCTCTGCAAAATTAAGTAAAGCAGATGGACAAGTTAGTAAAGAAGAGTTAATTGCAGTTAAAGATAAACTTAAAATTCCTGAAAATGAAATAGATCAAGTTGGAAAAATTTTTAATAAAGCAAAAAATGAGTCTACTGGGTATAAGCCATATGCAGAACAAATTGCTCAAATTTATAGAGGAAATTTAAACGTACTTGAGGAGGTTATAAATATTTTATTCTACATAGCTGAAGCTGACGGTAACATAAGTCAAGCCGAGTTGGTTATGATAGAGGATATTGCAAGAATATTTGGCCTCAGTGAAAGTCAATTTAATAGTTTGAAGGAAAGCAGAAAGTCATCTGATAAGCTAAACCCTTATATAGTGCTTGAAAGTAATCCTGATGATAGCCTAACGGAAATAAGAAAAAGATATATTAAACTAAGTAAAGAACACCATCCTGATTTGCTTTTAAGCAAAGGTGTTCCTCCTGAAGTTATAGAAGAAAGTAAAAAGAAAATGAGATCTATAAATTCTGCTTGGGACCAAGTTCAAAAATTAAAAAACTAGTTACTAAAACTGCTCAGATTCTGTTGAGCCTTCCATTGCAGTTGTTGAGCTTTTTCCAGAACTTATCATAAGCGCTCATCCCTTTTGATTTATATTTTTCTGCAAGCTCAAATATTGCAATATTCTGAGTATGAAAACCTGCTAAAGTTATGAATTGAAATTTATAACCCATTTTTCCAATTTCTTGTTGGAAAGATGCAATTTCATCATCTGACAAATGTTTTTTCCAATTAAATGATGGTGAACAGTTGTAAGCTAATAATTTACCTGGAAATTTTTCATGAATAGCATCAGCAAATTTTTTTGCTTCTTTTAAATTTGGCGTTGCTGTTTCACACCAAATAAGATCTGCATATGGCGCATAAGCTAGACCTCTAGAAATAGCTTGATCAATTCCATCCTTTACGTAATAAAAACCTTCAGGTGATCTCTCGCCTGTTAAAAATGGTTTATCATTTTCATCAAAATCATTTGTGATTAATTTAGCAGCATTGGCATCTGTTCTTGCAAGTATAATGAGAGGAACATCAGCAATATCAGCTGCCAACCTCGCTGCTTTCAGGTTTCTAACCATTGTGCCTGTTGGAACTAAAACTTTACCGCCCATATGACCACATTTTTTTTCACTAGCTAGCTGGTCTTCAAAATGAACACCTGCTGCGCCTGCCTTAATGAATTTTTTTGTTAATTCAAATACGTTTAATGGACCACCAAATCCTGCTTCTCCATCAGCAATTATTGGCAACATATAATCAATAGAATTTTCTTTTTTCATATCTCCATCAGTCAACTCCATATGCTGAATTTGATCAGCTCTTATCAATGAGTTATTCATTGCTTCCACAAGTTTTGGCGCACTATCATAGGGATAAAGTGATTGGTCTGGATACATTTCTCCAGCGCTATTTGCGTCTGCTGCAACTTGCCATCCACTTAAGTAAATTGCTTTTAATCCTGCCTTTGCATGTTGAACAGCTTGATTTCCTGATAGCGAGCCTAATGTATTTACATATTTTTCAGAATTAAGTAATTTCCAGAGTTTTTGTGACTGATTTTTACAGAGAGAGTATTCAATTTTGAGCGAACCTTTTAATCTTTCTACTTCTTCTGGAGTATAATCTCTTTTAATGCCGGCAAATCTTTTTAAATCGTAAGAAACATTCTCTGCGCTCATTTTTTCCTGTTCTGTAAAGGTTGTTTATTTTTGAAATTGAATAAAAGTAAAAAGATCTAATTGTTTTCGTTAATAGGCTTTATTAACTGATCTAATCCACTTGAACCCCAATCGCAATGATCGTCTCGCATATAAACTCCTCTGCTATTGTGTTGGTCCAAATCTTCTTTACTAATAATTTGTGCTTCAATTTCGTTGTTTTTAATCTTATCTTTATCCATGTAAATCTTATAATTTACAATATTTACAAATTCCACAAAAAACGTTATATAATAAGGTAAATAAAGGAAATTTTTTGTAAAAATAAATTTACAAAATTTACAAATAGTAAATGAGTCAATTAGATTTTAAATTAGGTCCAAAAATTAAAGCTTTTAGAAGACAAATAGGTTTGCAAGCTAATAAACTTGCTAACCAATTGAATATCTCACCTAGCTATTTAGCATTAATTGAAGGTGGAAAAAGAAAAATTGATGGCGATCTATTAATTAAAATTTGTGATGAATTAAAAATTAACATCTCTGATCTGACCTCTAAATCAGATGTTAATATGATCAATACAATATCTGAACTTTTGGATGATCAACTTTTTGAAGATTTAGATATATTAGGACCAGAAGTTAAAGACTTAGCTAGTAGTAATCCGAAAATTGGAAAAGCTTTGATTAGACTTGGTGATATTTTGAAAAAAAAAGATCACGAACTTGTAAACAAAATAGAAAAACTTTCAGGTAAAATAGTTGATAGTAGAAAAAATTCATTTCCTGGTGAGGTAATCTCTGATTTTCTCCAAGAAAACAAAAACTATTTTTCTAAGCTTGAAAATTTTGCAAATGAAATATTCGAAAAAATAAAACAAAATAACAGAACAAGGTACATCGCTTTATGTGAATTTTTGAAAACAGAGTATGGAATAACAGTAAAGGACATTATTCCAGAGGAAGATAAACCATTTTCCAAAATCTATAATAAAAAAAATAAAGAGCTTTACTTGTCAGATTACTTATCTTTGGAAACAAAAAAGCTTCATGCAGCTGCACAAATTGCACAAGAGGGTGCAGAAGATTTGATTAATGAGTATTTAGAAACATTTAATTTTCCATCTGAGGAATCAAAAAAATTATCGAAAGTTGCATTATTAAATTATTGTGGTGCAGCAATTTTAATGCCTTACGATTTATTTCACTCAGAGTGTAAAAAACTTAAATACGATTTAGAACTATTACAAAATACATTTGCAACTTCATTTGAGCAAGTCACTCATAGGGTAACTTGCTTAAATGATCCAAAAAAACCTGGGGTTCCATTTCACTTTTTAAGAGTAGATGTTGCTGGCAATATTTCAAAAAGGTTTTCATTATCTGGAATTGAAATACCAAGATATGGTGGCGCTTGTCCTCGTTGGAATGTTTATTCAGCTTTTTCAAGGCCTGGGGTAATTCAAGCTGCTGTTAGCAAAATGACAAATGGAGAAAAATATGTCTGCATTGCACGAACTGTAGAAAAAGGAATTGGAAGATATGGACAAAAGAAAAGTATGCTTTCTATTGGTTTAGGGTGTGAAGCTAAATATGCTAAAGATTTTGTATATACAGAAAATTTAGATATAAATGATAAAAAATCTGAAATTCCTGTTGGTGTATCATGTAGAACTTGCGATCGTTTAGATTGTTCTCAAAGAGCTTTCCCACCGCTACACAAAAAATTTGATGTTGATATTAATTCGAGAGGTATTTCGGTTTATGTTAGTGATTAAAAAAATTTCTTTTGTTATTTTAATTCTTTCTGTATCTTTTTTTAAGTTAAATGCGAAAGATTTAAATAATCTTTTCGATGACTTGCAAAAGGCTGAAAATATTTATGCTGCAGAGTATGTTGAAAAAAATATTTGGAGAAATTGGGTTACTCACCCAAAAAGTAAATATTTAACTGACAAGCTTGAAAATGGAACATTTTCAATGAATAACAATCAATACCGTCTAGCACTAAAATTGTTTAGTGATGTGATAAATGAAGACCCCAATTGGGCTGAAGCTTGGAATAAGAGAGCTACTTTGCTATTTTTAATGGGAAATTATGATGCTTCTTTAAAGGATATTGAACAGGTTTTAATTTTAGAGCCAAGACATTTTGGAGCATTATCAGGGAGAGCTCAGATTTATTTATCATTAAAGGAGTATGAAAAAGCTATTACTGACTTAGAAAAGGCAAAATCAATTTATCCACTAATTAAAAGTGGTGAAAGCATTGAATTAATTAAAAAATTGATAAAAGAGTTACAAGTTTAGTTTTTCTTCGATCTTTTTCTTGCGATTAATTGTGTTAAAGAGTCCACCATCATATCTGATGCTTTAAAAATTTCGCTAGGTTTGTATTCATAAGAAAGATTTTTTTCTTCATTCGATTTATCCTCAATTATAATTCCTTTATCTGGAGAATTATCTTTAATATAAATTAGAATTAACCATTCATCATCAATTGTTTCATCCCACTTTATAAATATTTCTCCTGTTTCAAATCTTCTATCTATACATCTAAGTATGGACATATGTTTAGTTATATATCTTTTGTTAAGTTGAAAAACTAAACTATTTGCACTTCTATAAAAACTTTCAAGAGCCAATTCGATTTTTTGTCTGGCAATATTGTATTCTCTTTCTTTTTTTAAAAGTGTTTCTCTGTCATCTCCTTCTTGAATTTCAACTCCTAGAGCCTCAACTCTTTCTCTAATTTTTTGATCTCTTAGTTGTTGATATTTATTTTTAAGTTTTTCTATTCTTTCTTGTAAACCTGAATAATCA
>LULI01000808.1_pt1 | contig 14487 bp, 34 predicted proteins | sample 728191 | NCBI WGS metagenome assembly LULI01 (sample SAMN03860293, study PRJNA289734) | marine metagenome | biome: seawater column; feature: ocean; material: water; isolation source: Red Sea water column Station 169 - depth 50m | place: Saudi Arabia: Red Sea | collected 2011-10-15 | depth 50 m | reverse complement strand
GAATTGGTGCAGGTATAGTAGCTGCAGCAGTTAAAAATGGCGCTAATGCTGATGCTGTTATGAAACAAGGATTAGCAAATGCTAGAGCAGAACTATATAAAGAATTAGAAAATGCAATGAAAAAGAAAAAATATGATAAAGCTAATGGTATAGCTGTCAGATTAAGAGCATTAGAAGCTAGTGCATTTACTATTAAAAAAATTGTAAAAGAGAATTTATAATGGAAGTAAATAAATTAATTATATTTTTTATACTGATGTTATCATTAATTGCTATGATAATGGATGTATTTATTTTTCATAGACTATGATGACTGCATTAAAAAAAGCTCCCCGAAGGGAGCCAGTTGTCTACGCTTCCCAAGAACTACCTCTGTAGTTACCAGATGTAGCTTTTTGAGCAACTTCAACGTCTTTGGTGTTGTAAGTTGTACCTCTATAAGAAGCGATATGATCGTTAGATTTCACCGCTTCTTTGTGAACAACTTCAGCACCTCTATATGATAGATTTGCCATTTTATTCTCCAGTTACGATGCGTTCCTTCCCACACCATGTGGTACTTCCGACCTTTCGGTTGAACGAATATGCTAGTTTTTATCATGGAACTAGCAAACCATTGCTTCATCGCATAGAAGCACTAAAGAACTTAAAACGGAATATCCTCTGTGTCAAGATCTTGATTAAGATTATCTGGTTCATCATCCAGATGATCCCATGATTGATCATCAGCATCTAATTGTTTAGATAGAAACTGTATTTGATTAGCAACAACACGTAACTTTTGTCGCTTATCACCATTTTCTGTTTCCCATATATCAAGCTTTAGCTTGCCATCAACTAATACTTGACTTCCTTTGCCAATGTATTTTGCTGCAGTTTCAGCTTGTCTAGCCCAGACAGTTACATCTAAAAATACAGGAGTATCAACTTTATTTCCTGTAGATTTATCTACATAACTATCATTTATTGCTAGACCAAACTCGCCTACAGATGTTCCATTACTTAATGTTTTTAACTCAACATTTCTTGTTAAGTTACCTACTACTACTACTTTATTATAACTAGCCATTATGACTCCTTTTATATGTTATTTAATTCACAGATTCTGTATTTTATACCAGACCAATCTGCGTATTGTTTCTGCAAAATCATAACTGCAAACCTGCTGTCATTAGTTATGAAATTTGCACCTTCAAGAGCATCCATAAAAACTTTTACCAGATTATCTACATCTGGCTTTGTAGCTTTATAGATACTCCCTTTTTCCTTATCCTTACTAGAATGCCCTTTAAGCCAATTAAAGCTATAGATGACCTCTAGCTTTAGTGGACCATCAAAAGGCGTTTCTGGAGCATTCTCCAAAAGACTATCACGTAAGAATAACTTCATGTTGTTTAACTCTTTACTAGCACTAGCTGAAACAAACAAATGTTTCATCCACATCTTTAACATTGCTGCACGTTCAAGATGTCCATATTGTGCTAGGAATTTGTTAAAACTTGTCTTTTGTATTATACGTAATGCACTTTGATGAGTTTTTGTAGGGACATCAAATATTATATTCCCTGCAATACTCCTTGAGTTTATCGATGTCATCAGACACTTTCTCCTTATCAAGAACAATTTTAGCCATATTTCTACGAGCATAGTCAATATATTTATACTGATCATTATGTTCAGTTCTTAATATATAACTAAACTGCAATGGATGTTCTTCTATCCATTGATGGCATTTTGGACAAACAGCAAAACCATTTTGCATATCATATCTATAATGAGTATACTTTCTAGGTATTATATGATGCGCACCATTATAAGCCATGTCATTACATCCTTCACGATTTAATTGACATCTATTATAATATTTATGGTTAATTACTTTTTGCCATAATTTATCATATTTTTCTGACATTTATTATACAACCTTTCGGAATAACGATTAGATCTTTTAAATCATCTAACTCTCCTACATATCTAGTAGTAGTTAGACGAAGCCAAGTGGGAGATTGTGCATCTACCCACCCGACTGTTTCTGCTAGTGCAGGTTCAATAGGTTCTTCTGAATGTAAGATAGCTTTAATATCATTCCATTCAACAAGAACTCTATCGCCTTTACTAACTTTAGTCATTATTAATCCATTCGTCTTTTTCGAAGTCATAATCATGTATTAAATATGATTTACATTCAATTAAAACATCCTTTTTTCTATGATAATTATTAGGATATTCAGTATAATCATCATGTACACATGCACCTTTTTCATTATGCAAAACAATTTCACCACAATTATAACCTATGTCTTCATCAGCATACTTAATATGCATTTCAACATTAGGATGTTGTTCTGATAATGCTTCAAATATTTCAAAAGGTGCAGCCCAAGCGGTGTCAAATGTTACATGTGTATCATCATGCCACTTAACATCACAAGCATTCCATTTTGTACCCCAATTATGTATACACCAATGATACCAATCACTATGACCATATTTCTTTTCAAGTTCTGGTCTTACTGTGCCATTAGAAGTTGTACCTTTTAATTCTTCTGGCATTGGTATAATTGAGTCAAAGTTAAACTCATGATGTTCAACAATTGTTTCAGTTGCTTTTACTGGATCATCACCATTTACTAATGATGTTAAATCCATTACTTTTGATTCTTCTTCTTTGTTTACTGACTTACGTAAGTTATCAAGATCTTCTTTAGATCCTTTTAAATGTACGCTATTTGATACCCAATTTGGCATTTTATTTACTCCTTTTCTATGTTATTTTATTAATTAAATGTCTGTGTTTTCTTATGGAATACCATTTTTGCAGAACCAGTACTACCACCACGATTTTTTTCCCAAGACATTATTATTGGTTGCTTGGGTAAGTTCATGTGTATATGTTCTGGATCTGGATACAACAGACCTGCTAAATAAGCATCTTCTTCTAACGCACCAGTTTCTTTAAAGTGCGATAGTCTAGGTGCTTGTTTCTTCCTTTCATTAACAGTACCATGTTTGTTTATATCAGCTTCTCTACTTAATTGAGATAATATAATCATCATAGGATTACTGTTTAATGATTTTAACGTATCAGCAATATCATTAGATGCACGAGCATAAAACTCACGATCTTTATTTTTATTACTAAACGCTTTCATTCTTTGTACATAATCTAATCCAAAGAATGTACTTTTGTATCTTTCAGATGCGTATCTCATAGAGCTACATATCTGTTTAGGTGTTAATGATTTATCATATATAGTTAATGGCGATTTCTTTAACAGGTCCAAATAAGCTTTAAACTTTTCTGTTTCCTGTTTTGTCATTTTATTTGCTTTAACTATACGTTCTTCTATACCACTTAATATACATATACATTTACGTAGTATATCAGCACGTTGCATCTCTAAACTAAACATAGTAGCATGGCGTTCATTTTTAAACTCCCACCAATCTCCTTTACGTTTAATTACATGATGTAACATTTCATTACATAACCAAGTTGTTTTACCTACACCCGGTCTTGCACCTATGACTACTGGAAAAGATGGTGGATATTTCGTAATTATTTCATTTATCTTATCATATTTAGATGGATAACCACCTCTTATCATAAGATCATCTAACGATATATCATCATCTTCATCAACTTTGTTTGTAGTTAACAGATGAAATAAATCTTCTGTTACACCACTTATAGCTTCCTCTACATTAAAAGGATTAGTCATATCCTTTTCTGCTTTTTGAGTAAGCATTTTAGCTTCTCTAGCAAGTTTATACTTACGTAATAAGTCACACCAATATATAGGTCTAGCTTCATTATATGCATAAACTTGATCTAATCTAGATACACTATGATTGCTATCCAATGCCACAATTCTTGACCATATTGAAGATTGAGTTAATGGTTGACCTTGAGATAACATTGTTTCTATTACCTCAAAAGCCAATCCATAAAACTCATCTACAAAAGAATCTCGATTTATATTATGAACAGCAACTGCTCGGAATCCTTGAGATGGATCATTAATAATACTACTCAAGGCACTACCTTCAACTACTGAATCATGCATAAGATACTCCTAGTCTGCGAAATATGTGCCAAATATATCATCAAAAGCAACTTTTTCAGTTACAATATCGGCACCTAATTTTTCTAATCTATGAACTTCTGCTTCTGTCCATTGAAAACAAGGTAATTCAAGATAATTTTCTAAATGATCTACTTGTAGATTTTCTTCTATTCTACATCTAAATAGAGAAATTAAGTAGTCAACATATTCTTCTGTTGCAAAACTTTCGTCAGTATAACATACTTCTGGTTTATCTGCAATAGGAGAATCTTTACCGCCTACACCTAATCTTTCAAGTAGTTTAGTTTCAACAGTAACTTCTTTAGCGTTAAAGGTTTCTTTAACTTTATCTATTGAATTTTTAGTAGATTTAGTCATAGCTTGTTGCATGACTTCATTTTCATCATGTACTTTTACAGTACCAATGTTTTCAATTTCAACATACTCACCATCATTACGTTCTCTAGATACACGTTCTTCTGGTTGTTCTGGTTCTGTTTCTTCTATTACAATAGAATCACTAGGTAATTTACTTGCATCAACAGTATTGATTTCTTCTTGAGAATACAAACCACCAAAGGTATCTGGAAATGCTTCTCTTAAAGCTTGTACTAATGCTACTTTTTGTAACATAGTACGTGGCTTTGATGACCACATACCAGTAGGTGTGCCATCTCTTTTAAGACCAACATATTCTTCATACCATACAGTACATGTAATAGGTACTGTGTAACCTTCTACATATACTTCTGCAGTAGCTTGCATATCTGGTATAGTACCTTCAATAGTACATTTGTGACCTTTATATCTATGATCACGTTTTGCACGTTTAAGGAATGTTTCTTTACCAGTAATCATACTAGCTGGTGCATTACCATACTTTACAAGATATACTTCTCGTAAGAATGGATTTAATTGCTGATGTTGACATAACTTCAGAAACATTGCCATTTCTGTATCAGTTATGTTTGGGTTATTGCAAATGTATTTCTTTACAGTTGCAGGTGATAACGTAATCTCATTGTCATTAAGATCACGATAAGATACTTCCATTTTACTCATTTACTTACTCCTATTTTATAGTACGTTAATAATAAATAATATAACATTATATTATTTTTTTGTCAAAAGTTTCTTTCTTTTGACAGTTAATTTTCCATCTTGATTATACCACAAACTACTAATAACTTTCTTACCTAGTAGTTTTTCGGCTTTAGCTACACTAATTAGTTTACTATCGTATAAATCATTTGGATTTATACCTTGCTTAACGCATTCTTCTACTAGTGTATCTTCTGCATCATCATGGAAATGCCTACTTTTACGACCAACACCAAGCTCATAATCATTTAATTCTTCGCCTTTGTGTAGTCTAGTATATAGTTCTTGCTTTAATGCTCCACCGAATGATTTGATTTTTTCATAAACCTTAACCATTTCTTCCAGTTGATTATTAGGCAAGTTCCATATCTTTACTTCTTTATTACTTTTAGCTATTTGATTAGCTTTAGATAAGTTACCAATTGTTGCAGGACAACGCATATGTTTATTACACCATATACATTTATCATGAGGTATGTATGGTGGATTATCTAATTTAGCTATTTCAATAACTTCTTTCATCATAAGAATATGACTATTCAGATGAGTGTCTGTAATTCTAAACACTTGTGGTTCATCATATACTCTTGGTTGTACTATTACAGTATAACGATGTTTGTATTTAGATACAAACGGATCAAGACCAGCCATATAAGATAATAACTGTTCTGATTGTGGACTTACTGCTTTTGCACCAAACTTAAAGTCTAATACAATTACAGTACTTTTACCTATTGTAATAACTAAATCTGGTATACCACCAGAAATACCTAATACATTAAGTTCGACCCATTTTTCGCTATCAGTCTTAACTACATTATTATAAGTAGTATCAGAAGTTTTATCTTCTAAACCTTTTATAAAAGATCTAGTTTGATCAATAGCAATTTGGACATCTCTAATGTCTTGCTGATCCATTTGTTTATCTGGATCACGCATTTCATTACTTTCACCCATTAGTTCTTCTAGATAATCTGTATCACAAGTATAACATTCATTAGTAGGATCTAGAAACATCTCAACATATTTGTGTTTTTCTGTACCTTTTATAGTATGTACAGTTTCAACACTATCGCTAGTATATGCAGGACATTTTACTAGCATTGGATGTGTACTTGGTCCATAAGGATCATGTTTGATTTTTGTAGTACTATTACCTATGTGCATTTTATATTTCACCTCCTTTATTAGTTGATTTATCTCTCCATTGATTTTAATACATCTTCGACTTTTAGCCAATACTTTTTAGTACTAACTTTATTCCAGCCTTGCGGTCCACCATTCCATATACGAGCGTATACTTCTGGTGTTACTGTAAAGCCAGTATTTTCTTCGTATTTTGCACCCCAATAACTTAAATATAGGTTACATATAATACGACTCATTTGCATATCATATCTGTCATCTAATGTAAAATCAGTACCAAAGATATTGTTTACATCTTCAACGACATTATGATGTATTTGTAGACAACCGATGTTATCTCCATCATCGCCTACCGCATTAACATTACCATCACTTTCAACAATAATTAATGCAGATATAAATGTTGCTATATTCATAAGCATTATTTACTCCTATTTTTTGTATACCATTCATCAAAACGATATTTATAAGCATTACACCTAATTAACTTATTTTCCCATTTTGGTGTATACCATTTATTACCTTTTCTACGATAAAGCTGATAATCATAATCATCAACTTTTTCACGTCTAACCATAGTATAACTTTCATGACAATTAATATCATAACAGTCATTATCTTCTAAATAATCCCATATATGATTATCCACATTATCTAGACATCTTGGACTATTTTCGTTATACGTTTCTTTCTGATTTTGAAAAGAAACTTCATCACCTTTAAGGTGAAAACTTTTAGTTTCAGTATAAGTTTCTTCTATATCATAATTAAACGCAATATGTTTTCTAGGATTTTGCCTATAAAACTTATGACGTTTGTATCTTATATGTTTATTAGTTGCCATGATAACCTACTCTTTCTATAACTTTAACAACATAATAATGACCACCAGTAAAATGATCTATTTCATCTTGTGCGTTTGGCTGCAAATCTGTAAATTCTGTATTGCCAGAAACAGCAATAACATTTAAATTTTGAGTAAATTTGTTCTGGTATTTTTTTTGGTTCATCTAATTTCATTATTCACTCCTGCTAACTTTTACTTGCTCTACAATAGCTAAAGCAATTAAATTAGCTATATCATGTGATACAGAGTCATGTTTACGATATAATGCAGGCAATAATTCTTGAATACACCATGCGTAATTTAACTCTACTACAATATTTTGATCTTCTTTATTTGCCATAATACTTCCTTATAATTAAGGGGAAGGTTTCCCTTCCCCATTGTTAATTTACTCTACTTCATTAGCATAAGCTTCTAGTGTATGTTCATCGAATTGTGGTAAACCCACTTGTTCTTCTATAAGTCCTAATGCTTTTTCTTTAAGAACAGCACGAGAACCTGTAAGATTATCATATGAAACACTGCTACGAGTACCTAATGAACTATTCATTTTACCTGTTTCTCTAGCAAGTACATTAGTTATTGCATTAAAGAATGCATAACCAGTATCTTGATATTTACTATCAATACCATCTTGACCTTCTTGCCAAAGATCAATTATTTGGTCTTGCTTTTTAGTATTACCAAGAGAATGACCTTTCTTGGATACTTTAGGTAAACCTGTTTCTGGATCTATATTATCTGGAAACAGATTTTTAAGTATTAGTCTTGCAGCATTAACTGATAAATTACCAGCTTTACTTAACGTACTCATGCGTAATTCTTCTATTTTAGCACGTTTACGTAACTGCCACATTTCATTAATATTTACTAATACTTTATCCATGCAGTCAGAATAATGCTTAACAACACGATACTTATCGCCAGCATTATCTCTATACAACGCAGAAGATATAGCCATACCACGTGTATTGTCACAAACAACACGAACAGTATTAAATACTTGTTCTATGCCTTTGCCACCATGACGCATATTATTACTTACCATGTATCTAGTTAATGTTGGACTATCATCTCCATGTATCTGATGTCTTCCAATAACCATACTCACAAACTGTATAGCACCATTATATAAAGTACCTGCAGATTCTATTGTAATAGGATCTTCAGTATCTGAATAAGGTTCTATAACTTGTGAGTCGATATACCCAACAAGTCTATTCATGTCTAGTAAAGTATAACTATTACTAACACATTTGTTGAGTATTTTTTGTTCATCTGGTCTACCTAGTGCATAAACACCGGGAACTTCTTCCCATTTAGGTTTTGAGTAAACCCAATCAACAATTTCATTCCCCCAGCTAACTGCTGTTGGAACTTTAACGATGTCGTACTTGAATAACTCTTGTACTTCATCAGTCTTTAGTGGTCTATTTACCCTAATATAATTAGGTTCTTTGTGCCAAGTATCGCCCCATACGATACCTTGATCACATGTATCTATACCATGTCCCATGATATTTTCTCCTTTACTTTATGTTATTTTATTATATGTTAAACGTCAAACAGAGAACATTATGGAAATAAATTTGCACCATGAAGATAAAGAATTATCTCCAAAAGATTGGAAGCAAACTGCTTTCCAGCTCTATTTGACACGACAATCACACGCTGACATATGTAAGCAATGTGATAATTTATCGCCACACACCCTTAAAGAATGGATCAATAAAGGTGAATGGCGAAAGCAACGTGACGAATTAGAAGAACAAGCAAAACAAAATTTTGTAGCTAAATATAAAAGCTTGATTCTTGCTAATCGTGTAGATGTTACTAATCGACACCTTAATATATCTAAAGCACTAGAGCAACGTATTGCAGATAAGCTCGAAGATAATAAAGCTAATTACGATGATGAAGAATTACTTAACTACGCTAGAGCGTTGAAAAGTGCTTCAGATGTTTCAGCAAGAGCAGTTGGACTATCAGATAAGATAGATCCGCTTGCTGAAGGTGGACAAATACATGGACAAGGCATGATTATTAACATCGGTATGCAAGCTTCTCCTGTTAAAACAGTCAAACCTGTTTCTGATGTAGAAATATTAGAAGATTAAGCTTGCACTTATAAATAAATTATGATTTTAATTAAATTCATAATATTTATTTACTCCATATATTATGCAAAGGTCCATAAGTCTTTCACTTCCTTTCACTTATGGACCTTACTTCTTTCTCATGATATGGTATGTCATATACCTTTGACGAAAAATCTTTTAATCTAGTTTTAATCCAAACAAGATAAAAAGAATGAGCAATAAATGGTGATATATTAAATTTCTCTCGTAATTTAACTGTTACATCTAACATTAGATCAACTTCACCATTTACGTATAATTTATCTATATAATCAAACACTTCATCAGTTTTAGGATACTCATCAATCATTGTGTTAACTCCCATATTGGAAAGAATGAATGTCTAATCATATGATACATTAATCTATGTACGTTTGGATCACGTCGATTAACATCTATGTCACCTTGAAACCAAGCACCATACATTTTATGATACCATATCCAAGGTATTATATCTATATCACATTTAGCATACGTATCATTTGGTGGCTGATAAGTACTGCCATCTGGTATATATTCTATTTCAATCCATGTTTTAACATTATCTTCTTCTTCATCATGTTCAATAGTTATTTTATAATCTTCATAATATGCAACTTTTTTTGAACCACGATGTTTCCACCAACTAACTGGTAATGTGTGAATATCTTCTTCACTCCAATCTGGTACTAATTCATTCTTCATCTATTACCTTTCCGTTACAGCTAGTAGATAAATACCCGCCATAATCTTTACCTTCTGTTACTTTTATGTCTTCGTCTTTACTTATAATTGGACATTGATCATCCATTTTATTTAAATATATATCAAAAGCTTCATCTGATGATTTAGCTTTAATTTTTATATATATAGTTTTATCAACGTGTACTGCTATTTCGTATATGTTTTCCATATTTACTCCTTTCCAATAGCATTTAATCGTTCATATTCTTCTTTTGTTATCTTACCTTCAAGAACCCATTTATCACGTTGCTGCTGTAAGGCTGCTCGCCAACAGTCTAAAGATTTAGATATTGGCTTGCAGTCTTGTACAGCTTTGCAATGTATTTCATGTTGTTCTTCTTTAGTAAGATGCTCCATACCATGAAACATAGGTTTAACCATTATTCACTTCCATTTCTATGGACTCTGTTACCATGTTTATCTTCAAATGACTCAACATATAAGTCATATTCTGGATCATTAACCATTAACTCTATATCTATTAATGGATGTATAAGACCCAATATACGTCTAGTAACAGTCATTTCATTTATGATTTGTTCATGAACATCAAAATCATGCTCATGAGTTCCACCATTAACCTCATGGTACAATATAATCTTATAGAGTTTATCTTGATTTATTCTACCATCAATTACTGCTGGCACATTATCATTGCTTTCAATGATTTTTACCTTTGCAGTATATATACTATTTTCTCTCATTTATTACCTTCTTTCATCCAAGCTTCTAATATATCAGAAGCAGTTTTTTTATGAAGACCATAGTTATCTTCTAGATAACGACTGGCTCCAAACATGTTAGTTTTACCCGACTCACGAAGCTCATCAAGAAAAGAGAAATATTCTTCTCTTTCATGGTCACTCCAATGATGAGTAATATTATCAACTGACCAATCTAACAATCTACTCATTTTTTATTACTTCCCTTCATGCTCTTTAAGAGCTTTCTTTGAGCTTTTTTATGACATAAGTCCCATAATTCGGTATTATAATCATCAGCTTCTTTTGTTTTACGTAATATTGCTATTACTTTATGTGACATGTGTCCATCGATATGACCAGAAGCCATATCGACAGCAAACATTATATGTTGTTCATTGTATTGATCACTCATTATTTACTCCTTTCAAGTTGATCAACACTATACTGGTAAAAACCTTGGTGTGTATGTTTTATACATGGTTCACATAGTTTTTCACCATTGGCTAAAAGATACTGTTGGTTTGGTGAATAAAATCTCTTTCTACATTCACCACACCTCCAATACTCAAAGTTGACATATATTCTTGGATTTTTAAACCAAGATTTAATCTTCTTTATCATACTTTTATCCTTATACTTTCTATTATAATAGACATCACGAGATTTATCGTACATCAACTTACTTTGTTATGTCTGTATAAGCTGGTTCATCTACTATTGCATCTTCCAACTTAACATTAACATCATCTATTTGATGAACACGAACACCAATCATATCAGCTAACTGATATAATGCTCTCATGTATCCTCTTTCCATGTTATGCTGTTCTGCTGATTTCTTATAATCAGCTTTTGCACCATCATAACACTTTTTACGATCATATGCGTCTTTAATCAATCCAGCTTCTAATCTATCAAATGCTTTCATAGATGTTTGCTTCAAGACTAATGCCTTTTGTTGATTTTGGTTTGCATATGCAAAACCTTCTATGATCATAGTTCTTACTTGCTTGTTGCTGATGTTTTTTCTTGCCATGTTACTTTTCTCCTTATTATGCGAGTACAAACTGTATGTACTCTATTAAATCACTACTTATTTTTATTCGATAACTCTTTATCTTTACGTTTCATTGCTCTTTGACACTTGTCGACATATCGTTGTGGATATGGATTAGTATCGTGTTCAAATATCATTGTACATAAGACTAATCGTTCAAACTCTTTCATAGTCTTACATCGTTTAATTCTCTCATAAAGACCCATCTCTCCACCTTGTGGATTAGGCTTTCTTTGTGAGCGTTTCCATTCAATGTTCTTGCTAGTTGCATCTAACACTATAGTACTCCCTTCATTTTATTCATGTGAGTTTCTAATCTTGCAGTAAATCTAGGTGACAGAGTAGTCTTTTCCCTTTCAATGCAAGCTTTAATACTTATTTTTGCAACAATTTCATTGTTACGATCAGCTATTAGCTGACTATTGTATAACTCTTGTAATTTACACATAATCACTCCATATTATAGCTATCATGCTTACAACTAGATAAGCAATCAGCCAAGTTTCTAACTCATTAAATGTCATCGTGCGTCCATGCTTTAAAACTTCTCGCACTTATCTTTATTTCTTGTTTAGCAGTATACTGTGGTGTATGTGTTTCCAATATAAACAACATTTCGTTGTTCGGATCCATAGTATACATTTTTTCCAATGCCTCTGCTGTCGCAGTAAGCCCTTCAACGAACCATTCAGTTCTTCTATGCACATCTGGACAGAAGCATGTAACTTTTACATATGTATCTACAGATTTAGGTTCTGCAACCTTTTCTTCTTCGCTCATTATTTACTCCTTATAAGTTACTAGCTTTGCTATGTAATGTTTCTAATACACTATCTGCAACTTGTGCAGTACTCTCGGCAAACTCTCTGTCTGCCTCATTATCTTGCCATTTAGACAAGCCATCTCGTAAACCGCCATTAAGAATAGTTATTCTATGACGTACTACTTGTACTGGTTTGGCACTAGCCTTTTGTAAAGGACTTCCAGTCTTTCTGCCCTTCTTCTTACGTTTAGCCATTATATGACTCCTTGTATTGTATACGTACATACACACACGCACGTACGTAGGGTTATTGTAATTATACGATTGTACCCATAAGACCCACTATCATACAGTCTTGTAGACGTATGTATGGGGTACGGGTTATATGTCGAGCATACACTCTCGTGATATGCGAGATATAGTACTACTTATTCTTGTTCTTAGACCCTTTAGGTCTACCTACTGACTTCTTTACTTCCTTTTTAGGGTGTATAGCCCTAAAGATAGTATATGAGTTCTGTATCACATATACTGGAGATAAGATGACAGTAGCAAGTATGGCGTATAGTATTATGACGACAGGCATAAATACATACCATAATCCAATGATAATCTTCATTGTCTTACTCCTATGTTATAGGTTACTATTTAGCGGCTTTGTAAGCCTTGACAGCAGCTTTTACTGCTCCTACGAACTTTTTGTTCTTTGCAGACACAGTCTTCTTAGCAGACTTCATGTCTTGCTTGAACGCTTTGATCGTTCTTTTCATTGATTTCACCCCCTTTCAGATAATTAAAGGACCTTAATTACTTCTTTTTATGCCATTGTTTAGCAAACGCTTTATAATACATACCGCCTCTAACAAGACATATAATAATGTATAAACCATGTATTATTAACATAGCTTGCCAGCTTATGATACAACAGCAAACAAACATAATAGTACATCCTGCTACATACCATGTTACATGATCGCCATTTATACCTTGTTTAACTAGGAAGTTAAAACATGCACAGAATACAATCCATAGTATTGCGCATATAATATGTTCACTCATTTTATTTCACCCCCTTTCAAAAAAATTTATTTCTCTGGAAAAAAAAGCATGCTTTTTCAAAACTAGAAAAAGTCTAGAAACAAAAGTCATGCCAAAAAATATTGAAATATTTATAAATATGACCCCCCTCTAAACATAAATATCATATTAGACGTGGGAGATTTCTTGACATGAAATTCTATTATAATAGAATACACATATGAAAGATCGGGATTATGTAAATATAAACCCTATGCCGTATAAGAGTATTATACAAGACTGTAGTGATATGCTTATGTCATTAAGTCGACATATGTTGCCTATTATAGAAGAATTAGATGGCGATGAATTTGAGTTGACAGACGGCGAAATTTTAGTAACTATAACAAAAATTAACAAAAGAAAGAGGTATTGATATGCCAATGGGAAAAGGTACTTACGGAAGTAAGAGAGGTAGACCATCTAAAAAAGCGAAGATGTCAATGACACCTGCGCAAAAGAAAAAAATGATGGCTATGAAGAAAAAGAAAAAAGGTATGTATTAGTGGCTAGGAAAGAAAATCCTATTCCACGTACTACTGGTAAAGGAGGGAATTATCGGAAGACGAAGTCTGGTGCAGGTATGACCAAGAAAGGTGTGGCTGCATACAGACGTGCAAATCCGGGCAGTAAACTAAAAACTGCTGTTACTGGTAAAGTAAAGCCGGGAAGTAAAGCAGCAAAGCGTAGAAAGTCTTACTGTGCGAGATCTGCAGGACAATTAAGAAATAGTAGTGCTAAGACAAGAAACGATCCTAATAGTCGTATACGTCAAGCACGTAGAAGATGGAAATGTTAAATGCATTTATATAGTACAAAAGTAAGCGGAAAGCATTGTGGATTTAAACCTAAAGTCAAAAAAGA
>LULI01000398.1_pt1 | contig 14502 bp, 36 predicted proteins | sample 728191 | NCBI WGS metagenome assembly LULI01 (sample SAMN03860293, study PRJNA289734) | marine metagenome | biome: seawater column; feature: ocean; material: water; isolation source: Red Sea water column Station 169 - depth 50m | place: Saudi Arabia: Red Sea | collected 2011-10-15 | depth 50 m | reverse complement strand
CAATTAAACTGTTCGCAAAATAGTCATGGTGTAAAAATATCTTCACCAGCTCATAGTGCTGGTCAATCTTATGAACTAATTTTACCAACAGGAAATGTAACAGCAGATAAAGTTTTAAAAGTTGCATCAGTATCAGGGTCAGGAACAACAGGAATAGGTCAGTTATCTTTTGGAGATGCTGGTGGAAACGCATCAGGTTTTTTAATAACTAAATCTGCTGATCAAACTATATCAGCAAACACATGGACACAAGTTACTTTAGATCAAGAAATTTTTGATACAGATAATGTTTTTGCATCAAATGCTTTTACTGTACCAAGCACAGGAAATTATTATATGTTTGCTCATGCAAGAATTAATACAATAAATGCTGGTAAAGATGCACAAATAGCATTGTATAAAGGTGGTTCTTTTTTTTCTGGTATTATGAATGATAGAGTACATGCAAATTCAGATGGACATGAAGTATTCATGCATTTTGGTGGTGTAATTTCTTTAACAGCAAGTGATGTAATAACTTTATATGCAAGAGTACAAGATAATTCTGAAGTTGTAGCTGGAACATCTGGTGGTACACCAACAGGAATTGAAGCATATACAGGATTTGGGGGATTTAAATTAGCAGAATAGGATAAAATTATGCCATTAACAAAATTAAACGCAACAAAAGGACTTACAGGAACACTACCAGCAGTTAGTGGTGCAAACTTAACAGGGATTAGTGCTGGAATAACAGAAGCTGACCAATGGAGATTAACTTCAGGTTTAAGTACTGCTGGAGATTTAACAGCAAATTTTGAAAGAGTTGATACAGATTCTACTTACATAGGAACAGGAATGACACAATCGTCAGGAATATTTACATTTCCATCAACAGGTCTTTATTGGATTATTATAAAATCAAGAATACATAATTATTCTGATGACAACCAAGTTCATTTAGAAATACAAGCAACAACGAATAACAGTAGCTATACCACTAGAGCAAGAGCATCAACAGGAGATAATGAAAGTGGAGAAACAAGAACATCAGTTTCTCAAAGTTATTTTTTTGATGTCACTAATACATCAACACACAAAGTAAAATTTAGTATGGCTAGTGTTTCAAGTGCAACAATAGATGGTGATACAGATGTAAGCCACACAACTTTTACATTTATAAGACTTGGCGACACCTAATACATAATTTTTAACCATAGGAGTCTAAATGCAACTATCCAAACATTTTACATTATCAGAGATGGAAAAATCTCAAACAGCTACAAGAAAAGGTATATCTAATAAAGCTGGGTCAGGAGAAATAAAAAACTTAACTGATCTATGCTATGAAGTATTAGAGCCTGTAAGAATTAAGTTTGATAAGCCTGTCATTATTACTTCAGGTTATAGAAGCCCTGAGTTATGTGAAGCAATAGGAAGTAAAGCAACGTCACAACACGCAAAAGGTCAGGCAGTAGATTTTGAAATAGCTGGTGTGTCTAATTTGCAAGTAGCTTTATGGATTCAAAATAATTGTGACTTTGACCAATTAATCTTAGAGTTTTGGAAAGAAGAAGATAATGACCCTAATAGTGGTTGGGTGCATTGTTCTTATGTAGATGGCTCTAATAGAAAACAAGTTTTGACTTATACAGGTAAGGAATATAAAAATGGATTACCTGATGCTAAATGGTCAGGTGGTAAATTTGCTAACTAAGGAGAAGCTATGCTAACAAAAAAACAAAAAAAATTACCAATGGCTTTACAAAAAGCTATTATGAAAAAACAAAAAAAATCTAAAAAGAAAGCGAGGAAATAATGCCTTATCATTATGGACATGGAAAAGACAAGAAAAGAAAGAACAAGCCTAAGAAAAGTAAAATGGGCAAAAAGAAAAAAAGATAATGGTTAAAAAAAGAAGAAGAAAAAAAGCACCAAAAGGTTATCACTATATGCCTGATGGTTCATTAATGAAAGACTCTGAACATGGCAAGAAAAAGAAGAAAAGTCGCAAAAGATAAAAAGACAAAAATACCAAAAAAATATCTTGAAGGATTAAAAGGTAGCAAAAGATCAGCAAGAGCTAGTCTTTTAAAAACAATGTCTTCATTATATAAATCAGGTGCAAGAATACCAAGATCAATGTTTAGAGCAAGGGTAAAATAATGGCAGTAAGAAGAAGACCACTATCAGCAAGAGTTATTTCAGCTTTAAGAGCAAAAGCTAAAAACAGAAAAAATATTACATTAGGTATGCTTAAAAAAGTATATCGTAGAGGGCAAGGTGCATTTTTATCTAGTGGTTCAAGACCAAGAATCGGAATGGCACAATGGTCAATGGCAAGAGTTAACAGTTTTTTGCGTGGCAGTAGAAAACATGATACAGATTTAAGAAGAAAAAGAAAAAAAAGATAATGAAAACAACTAAAGAAAAATTTGTAGAGATTGATGGTAAAATTAAGTTAGTAGATCAAAAACTTAATCTTGTAATCAACAATCATTTAAAACATATGAAACAAGATATTGATAGAATTTTATATGGTCTTGGTGTTGTTGGAATGTTAGTTCTCGGTCAATTACTTTACATACTCACTAAATAGTTGTAAAAGTGCATTACTATGCGCTACAAAAAAACATTCACACGACCCAGATTTATATTCTGCTGGTCATGAACTAAAAGTTGCAAGAAAATATATTAAAGAACTAGAGTCAATTTTTCCAAACATGATAGAAGTAGATAGTAACCATAGTAGCTTGGTTTATAGAAGAGCATTAAAGTTTGGAATGAGTAAAGAATTTTTAAAAGATTATGGCGAGTTTCTTGGTACAAAAAAATGGAAGTGGGTTGATGATTTAACTTTAACAATGTCAAATGGACAAAGATGTTTTTTTACACACGGAAGATCAGCAGATATTTTAAAAGTTTCACAAACAATGGGTATGTCGGCATGTCAAGGTCATTACCATACAAAGCTATTAATATCATGGTGGGCAAATCCTGATAATTTATTTTTTGCTATGAATGTTGGGTGCCTCATAAATCAAAAGTCTATGGCATTCAACTATGCCAAGAATTTTAAAACAAGATTTGTTCTCGGTTGTGGCATTATAATAAATGGGTATCCTAGGTTGTTACCTATGGTACTTGACAATAAAGGTGATTGGATTAAAACACTTGTATGAGTTCTAATAAGCTTAAAAATACCCTCTTAAAGAGCCATAGAGCGACACAGAGCGACGATTCAGCATTTTCTGATCAGATACAAGGCAATCACTATAAAAAGCTTAAAATACAACCTTTAGATTATTGTATGGCAAATAATTTTAATGCATGTCAAACACATGCTATGAAATACATAACAAGGTATAATTTAAAATGGAAAGATAAGAAAGATCAAATAAAAGACCTAGAAAAAGCAAAACATGTTATAGATATGCTTATTGAAAAAACAAAGGAATAGTTATGTGGTTACAAGTAGCATCTAAATTAGTGCCTGGAATTATTAAAACAGGAATGTCTATTGCATCTAATAGAAGAAGAGCAAAAGAATTTGAATCAGTTGCAGAAATGCGTCATGCAGAAAAAATGGCAAATGGTGAAGTAGAATATCAAAAAGCAGTTATGCAAAATAATCAACAAGGGTGGAAAGACGAATTCGTATTGATACTTGTCTCGGCTCCTGTGATGTTACTTATATGGAGTATTTTTAGTGACGACCCAGAGATAATGGAAAAGGTAGATAAGTTTTTTAATCAATTTAATAATATGCCATTTTGGTACCAAGCATTATTTATAGGTGTTGTGAGTGCTATATATGGTCTTAAAGGTGCTGACATAATTAAGAAAAAATAGTAATGTGTGTCTATGATTATAGACGCAGTTATTACAAGTTTAGAAATGCAACTAGAAGCACCTACATCACCTTTTGGTCATTATGTAGCTTTTAGGTTTATAGATATGTACCCAACTTTTCCAAAAGTTAACGATATGATTAATGAAGTTAAACAAAGAGAAGATGTAAAATTAGTTAATTATGATGTTACCTATACAGGAATACACGAAGATACTGATTTGTCTGAATTAGAATTTACCAAACATTAAGGGCGATTTCTCGCCCCTAACATAAGCATTAATGTTTAAGTGTTAATTTATCAATCGCTAATTGATTGATAGATTTTTGCTTTAGATTTTCACAATAAGAATGACCATTATTAGCCTCTACTTTTTTTAAAAGAAAATATGCTTTTCTTTTTCTATAAGTAGCCCTAATGTCTTTGTATCTGTCATCATTAGTTGCTTTTACTTTAGCAAGAGCTATCGAACATTTTAGATTTTCAACTTTTTCAGTTATGATGTAATCTAATTGTTCTTGCATTTGGTCTTTAACTTCCTCGTAATCATCTTCTGCTTTAATTTTATTTTTATCTAAAGCATTTAGATAGACAAGGATTTTATCAGGGTCAAAGACCTTTGGTCTATGCTCAATGTACTTATCTAAAGTATCTTCTTTACTCATTAATCACCTAACTGATGTTCGTATTCCTCTGGATTAAATTCAGTACCAGAGCCTTGCGACCAATCTTTTTCAGATTGTGGTAACTGATCGTCCATATCATTATTTTGCTGATACGATTGTTTAGGTTGATTAAACTGTGGATTTGTTTTTGTCTTATCGTAATAAGGAAACAATTTCCACTCGTTTGTTTTTCCTTGATAATAACCTTTTAAAACAAGATTTTGGTTATTCAAGTTTACTACTAAAATACAACCATCTTTTTTTGTAGTTGTTAATTTAGCAGTTCCACCACTACTACCATTACTTTTATTTTGGTAGTTTTGGTTATTGTACTGTGGTCTATTATATGCCATCAGATTCTCCTTTTTATTGTTGTTTATATTCTTCCATGCCCAACATCATGTTTCTAGCACCTATAAATGCATCAAACATTCTCTTGTTTAATGGAAGTTCTTTAACCTCAATCTTTCCATCTTTTTTTGGCAATCTAATGATTAACCCTTTGGAAATTTTAAGGTTTGTTTCTTCTTCATATGCTTTTCTATACGCATTTAATTGTAAAGCATAATCAAAAGAAATATGGTTACTTGTTTTAATATCTGCCAAAACAAGATTACCTTTCTTATCTTTTAAGATAAGATCAAGAGTACCAGCATAATTGTATTTTTTAGAAAATATTTTTTTTTCTAATTCTACAACTTTGTACTCTTGTGTATTCCACCAATCTAAAAATAAATTCCAACAGTTATTTACTGCTGGGTCAGACTGATTAGGAATTTCTTTGCCTTTTAAAAAGTCTTCAATCAAACCATGAACAACAGTTCCAACAAGACCAGCATCTTTTTTAATTTCCTCTGTCTTATTTTTTGCTTTGTCTATGATTCTTTCAAGACTTACTCTATCAATTTGTTGTCCGTTATCAAGCATACCATTAATAGAGTTTTTTATTTCTCTAATTGGTGTACTTATTAACCAACCAACAAGTTGAGGTTTAGGAATACCAATACCGCATATTCCTGTAACACTTTCAACTTTTTTGCCATTAACATAATAAATATGTTTATCATCATCAAAGTTAAGAGTGATACCATTTTTTAATTGATGTTTTATATACATCTATCCTCCTAGTTAAGACGTTCAAATAATTGCACAACATCATATTTAAAATATTTTTGAAGTGCAAATAATTTAGACACATCTGTTTTTATACCTTTTTCAAATTTATATAAATCAAAAACTGAAGAAAAGTATAAGTTGTTATCTTCTACTACTGCCTCGGCAGTAATATTTTTATCAAGTCTAATATTCTTAAACTTGAGTCCTATTATTTGATTAAAGAGTTTGGCATTAGGTTTCTTTTTAAAATCTTCTACCATACCTTTAAACATATAATCCGATTTAACTAATTTATTCATTGTATCCTTTCTAATTGATAACAGAATGACCTCTGTTAGTTAAACAGTTCTTATATAGCTTTGGATAATCATATTCTGCTTTAGGTGAAAGCCATAATGTATATGCTCTAAAATAATAATTCCAAGCATACTTACCACTTTCAACAACAGGATTTGTATTATCTTTTGCTAACCTTTCGCAATGTTGCAAATCATTTGTTATTTCATCTGATTTAGAAAAATCAAATGTACCACTACGACCAGCAGTATCAATAACAGGTTTATATGCACAATTACTCAGGAAAATTCCTACGAATAGTAGGCATATTGTTTTTTTCATGTTTCCTCTCTAGTTTATATTCCATTTTATTTTTAGCTTTAGATGAACAAACGGAATCATATTCATCTAAATAGTCAATAGTACTAAAACCTTTATTCTTTATAACTCTGTTCATAGCACTAATTCTTTTATCTTTCCAATCACGAATTATCATTTTTTAGTTCCTTTCTACTTACCTTTTTTAAAGACATACCAAATTTTTGTAAATCAAAAATAGCAAGTTCATCATCATTTTTTGAATAACGAATGTGAAAAGCATAACCTTGATCTACAAGACTATATGCACCAGCATCTTTCATAATTAACGATGGAATTTTATCAAGTCTATTTGGTTCTGTATAAATGGTTAGTATCTTATGTTGAACTGATTCTGCTCTTTCAACAAAAATAAAAAAACCAACTTTATTTGGTTTAAGATCAACAAGTCCTCCAGAGTATAAACAATAAAATTCTTTACAACCTTGAGGTCTTTTATCGTATATCTTACAACCAACACCAATATTGCAATCCTTACACCATGTATGAGACTCTTTTTTATCTTTAAAATAGTTTATCTCTGGTAGTTTGCAACAAAGGTTACAATCTTCACATTTTTTCATAATAAAACTCCAATAAGTAGCCCCAGCAAAAATGCTAGGACTACTTTTTTGTTAATTATAATTGTTCTACCAAATACAATCATATTCTAATTTGCATTGGGTTATTTGAAAAAACAATAAGACCACCAAGTTCTTGAAAGAATCTAGCTCTTGCATCTGATTTGTCTTCGTCATTACCCATATTGGTAACAGCATTTGCAAAATCATATTTAGTAGTAGTAAATACATCACCGTAGTAATGATTTAATCTAGTAAATATTTGTGCCCTTTCATCATCAGATACACCATGTCTTTTTACAATCTGATCTATTTGATGTGAAGTAACAGACTCTTTAGTTGATTTAACAAGACCTTGAAAGCTCTCTTGCCATACTTCATTTGAACTAATAAGATCAATTTGTTTTTGCATCTTATCAATTACAGTAATGTATTGATCATCTTGAGTTACATCAATGACAGCTTTACCAACATGTTTTGAATAAAACCTATTCAAATATCTTGGTGCAACCATACCATTTGTACAAACCAATCTGTAAATAAATGGTTGAATGATTAAACTGCCATTACCGATTTCACTATTTGTGATCGTAACACCACTTTGTACAACATCACCTTCTTTTACTTCACCTTCTATTTTAGGATTAACGGCAGTAATATTAAGTGTGTCTCTATCATAATTGACATATTTAATATCAAGCTCTAAATCCATAAGTTTATTTAAAGAGTGATTTGCAACAACATCATTATCTATTCTTTTATATCTATTAGAACAGATTGCTCTTGCCTCATCTATTGGTGCCATATCATAAGTTCTAAGCATTAATTCTTTTTGTTTAGAATTTTTTACCCAGAAGTTAAGATTATGTGCAACAAGTTCTTGCGAAACAGGCAAACATTTTTTTAAGTATTGTGTACCTATTTCAAGTTTATTACACATTTGCGACATTGAATGATCAGTTAAGATAAATTCTCTATCTTGTAAATGATCAACAGTTATACTTGGGTAAGTATAATTGTTTGTTTCAACATTTATGCTATTAACATCAATGATGTAATCTCTTTTATTTTTTACATCATCATTTATACGAGTTAGCATTTCTCGTGCGTCTTGACCTTTTTTCATAGTTATTTTCCTTTTCTAGTTAATTGATTAGCTGAATCATCAGTACCTAGGCACAACCCTAGATATAGGGGAGTATAAACTCCCCTTTCATCATTGACCAATTGTTGAACCATCATGAAGTTGACTTCCTGTTCTCTGTTTAGATTGAATAGAAAAAACAACATTGCCAATTTCTTTAGAAATAAAAAAAGATTCTGAAGAACCAACATCTAAATTCCAAAGCCAAACAGCAGCATCATCAGGAGAAGAAAAATTAAATTTTTCAAACATAAATTCTTCTAATTCATGAACATTTAAAAATGATTTTGTAATTCTTGAATTTTCAAAAGTAATATTGATTCTTCTCATTATTGAACCTCCTCTCTAAATTGAATTTGGCTTGAATGAAATACAGGGTAAGTTCTAAATTCATCTTCTTTACCTTCTGTAACAAGTCTAGTTAGTCTTGCAACAGCTTTACTGCCTTTGATAACTTTGCCTTTCATTTTTCTTGCCTGATTAAAAGTGCAAAAACCACCAGTTAAGTTGGTAGCTTGTAATCTTTCAAGATTAATCCCTGAAAAAGATTTTTTTGTATATAGATTGTAGTACATAGTTTTTACCTTTCTGTTATTCAAAAAATCTATCAAAATGACTATGGGAGTAAATAAATAAAAAACCAATAAAAATAAGGGTTTTTGATCAAAATTGTCTAAAAAAGTCAATTTTTCTTTATATTAGAATTGAATAATTAATTTATAAATTTACTTGTACATGTTTAAAAAATTGGATATTAAAAAAAGACAAGGGCAGTCATCATTTATTTCGTCCTCCCTTTCTAGTTATAATGTGGGCAGTTTATCAATTTCTGCCCACTTAAACCCACAGGATACATCATGGAACACTTTGTAAGACTATGTCAAAATCTATACGCAGTAAGAAAAGCAAATAAAAAATCTCAAACACAAATAGCAAATATTTTAGGAGTAACATTTCAACAAATTCAAAAATACGAACACGGTGATAATTTAATTAATCTTATGCGATTGATGATGTTCTGTGATCATTTTAGAATAAGTGTTGGTAGGTTTTTTGAAATGGACGCATACGGTATAATTGAATCTTCGGATTTACCTTTGCATCTTAAAGAAAAAGATTTTCAATATCTTCAAGGTATGGAAAATTATATAAAACAGAAAGGAAAAAAATATGGGCAAGATGATAAAAGTAGAAGTGACGAAAATATGGTTAGGGAAAGTTTCGGTCAGGGAACACATTTATAAAAAAGCTTTACGAACAAAAGCACCAATTGGTATTGTTCATGGCAAAGAGTATATGTTTATCCCTTACGATAAATTAAAATCAGCAAGAATTTATACTGATCAAACATTTAAAAGTAAGTATAATGATAAAAGTTATAGACTTATAGATTTTGATTGGAAGCCTTATAAACAAGAAAATACAAATCAAGAGAGGTTAATATGATACATATTGATAGTTATAAAATTTTTTCTTATGGTAAAGATTTTAAAAATGGCAAAGAATCAAAAGAAGAAAGCATACAAAAAATGTTAACATCAAAGGAATGTATAACAGGAAAACAATTTTTAACCTTGTTGTCTGATCTTGATGATGCTTGGCATGGTTATGAAGGTAAACATATTGAAATTGAAGTTACATTTAAAGGAGTACCAAAATGAGTAATGAAGATTTTTTAGATATACCTAAAACAGATGAAACACAACAACCAACACCAGAAGAACATTATTTTTCAAGATCAAAAAATCAATGGCTTATGGTATCTGATATGTCGGATATGCATGTTAGAAGAGCATTTAAAAGACTTTTACGAATGATTAGATTAAATCAATTAGTAGAAATTGATGATGTGTCTAAAAATACAATTTATCAAGTTAAAATTACAGAAGAACTAAATAAAATAAAAGCACATTGTGATGAAATAAGAAGGGTTGTTGATGAATAAAAAAGAATGGAAAAAACATTGTGATTGGTTAGATACATTTAGAGGGAAGATTATAACTGATCACCCTGTTTATAAAGATTATGGCAAAGTTATTAAAAAAGAAAAAAAGAAAGAAACAAAAAAAAAGAATTAGTGGTTACTATATCGCAGATGGTAAGATAAAAGTACTCTATGAAAAAAGAGCATAAAAATAGATTTAATAAATTAAAAGAAATTGGTTGTATTGCTTGTGGTTCAAATAATGTTGTAATACATCATATTAGAAAACATACAGGATTATCGTTAAGACCAAGCCATGATGACACAATACCTCTTTGTCCTGTACATCACAACATGGGCAATCAATCAATACATCTAAATAAAAAAGCATTTGAGCATCTGTTTGGTACAGAACTTGAATTGTTAAAACAAACCAACATAAAAATAATACAACTAGAAACGGAAAGGCAACTATGGAAAGAGAAGTAAATAAGTTTCATGCTTTGCAATTATTCACTGATACATTTGCGGCAGAGACAGTACATCTAACAAATGAACAAGTAGGTATTTATATAAGATTATTATGCTTTGCTTGGACTAAAAATGCAAAACCATTTACAACAGAATCAGCAAGAAGAATTTGTCAATGTAGAACTGCTGAATGTGAATACACAGTTGATGATATTTTAAGAGAATTTTTTATTTTCAATAAAGAAGAACTTAATTGGACTCACAAAAGATTAGTACAAGAACACGAATATTTAACATCAAAATATAAGAAAAAATCAGATGCTGGTAAAAAAGGTATGAAAATTCGTTATGACTCTGTTAATAACAAAACTGTAACCCCTATACCTAATCCTATACCTATTCCTAAAAAAGATATATATGACCCTGTCTTTGATGAACTTTGGAAAAGTTTACATAAGAAAAAAGGCTCAAAATTTAAAGCACATGAAATTTGGCTTAAATTGTGGTCAAAAGGTGTTTTAAAAGAAACTGATACACCAAATTTAATAAATGCATACAATAATCAAATAAAAGAAATAAAAGACGACACATACTTGCCACATTTTACAACATGGTTAAATCAGCGAAGATGGGAAAATGAAGAAAAGCAAGAAATACCTGATTTAATAAAAAGGTTAGAAAATCTGGGATATGTACATTATGCTAGAGAGGGAAACATAGAAAGATTTACAAAAGATGGTAACTATTACAAAATTGATGTATATGATGAAAAACACCAACTTGTACTAGATAATGAAAAAGAAAGCAAGATACAGGCACATTGAGATAAATAAAAAAAAATACTATTTTTACCATATAGTATGGCTTGATATTTTAGGCGATTCTGGACATGCCACTGCATCAGAGTTTGACAATATGAAACCAGCAGTTATGAATACCTATGCATATATCTATAAAAAAAATAAAAAACATTTACTGACATTTTCAAGCTATGATGATGAAAATTTTAGTGATAGAAATGCTTTTCCTATAGGAGTAATACAAGAGATTAAAAAAATAGAGATATGAAAGTTGAACAAATAGATATTGAAAAAATAAAACCATATATATACAATCCCCGAAAAAATTTAAACTCTAGTAAAATTGCAACATCAATCAAAAAATTTGGCTTTCAACAACCTATTGTGGTTGATAAAGAATTTATAATTGTTGTAGGTCATACAAGATACGAGGCGGCAAAGATTCTTGAATTAAAAAAAGTACCTGTTGTTGTAGCAGATTTAACAAAATCAAAAGCAAAAGCATACAGAATTGCTGATAATAAATTAAATGAACATTCAGATTGGGACTATAATTTATTGAATACTGAATTTAAAGATTTAGTAAAAGATGATTATAATTTAGAAGATTTAGGCTTTTCTGAAAATGAAATAGAAAACATTACTAAATATATGGGTGATGAAACAGATTGGCTTAAAACAGATGAACATTGGAAAGATATGCCAGAGTTTCAACATGGTAATGAGGCACCTTATAGGTCTATTCATGTTCATTTTAAGACACAAAAAGATATGGAAACATTTTTTAAATTAATAAAACAAGATTTTACTGATAAAACAAAATATGTTTGGTATCCACAAATTGAAAAAAATGTCTTAAAAGACAAAGGGTATGTCGAAGAATAAGCCACAATTCCCCTTATATATTCCATCAAAAGGTAGAGCAGACAGTAGATTAACTGCAAAAGCATTAGAAGAAATGGGATTGTTCTATACAATAGTTGTTGAAGAACAAGAGTACGACGAATATGCAAAAGTAATTGATAAAAAGAAAATTTTAATTTTAGATAAAACATATCAAGATAATTACGATACATGCGATACACTTGGTAATACTAAATCAAAAGGACCAGGTGCAGCTAGAAATTTTATTTGGGAACATTCAATAAAACAAGGACACAAATGGCATTGGGTAATGGACGATAACATTAAACTTTTTAGAAGATGGAACAAAAATAAAAGAATTAAATGCTATGATGGTACACCTTTTAAGGTGATGGAAGATTTTGTTTTAAGATATACAAATATTGCAATGGCGGGACCCAATTATAGTTTTTTTGTTATTGATAAATGGGGATATAAATATGGACCCTTTACAGTAAATACTAGAATTTATAGTTGTAATCTAATCCGAAACGATTTACCTTTTAGATGGCGAGGAAGATATAACGAAGATACAGATTTATCACTTCAAATGTTAAAAGCTGGTTGGTGTACAGTACAATTTAATGTATTTTTACAAGAGAAAACAAACACACAAGTATTAAAAGGTGGTAATACAGATGCGTTTTATTCAAAAGAGGGCACAATACCAAAGTCTAAAATGCAAGTACAATTACACCCTGATGTTTCAAAATTAACTTGGAGGTATGGTAGGTGGCATCATCATGTTAATTATAATAAATTCAAAAGAGAAAATAGACTTATTTTAAAAGATAATGTAAAGCTTGAAGATAAGGTAAACAATTACGGATTAACATTAAAAACAATAAACAATGGCAAGACCAGTTAAAATAGTAGATCAAGAAGCAATCAAAAAATTAGCACAATTACATTGCACTTATGATGAAATTGCACAGTTTTTAGGTGTATCTACAAAGACATTACAAAGGAATTATGTCCACCTTATAAAAAAGGGACGAGAGATGGGCAAAATAAGTTTAAGAAGAGCACAATTTGAAAAAGCCATAGGTGGTAATGTTGCTATGATGATATGGCTTGGTAAACAACATCTTGATCAAAAAGATAAAATAGAACAAACAAGCTACAATGAACCTTTACCACTTATAATTGAAGGACAATCAGAAACAAATGGCAAAAAAAAAGGGTAACCTTTACGGTAAAGTAATTGAATATACTAGAACAGAAAATGGTACATCTATTGGAAGACGACCAAAGTTTAGTTCTATGAATAAAAATAAACGCAGATCGTATAAAAAATACAGAGGTCAAGGCAAATGAAACGATCAAACTTCTATCCAAATGGTGAGTTTATACCATATCAAATGCCACAAGATTTTAGACAAGCAAAGAGAGGTGAGGGAAGTTGTGGTAATTGTGGCATGTTCTCACAAAGAAGAATGTTCTGTGGTGTTTATAGAACACAAGGAGTAAAAGATATTTATACTTGTAATAAATGGCGACCAAGACATTTCAAAAGATAATGGAACTTATAATACAAAATGATGGTGTGTATAGTCTAGTTACTGTAACACTTTTATGGGTGTATTTGTAGATAAATTATGTTATTTACAATGAATGGCAAAGTATCGTGGAAAATCAGTTAAATTAAATAAGCCTTTTAGAACACCAGGGCAAAGAAGAAAATTTGCTGTGTATGTTAGAAATAGAAGTACAGGCAATATAAAAAAAGTTAGATTTGGTGACCCTAACATGAAAATCAAAAAAAATATTCCAGCAAGACAAAGATCATTTATGGCAAGACATGGTGCTATACTTAAAAAAGTTAGAGGTCAAAAATCATTGGCGCCTGTTTTTTGGGCATTAAAATCATGGAGGAAAGGTTTTAAAATATGATTAGATTTATAGATACATTAATTTTACATTTAAAAAATTTACAAGAGTATTTAATTCAACGATCTTTACCAAAAGGCGAGACAGCACAAGAATGGGCAAAAAAACAAAATAAAACATCACCAGAGGATTTATTTAATGGCTCTTAAAATATCAGATGAGGCAAAAGTACAAATGCCTATGAAGACTGTTGCAAGTTTAATTGTAATAGTTGCATTAGGCACAATGGGTTATTTTCAAATTGTAGAAAGATTAAATGTTGCAGACACTAGACTACAACTAATGGAAAAAGACCTAGAAGAAAATACTGAATTTAGAATTAAATGGCCAAGAGGACAATTAGGTTCTTTACCAGCAGATTCAGAGCAATTTATGATGATTGAGGATTTGTACAAGACAACAGATAAGTTAAATTTACATATAGAAAATATGGCACTTAATAAAGTTAACATTGAATTTTTAAGAAAACAAATGGACAAAGTTTTAGAAGATATAGAAAAATTAAAAGATGCTAACAGAGAAATTAAATATACAAATGGAAGTTC
>LULI01000430.1_pt1 | contig 14585 bp, 14 predicted proteins | sample 728191 | NCBI WGS metagenome assembly LULI01 (sample SAMN03860293, study PRJNA289734) | marine metagenome | biome: seawater column; feature: ocean; material: water; isolation source: Red Sea water column Station 169 - depth 50m | place: Saudi Arabia: Red Sea | collected 2011-10-15 | depth 50 m | reverse complement strand
GGTTCGAACCCACGGCCTCCGGAGCCACAATCCAGCGCTCTAACCAACTGAGCTACGCCCGCCGCGAACTAAGTATTATAATGATACATTGATAAAAAAATAGTAAAATTTGTTTGGGAGGATAAATTGAATGGGCAATAATGGTTCGAACTATTCATTTTGGAAGAGCACAGAATCAGTTCTTGATGATGCCCTCTCCTATACTAAAATCCCTTCTAACTTAGCAGATCAGATTAAAATCTGTAATTCTACCTATACGGTAAGATTTGGGGTGCAGTTAGGTAAAAAGATTCATAACTTTATTGGTTGGAGATCTGTCCACTCAGACCATATCATGCCTGCTAAAGGAGGAATTAGATATTCAATAGATGCTAATCAGGAGGAAGTTGAATCTATGGCAGCCTTGATGTCATATAAATGTGCAATAGTTGATGTTCCATTCTCTGGCTCTAAAGGAGCTCTAAAAATTGATCCTAAAAAATATGAACGTGGAGAAATGGCTAGAATTACTCGGAGATTTGCTCAAGAACTAATTAAAAGAGACCTAATATGTCCCAGTCAAAATGTTCCTGCTCCTGATTTAGGTACCTCCGAAAGGGAAATGGCATGGATTGCAGACGAATATCAAAAATTACATCCAAATGATATTAATGGAAAAGCATGTGTGACAGGAAAACCTCTTAATAAAAAAGGAATAGCTGGAAGAAATGAAGCAACTGGAAGAGGAGTACAATTTGGCCTTCGTGAGTTCTTTCAAGATAAAAAACTTCTTGATACCAAAAAAATTGAATCTGGTCTTGAAGGCAAGACAGTTATTGTGCAAGGTCTTGGTAAAGTTGGTTATCATGCTGCCAAATGTCTCTCAGAGGATGATGGATGTAAGATAATCTCAATTATTGAAAAAAGTGGCTCTCTCTTTAATGAAGAGGGCCTTCCAGTAAAAAAAGTTAAGAAATGGCTTGATGAAGGTAAAACTCTTAAAAGATGTCCCTATGGAAAGTTTTTTAGCGACTCAGCAAAGGAGCTTGAAAGGGAGTGTGACATTTTAATTCCAGCAGCTGTTGAAAATGTTATTAATCAAAAAAATGCTAAAAATATTAGAGCAAAAGTAGTTGCTGAAGCAGCAAATGGACCTGTTACATATAAAGGAGATCAAGCTCTAAATAAAAATGGTGTTTTAGTTATTCCTGATGTATATCTAAATGCAGGTGGAGTAGTTGTTAGTTATTTTGAGTGGGTTAGAAATATTTCTCAAATGAGATTTGGTAGACTTGAAAAAAGAAGGGATAAGGCACAAATTGATCAACTAATAAAAGTTGTTGAGAAAATGACGAATCAAAAGATGCCTAAAGTGGATAAATTAAAGCTTTTTGATGGAGTTAATGAAATTGATCTTATTAGATCAGGACTTAATGACATGATGGTAGATGCTTATCAAAATATCAGAGGGCAGATGCTCAGAAGCAAATTGCCAAATTCTTGCCCTAGAAAAGATTGCTGGAGCTTACGACACGATTGCTCTTTAGGCCAATAATAATTACTAAATATTATATTGGTGGAAAATAAACAGGTTCTGCTTCTAACTGCCATTCATCATACTTAAACATTATCTTTTCAAACTCTTCTGAATCTAAATAATTACTCAAAATCTTTCTAATTCTGCTTATCTCTTCAAGCGAATCAAACCATTCAGGATTTGCAATTCTGAACTGACGAATAAAAGGTAAAATTGAGATATCCAGTTTGTTTAAATTTTCTCCAAAGATCCATTTACCACTTGAAGCAATAGCTTCAAGATCAACTAATATCTTTAGACACTCAGCTCTGTGAAAATTCGAATCTGTATTCTCATATCTTGTTGCATATTTATATCTGTCTAAGTGATGTTTAAACTCATCATCAAAATTTTTAATTAATGATTCTGTTAAATCTATTTGATCTGAATCCAAATTACCATCAAAAATATTACTCTCTTCTATAACCCAATTTACAATATCATAGCTTTCATCAATAACTTTATCTTCCAAAATAAGGATTGGAACAGTACCTTTTGGTGATATCTCCAACATCTGTTCTGGTTTATTGCTCAACCTGACTTCTCTTATTTCACATTTGATTTCAGCCAGATGTAAAGCCATTCTTGCCCTCATAGCATAAGGACATCTTTTAAATGAGTATAGAATTGGATAACTCATATGGTTAATTGAAAACTTCTTCTTTTGGTCCGATATGCTTCTGATTTCTTTGTTTTGCCAGGTCAACTTGCTTTTGTCTACTCATATATCTAGATTTTTGCTCTTCTGTAGTTTGGTCATAGCAATTTGGGCATGAAACTCCACGAATATATTTTTGAGACGTTTTATCTCTTTCTGTTATGGGCATCCTGCATCCATGACACATATCATAATCCCCAACAGATAAATCATGTTTTACTGAGACTCTGTCATCAAAAACAAAACATTCTCCATTCCAAAGAGATTTTTCTTTCGAAACTGATTCAAAATATTTTAATATGCCGCCTTTAAGATGATAAACCTTCTTAAATCCTTCATTTTTCATTAATGATGAAGCCTTTTCGCATCTAATACCTCCGGTGCAAAACATAGCAACTTTTTTATTGTTTTTATCCTCATGAGTGAAATCCTGATCTTTTAACCATTTTGGGAAGTCTCTAAATTTTTTGGTCTTTGGATTAATCGAATCTTTAAATGAGCCTATGGAATATTCATAATCATTTCTGGTATCAATAAGAAGAATGTTTTCTTCTTCTAAAAGGGAATTCCAGTCTTCAGGGTTAACATACTCACCTACACTTTTTGTAGGATCTATAGATTTGTCACCAATAGTAACTATTTCCTGCTTTAATTTTATTTTTAACCTTATAAAAGGATTTTTTTTGGACTCTGAAAATTTTATATCTAAGTCATTAAAGCCCTTGAGATTTTTTAGATGCATTAAGGCTTTATTGAGATTTTTTTCATTTTTAGCAGCTATTGTCCCATTAATACCCTCACTTCCTACCAAGATTGTTCCATAGATAGAAAGCTTTTTTAGAATCTTCTTTAAAGAAATCTGAACTTCTAAAGGATTATCAATTTCAGAGAACTTATATAAGGCTGCTACTTTAAACATGATCAAATTAAAGCAAAAAATGGCGCGCCTGGGAAGATTCGAACTCCCGACCCACTGCTTAGAAGGCAGTTGCTCTATCCAGCTGAGCTACAGGCGCTTGGTCGGGGTAGTAGGATTTGAACCTACGACCACTCGCTCCCAAAGCGAGTGCGCTACCAGACTGCGCTATACCCCGGTGAAATGAATCTTAAAGTTTTAGAGATAAATAATCAATCTTCATTGGAATAATTATTTTAAGATGAGAAAATATTGAAATGCCGGCACAAATACTCGATGGAAAGAAACTCGCAAGTGACTCTGAAAAAGAGATCTTGGAATCTGTATCAGTCTTAAAGGAAAAAGGAATAATTCCCACCTTGGCAACTATTCTTGTGGGCGACGATCCAGCATCTGAAACATATGTAAGAATGAAACAAGAAACTTGCAAAAGAGTTGGTATGGAATCATTAGCTATTAATTTACCTAAAGAAACATCTACAGAAGAACTCCTTTTGAAAATTGATGAGCTGAATAATGATAAAAAAATTCATGGTATTTTGTTGCAACATCCAGTCCCTAATCAAATCAATGAAAGAGAATGTTTTGAGAGAATTTCCATAGAAAAAGATGTTGATGGAGTTACATGCCTGGGTTTTGGAAGAATGTCTATGGGTCTATCTGCATATGGATCATGCACACCTGCAGGGATTATGAGAATTCTTGAATTTTATGATGTAGACATATCTGGAATGAATGCTGTTGTAGTTGGAAGAAGCCCTATTCTAGGAAAGCCGATGGCAATGATGCTTCTTAACAAAAATGCAACTGTAACCATTTGTCATTCTCGAACTAAGGAATTAGAGGATCATGTGCGTAATGCAGATTTAGTTGTTGGTGCAGTTGGTGTTCCCAAGCTAATAAAAAAAGAATGGCTCAAAAAAGGTGCTGTAGTAATCGATGCTGGTTACCATCCTGAAAAATGTGGCGATATTGATTTAGATGGAATCGAAGAAATAGCTTCCTCGTATACCCCTGTACCGGGAGGTGTGGGCCCAATGACAATTAATACTTTAATTCTAAATACTATGGAGGCCGCGAAGAAAACTCTTAAGTAGTTTCTTCCTTTTCTTCTGTAGGAACTTCTTCTTCGATTTCTGTATCTACAACAACTTCATCTGGACTCGATTCACCATCAATATCAGTAAAAGGAAATGGAGGTAGATCTGTTTGAAATAGAAGATAAGAAATGATTTGGTTATAAAACTTTAACAACCAGGAACAAACTCTTGATAAAGGTTCATTAACATTCCCGGTTAATAAGAAGAAAACAAACTGAATTAAAGCAAAGCCAAAAAGAAAAGGAATACTAAAATTAAAAATAAACGCATAAATAAGCATATAGACGAGTCTTGCCCACTTACTAGTTTTTGTAATTTCTTCTCTATTAATTTGTTCCATAGCTATGATTCTACATCAAAATTCACATCAACATAAATTTCACTATTTATAATCTGCTCCAAGAGTAATTCTTTGCTTCCGTTATTAAACAATATTTCATGCATGCCAGATACAAGTGGCATCTTGATTTCAGATGAAGAAATCTCGCTGTGAATTATTTTAATAGTATTTAATCCCTCTGCTACCTGACCCACTTTATTTTTTGCAGCCTCAATATCAAGACCTTCTCCAATGGCCCAACCAAACTGATAATTTCTTGATAATTTTGAAAAGCAAGTTGCAACCAAGTCACCCATTCCTGCAAGGCCTAAAAAAGTAATTGGATTTGCGCCCTTACTAACAGCAAAGTTGCTCATTTCTGCCATGCTCCTTGTCAGTATAAGTCCGATAGCGTTCTCACCTACATCAAGAGAATGACAATAACCCGATATAATTGCATAAATATTTTTTAAAGCCCCCGCAAGTTCTATACCTTGAGTATCTGCGCTTGTGTATATCTTAAAAGTGCTTGAAGACAGGATTTCTCTTCCTAGATGACAAAGATCTGCATGCTTGCTTGCTATAACTGTTCCAGCAACCTTTTCATCTGCAATTTCTCTTGCTAAATTTGGTCCGCTTAAAACACCCACCTTGATGCTGGAATTATTAAAGTGTTTTTCAATTGTTTCAGACATTGTCATGAAAGGTTTTTCATTAATGCCCTTAGTGCATGAAATTATCATCTTATTATCCATCGAGAAATCAGAGATTCTATCAAGGACATCATTAATAATTTTACTTGGAGTAGCTACAAATATTATTTCAGATTCTGGAATAATTTCTTCTAGCTTCTCAGAAGCAATAATATTATTAGAGAGTTTGAGTTCGGGATGATATTCAGTATTTCTGCTTTCAGAATTTATTCTTAAAGCTTTATCAGAATCTTTAACCCACAGAGATACATCATGTCCTTTCGATGCAGCTAAGTTTGCTAATACAGTTCCAAAGCTTCCTCCACCGAGAACGCAAATTTTGTAATTTTTATTCATATTAAGAAAGATATTTATCAAGTTGTCTTAGGTATTTAGAAGGATCTTTTGGAGATCCTCCTTCTGCAATTACTGCATAGTCATAGAGAAAATCTACAAACGCTTTAAAGTCTTTACCATCTATCTTTGAAAGCTTTTTAATGAGCTTGTGCTTCATATTTAACTCAAATATTGGAACTGCATCACCCATTTTTTGACCTGCAGCCTCAAGAATCTTTCTAAGCTGTATTCCTGGTTCATTGCTATGCAGAACTAAACAGCAAGCAGAATCTTTTAATCGTGAGCTAGGCAATACTTCAGAGACTCTTTCTCCTAAATGATCAGCAACTTTTGTTAAAAGCTCATTTTGATCTTTTGTTGTTTTAGGTTTTTCTTCAGTTTCATTGCTAGTTTTTGCCACATTAATAAAACTCTTACCTTTGAATTCAAAAAGAGTAGACATCAACCATTCATCTATTCTATCGGTTAGTAATAATACCTCTGTATTTTTAGATTTAAGTGATTCAAGATGTGGAGAGTTTAAAGCACCCTCAAATGTATCAGCAACACAGTAGTAAATGTCCTTTTGATCTGAAGGCATTCTAGAAATGTAGTCATCAAGAGTTTGATCTACTTCGTGTGTTTCTTTATTTGATGTAGCAAATAGTAGAAGTTCTGCAATTGCTTCCTTGTGTTCAAAATCTTCTGCAGGTCCCTCCTTCAGAACAAGACCATACTCCTTCCAAAATTCTTTATATGCATTGATATCATTGTCTTTAAGTTTTTTGAGAGCATCTATAACTCTTTTAGTTAAAGCTTTTTTTATTGAATCTACTAGAGGATGATCTTGAAGGATTTCTCTAGACACATTTAAAGGTAAGTCGCTTGAATCAATAACGCCTCTAATAAATCTTAAATAAAGGGGTAAAAAATGGACGGCATCATCCATAATAAAAACTCTTTGAATATAAAGCTTTATTCCTCTTGGAGATTCTCTGTTCCATAGATCAAAAGGTGGCTTTTTTGGGATATATAAAAGATTAGAATACTCTTGCTTACCTTCAACCTTATTATGAATTGTTAGCAATGGATCATCCTGATCAAAACTTATAAATTTATAAAATTCATTATATTCATCTTCTTTAATTGATCTTTTGGGTTTGAGCCATAATGCATCAGTTTCGTTAATAACTTCCTCTTCCTCATCAATATTTGAAAGATAGATTGGAAAGTTAATATATTGTGAATATTTGTTAATGAGAAAACTTATTCTTTGCTTGTTAGCAAAATCATGATTTTCTTCACTCAAGTAAATTATTATGTCGGTTCCATGTGATTTTTTTTCAACTTCAGTAAGCTTATATTTGTCTTCACCACTGCTTTCCCAAAGAATAGGTTGTGATGATTTCTTTTGTGCTGATTTAGAGAGAACTTGTACTTTCTCTGCAATCATAAAGACAGAGTAAAAACCAACTCCAAACTGTCCAATTAAATTTGAATCTTTCTTTTTATCGCCAGTGAGTTTTCCAAGAAATTCTGCGGTACCAGATCTAGCAATTGTCCCAATATTTTCAATTATTTCCTCTTCAGACATTCCGATACCATTATCAGATATGGTTAAAGTCTTATTTTCTTCATCAACAATTACCCTAATTTTTAAGTCATCAGATAGACTTGCTAATTTAGAGCTGCTTATAGATTTAAATCTAAGCTTATCAAGTGCATCAGATGCATTAGAAATTAATTCTCTTAGAAAAATCTCTTTATTTGAGTAAAGAGAATGAATCATCAACTGAAGCAACTGCTTAGTTTCAGTCTGGAAACTTTTTGTTTTACTTTTCCCCATAAGTTTATCCCCTGCTAATAGTTAATGCTAAATTAAGATATTTCAAGTTTTGTAATTGCTTTAGGCAAGCGAAATTCTAACTATTTCCGTAATTGAAAAAATAAAGATGGAGATTGTGATGTAAACACTTAGCCTATGAAAAAAAGTGAAAAGTCTATCCCATGACCTGTCTCTAGCAGAGTTTGTCATAGGAATAATTATGTATCCTATGAATGCAAGGCTGCTGTTTATTGCTGCCATTATCAAGAAACTTCTTTCTAGAAAAAGATAAGAAATTAATACCGCTAGAAGGCAAAATAAGAAAATTATTAAGTAATATCTTGGAAATATTCTTCTTAAGAATTTTGAAGCAGTCTCATTGTCAAGAACTTTAAATACAACAGGAGCTGTAAGTAAGGCTTGAGCAAAAATAATTCCTATAATTAACGAATAGGTAATTGATAAAAGTATTACAACAATAGTATCCATAATAACTGGCGGACCGGACGGGACTCGAACCCGCGACCTCCGGCGTGACAGGCCGGCATTCTAACCAAACTGAACTACCGGTCCGCATAAATATATGTTTGCGAATAATATCTTTTTAAAATAATTCTGCAAGTATATTTGAATGGTGGGTGATGACAGGCTCGAACTGCCGACCCTCTCGGTGTAAACGAGATGCTCTACCAAACTGAGCTAATCACCCACGGAGTTGTATTATATTGGCTAATTTAGACTATACAAATGAAATTTTGTAATTTTTGTATCCATTAAAGATGTCTAAGTATTTTTAAATAAGCTATTTTGTAATGCTTAGTCTTGCAAAATATATTCCAACGAGGGTAACAGCAGCAAAAATTATTTGTGCAAGATTGAGCCATTCTGAAAATAAGTAGGCAGCTAAAATTGTTGCTGTAAGTGGCTGCATTAACAATCCAATAGAACCGTTTGATGGTGAGATCTTTCCAATACCTAATGTTATTAAAAACTGGCCACCAAATTGACAAACTAGAGCAAGCAAAAATAAATTAATCCATTCAAAATTTGATTTAGGAAAATTAACTCCTGAATCTAGCATCATTGGAATAATTGAAAAAAGACAGCAGAAAAGAGTTGTATAAAATATTAAGTTCAGGGATGTTTCTTTTCCTAGCTTGGCAATTATTAACAAATATATTCCATAACCAATAGCGGCTATGATGCATAATAAATCGCCAATTATTTTTCCATTTGCATAATTGCTAGAAAAAATAATTAGTCCAGTTATTCCCAGGTAAGTTATTAAAAAAGAAACGCCGAAACCTTTTGCGGGCACTTCCTTGAAAATGAGATAGGCAAAAAGAGCTACAAATATTGGAGCAGAGTTCACTATTATCGTTGCATTTGAAACTGAAGTTATATTCATACTGTAGTGCCAAAGAATTAGATCAGTTGTGAATGCAAGAGAAGCTATTGCGGTATATAAAATAGTATTTTTATTTTTGACCTTAAAAATAAAAGTCTTATTAAGAAAATAATTAAGAATGGCCAGCATTGGTAATGCCAGAAACATTCTCCAAAATAATATCGCTGAAGAAGAAAGCTCACTCCACTTTACAAATATTGGTGCGAATCCTATCAACATTGCTCCTAGGGATAGTATTAAAAAGAAATTTGCTCCCTGTAAATTTTTTAACATCTAGCTATACTCTGTTCATGGACAAAGATATTGTAGAGCAGAATAATGAAATAATCTCAGTTGGGGAATTGAATAGATCTGCGAAATACCTCCTAGAAAGTAACTTCCCTGCCGTTTCAGTGATTGGAGAAATCTCAAATTTGGCAAGGCCTGCATCTGGTCATATTTATTTCTCTCTAAAAGATGATGAAGGTTCAATTCAGTGTGCGATGTTTAAAGGGAGTAACATGGGTCTTAATTTCAATCCTAAAGATGGTGACGAATGCATTGTCTCAGGAAATATAAGTCTATTTGTTCAGAGAGGTAATTATCAACTTATTGCTAAGAAAATGATTCTTGCTGGCCAAGGAAATCTAATGCAAGAGTTTGAAAAGCTTAAGAACAGGCTAAAAGATGAAGGCCTCTTTGATGATACAAACAAACTTCCTATCCCTGAAGCACCAAAACATGTTGCTGTTATTACTTCTACTTCGACTGCTGCGTTACAAGATATATTATCAACGATTGAAAGAAGAGCTCCAAGTATGAAAATTTCAGTAAGTCCTGCAACAGTTCAAGGTGAAAATGCATCCGAAACAATTATTGAAGCCTTTAAAAGAATACAAAATTACAACAACAACTCTTCAAATAAGGTTGATTGCGTTCTTTTATGCAGAGGCGGAGGTTCAATAGAAGATTTGTGGTCTTTTAATAATGAAGATTTAGCTAGGGAAATATTTAGCTTTGAAATTCCTATAATTTCTGGTGTTGGCCACGAAATTGACTTTACGATTGCTGATTTTGTATCGGATCTCAGAGCCCCTACTCCAACTGCAGCTGCAGAAATTGTAAGTGAGTTTAATTTTAATCTTATCGAAAAGCTTTCAGAAATATCAAAAGATTTGGTGTCTAGTATCAAGAATATCTTAAGAGATAAAAATCAAACCCTTGATTATCAAAGCTCTCATTTAAAACATCCAGCCCATGCAATAAGAGAGCAATATAGAGTTCTTATGTCGACTTATGAAAAAATAAAAATGCTTGTTAAGCAAAAAATCTCAGACTCTAAATTGTCCTTTAAAGAAAATACAAACTCTTTAATGATAGAAAACCCTAAATATTTAATTCTTGATAACAAAAATGCTTTGCAAAAGAATCATCAATCTTTGAAAACTTTAATTAAAGCTTTTCTAAGCAAATCTCAATCAAGACTTGTTACTTATGAAAAAGTTATAAAATCAATCAATCCTCAGAATGTCCTTGATAGAGGATATTCTTTAATAACTAATATAAAAGGAGATGTAATTAAAGATTCTGCACAAATTAACGAAGGCGAAGAAATAACTGCTAAGTTAGCTAAGGGATCTTTTGAAGCTAAAGTAGGAAAGAAGAATGTTTAAATTTTTAGCCTTATTTTTATTCTCAAGCTCCATATTTGCTGCTGCATACGAAGGAGATTCTGGAGGTATTTTTGCACTACCTGTCTCTGGCAAATATATTTCAAATGATTATCTTCTGTTTGAAATAGATGGAAAAAATTATGTAATTGCTGGCATGCCTTATGTCTTAGAAGAAAAGGTAATAAAAATAAATGATAAAAAAATAAAAGTTTTGCCAGTAAATTATGGAGAATCAAGAATCACAATCGAGAACGATAGTCTTGTAAATCCATCCTCATCAGATCAAGAGCGAGCAACTAAAGAGAGAAAATTATTACAGTCAGTTCTCACAAAGAAAAGTAATTTTATTTTGAATGATTTGAGGTTTTTAAGGCCAGTTGAAGGAGCCGTAACTAGCGGTTTTGGTAAAAAGAGATTCATAAATGATCTTCCAAGAGCTCCTCATTTAGCCTTAGACTTGGATGGGTTTGATGGAGACCCTATTGTTGCACCCTTGGATGCAAAAGTAGTTCTGGTCGAAAACTTTTTTTATAGTGGCAACATCATCGTTTTAGATCATGGAAGTAATGTTTTTACTTCCTATAGCCATATGAGTAAAAGTCATAGAGCGGTTGGAGATTTCGTAAAAAAAGGTGACTTAATTGGTGAAATTGGCTCTACTGGAAGAGTCACCGGTCCTCACCTGCATTGGGTAATTTACATGAATGGAAATCGAATCGATCCAGAAATCGTATTAAACAAAGATTTCCCTATGAATCTCCTTGCAGACTATCAAGATGTTCCTGCAAACTTGCCTCAGTCTGAGGAGTAAGAAGACTTAGCACAACCTCCCCTCCTGGTTTAATAAAATATGTTGCAGGTAAAATTGCTGGAGATTCTATGCCCCATACCTCTCTTGGGTGGGAAGTTATGGATGGAATATCAACACCGAATCTTAATATTAAAGGATCTAAGTATTCTGATTCAAGACGATCAAAATTGTATGCAAATACTTCAATATCAGGATTTGATTGTGCGAAATTTACTAATTCTGGCATTTCCTTTAAACATGGCGGACACCAGTCGGCCCAATAATTAATAACTATCCAGCTTTCATCAAGATCATTCTTAAATTGGCTATTTGCTTTATTAAAATGGATATCGCCTGAACTGCAAGAATAAAAGAGTATAAAAAGTGGTAATATTTTTATAAAATTTCGCATCAAACCTATTTTGAGACATGTTTAACTTTTTTCAATACCCTTCTTCTAGCTTATTTATAATTTTTCTCTTAATTATTAACAAGGTGGTAATACTGATCCTTTATAAACTGCCCTTATTAATATTTAGTTTTTGGGCAATTCCTCTTTTGATTTTTTCTTTTTTTCTTTACAAAAAATCAATTAGAAGCTATCAATCCTATGCATTTATACTCTTACTTTATTTTATGTTCTCAAGCTTACGAGTTTTTGGTGTTCCAAATCCGTTACCCTTTGACNNNNTATTAATGCTTTATATGGGCCAAAAAATATAAATAGCAATTTACATGTCAAGCATACTTGACATAATATAACTTCATGATTATTTTGATAACCCTAACTATATGGTGCTTCTCTGCACTTGCATTGAAGTTTTTACCGCTTCTAATTAGCTTAATTTAATATTTAACTCTTTCATATGGCCAAAATTACTCATAAAGGAATGTGGATAGAGCTTAAATCTTTAGACAAAGATGCAAAAAGTAAATACATATTATGTAATATCTTTCTCTTTGCAGGAGCTCTTCTTTTTGGAATTCATCTAACTGCAGTTGGTGGACTTGGTTATGAAGTAACTGAGGAAGTTTTACCATCTCCAGTTTTAGTTATCGTCAGAGTCTTATCACTAACTTTTATGCTAATAGCTGCTTGGTTATATAAAGAATTTTTTGCAACACAAGATGAATTTCTCAACAGATATAATGAATTTGTACTTAGCAATGGAGCTATCGGCTTTCTTTTTGTTGGTTTTCTTATTTCTATCCTGTCTCCATATATTGATTATCAAGTAACTTTTTACGAGTATTTTCTTGGATTTGCCCTTGGGACAATTATTGGTGGATATAGATTCCATAATAAATTTATTGGTTAATGGATAATTCAATCAAGCAATTAAGAGAGCAAATGGGTTTAAGTCAGGCAGATTTAGGTAGTTCTGTAGACGTTAGTAGACAAACAATTAATTCAATTGAAAATGGTAAATTTGACCCGAGTTTGCCATTGGCACTTAAGCTGGGTAAATTTTTTAACACTCCTGTTGAACAAATTTTTTCAACAAATAACTTTAATAAATAGGATAAATTATGGAAAAAGCTAAAAGCATAATCACATTTGTAGACAATCTTCTTGGAAAATTTAGAAGAGTGTTTCTAAATATTTTTACAGTTCTTCTTTTAATGCTCATCACTTTGGGTATTTTTGGTAGCTTAGGTTCTTTGTTTGAATCTGATGAAATAGAAACAGAAGATCAAATCCTCTATCTTGAACCAAATGGAGTAATTGTAGATAAGGCAATAAATAGAAATGATCCATTTGAAGAATTTGAAATTTTCGGAAGCTCCACAAATCAGATAGAGTTAGAAAATATCTTAAAAGTAATTAACAATGCTGGAACTGATGATGATCTTAAGGCTATTTATCTTGATGTTGATGGTTTAAGAGCTTATTACACTTCTGCATTGAAAATTGCTGATGCTTTATATAAAGCCAGAGAGAATGGAAAAGAAATAATTGCTTATACCAGCGGGTTAGGAACAACCAACTATCTTATAGCCTCTCAAGCTAATGAGGTAATTCTTGAAAAAGATGCATATGGATCAGTTACTCCTTTTGGTTTTAGCAGAGTAAGACAATATCAAAAAGATTTTTTTGAAAATATTAAAGTTGATATGAATGTTTATGCTGCTGGTGATTTTAAGTCTGGTCCTGAGGGTTTTACCAGAAATGATATGTCTGAAACAGATAGGCTAGCATGGGTCGAATTCGTTACGCCAGTTTGGGAAAAGTATAAAGCTAAGATGGAAACTGGTAGAGGTTTTGACTCAGGAACTATTCAATATATTGGAGATAATTATCACTTGCTAGCAACTGAGAATGGTGGCGATGATAATGAAACTGCTCTAGCAGTTGGCTTAGTTGATAAATTAATGACAAAACAAGAGATTAGAAACTATATGATTGAAAAGTTTGGCAGCGATGATGATTATGAGTGGCCTGAGGGAATAACTGGTAGAGAGTATCTTTCAACTCTGGAAGATGAAAAAATTAGTAAAAAACAACAAAGAGCTCAGGATAAAAATAAGATTGCTGTTATCCATGTTGAGGGAGCAATTGTTACAGGTGGAATAGACTTTAATACCGCTGGTTCTGGAGGTATCGTTAAAAATATTAATAAAGCCAGAGATGATAAAAATGTAAAAGGAATTATCTTAAGAGTTAATAGCCCTGGCGGAGATGTTTATGCCTCTTCGATGATTACGAATGCTTTAGAAGAATTTCAATCTACTGGAAGACCTGTATATACATCTATGGGTGATATTGCTGCATCTGGCGGTGTTTGGGTAACAACAACTTCAGAAGAAATATGGGCTGAAGATACAACGCTTACTGGCTCAATTGGAGTATATAGTATTGTTCCTGATGTAAGTCCCCTTGAGAATTGGGCTGGTATCAACTATGACGGCGTGAGCATGACAAAGGCCGGTGATATTTATGATTTGAGTAGAGGAATGAATGAAGAGCTTAATAAGCAATTCAGAGAAAACACTGAGAACTTCTATAAAGAGTTTGTTACCAAGGTAGCTGAAAATAGAAAGATGGAATACTCAGAAGTCCTCAAATTTGCTGGTGGGAGAATATGGCGAGGCGATACTGCTCTTGAATTAGGTTTAGTCGATAAATTGGGCTCACTTGATGATGCTATAGACTCTATGGTGACAAAACTTGAACTAGAGGACTATAAAGTCTTTTCGTACAACACTGAAGTTGAGTTTGAGTTCGATTTGAATTTACTGATTCAAAATAAACTCCCCTCTCAGATTCATGATTTATTGAATGAAATTAGTGGTCTTAATAGGATGCTTTTATCCGGTGAAGATAGATATGTAG
>LULI01000666.1_pt1 | contig 14592 bp, 14 predicted proteins | sample 728191 | NCBI WGS metagenome assembly LULI01 (sample SAMN03860293, study PRJNA289734) | marine metagenome | biome: seawater column; feature: ocean; material: water; isolation source: Red Sea water column Station 169 - depth 50m | place: Saudi Arabia: Red Sea | collected 2011-10-15 | depth 50 m | reverse complement strand
ATAACTACAGGGCCTTGTCTTCCGGAAGTTGCTACGTGAAAAGCTTCCTTAACAATTTGTGCAATATTTTCTTGTTTATCCACTGTAAAGCTATGTTTTACTATAGGTCTTGATACGCCTATCATATCTGTCTCTTGAAAAGCATCAGTTCCAATTAAATGACTTTGCACTTGACCAGATATAACAACCATAGGAATTGAATCCATAAATGCTGTTGCAATCCCAGTTATTGCATTAGTAGCTCCCGGTCCAGAGGTGACCAAAACAACACCGGGCTTACCAGTAGCTCTTGCATAACCATCAGCAGCATGTGTAGCTCCTTGCTCATGCCTTACTAGAATATGTTGCATCTCTTTTTGATTAAAGATCGAATCATAGATATGAAGAGCAGCACCTCCAGGGTAACCAAAGATATATTCCACTCCTTCATTTATCAAAGACTGAATTAATATGTCGTTTCCAGCAATTTTCATAATAAAAAACTTTTAGCTTGAGGTTTATACATTAAAATCGCTTGTAAAAACAGGCTTTTTAACATTTTTAAGAAATATTAAATTTTTCCAAAGTTCTTATCAATTCTTTAAAATCTTTTGGAATCTTGCTCTCAAATACAACATCTTCTTCAGTGCCTGGCAATTTAAATCCTATTTTATGCGCATGAAGAGCTTGTCTTGGAAAAGATCTTATAAAATTTTTAAGTTCATCTGGGGTATCTTTAGCAATAATTTTTCTTTTATTGTAGGTCTTGTCTCCTATTATAGGGAGCTTCTTATGAGCCAAGTGAGTCCTTATTTGATGCTTCTCTACATGTCATTTTAGTTCTATTATTTTTATCTCTGCCAATGGGCACGTCTATTTCAAGATTTCCTCTAAGTGTTCCAATAACCAAAGCCCTATAGTTTTTCTTAACCTTTCTGGATTGAAGAAGATCTATAAAATAAAGTCTAAATTTCTCATTCTTGGCCACAACTAATAATCCAGAAGTGTCTTTATCTAAACGATGAACTATTCCAGCTCTTGGAAGTTCTTCAAGTTTAGGGAAATTAAAAAGCAAACCATTAGCTAATGTTCCGCTTGAAATGCCAGCTCCAGGGTGAATTACTAAATTAATAGGTTTATCAACTATCAAGAAATCATCAGTCTCATGCAACACACTAAAATTGACATCTTCAGGATACCATTCTGTTGAAACCTCATTTACTGGATTCACTTCAATTTCATCATCAAGATTTACTTTTTCTCTAGGAGATGCAATCTCACCATTTAGCAGGATATTTCCATTCAAAATCCACTCTTTCAACTTAGTTCTTGAAAACTCTTCGAATAAAACTGATGTTGCTTTATCAAGTCTCAAATTGATTAAATCCTTTGAAACTCTTTTTGTTGTTGCCATAATGAACTTTTTTTGAGATTTATAATCAAATATTAGAGTAAAATAACACCCATGAATAGAAATCTAAAAAATATTTTGTTGCTTCCATTCGTTTTTACATGTGCTTTTTTTATTTCCTCATGTAGCAAAGATGAAGTTGAAATTGAGAGGCCCGAAAAAGTCTACTACGATACAGCACAAAGAAGAATGAAAGTCAGCAATTATTTTGGTGCCATTGAATCACTTCAAAGAATAGAAACTCAATATCCTTTTGGCAAGTATGCTGAGCAAGCTCAAGTTGAACTTGTTTATTGTTACTTCATGAATGGAGAAACTGAAGCTGCTCATTCAGCTGCTGAGAGATTCATAAGACTTCACCCAAGACATCCTAATATTGATTATGCTTATTTTATGAAAGGTCTCTCAAGCTATACAAAAGATGCAGGGCTTCTAGCAAGAGTAGCAAAGACTGATCTTTCATCTAGGGATGTTTCCGGAGCTAAGTTAGCATTTTCAGAATTAACTGAATTCCTGACAAGATTCCCTGACAGTCAATACGCTCCATATGCTAAACAAAGATTAATTTATTTAAGAAATCTTGTTGCGAGCAATGAGCTTGCAGCTGCTGATTATTATGTAACTAGAAAAGCATATGTAGCTGCCATTAGAAGAGCTTCATATGTATTAGAAAATATTCCAAACTCAAATCAAAATCATAGAGCTCTTCAGATATTAAAAACCTCTTATGAGGAATTAGGATACATTGAACTTCTTGAGGATACAGAGAAGTTAATAGCTCTTAATCCCCCTCCTCCTAGTTCAGAGAGTTCAAATGGACTGCTTCAAAATGTACCGCTTCCTGATCCCATTCCATTAGTAGTAAGTGGAGCCATATGGGGTGCAATTAATTAATTGAAGTTACTTGCTCCTTTGCTTGTAATAGCTTTTTTTTTAATAAGATATCTCATTAAACTAAATAAAGCTGATCAGACACCAAGAAATGATATGGATTCATGTGTTAACTGTGGAACTTATGTTTCAAAAGATTTAGCTATTAAAAAAGGTAAAAGTATATATTGCTCTGAAAAATGTACTAGGTAGTCCTGGGTATTTTTCTTAAAATCATGAACATTGTAGGAATATAAAATAAAGCTATAAGAGATGCTCCTATAACACCAACAGACATTGCCCATGCTAATGGTTGGAAGAAAATACTTGTTAGAATCAGAGGAAATAATCCTCCAATTGTCGTAGCTGTTGTTGTAACAATATGTCTTGTAGCTCTGGTAACCGTCTGAATTACGCCATCCAAATCATAGTCGCCCTTTTTAGAATCTTCCTCAAGAGCTGCCAGCACAACAATAGAATCATTTATTGCAAGTCCGGCTAAACCGATGGCTCCAACTAATCCAATAAAACCAAAATTCTGCATTCCAACGACCAGCCCTAGTATTGCTAAACCCAAGCATAATCCTGCAACGGAAGATATCAAAAGTGTCTGTCTAAATGAATCTAAAGCGAAAACAAGTCCAACAAGAATTAAAATAAAAAAAACAATCGCTGAAGCAAATAATTGTGCATTAGATTCGGCGCTTTCAGCAGCTTCTCCTGCTTGTTCAAGCTTGTATCCTATTGGTAGGTTTTCTTTAAATTTGATAATGTCTTCGCGAAGAAATTCCTCGGAAACAGAGGGTAGAGATCTTGGCCATGTCCATGCAGAAACCCCATTCTCTCTTTCACCTTTATATCTAGAAAATGCCCCAAGCTTTCTCGAAAGCTTTATATCAGAAAAATTTTCAATATATTCAGTTCCATTATTACCAGAAATTGATAAAAGAGATGCTTGTGATATATCTGATGCGGCTTCTTGCTCTCTTTTTAGTCTAATAGGCAATTCTTTTTTACCATCAAGCATGGTTCCAATAATTGCTCCATTGCTCGCAAAGCTTATCTCATTAATAAGTGACTCCATGTCGCTAGCTGAGTAAGCAATACTTGAATTATCAAAATCTATTTCAAGATTTGTTTCATACTCATTTGATTGAGAGCGAGTTAAATACACATCTGGTGCTCTACTTAATATAAGCTCTAACCTGTCTCCAAGTTCTGTCAAAATAATTTGATCCTCACCCATAATTCTGTATTCAATATCTGCAAAAACTGGAGGACCTGAGGAGAATTGATCGACTATAATTCTTACTTCAGGATTATTGTTAACTAAATCTTTCGCAATCATGTCAATATTGTTTTCCATCGTCCAATAACTGGAAGTAAAATAAACTGCGTTTGCTTCATTATTGCTGCCAAGCTTACTATTTCCTCCAACAACATTTCCTAGGATTCTTGGAAGTTTTCTACCAACAAACCAAAAATCATTCTCAATAAAATCATATTTAGAGAGTTGCTCTCTAATATCTTTGACTTTCTCAATTGTTGCATTTACTGAACTGTTGTTAGGTAACTCAACTCTCACTTGGAACATATTCCTATCATTTGCTGGAAAAAAATCCCTATCAAGAGTGCTAAATAACAATAAACCAAGTAATGGCATTGAAAAAGAGACTAAAAAAGCTCTTCTTGTTTTTGATAAAGCCCAAAATAGAGCGGATCTATAATACTCATAAAGCTTTTTACTACTGAAGCCCTGATTAAAATAATCTGAAGAAAAAATTGGCATCTTCTCCAAATAATGAAGTGTTGGAAGAACAACAGTCAAGGAGAGAAAAAGTGAAGATGTTACAGCCATAATAAGCGTCTTTGCCATACCCCCAACATACTCATTGCTCGGCCCCTCTCCGACTGCTATTGGCATAAATGCTAATGCAGTTGTTGCAGTGGCAGCTAACAAAGGCATAAATAAATGTTTTACAGACTTAAAGATTGCCTGTTTTGAGCTAAGCCCATCAAGTCTTCTATATCTGTAATCCTCAACAACAATAATTGCATTATCTATTAAGAGGCCCAAAGCAATTATCATGCCAACTGTTGAGGTTTGATGAAGAGGCAATCCTGTCATTTGACAAATAAATAAGACAGAGCAGAGTGTTAAGGGGAGAATCAATGCTACCAATACTGCTGATCTTAAACCCAATAAAATTGCACTTAGTGCAAGCACTAAAAAAAGCGCAAAACCAATACTCGAAGTTAACTCATCGAATCTTTTTTCAACATAAAAAGACTCTTCATATATAGATGAAACATATATTTCTTCCGGAAGATCTTTTTTAATCTGGAAACATATTCATCTATTCTTTGATTAAATGAACCAGTTACTTGAACAATAACTGAAGGGTTTCCATCAACAATCGAATAACTTTCTATTGGAGTAACAGCCTGTTGAGAAATGCTTGCTATATCAGACAGCTTGACTAGCTGAGAATCATATTTTGCAATAGGTAAATCCTCAAGTTGAGAGATTGTCTTAAGATTATCTTTAGGCTTAATTAAAATTTCTTCGTCTATATTAGAAATTAAACCTACAGATCTTTTGTTATCAAATGATGCCAGCGAATTTGATAAATTTTGTAATGAAATCCCAAGATTAGATAACTTTCTCGTGTCTACCTCAACTAAAATCTCTTCATTTGCCTCACCATGAATCTCAACTTCCTCAGTAGATCCAAGATAAGCGAGTTTTCTTTTTAATTGCTCAGCCAATCTAGACATTAGTATCAAGGGTGCTTCGCCGCTACCTCTCCACTGAATAGAGTAAAGAGCAGATATTGGTGGACCAGAGTTTCGGCTTAGCTCAAGCCTAGCATTAACAGGGATCTCTTGTTCAGTAAGATCAATCTTATCTTGTACTTCACTCCAAACCTTTTCAACCAAATCAAATGAGACTTCATCTTTAAGCTCCACAAGGGTTGTAGCAGATCCTTGACTCAAATTTGAATTTAGATTTCTTATTTCTGGTATTTCTCTTAAGTTAATTTCAAGGATCTCTGTTATTTGAGTTTCTATTCGATCTGGTGTCGCACCTGGATAGACTTGAATTATTACTCCCCATCTCTCTGCCAGCTCAGGCATTTCTTGTCTAGGAATATTATTAAAACCAGAATAACCAACTAAAAGAAAAAATATCAAAGTTAGAATAAGTATTCTAGGTCTCTCAAGGAAAACTTTTATTAGGCTCATACTACTAGAGAGTTTGCCCCTCAATGATCTTTGACAAACCTCCAAGGAGAACTAAATCACCATCTTTTAAGGTGCCTGATACATAAGCATAATTATTTTCAAAATGTATAATTTGTACTAAATCTCTTTCAACCTTGTTTAATCCATCATTTGACACTGTAAAGACCGACCAAAGGCCTTGTTCAGATTGTGACAATGAATTTATAGGAAGCCAGATACCCTCTTCATTTTTTTTAATCTTTATTATCAAATCGATAACTGATCCAGGAATAAAAAAATCATTAAATTCAAAGATTGCCAATCTACTATTTGATCCACTTGCTGACATTGGAGCTAATCTCTTGAATTTTCCAAAAACCTTTTCTTGACCTATCTCAAAAGCATAATCATTTGATACTTCAAAATTTGTAATGAGATTTTCAGGAATAGAAACATGGGCTTCAACTTTATTAGCATCAAGTATTTCTAATATTGGATTACTACCATTTATTACTGTGCCTTCATCAACAAACCTATTTTGAATAAAGCCATCATAAGGAGCTCTCAAAATAGTTTGAGATTTTTTCACTTCAAAAAACTTTACTTGAGACTTTGCTACTAAATATTCGGATTTAGCTTTATCAAAGTCTTGAATTGAAATAAAACCTTTTTTTCTTAAATCCTCGAATCTATTTAAAACTTGATTAGCTAGATCTAATCTAGCAACTGCCTGCTCAAGATTTGCATTTACTTCGCTGTCATCAAGCTTTGCCAGCACCTCATCTTTTTTTACTCTGTCTCCAATATCTACAAAGATTGATGATATTCTTCCAGTAATTTCAAAGGCAATCTTTGATTGCTGAAAAGGAAGAAGCTCGCCTGGTAGGTTTTTTGAGATTTCATATGATTGACTAGTTTTTACTTCAAGTACTTCAAGCCGCTGATCAGCATATAGTGAAAAAGACAGGGAAATCCCTACCAAAAAGAGAGTTTTGCAAAAACGCTTATAAATTGTCATAATGTTAACGTTGTAAACATGGATTATATATTATAAGTTAACACTGTCAACATTATGAATTCAGTAAATCATAAGTATCATCATGGTAATTTGAGGGATGAAATCCTTAGGGCTGCTTATAATTTTGTTTTAGTGAATGGATATGCAGCAATGAGCCTTAGAGGAATTGCTGATGAATGCAATGTCTCTGCTACAGCAATCTATAGACACTATAAAACAAAGGAGCATCTATTAGCTGACGTAGTTGCAAAAGGTTTTATTGAATTTAATACATTCGTAGAAGGAAGTGAAGACGCTGATATTTTTGAAAAATGCGATAATTATCTAAAGTTTGCCTTTGATAATAAGAATATTTATGACCTTCTTTTTAGCCAATCAGTAGTTGAATTTCTAAAGTTCCCAAATATCTTGGAGGTTGCTGATAATGCTTTTCAGACCCTTTTAGAGTCTGTAAAAGATCATGATAAAAGTCTCAATGATCTCAGCGCGTCTAACAAAGCGGTTCATATATGGTCTTTTTTACATGGAATAACAAGTATTTCAAAAAAAATGGATGTTGCCCTAGCCCTGCCCGATAGCGAAATGCCAATTCCAGTAAGATCTATTAAAAGAGCGAGAGATAACCTTAGACAATTTATAGAAGATTTATTTTGAAGACTTCTAAAATAAGAATAATTGGAGGTGCTTTAAAAGGAAATCATATTTCTTTCCCCTCCTCCTCCAAACTCAGGCCTACATCAAATAAGTTAAGAGAAATTCTTTTTAATTGGTTAAATTTTGAGATAGAGGGTCTTAAATGTGCAGACTGTTTTTCTGGATCTGGAGCGCTTGGCATAGAGGCAATCTCAAGAGGAGCTAAATCAGTTACATTCATTGAAAAAACGCCAAAGTTTGCTGCAAGTATCGAGGTAAATCTTGAAAGGCTGAATATTTCTGAAAAATGCAAAATAGAAATCAAAAATGCTTTTGAGTGGTTAAAGAGTGCAAGTCTGGAGGAATTAGATTTAATATTCTTTGATCCACCATTTTTTGATGAGAGAATTCAAGGTCTTCTTGCTTCTCTAGAATCCCTAAAAATAAAAAAAGGTACATTAATATATTTTGAAAAAAGTACTTTTGATAAAATAGATATTCCCGATTCATTGAAGTTACTTAAATCGAAAAGCGTTGGAGATGCTGAGGGACTTTTATTAGAAAAATGACAATCAAAATTGGATCAAGAACTTCAAAGCTTGCTGTAAAACAGGTAGAAATAGCCATGAATATAATCGGAGTACCTAGTTTTGAAATTGTAGGTGTAGATACTGCTGGAGATAAGAGAAGTAGAGAAAATAAAGTTCAGTTTGATAAAAAAAACTTTGTTGAGGATATAGATGATCTGCTTGTGGACAGAAAAATAGATATCGCTATTCATTCTGCAAAAGATATGCCAGCTGTCTCAAATCTTTCTGATCTTGATGAAATATATATATCTAATGACTTAGCCCAAAGAGATGAAAAATATAACTCTCGAAATGACATCCTCATATTCAGAAAGAATGAAGACCCAGTATTTGAAAAAAATATGAAAATAGGTACTTCAAGCTTAAGGCGTAAGTTGCAATCTAAATTCTTCTTAGAAGCTACAGAAATAGTTAATCTTAATGGGAATGTTGATACTCGAGTAAAGAAATTAAATGATGGTGAATATGATTGCATTATTCTTGCAAAAGCTGGATGTGAGAGGCTTGAGCTTGATCTAAATTATTCAGAGCTTGATCACCTTACAAATATTTCTCAAGGATCAATCTGTTTACGCTTTAATAACAAAAGAGAGGAAATCCTTAACCTATTAGAGCCCTTCAGTGATGATGAAATGAAAAGAAAGATTGATGAGTGTAATAATTTTCTTAATCTTATTAATGCTGACTGCAATTCAGCAGTTGCAGTAGATTATAAGGATGAAGTTTTGCAAGCAGAGGTGTATGGTAAGAATGAATACATTAAGTTCTCTGCACTTAATGCAGAGGAGGCCTTTATACGCTTTAAGGAATTAGATGGTTTAAGGTTGCTAAATGAACATAGTTGATACAAGAGCAAGGAATACTTTTAATTTTGTTAAAAGAAAGAATATAAAAAATATTCCTCTTTTTGAGCTTTCTTTTTTAGATCACTCAATAGATATTTCTGGCTATACTGATGTTATATTCCAAAGCACGCCTTCTGTTGAGTTTTTTAATCATCACAAGGATTTAATAGATAAAAATGTCTTTGCAATGGGACCAGGAACACAATCCTCTTTGGGGACAAAAGGGATTTCCTCAAAAATACCTGAAGATCCTGGATCTGAGGGTCTAAAAAAACTAATTAAGAGTAGTATTGGTTCCGGGAAGTTCTTAATTGTTAAGGGTCAAGGCGGCTTAAATATTATTTCTGATTATCTTGAAGCTGAGGGAGCTGAAGTTGATACTATTCAGAATTATCAACGAGTGAGATTTTCATCTTATTTCGACCTAAGTAAAGACTTTGATAATGCAGATTTTGTAATCTTTCCAAGCAGACTGGCCGCTGAGATATATTTCCAAGAAATCTACAATCCAGATATAAATAGTAAATTTGTAACTATCTCATCAAGGATTAAGGATTATGTCGACTCTCTGGGCTTTGAGAACTCCCAGCTGGATTATTTTGCTGATAACTTCGAGTCTGAAATATTAAATCTTACTTAGATTTCTTTTTTCCATTTCCATTTTTCATAGAATCAAAGAACTCAGAGTTGGTTTTAAATGATTTTAATCTATCAATTAAAAATTCTATTCCTTGAGAGTCTTCCATAGGATCTGTTACTTTTCTAACAGCCCACATAAGTCTTAACTCTTCTTCAGAAGTTAGGAGATCTTCTCTTCTTGTTCCAGATCTTCTTACATTGATAGCAGGATAAATTCTCTTTTCAGCAATCTTTCTTTCAAGATGGATTTCCATATTTCCCGTGCCTTTAAATTCTTCATAGATAACTTCATCCATTTTAGAACCTGTATCTACCAAGGCTGTAGCTAAAATTGTTAAACTTCCGCCTTCTTCTAAATTTCTTGCAGCACCAAAGAATCTTTTTGGTCTTTCAAGAGCATTTGAATCAACACCACCACTCAAAATTTTTCCTGAGGCAGGCTGAACAGAATTATAAGCTCTTCCAAGTCGAGTAATAGAATCAAGAAGAATTACAACATCCTGCTTATGCTCAACTAATCTTTTTGCTTTTTCAATAACCATATCAGCCACTTGAACATGTCTTGAAGGCGGCTCATCAAAAGTACTTGCAATTACTTGACCCCTTACAGTTCTTGTCATCTCAGTAACTTCTTCAGGTCTTTCATCTATTAAAAGTACTATCAGCTTGGTTTCAGGATTGTTGCTAGTAATTGAATGCGCAATGCTTTGTAGCATCAGTGTCTTACCAGCTTTTGGAGGTGAAACTATTAAACCTCTCTGTCCTTTACCAACAGGAGCTATTAAATCTATTATTCTTGCAGATAAATCTTCATTAGAACCACTACCTTGCTCAAGAACTAATCTTTCATTAGGAAATAATGGAGTTAGATTTTCAAATAGTATTTTCTTTTTGGCGTTTTCTGGAGTCTCGCCATTAATTGTTTCAACCTGAACGAGAGCAGTGTATTTTTCTTTATCCTTTGGAGGCCTTATTTTCCCCTGAATTTCATCTCCCTTTCGAAGACTGAACTTTCTTATTTGACTTGGTGAGATGTAAATATCATCCGGTCCAGCACAATATGAACCTTCTGCTGACCTTAAAAAGCCAAAACCATCATTTAAGATTTCTAGGACTCCACCACCGAATATATCAATGCCATCATCTGCTTGCTTTTTTAAAATTTGAAAAATGATATCTTGCTTTTTGAGTCTGCCTACATCTTCTAAGCCTAGCTTTTCAGCTATCTCAACAAGCTCGGTAATCGTCTTAGTTTTTACTTCACTTAAGTTCATTAGTTGTATCGAAAAATCCTCTGAAAATTTGAATTGATATCAAAAAGATATCTAAGAAGGGTTGATAATATAAGTTTTTTTAGTATTTTGCAAAAAAACCTATATTTCTGTATCTATAAATTCTCCTAATTGTTCTTGCGTTAAAGCTCCTACTTGAACTCCAGAAACTTCACCTGATTTAAAAATTATTAAGGAAGGAATAGATCTAATGCCATATTGAACAGCAAGATCTCTATGCTCTTCAATATCAACTTTGCAAACCTTTATTTGCTCGCCGTATTGTTGCGCTGCTTCTTCTACTCTTGGAGCCAGTTGCTTGCATGGACCACACCATTCAGCCCAAAAATCTACTAATACTGGAACATCTGAACTTAAAACTTCTTTTTCAAATGTTTCTGTTGTTACTTCTTTTACATTACTCATAAATTAAATTCCTTTATTAAATCTTTAGCGAAATATGTAAGAACTGCATCTGCACCAGCTCTTTTGAAGCTTGTTAAAGATTCTATTATAGCACCTTTATCAAGCCAACCTTTATTAACTGATTCCATTATCATTGCATACTCTCCGCTTACTTGATATGCAAAAGTTGGAACCTTAAATTCTTCTTTAATTTTAGAAATAATATCTAAATAAGGCATACCTGGTTTTACCATTACGATATCAGCACCCTCTTCAATATCCATAGCAACCTCGTTAAGGGCTTCAAGTGAATTTGCAGGATTCATCTGATAAGAAGATTTATCAGAAGTACCTAGATTGTTTTTAGAATTAACAGCATCTCTAAAGGGCCCATAGAATTTTGAATTATATTTTGCTGCATATGACAAAATTATTTTGTCTTCAAAGTTATTTTCATCTAATTTTTTTCTAATAACTCCGATGCGGCCATCCATCATGTCTGAAGGAGCAATAATATCTGCACCAGCTTCTGCTAGAACAAGAGATTGCTCTGCGAGAACATCTAGTGTTTGATCATTTAAGATCTCATCATTCTCCAAAATTCCATCATGGCCATGATCTGTATAAGGATCTAAGGCAACATCAGCAATGACTAACATCTCAGGAAATTTAGATTTAATAGAACCTAATACTCTTGAAATAAAATTATCTCTTTTTATGGCTTCGGTGCCTTTAGAGTCTTTTTTTGAGGGATCTATAACAGGAAATATAGCTATTGCTCTTATTCCCAGTTCGTTAATTTCTTCAATCTCTTTTAAAACAGAGTCTTCGCCAAATCTAAAGATACCAGGCATTGATTCTATAGGCTCTTTATCACTTAAACCTTCTTTTACAAATACAGGTTGGATTAGATCATTTTTAGTCACCGCACATTCGCTGGTCAAATCAATTATGGATTCTGACTGCCTTAATCTTCGTAATCTAGTTGATGGATATTTCCTTGAAATCATAAATTAATCAGTAATAGCTCCTAGGGATGCAGATTGTACACTTTTTGAGTATTTTGATAAGACACCTTTTTTAGGAAGCTCTTTATTTGGTTTAAAGTTATCTAATCTTTTTTGTAGCTCCTCATCAGATATATCGATAGAAATTGAGTTTGTCTCAGCATCAATTGTTATTTTGTCGCCATTTTCAATGACTCCGATGGGTCCGCCAACATATGCTTCTGGAGAAATATGTCCAACAACAAAACCATGAGTTCCGCCAGAAAATCTTCCGTCAGTAATAAATGCGACTTTATCGCCTAAGCCTTGTCCCATTATTGCAGAGGTAGGTTTAAGCATTTCCCTCATGCCAGGGCCTCCTTTTGGTCCCTCATATCTTATAACAACCACATCTCCTTCATTAATTAGGTTATTTTGAATTGCCTCATTTCCATCTTCTTCAGAGTCAAATACTTTAGCCGTGCCAGTGAATTTTAGCCCTTCATTTCCTGTAATCTTAGCTACTGCTCCTTCAGGAGCTAAATTGCCATAAAGGATACGCAAATGGCTACTACTTTTAATTGGATTAGATATTTCTCTAATAATTGTCTGATTATCTGGATATGAATCAACTTCTGAAAGATTTTCTGAAATAGTTTTTCCTGAAACTGTTAAACAGTCGCCATGAAGCAAGTCTGCATCGAGTAACATTTTCATTAGCGGCTGAATGCCGCCAACTTTATTCAGTGAGGACATATAATTTTCACCGAATGGTTTAATGTCAGCCACAACAGGAACTCTTTTACCTATTCTTGTAAAGTCATCTAAATCTAAGTCAAAATGTCAGAGGGTTTAATATCTTTTTCAAGGAGATTCTCAATTGCCCTCCCTGTATTTATACAATCATTCTTTTTATCATCAGAAACTGCATCCTGACTGCTGCTTCCAGGAAGAGACATACCTAAAGCTTCAATTGCAGATGCCATCGTGTTGGCCGTATACATTCCTCCGCATGATCCAGGCCCCACAACTGAAACCTTTTCAACAGAGATTAATTCCTCTTCAGAGATTGAGCCTTTTGAGAACTCTCCAGTTTTTTCACAAACTGTCACATAATCAGTATTCTGCTCACTTGGTCTAATAGAGCCGCCATAAATAAATAAAGATGGTCTATTAAGTCTGGCCAAACCAATAATTACACCTGGCATATTTTTATCGCAGCCCCCAATACCTACTACTCCATCATAGCCCAAACAACCGACAACAGTTTCTATGGAGTCAGCTATGACTTCTCTTGAAACGAGAGAATATTTCATGCCCTCCGTACCCATAGAAATTCCATCAGAGACAGTAATTGTGTTAAATGTTACAGCCTTACATCCTGAATTATTGACTGACTCTTCAACAATTTCTGCAAGGGAGTTTAGGTGCATATTACATGGAGTTACACTTGCCCCGAGCGAAGCAATTCCAACAATAGACCACGCAACATTGATCTTGATGCTGCCTGCTGGGGACCGTCATGTAATATTTTTGAATACTTCCTATTTGGCATCTTAATTTGATGAGTATTTAAGTGCTGCTCTTAAAAGTTTTTGAGTATATTCCTGTTGAGGATTTTCAAAAACCTCATCAGCTTTACCATACTCTACTAACTTTCCCTCACTCATAACAAAAATCTGATCACACATAGATCTTATTACTTTAAGATCATGGCTAATAAATAAATATGTTAATTGATATTTGTCTTGTAATCTTTTTAAAACGTCTATCACTTGAATCTGAATGGATCTATCAAGCGCTGAAGTTGGTTCATCAAGGATCATGAATTTCGGGTTTAAGATTATTGATCTAGCAATTGCGATTCTTTGTCTTTGACCACCAGAAAATTCATGTGGATATTTAAAAATGAGGCTGTCATCTAATCCAACATCTTTCATTACATTTGATATTTTTTCTATCTTTTCTTCTTTGGAAAAATCAAAATGTATGTCCAATCCCTCTCCTATGATTTCGCCAACTGTCATTCTTGGTGACAGGGATCCATAGGGATCTTGAAAAACTATTTGAATATCTTTTTTTAATAATTTCTTTTCAGCTGAGCTAAGATCTTTAATTGATTTACCATTAAATTTAATTGATCCTTCAAAATTAAGAAGATTTATAATCGCTTTTCCTAGTGTTGATTTACCTGAACCTGACTCTCCTACCACGCCAACTGTTGAATTTCTTGGAATTTTTAAAGAAATATCAGAAACCGCACAAAATCTATCAGTTTTAAATAGCTGTTTTGATGGTATTTTGTAAAAAACACTGAGATTTGAGATATCTAAAATATAATCCTCTGAAACATGTAAATGATCCTTTTTTTGAGGCTCTGATTTTAAAAGCTTGATCGTGTATTCATGTTTTGGATTAGAGAAAATTTCCGTTGTAACACCTTGTTCAACAATTTTACCCTCTTTCATAACACAAACTCTGTCACTAAACTTCTCAACTAGTCCTAAATCATGGGTAATAAATAGAATTGACATTCCAAGCTTCTCTTTAAGCCTATTCATTAAATCAAGAATTTGGGCTTGAATAGTTACATCTAAGGCTGTTGTTGGCTCATCAGCAATTAAAAGCTCAGGTTCATTAATTAAAGACATTGCAATCATTATTCTTTGACGCTGCCCTCCAGAGAGTTCATGAGGATAGGATTTATATCTTCTTTCTAG
>LULI01000695.1_pt1 | contig 14611 bp, 10 predicted proteins | sample 728191 | NCBI WGS metagenome assembly LULI01 (sample SAMN03860293, study PRJNA289734) | marine metagenome | biome: seawater column; feature: ocean; material: water; isolation source: Red Sea water column Station 169 - depth 50m | place: Saudi Arabia: Red Sea | collected 2011-10-15 | depth 50 m | reverse complement strand
ATCCACGCCTCACCGCGCAGGTCGCCGAGCGGCGTGCCCTGCCGGTAGGTCAGCGTCAGCGTGGCCGTCATCCCCGGCCGACCGCCGGCGCCGGCTGACTCCCCGAGGAGCTGGTCGAGCAGCAGCGCCGACACCCCGCCGTGCACCATGCCCGGCGGACCCTCGTAGGCGGCGCCCAGCCTCACCTCGGCCCAGGAGGCTGCGGCGGGCTGAGCGTCGGCGTCCGGGTGCACGATGGTCAGCGGCGGGGCGACGGCGTTGCGCTTCCCGACGACGGCGTTGCCCCAGTTCCAGGAGCGGCCCTCGTCGTTGTAGTGGATGCCGAACGGGCCGGGCAGCTGCTCGGCACGCAGCTCCTCGGTCAGCGCGCGCACCCGCTCCTCGACGGACCTGATGCGCTCCTCCGGCACCGTCGAGCGGATGGTGGCGTCGACGAGCCCGCGGACGGCGTCGGCGAGCGCGTCGTACACCTCCTGCTGCCGGTCGACCTCCGCAGTGGGCAGGTCGGAGTGCGCGAAGGCGCTGAGCCCGATGACCTCGGTCATCTCAGGCCAGCAGCTCGGCGACCCGGCGGACCTCGTCGGGCGAGTGCAGGCTCACCATGAGCGTGGTGACGCCGGTGGACTCCCACTCCGCGACCTTCTCCTTGACCTCGCCCTCGGTCCCGATGATGTGCATGTCCTCGACCAGCTCGTCGGGGATGAGTGCGGTGGCGCGCTCCTTCTCCCCGGAGAGGAAGAGCTTCTGCACCTCCTCGGCGAGCTGCTCGTAGCCCATCCGCACGAAGACCTGGTTGTGGAAGTTCATCTCCTGGGCGCCCATGCCGCCCATGTAGAGCGCGGCGAAGGGCTTCATCGCGTCGAGCGCGGCGCGCTTCTCGGCCTCGTCCTTCACGATCTGCAGGTGGCAGGTCGCCGCAATCTCGAAGGTCTCGCGGGTGCGCCGGGCGCCGGGACGGGCGAAGCCCTCGTCGAGCCAGTCCTGGTACATCCCCGCCGACCTGGGCGTGTAGAAGATCGGGATCCACCCGTCGGCGATCTCGGCGGTCTGCGCGACGTTCTTGGGGCCCTCGGCGCCGAGCCAGATCGGGACGTCGGCGCGCAGCGGGTGCGTGATGGGCTTGAGCGGCTTGCCCAGGCCCATCGCACCCTCGCCGGTGTAGGGCAGCGGGTAGTGCGGGCCGTCGTTGGTGACCGGGCCCTCGCGGCGCAGCACCTGGCGGATGATGTCGACGACCTCGCGGGTGCGGGCCAGCGGCTTCTTGAACGGCTGGCCGTACCAGCCCTCCACGACCTGGGGGCCGCTCACGCCCATGCCGAGCACGAGCCGGCCGCCGGAGAGGTGGTCGAGGGTCAGCGCGTGCATGGCGATGGAGGTGGGGGTGCGGCCCGACATCTGCACGATCGAGGTGCCGAGACGCACGTTGCTCGTCTCCCGACCCCACCAGGCCAGCGGCGTGAACGCGTCGGAGCCCCAGGCCTCGGCGGTGAAGATCGCGTCGAAGCCGGACTCGTCGGCGGCCTGCACGAGGTCGCCGTGGTGCGTCGGCATCTGCGCCTGCCAGTAACCCAGCTGAAGTCCCAGTTTCATGAGGGACACCCTGCCAGAACAGTTGCCATCGGCATAGAACACGTTCTAGTTTTGAGGCATGTCCCGCACCCTGTCGGCGCCGGTGACGGTCGCCTTCGACTACACCCGCTCCACCGGTCCTGTGCTCGGCCGGTTCCTCACCGGTCTCCGCGACGGCGTCGTCGTCGCCGGCCGCACCTCCGACGGGCAGGTCGTCGTGCCGCCCCCGGAGTACGACCCGGTGACGCACCAGGCGCTCGAGGACTTCGTCGAGGTCTCCCCCGTCGGGACGGTCACGTCCTGGACGTGGGTGCCCGAGCCGGTCAAGCACCAGCCCTTCGACCGTCCCTTCGCCTACGTCCTGGTGACCTTCGACGGTGCGACGAAGCCCTTCCTCCACGCGCTGGACGTCTCGTCCCCCGACGAGGTGTCCACCGGCATGCGGGTGCGGGTGCGGTGGGCCGAGGAGCGGGTCGGAGCCATCACCGACATCGCATGTCTCGAGCCGCTGCCCGCCGGCGAGGAGGCCGCCCCGGTGGTGGCGCCGAGCGGTGCGGTCGATCCCGTCACCGGGATCGTCGTGCCGGTCAGCCTGGACTACACCTACGCCGCCAGCCCCGAGGAGTCCGCGTTCTACCGCGGCCTGGAGCAGGGCCGGATCGTCGGCCAGCGCTGCCCCACGTGCAACAAGGTCTACATCCCGCCGCGCGCGGCGTGCCCCTCGGACGGCACCCCCACCGCGGAGGAGGTCGAGCTGTCCCACACCGGCACCGTGACGACCTTCTGCATCGTCAACGTGCCCTTCATGGGCCAGAAGATCGCCCCGCCCTACGTGTCGGCCTACATCCTGCTCGACGGTGCGGACATCGCCCTGCAGCACCTCATCCTCGACATCCCGGCCGACGAGGTGCGGATGGGTCTGCGGGTCAAGGCGGTGTGGAAGCCCGAGGACGAGTGGGGCACCACGATCGAGAACATCAGCCACTTCGCGCCGACCGGTGAGCCGGACGCGGACTTCGAGACCTACAAGCAGCACCTGTAAGCGGCGGAAGAGACGGGAAGAGATCACATGAGAGACGTCGCCGTCGTCGGGTTCGCCCAGCGACAGATGAGGGACTTCGACGGGTCGCCCACGTGCGTGGAGCTGCTCGTCCCCCTGTTCAAGGAGTGCTACGAGCAGACCGGCTGGACCCGCAAGGACGTGGGCTTCTGGTGCTCGGGGTCCTCCGACTACCTGGCCGGCCGCTCCTTCTCCTTCGTGCAGGCCGTCGACGCGATCGGCGTCATCCCGCCGGTCAACGAGTCGCACGTCGAGATGGACCTGGCCTGGGCGATGTACGAGGCCTGGATCAAGATCCAGACCGGCGAGGTCGACACCGCGCTGGTCTACGCCTTCGGCAAGTCCTCGGCCGGCGTGCTGCGCCGCACGCTGTCGCTGCAGCTCGAGCCCTACACGATGACCCCGCTGTGGCCCGACACCGTGTCGTTGGCCGGCCTGCAGGCCCGCGCCGGCATGGACGCCGGCCTGTGGGACGAGCGCGCCATGGCCGAGGTCGTGAACCGCTCGCTCACCGACGCCGAGAAGAACGACTGGGCGCTACGCAAGGGCGGTTCCTCGGTCGAGGAGCTGCTGGCGCGCCCGATGTACGCCGACCCGCTGCGCAAGCACGACTGCGCCCCGGTGACCGACGGTGCCGCTGCGATCGTGCTGGCCGCCGGCGACCGGGCCCGCGAGGTGTGCGACCGACCGGCGTGGCTCACCGGCCTGTCGACGTACGTCGACGAGATGACGATGTCGCGCGACCTGACCGGCTCCGCGTCGGCCCGCCGCTGCGCCGAGGCGCTCGACCTCGGCGGCGTCGACACCGCCGAGCTGCACGCCCCCTTCAGCCACCAGGAGCTGGTGCTGCGTCGGGAGGCCGGCCTGGCCGACGACGTGACCATCAACCCCTCGGGCGGGGCGCTGGCGAGCAACCCGATGTTCTCCGCCGGCGGCATCCGCGTCGGCGAGGCCGCGCGCCGCATCTGGGCCGGGGAGTCCGACAAGGCGCTCGCCCACGCGACCAGCGGCCCGGCGCTGCAGCAGAACTTCATGTGCACCCTCGAGGTCTCGACGGGCTCGACCACCGGAGGTAACCGATGAGCAAGCAGCCCGCCGCGGTGATCGGCGTCGGCCAGACCCACCACCGCGCCCAGCGCAAGGACGTCTCGATGGCCGGTCTGTGCCGCGAGGCCATCGACCGGGCGCTGCTCGACGCGGACATGACCCTCGACGACATCGACGCGATCGTCGTCGGCAAGGCGCCGGACCTGTTCGAGGGCGTGATGATGCCGGAGCTGTTCCTCGCCGAGGCGCTCGGCGCGGCCGGCAAGCCGCTGCTGCGCGTCCACACCGCCGGCTCGGTGGGTGGCTCGACCGCGATCGTTGCCTCCTCCCTCGTCCAGGCCGGCGTGCACAAGCGCGTCCTGACCGTGGCCTACGAGAAGCAGTCGGAGTCCAACGCGATGTGGGCGCTGTCGGTGCCCGTGCCGTTCAACATGCCCGTCCACGCCGGCGCGGGCGGCTACTTCTGCGCCGGGATGGACCTGAAGACCGCGAACGAGAAGCCACCCTCGGACAGCTTCGAGTCCGGCGAGTTCGATCCCTCGGTCATCAAGGGGCTCCTCAAGGGCTTCCGGCTCACCAAGCCGCTCGTCGCCGCGGTGGAGGGTCCGGCGATCGCCGGCGGGACCGAGATCCTGCAGGGCACCGACATCCGGGTCGCCGGCGAGTCGGCGAAGTTCGGCGTCGCGGAGGCCCGCTGGTCGCTCTACCCGATGGGCGGCCCCGCGGTCCGGCTCCCCCGCCAGATCCCCTACACCGTGGCCGCCGAGCTGCTGCTGACCGGGCGCACGCTGATGGCCGCCGAGGCCAAGGAGCTCGGCCTCATCGGCCACGTCGTCCCCGACGGCTCGGCTCTGGAGAAGGCACGCGAGATCGCCGACATGATCGCCGCCAACGGCCCGCTCGCGGTCCAGGCGATCCTCAAGACGATGCGCGACTCCGAGGGCAAGCACGAGGAGGAGTGCTGGGCCGACGACGCGAAGGTCGGCGCGGCGGTCTTCTCCTCCGACGACGCCAAGGAGGGCCCGCGGGCGTTCCTGGAGAAGCGCAAGCCGGAGTTCCAGGGCCGCTGACGGCCCGGCGGGGCGGCAAGGTTTATCGGCCGGCCGGCAGACCCTGCCTCTGGCCGATGAAGTTCCACCGTCCAGTGGCAAGGTCCATCGGTCGGCCGATGAACCTTGCCGCTCACCGGACCGACCGCCTACGACTTCTTGGCCGCCGCCTTCTTCGTCGTCTTCTTCGCGGCCGTCTTCTTGGTCGCGGTCTTCTTGGCCGTCGACTTCTTGGCAGCGGCCTTCTTGGTCGTCTTCTTCGCGCCCTTCTTGGCGCCCTTCTTCGCCGGGCCGCGGGCGCGGCGCTCGGCGAGCAGCTCGGCGGCGCGCTCGAGGGTGAGGTCCTCGACGGTGTCGTCCTTGCGCAGGGTGGCGTTGTACTCGCCGTCGGTGACGTACTCGCCGAAGCGGCCCGACTTCACCACGACCGGCTGCCCGGAGACCGGGTCGTTGCCGAGCTCCTTGAGCGGCGGGGCGGCTGCGGCGCGACCGCGCTGCTTGGGCTGGGCGTAGATCCGCAGCGCCTCGTCGAGGGTGATGGTGAAGAGCTGGTCCTCCGAGGTCAGCGAGCGGGAGTCGCTGCCCTTCTTGAGGTACGGCCCGTAGCGGCCGTTCTGCGCGGTGATCTCCTCACCGGACTCCGGGTCCTCGCCCACCACGCGCGGCAGCGAGAGCAGCTTGACGGCGTCGTCGAGGGAGATCGAGTCCAGCGACATCGACTTGAACAGCGAGCCGGTGCGCGGCTTCGCGCTCTTGGGGGCGTCCTCGGGCAGCAGCTCGGTGACGTAGGGGCCGAACCGGCCGTTCTTGGCCACGACGCGCAGACCGGTCTCGGGGTGGGCGCCGAGGTCGATCTCCTCGCCGGCGGGGTTGGCCAGCAGCTCCTTGGCCTTCTCCAGCGTCAGCTCGTCGGGCGGCAGGTCGTCAGGCACGTTGGCGCGTACGCCGGCACCCGCACCGTCCCCGTCGTCGGGCCCGCCGGCCGCCTCCAGGTACGGGCCGTAGCGCCCGACCCGGAGGTTGATGCCGGAGTCGGCGCCGCCGACCGGGAAGGTGGCCAGCTCGCGGGCGTCGATGTCACCGAGGCCGTCGACGAGGGTCTTGAGGCCCTCGACGTCGCCGGTGCCGAAGTAGAACTCCGCCAGCTCGGTCGAGCGGTCCTTGCGACCGGCCGCGATCTCGTCGAGGACGTCCTCCATCCGGGCGGTGAAGGTGTAGTCGATCTGGCGCGGGAAGTGCTCGGTCAGCAGCCGGATCACCGAGAACGCCAGCCACGCCGGCACCAGCGCGGTGCCCTTCTTGTAGACGTAGCCGCGGTTGAGGATCGTGCCGATGATCGAGGCGTACGTCGACGGGCGCCCGATCTCGCGCTCCTCGAGCTCCTTGATCAGGGTCGCCTCGGTGTAGCGCGAGGGCGGCTTGGTCTCGTGGCCGTTGGCCGTCATGCTCGCCGCGGCGACCGTGTCGCCCTCGGCCAGCTGCGGCAGCCGGGTCTCCTGGTCGTCGGTGGCCTTGCCCTCGTCGGTGCCCTCGACGTAGGCCTTGAGGAACCCGTGGAAGGTGATGACGCGACCGGTCGCGGAGAACACGACGTCCTCGCCGGTGGCCGCGGCGCCGCCGAGCCGGATCGTCACCGACTGGCCGACGGCGTCCTTCATCTGCGAGGCGACGGTGCGCATCCAGATCAGCTCGTAGAGCCGGAACTGCTCACCGGTCAACCCCGTCTGGGCCGGCGTGCGGAACGACTCACCGGCCGGGCGGATCGCCTCGTGCGCCTCCTGGGCGTTCTTGACCTTGCTCGTGTAGGTGCGCGGGGAGTCGGGGAGGTACTCGGCGCCGTAGAGCTCACGCACCTGCGAGCGGGCCGCGTTGACGGCGGTGCCCGACAGCGTGGTGCTGTCGGTACGCATGTAGGTGATGTAGCCGTTCTCGTAGAGCCGCTGCGCGACCGACATCGTCACGCTCGCGGACATGCCGAGCTTGCGGCTGGCCTCCTGCTGCAGCGTCTTGGTGCGGAACGGCGGGTACGGCGAGCGGCGGTAGGGCTTGGCCTCGACCGAGCGGACGTCGTACGTCGTGTCCTCGAGCGCGCTGACCAGGGCCTCGGCCCGCGGCCGGTCGAGATGGACGACCTTGCCCTCCGCGCCGGCCTTGAGGACGCCGTCCTGGCCGAAGTCGGAGCCGCGCGCGACGCGCTTGTCGTCGACCGAGTGCAGCTTGGCCGGGAACATCCGCTGCTCGTGCTTGGAGCCGGCGTCGAAGGTGCCCTCGAGGTCCCAGTAGGAGGCGACCTTGAAGGCCATCCGCTCCTTCTCGCGGTCCACGACCAGCCGGGTCGCCACCGACTGCACGCGGCCCGCGGACAGGCCGGACATGACCTTCTTCCACAGCACCGGCGAGACCTCGTAGCCGTAGAGGCGGTCGAGGATGCGGCGGGTCTCCTGGGCCTCGACGAGGTCCATCGCGAGCTCGCGGGGGTTCTCGGCGGCCTCGAGGATCGCGGCCTTGGTGATCTCGTGGAAGACCATCCGCTTGACCGGGATGTTCTTCGGCTTCAGCTCGTCGAGCAGGTGCCAGGCGATCGCCTCCCCCTCGCGGTCCTCATCGGTGGCGAGGTAGAGCTCGTCGGCGTCCTTGAGCAGGCCCTTGAGCTTGGAGATGTGGCTCTTCTTGTCGCGCGGCACGACGTAGTAGGGCTCGAAGCCGTTGTCGACGTCGACCGCGAGGCGGCCCCACGGCTTGTCCTTGATCTTCGCCGGGGTGTCGGCCGCGGAGTTGGGGAGGTCGCGGATGTGACCGATGGAGGACTCGACGACGTAGCCCTGGCCGAGGTACCCGCCGATGGTGCGGGCCTTCGCCGGGGACTCGACGATGACGAGCTTGTGTGCCACGGGGCTGGTCGTTCCTTCGATCGGGGGGTGCTGCTCTCGGGTGCTGCTCACGGGTGCTGCTGGGGTGCTGCTGGGGTGCTCCGACCGGGCCGGAGGGGCCTCGGCGCCGATCACGGTAGCGCGTGCCGGCGACCTGCTTGTTCCCGAGAGGCTGCGGTGGGCGGTCTCAGGGCACCTGTGGAGAGCCCCGGGAGCACCTCGGCAGATCGTTCTACCCTCGGTCCATGACCGCGGCCGTGCGCGCCGCGCTGGCCGAGGCGATCGAGCGGGACCCTGCGCCCCGGGGACGAGCGACTGCCGAGGAGCTGAGGGAGCTCGCACGCAGGGTGCGCAATTCCGGCGACGAGCCGTTCCTCACCGACGACGACCTGTACGACGAGCTGGGCCTTCCCCGTTGATCATCGACTCCTCCGCCGTCATCGCCATGGTGCTGGACGAGCGGGACGCGGAAGCGCTGTTCGAGACACTGGCCGCGGCCACAGCGCCATCGATGGCCACGCCCACCTACGTCGAGGCGACGGTGGTGGCTCGTGGTCGGAGCATCGCCGATCTCGACGCATTCCTGCGTCGCGCGCGAGTCCGTCTGGTCGACTTCACCCCGGAGATGGCGCAGGTCGCGACCGACGCCTACCGACGCTTCGGCAAGGGATCGGGCTCTCCCGCGCGTCTCAACCTCGGCGACACCTATTCCTACGCGCTGGCGAAGGTGACGGGCGAACCACTGCTGTTCGTCGGCGACGACTTCACCCACACCGACATCACGCCAGCCCTCACCCGCTGACGGGCTCGCTGGCCAGGAACCCCTCGCGCACCAGCTCGGCGACCACCGGCAGGTAGTCCTCGCGGGTGGCGGCGGGGTCGAGGTCGAGGATCTCGGCGAGCGCGTCGAGGATCTGCCCGACCTCCAGGTCGCCGTCGCAGGCGCCCACCAGGCCGGCCACGACGGTGTCGACGGTGCGGGCCCGGCGCAGGCCGGTCTGCTGGCGCAGCACGATCGTCTCGGGGGCCTCGGCGCCGACCGGGCCGAGGGTCACCTGGCGTACGTCGGGGCGCAGGGTCAGTCGTACGGCCAGGCCAGCAGCTCGCGGGCCGGGCCACCGGTCTCCGAGCCGGTGCGCCGGCGGAGGTGGATCCAGCCGAAGCCGACCGCCTCGATGGCCTGCTCGTCGAACCACGACAGCCAGGTGTCGTAGCGCTGGTGGTAGTCCTCCAGCCGCACCGCTCCGGTGGACGGGTGGTGGCCGGCGTCCTTGAGCCACAGCTCGACGTACGCCGCCGGGTCGAGCACCTCACGCTGCACGACGAGCGCGTCGACGTCGTCGGAGAGCCACGGTGCGAGCCGCTCGTCCCAGGGCTGGTCGCGGGCGATGACCCAGTTGGCCAGCACCTGGCACCAGCCGCCGGGCGTGAGGTGGCCGGGCGCAGCACGGACGATGTCCTCGACGACCCGGTCGCCGGGCAGGCCCGAGTCGCGGTAGACCAGGCGTTCGCCGGTGGCCGGCGAGATCACGAACGGCGGGTTGGTGGCGATCAGGTCGAACCGCTCGCCGCGCACCGGCTCGAAGAACGACCCGTCGCGGACCTCGACGCGCTCCTCGACGTCGTTGAGGGCGGCGTTGAAGCGGGTCAGCCGCAGGGCGCGGGCGTTGACGTCGGTCGCGACCACGGTGCCCGCGTGCCGGGCGAGGTGCAGCGCCTGGACGCCGCAGCCGGTGCCGAGGTCGAGCGCGCGCTCGACGGGGTCGCGCAGGGTCAGCTGGGCCAGGCTGGTGGAGGCCGGGCTGATGCCCAGCACGTGGTCGGGGCCGACCCGCTGGGCGGTGCCGTCCAGGCCGGGGGTCAGGTCGGAGACGACCCACAGGTGCTCGTCGTCGGTGGCGTAGGGGCGCACGTCGAGGCGGGCGGCGACCTCGCCGACGCTCTGCTCGAGGAGCCCCTCGGCACACAGGTCGTCGACCAGGCCGGGCAGCGCCGCCTCGGCCGCTGACAGCCCGACCGGCACCTGCAGCAGGAACAGGCGCACCAGCGTCGACAGGAGCGACCCGTCGCGGGTGCGCCGCAGCCCGGGCACCGTCTCGTTGCGGGCCAGCGCGTCGTGCGCCAGCGGGCCCAGCAGGCCGGCGACCGCGTCGTAGGTGAAGTCGGCGGCGAGGAGGGCGTCCCTCAGCCGGTGCGGGAGGTCCTGGGAGCTGCTCACCCCCCGAGCCTAGAAGAGCGGGCACGAGGACCCCCGTGGACGGGCGCCACTGCGACGCCGCACCTGCCACCATCTGCGCGGCACCGGCGTCACCGCCACGACCCTGTGCCCGGGGCCGGTGCACACCGGCTTCGGCGAGCGCGCCGGCTTCTCCGAGGAGGACGCCGAGGCGGCGCTGCCCAGGCGGTAGTCACAACGGGCCAGCCCGAACGGACTACGCGGGGCCCGTGGCATGGGCACTTCGGGCAGGAACCCGTGACAACCCCGTCCTGGGACCTCCCGCGGTTCTACCGTCGCAGCACCGGGTCGGCGCGCCTTGGGAGGGGCGCGCCACCCGGATCTCGATCACCCACCGGGAGGGACCCCCCATGCTGCTCAGGCTGCCCAGACTGCACCGTCGCGCGAGCGGCCCACTAGACGGCATCCTCGACCCGGTCACGGACCTGCTGTCCGCCCTCGTCGGCCCGATCATCAACGGCACCCCGGCCGTGGGCACCCCGCTCTCGCTCACCATGCCGGAGTGGAACCTGCCCGGGGTCACCAACCAAGTGCAGTGGCTGGCGAACGGTGTACCGATCCCCGGCGCGACCGGCACCACCTTCACTCCCACGCTCGACGAGGCCGGCAAGAACGTCCAGGCCCTCGTCACCGGCTCCGTCCTCAGTGTCATCACGCTCCTGGTCAAGGAGGTCTACTCCGGCCCGGTCGCCATCCCGTTGCCCGGCGGGGGCGGGGGCGGGGGCGGCGGGTCGGAGGACCCGACCCTGGAGGTCCTTCAGGACCCCAGCATCACCGGCATCCCGGGCGTCGGCTCGCTGCTGCAGATCCTCAACCCGATCTGGAGCCTCCCCGGCGTGACGACCACCTACCAGTGGTTCGTCGACAACGTGCCGGTCCCCGGCGCGACCGGCCCGACGTTCGTGCCCGGGGTCGAGGACGCCGGCAAGCAGGTGCACGCGCTGGTCACGGGGACCCTCGCCGGCCTGCCGATCATCAGCGCGCTGACCAACTACCTGCCGATCCCGGCCGCCACCGAGGAGCCGCTCGCGGCCACCTCGGCCGCGACCATCACCGGGACGGCGAAGGTCGGCAAGGTCGTCAGCGTCGAGGACCCGACGTGGAACGAGGGGGGTGTCAAGCACACCTACCAGTGGCTGCGCGACGGCTCCCCGATCGCGGGCGCCACAGCCAGGACCTACACACTGACCCCCGAGGACTACGGCCGCCGGATCCTGGTCAAGGTGACCGGCTCCAAGGAGGGCTGGACCGACAGCACCGTGGACAGCCAGGAGGTCTCGCCGGCCCTCGGCGACGCCCTCACGTTCACCTCGCAGCCGTCCGTCTCGGGCACGGTCGCCCTGGGCCGCACCCTCACCGCGCTCCCCGGCGACTGGGGCTCCGGGGACACCCCCACCTTCACCTACCAGTGGCGTCGGGGCGGCCAGGTGATCACGGGCGCCACGTCCTCGACGTACGTCGTCAGCACCGACGACCTTGGCTCCACCCTGGCCGTCACGGTCACGGCCACGCGGGCGGCGTACGCACCCGGGCTGTTCACGACCTCGGCGCTGCCGGTGGCCAAGCTCGCCTCCGCGACCACGCTCAAGGGCAAGAAGAAGGCCCGCGTCGGCAAGCCGGTCCGGGTGAAGGTCGGCGTGCTGGTCGACGGGTTCGCCCCCGACGGCGTGGTGAGCCTCCTCGACGGCACCAAGACCCTCAAGCGGCTGCGCATCGCGCGGGGCACCAAGAAGGTCAAGCTGCCGAAGCTGTCGAAGGGCAAGCACGTCATCACCGCGGTGTACGCCGGCTCCGCCGCGACCGAGGAGTCGCGCTCGAAGCCGCTGAAGCTGAAGGTGCGGCCCCGCCGCTGAGCCCGCCGGCACAGCCCCCTGACGCGCACAGCGCCCCCACCCAGGTGCCGGGTGGGGGCGCTGTGCGTGTGACGGGTGGCCTCAGCCGACCGCGGCGGGCTCCTCGTCGGAGATGACCGCCGAACGGCGCTTGGACACGTAGACCGCGGCCGCGATGCCGATCGTCGCCACGAGGGCGATGACGACCGACATCGGACGGTTGGCGTCCTCGCCGACGGTGAGGGAGATGACCGCGCCCACGATGAGCAGGGAGACGAGGTTCATCACCTTCAGCAGCGGGTTGATCGCCGGACCGGCCGTGTCCTTGAACGGGTCGCCGACGGTGTCGCCGATGACGGTCGCGGCGTGGGCCTCGGAGCCCTTGCCGCCGTGGTGGCCGTCCTCGACGAGCTTCTTGGCGTTGTCCCAGGCCCCACCGGCGTTGGCGAGGAAGACCGCCATCAGCGTGCCGGAGCCGATCGCACCGGCGAGGAAACCGGCCAGCGCACCGACGCCGAGACCGAAGCCGACCGCGATCGGCGCCAGGATCGCGAGGATGCCCGGGGTGGCCAGCTCGCGCAGGGAGTCGCGGGTGACGATGTCGACGACCTTGCCGTACTCGGGGCGGCCGGTGCCCTCCATGATCCCGGGGATGTCGCGGAACTGGCGCCGCACCTCCATCACCACGGCGCCCGCGGCGCGGCCGACGGCGTTGATCGCCAGGCCCGAGAACAGGAAGACGACCGCGACGCCGATCAGCAGGCCGACCAGGACGTCGGGACTGAACACGAAGAAGCTGCCCACGAAGTCGATCGCGTCGCCCTCGGTGACCCCGTCCAGGTCGGCGATCCGCTCGATGGCGGTGCCGATGTAGGAGCCGAAGAGCGCACTCGCCGCGAGCACCGCCGTGGCGATCGCGATGCCCTTGGTGATCGCCTTGGTGGTGTTGCCGACCGCGTCGAGCTCGGTGAGGATCTGCGCGCCCTCGTCGCTGACGTCGCCGGACATCTCCGCGATGCCCTGGGCGTTGTCGGAGACCGGGCCGAAGGTGTCCATCGCGACGATCACGCCGACGGTCGTCAGCAGGCCGCAGCCGGCCAGCGCGACCGCGAACAGCGCGATCGAGAGCGACCCGGCGCCGAGCAGGAACGCACCGAACACGGCGGCCCCGATCACCAGCGTCGTGTAGACGGCCGACTCGAAGCCGACCGACAGGCCGGACAGGATGACCGTGGCCGCGCCCGTCAACGACGTACGCCCGACGTCCTTGACCGGACGGAACTCCGTGCCGGTGAAGTAGCCGGTGAGCGCGAGGATCGCGGCGGCGAGCACGATGCCGATGAGCACCGCGAGGGCCGCGATGACCGCGGGGCTGCCGCTGGCCGCGTCGAAGCCGAAGGCCGAGTCGAGCGGGCTGCCGCCCTCGAGGCCGCTGAGCTCGGAGAAGTCGCCGGGCAGGTAGACGAAGGCCAGCAGCACGCTGGCGACGGCGCCGATGCCGGCGGAGATGTAGAAGGCCCGGTTGATCGTGGTCAGGCCGTTCTCGCCGGCACGCGGCTGGCAGAGGTAGATGCCGGCCACGGCGGTCAGCGCACCGATCGCGGGGATCAGCAGCGGGAAGACCAGGCCCTTGTCGCCGAAGGCCTGCGAGCCCAGGATCAGCGCGGCCACCAGCGTCACGGCGTAGGACTCGAAGAGGTCCGCGGCCATGCCCGCGCAGTCGCCCACGTTGTCGCCGACGTTGTCGGCGATGGTCGCGGCGTTGCGGGGGTCGTCCTCGGGGATGTTGTTCTCGACCTTGCCGACCAGGTCGGCACCCACGTCGGCGGCCTTGGTGAAGATGCCGCCGCCGACACGCATGAACATCGCCAGCAGTGCCGCACCGAAGCCGAAGCCCTCCAGCACCTCCGGCGCGTCGTCCTGGAAGCACAGCACCACGACGCTGGCGCCGAGCAGGCCCAGTCCGACGGTGAGCATGCCGACGGTGGCGCCGGTGCGGAAGCCGATGTGCATGGCCGGGTCGCGGCCCTGGGTCTGCGCGGCCGCGGCCACGCGGAGGTTGGCCTGGACGGCCAGAGACATGCCGAAGTAGCCGACGGCGGCGGAGAACCCGGCACCCCCGAGGAAGGCGACGGAGCGGAAGATCCGCACCACCGCGTCGTCGGCGGGCAGCGCGAGCAGCGCGAAGAACGCGATGCCGGCGAAGATCGCGAGCGTGCGGAACTGCCGCGTGAGGTAGGCGTTGGCCCCCTCCTGCACGGCTTGGGCGATGGACTTCATGTTGTCGGTGCCCTCGGCGGCGGACATCACCTCGGCGCGGAACATCGCGGCCATCGCCAACGCACCGAGTGCGATGAGGGCGACGACGACGACGAGCACGAGGTTGCCACCGGAGACGTCCACGACGATGGGAACGGTCCCCGTCATGCGCTTCCTCCTGGGTCGGAGCTGTGCAGCTCGGTGCGGACGCAGCAGCGGGAGTGTGAGCCACGTCTCACTGGAACGAGCCGGAGTCTACGCACGGCAAAGGCTCTGGTCGCAGCACTGTGTGACGCGCGCCACAACGAGTCACCCGGTCGGTGCGCCCGGGTGCGGGTGCGGACGGCGCGCTCGTACGCCGCCCGGTCGGTGTCGAGGGGGCGGGTCCCGTCAGCGACGGGAGTGGATCAGGAGGCGGCCAGCGCGGCTTCGGCGCTGTCGTGGATGACGAAGACCTTCGCCAGGCCGGTGATCCGGAAGATCTTGAGCAGACGGTCCTGGGTGCAGACCAGCTGCAGCGACCCGTCGTGGGCGCGGACCTTCTTCAGTCCGCCGACGAGGACGCCGAGGCCGGTGGAGTCGAGGAACTCGACGGCCTCCATGTCGATCACGAGGTCGTAGACGCCGGCGGCGACGAGCTCGGTGATCTTGTCGCGCAGCTTCGGCGCTGTGTAGACATCGATCTCACC
>LULI01001063.1_pt1 | contig 14681 bp, 14 predicted proteins | sample 728191 | NCBI WGS metagenome assembly LULI01 (sample SAMN03860293, study PRJNA289734) | marine metagenome | biome: seawater column; feature: ocean; material: water; isolation source: Red Sea water column Station 169 - depth 50m | place: Saudi Arabia: Red Sea | collected 2011-10-15 | depth 50 m | reverse complement strand
TTAAGTTTTGTCCTAGTTTCCTCTGCTGTCATTATTGATGCTCCAAGATCTGTAACTATCCTTATTGCTTTCTCTACTAATTGAGCATTTGTTGCTAGTTTGCCCTTTGATAAATATAGGTTATCCTCCAAACCTACTCTTGGGTTTCCTCCCATTACAACTGTTTGAGCTACAAATGGCATTTCGTTTTTTGAAATTGCAAAACCTGACCACACTCCTTCTTTAGGCATTATGTCTTTCATGGCTTGCATTGCTAATGGGGTAGCAGGAGCTCCCCAAGGAATACCTAAACACATTTGAAACATTGGTGGATCATCAAGTAAACCTTCTTTGTACAATTGCGATCCAAACCACATATTTCCTAAATCAAATGCCTCTATTTCTGGTTTAACTTTAATTTCTTGTAATTTTTTTGCAGCCTTTCTTAAATCATTTGGTGTATTAACTGTAATTACAGAACCGTCTCCAAAATTTAATGTACCAGCATCTAAAGTACAAATTTCGGGTAAAAATTGTTCTGCATTAGCTATTCTTTCCATTACATTTGCCATATCAGTCATTGGCCCAAACTCTAGAGGATTTTTACCTTGACCAATGTCTAAATCTCCGCCCATCCCAGTTGTTAAATTTAAAATGACATCTGTTTCGCTTGATCTAATTCTATCTACTACTTCTTTATATAATTCCAGTCTTCTGCTTGGCGTACCGTCCTCTTCTCTTACATGAATATGAGCAATTGCAGCTCCTGCTTTTGCTGCTTCTATTGCTGATTTAGCTATTTGCTCTGGAGTTTTTGGTAAATCAGGATGTTTGCTTGCAGTATCTCCAGACCCTGTAACCGCGCATGAGATAAAAACGTTATTGTTCATAATTTATTTTTCAACTATATTTTAAAATCATGCAAATGGAAATATCTGAATTACAAAAAGAATTAGCTGCAACTTTTAGATGGACAGCAAGACTAAATATGCATGAGGGTGTTGCAAACCATTTTAGTGCATGCGTCCCTGACTCTTCTGATTTTTACGTAAATAAGGCAGGCATTCATTTTAGTAATATGAAGGCAAGTGATTTAATCTTGGTGACTAAAGAAAATAAGGAAGAACTAAAAAATAAACCAGACATAATTGACCCAACAGCTCTATATATACATAGCGCGATACATGAAAAAGCACCTCATGCAAGATGCATTTTTCATGTTCACTCAAAATATGCAACTGCCCTCTCCACTCTTAAAGATCCTGTTATGAAACCTATCGATCAAAATACAATGATGTTTTACAATAGAGTATCTGCATTCAAAGAATTTGGAGGTCTAGGACTAGAAGAAGAGTCTATTAAGATGGCAAATGCTTTAGGAAACAAACAACACATGTTACTTGCAAATCATGGAATTTTAACCACAGGAAGAACAGTGGCTGAAGGTTTTAACTCTCTTTATTATTTTGAGAGAGCAGCAGAAACATATCTTACAGCTCTATCAACAAACCAGGAACTTAATGTTGTAAGCCATGAAATTGCAGAAAAAACTGCAGAGGAACATGAAAATTTTCCCACAGATTTCGCAAATTTATTTTTATCTCAAATTAGGATCATTTTAGATAAAGAAGAGCCAGATTATAAAAGTTAAGATGGACCTAGATAAATTAAAAGTAAGAAGAAGTTTTATATTTACACCGGGGCTTCACCCTGAAATGTTTCCAAAAGCGATTGCATCAGGTGCTGATATGGTTTGTATTGAATTAGAAGATGGAATAGCAATAAACGATAAAGAACAAGCCCGAAACAATACTATAGAAGCTCTTAAAACGCTCGAAGTTAAAAATGATGTAGAACTAGTTGTAAGGTTTAATAATCAAAGAACTAAATTTGGTCTTTTAGATCTAGAAGCTTTTATATCAAGTAAAGTAAATCTTAAGGCTATTATGTTACCCAAAGTTAAAACGCCAGATGAAATAACATTTATAGACGATCTACTTACAGACTGTAATTTAGATACCGATCTTCATGTTATAATGGAAACAAATGAAGCTTTAGAAAATATTTATAATATTGCTCATGCTAGCAAGAGAATTGTAGCTTTATATTTTGGTGGAGTTGATATGGCAGCAGAGCTAAGAGTTGAGAATAAATGGGAAAATCTTGTTCATGCAAGATCAAAGTTGGTTCATGCGGGAGCTAGTGTCGGTGTGGACGTTATAGATGTGCCATATTTAGATTTAGAAAACATGGATGGAATGAGGAAAGAAGCTGAACAAGTTAGAAATCTTGGATTTACTGGAAAAGGCTCTATTCATCCCAAACAAATTCAAATTTTAAATGAAGTATTTACACCTCCAAAAGATGAAATTACTAAGGCAAAAAAAATATTAGAGGAATTTAATAACTCAAATACAGGTTTAGTAGTTATAGATGGTAAGTTAATTGAAAAACCTGTCCTAAGAGAAATGAAAAGAAAAATACTAATAGCTGATAAAATTAACAAAAGTTAAAAATGTCGTATCATCTTGCAACGAGAAAAATAGTTAAAGAGTGGACAGATTATAATGAACATATGAATATGGCTTATTATATCTTAATCTTTGATCAAGCATGGGAAACAATGCTTAATAAATTTCAAATGGGTGGCGAAAATGCAAAATCAAATCTGAGAAGCACTATGGTTGTTGAAACTAGAACCACTTACAATAATGAGGTTAAAGAAAATCAAGAAGTAGAGGTATATTGCACACATTTTGACCATGATAAAAAAAGATTACATTTAAAATGTGAGATGTATGAAAAAGAAACTAAAACTCTTGCTGCCACTATGGAAAGTTTATCCCTTTATATTGACTTGGGGAAAAGAAAGGTCACAGAATTTGAGGAAGATAAGCTAAAAATTATGGGTGAATTTATTGACGAAAATAAATCAAGTTTTAAGTCTGAAAATTTAGAATTATCTGGTAGATTAAAAAAATAGATTATGGAAATTAAATTAGTATCAGGCGCATTAGGTGCAGAAGTAAAAGGCATCGATTTAAAAGATAGCTCTTTAGAAAATTGGAAGAAGATAAATAATCTATTATTAGAACACAAAGCTCTGTTCTTTAGAGATCAAGATATTACATCGGAGGAACAGATAAATTTAGCAAAACATTTTGGTCCATTAGAAAGACACATTTATGTTAAGGGAAGAAAAGATTATCCAGAAATATTAAGAATAATTAAAGCTCCAGAAGAAAAAAGACAATGGGGTGAAACTTGGCATACTGATGTAAGTTATAATCCTAAACCAACAAAAGTAATTATCTTAAGATCAATTAAAGTTCCACCAGTTGGTGGAGATACAATGTTTTCTAATATGGAAATCGCTTACGATACATTAAGCGACAAAATTAAAGATAAGGTTAATGATAAGAGAGCCATTCATAGCTCTCTAGGGGCAGCAGCATTTGTTGATGCATATAAGGAAATGGAAGGGAATGGTAATCTAGATGAATATTCAAATTCCCATCCAGTAGTTAGAACTCATCCTGAAACAGGAAAAAAAATTTTGTATGTAAATTCAATGTACACTAAAAGAATTTTAGATTTAGATGAAAATGAAAGTTCAGATATTTTAAATGAAATATTTTTACATCAAGAAAGACTTGATTTTACATGTAGATTTAAATGGACTGAAAATGCTGTAGCAATTTGGGACAATAGAAGCACCCTTCACCAAGGTCTGACTGATTTTTTTCCTGGCAGAGGATTGGGCCATGAAAGAGTTATGGACAGGATTGCAGTCGAGGGTGATCATCCAAATTAAATGCAAGCTTTTGATTATCTAATAGTTGGTGCTGGTTCAGCTGGATGTGTAGTAGCTAACAGATTATCTGAGAATGCTAATAATTCTGTAGCTATATTTGAGGCAGGTGGATCTAGTGATATTTGGAAGGTTAAAATGCCAGGTGGATCTAGTGATATTTGGAAGGTTAAAATGCCATTAGCTCTTCTATATACAATGCATGACCCCAAATATAATTGGAAATATTATTCAGAACCTGAACCATATTTAAACAATAGACGTGTTTTTTGCCCTAGAGGAAAAATGATTGGAGGATGCTCATCTCACAATGGGATGGTTTTTGTAAGAGGTAATAGAGATGACTACACCAGATGGGAAAATTTTGGTTTAGATAACTGGTCTTATGATAAAGTTCTTCCTTATTTTAAGAAGATTGAAACTTGGTCTGAAGGTGAAAATCAATACAGAGGTTCATTAGGACCCCTTCCAGTAAATTTATCTAAAAATTCAAATCCATTATTCAAAGCATTTATTGATGCTGCAGCTGAAGCAGGTCACAAAACAAATATAGATATGAATGGTGAGGAACAAGAAGGTTTTGGCATGTTTGATACTACAATGCATCAAGGCGAGAGAGCTGGAGTTGCCAAGTATTATTTAAACCCTGTTAAAAATAGAAAAAATTTAAATATTTTAAAAAACTCATTTGTAGAAAAGATACTATTTGAGGGAAAAAAAGCAGTTGGTCTTCAAGTAAAAATAAATAACAAAGTTGAAAAGATTTATGCGAATAAGGAAGTCATTTTGAGTGGAGGATCTATAAATTCTCCACAATTATTAATGTTATCTGGTATAGGCGACGAAAACCATCTTAGAGATAATGGTATTGAAGTTATTCATCACTCAAAGGGTGTTGGAAAAAATTTACAAGATCATCTTGAAACTTACATACAACAAAAATGTAAAACTCCTAATACACTTTACACATACACAAAATTAATACCTAAAATTTTAGCAGGTATGCAATGGTTTATGTTTAAATCTGGACCCTGCTCAAAATCATTTTTAGAGGCTGGTGGTTTTGCAAAATCATCGCCTGATAGAAAAGTTGCTAATATTCAATTTCATTTTTTTCCATCATTTGTGATAAATCATGGCCTAGAAGATCCTGATTCACATGGTTATCAATTACATGCAAGTCCAAATCATCCAAAAAGTAGAGGTGAAATAACACTTAATTCTTCAGACCCATACGATTATCCTAAAATTTTATTTAATTATTTAAAAGAAGAAGAAGATCTTAAACAAACAAGAGAGTGTATTCATGTTGCAAGAAAAATTCTATCACAGCCAGCTTTAGCAGAGCACGCTGGTGATGAAGTTGGGCCAGGTTTTGATGCACAGTCAGATGATGAATTAAATGAATATATTAGATCGAAAGCAGACACTGCATATCATCCTTGTGGAACATGCAAAATGGGAGTTGATGATATGGCAGTAGTGGATCAAGATTTGAAAGTAAATGGGATTGGAAATTTAAGAGTGATTGATGCATCAGTGATACCAGAAATACCAAGTGCAAACCTAAATGCTCCTACACTTATGATTGCTGAAAAAGGCTCAGAGGCAATTTTAAATAATTAATATTATTATCACCACTGATTTGATATAGGTGTCTCATGGACACAAACCAAAATACCAGAGGTATTTTTTTTATAATGACTGGTATGGCTTTTTTTTCAATACAAGACTCTTTAATTAAATTTATTTTTGAGGATATTGCTTTATTTGAGCTTTATTTTGGAAGAACCCTTATACAATCAGTATTTTTGCTATCCTTTGTTTTAATAACTAAAAAAACAATATCTTTAAAAACCCATTACCCATTATTAACACTAATTCGAGTTGTATGTTTTTTCTTTGGTTTTAGTTTTTTTTATATTTCACTGACTTTTATGACACTTGCTATGACAAGTGCACTATTTTTCTCCTGCCCGTTCTTTATGTCTATGTTTGCTAAATTTTTCTTAAAAGAAAAAATTGGAATTAGAAGATGGAGTGCAATTGTAGTTGGATTTATTGGAGTATTGATTGTTTTAAATCCATCTTTAGATGATTTTAATTTCTTTAAATTAGCACCTGTAGCATGTGCGCTTTGCTATTCAATCTCTATGACAATAACAAAATATACATCCGAAAAAGATAGTATTTATACTCAAATGACTTGGCTTTATATTTTTGCATTATTTGCAAGTTTGGTAATATTTTTTGTTAGCGGCGATGGAAAATTTAACACTTTCACAGATCCAACTTTGCAATTTATTGTTAGAGAATGGTTTACTAATCCAGGAGAGGCATGGCCCTATGTTTTAATTATGGGAATAGTTGCTTCGATTTCATTTTTTTGTGTATTTACTGCCTATAGTATTGCCTCACCTTCTGTGGTTTCGTTATTTGAGTATTCATACATAGTGTTTGCAATGGTAGCTGGTTATATATTATTTGAAACAATACCAGTGCCAAGAACTTTTCTAGGTGCATCAATAATTATTGGTGCTGGCGTATATATTTATTTTAGAGAAAAAGTCCGAGGACAAATGATTGCTACAGATACACCAGCGAATAGATGATAAGAAAAAATTATATTCCAACAATAAATATAAATCCTATTCTAAAAAATAACTTTAATTCAAAAGCAACATTAAAAATTACAAGGGAAATTGAAAAAGCTTGTGTTGAGGTTGGTTTTTTTCAAATAATTGGTCATGGAATAAAATTAAAAAAAATAAATAAAGTATGCAAAATCGGAGAAAGTTTTTTTAAATCACATAAAAACAATAAATTCAAATTAGCTCCAAAGAAATGGAATAAAAAGAGTAAAAATATTTATCGAGGATATTTTCCAAATGATGTTAATGGAAAAGAAGGATTAGACTTAGGTGACTTAAAAGTAACAAAGGATTTTTCAAAAAAAACTAGAAATCAATACATCGAGCATTTAAGTATAGAGAGGTCATTTAATAAGCAATCTATTGAAAAACTTGCAGATTATTTTGAAAATTTATTCAATTTAAGCGAAACTCTGTTCAAAAGTATTATAAAGATTTACAAAAAGGACCCCAATTTATCTAAAAAAGTTTTTTCAAGATTAAAAACACTAAGTACTTTAAGATTTAATTATTACCCAAATCAATCTAAACCAGTTGAAATATCAAAACAAGATGGGGTCGCACTTGGATGTGAAACACATGTTGATAGTGGTATTTTCACAGTTTTATATCAAAATAAAAAAGGTGGTCTTCAAGTTCAAAACCGGAAAACAAAAAAATGGCATGATGTTCCTTTCAATAAAAATGCCTTGGTAGTGAATACAGGTAGAGCGCTAGAATATTTAAGCAAAGGCAAGTTTAAAGCAACAAATCATAGGGTATTGTGGAATAAGCAAAAAAGGCTCTCTGTTCCTTTCTTTTTTGAGCCTTCTTATGACTTTAAAATGAATCTTTCCTTTTTAAATAAGCGAAGATTTAGTAACGGTGGCATCAGATATGATAAATTTCTAAATAAGTCTTTAAAAAAATTCGTTGAATATCAAAGATAAGAATAATAATATTGTCATATAAAGCGATACATAACTCGTCGTAAAATCTTATACGAAAGTGGGATCGGTCGTCTTTAAATTAATTTTTAAAGGAGGCTTTAATGAAGTTTGGTTATTTTTGTAATACCACAAATTGGACTCACAAACCATATCACCAGCTATTAGATGAGACTAAAGAAATCACAGAATTTTGTGATCAAAATAATTGGAATTCAATATGGTTTACAGAACATCATTTTAATCATGAGGGAATGGAAGATTTAAAAGATCAGGCAAAAAACTTTAGATTGTTTGCAGAGACATTAGAAATTTTAAAAAAAGCTTGGTCAGAAAAATTTTTTAATCACGAAGGAGAATTTTATACTTATCCGTCACCTAACTATGTGTGGCAACATGATATGAGTCCACCTAGTGAAGAGTTTATGAATATGGAAGATAGCACTATGAAAAAAATTAGTGTTCTTCCTAAGCCATATCAAAATCCACATCCTCCAATACATCAAGTTGTTGATGGCATAAGATCTATTGAGTGGGCTGCAGAAAATAATATTAACGTAATTATGTGGATACCTACTGTAAAAGCACTCAAAATAAGATTTGAAGCATACAAAAATAAAAGATCAGAAGTTACAAAAAAAAATGTTCCTTTGGGAGAAGGGGTAACTCTTGTTAGAGATATGTTTGTTGCAGATACAATGGAAGAAGCCAAAGAGAAAGCTGGTGAACACATGGTAAATTATATGAGATGGGTTTGTCATTGGAGAGGTCTAGGAAATCATATGGATCCGGGTGAAGAACTTCCACATACAGAAGGGAAATTAGATCTTCTTAACTATGAGTTTTTACACAAGAGAAATATGTTATTTGGTACTCCTGAATACGTAACAGATAAGATAAAAGAACTTCAATCAGAGCTAAATCTTCAAAATCTTCAAGTATGGTCTAACTTTCCGGGTGTTAAACATGAAGATTGTATGAAAAGTATTAAATTATTCACTGAAAAAGTAATGCCTAACTTTAAAGATGATCTAGATACTGAAGTTAAAAAAGTATCGTGATTAAGTCCAAGAATACCTTGACCGGTGGTCAAGCGGCAGTGAAATCCCTAAAAAAGGAAAAAGTTAAACACGTCTTTGGTTTAATTGGTTCTGCTACAATGGAAATGTTTGATGCGTTGTATCATGAAAAAAAAATTAAATTTATAGGTGTAAGAGATGAAAGAACAGGAACACACATGGCCGATGGCTATGCAAGAGCTTCCAATCAACCAGGAGTAATTATTGCAGGACAAAACGGTCCAGGAGCTACTAATCTAGTTACAGGAATTGCTCAAGCAAAAGCAGCATTTTCGCCTGTTGTATCTATTGCCGGTTTATATTCTACCAAAGATAAAATGGAAGATGCATTTCAAGGACTTGATCAACAGTCACTATTTAATCCAATAACCAAAAAGACTTGGACTGTAAAAAAGGCAAGTCATATTCCAAAAGCTTTCAGTGATGCATTCAATCTTGCAATGTCACCAAGGAGAGGTCCAGTTTGTATCAACTTACCAAGAAACGTACTTTCAGATACATCAAAATTTAAAATCAATGAAAATAAAAAGTCTTTTAAAAGTGAAAGTAATTTAAAAAGCAAAAAAGATTTAATTCAGAAAACAACAAAACTTATTCTTAATTCCAAGAAAACTGTAATTGTTGCTGGCGGAGGTATAAAATATAATTCAAAATTTAAATCTGTAACTGATCTTGCTGAATTTTTAAACGTTCCAATAGTAACAGCTGCTGGACACGGAGATGCGATACCATTTAGTCACAAACTAAATGCTGGACAAATGGGGCCAAGAGGAAATTTAGTTGCTTCAAGACTGGTTAAAGAAGCAGAACTTATTATTGCATTAGGAACTAGACTTGGTTTTAATTCTACTTTCTATTCTTACGATAATATAAACAAGAAAGCTAAAATTATTCAAGTTGAACTAGAGAAAAAAATGTTAGGAAGATATTTTCCTATTAGTATTGGTATTCATGGCGATGCTGCAAATGTGGCAAATCAAATGTTGAATGATTTAAAAAAACAAAAAAAAATTTTAAGTTATAAAGAATGGACAAATAATTTTTTATTAGAAAGATCAAAGTTTTTAATAAATAGGGATAATATAAAATCTAAAAATTATCCAATACAACCAAATGGACTATTTAAAGAGTTAAGAAAAGTTCTTCCTAAAAATTCAGCTATTACACTTGATGCTGGCACACTTTGCCTTCAAGCTACTGATGCTTTAGAGTATTACAATCCTCCTTCTCTTTTTACTCCTTTAGATTTTGGATTAGTAGGTTTTTCATTTGCTTGTGGTTTAGGCATTAAGGTTGCGAAACCTAATAAAACTGTAGTTAGTTTAATGGGCGATGGTGGATTTGGCATGACTATTTCAGAATTAAGCACTGCCGTAGAGCATGGAATAAATACAATTACAATAGTTATGAATAATAAAAGTTGGGGTGCCGAAAAGGCTTACCAAAAAGATTTCTATGGTGAAAGATATTTGGGCGCAGATATTCAAAGTCCTCCTTTTGATGAGGTTGCTAAACTTTACGGTGCAAAAGGAATTAAAGTAAAAAAATTATCAGAGGTAAATCAAGCAGTTAAGAGTGCACTTAAAGCAAACAAACCAGTTGTTATAGATGTTGATGTAGATCCAAAAGCATTATACAGTTTTAGAAGAGATAGCTTTACACATCGAATTAAAAAATGAAATTAGAATTAAGAAAATTTAATAAATTTGTAGATAAAACTTTTATTGAGGGTGGAAAAGAAGCTAAAGATCCAGTTTTAATGGTTTCTGTAGCAGCAGTTTTTAAAAATCCTTGGGACGGGAAAGGTTTTGTAGAAGATTTAAAACCCATAATTTTAGATCTAGCTCCAAAACTTGGAGATTTACTTGTCCCAGAATTAATTAAAGAAATAGGTTCTCCTGATAAAATATTAGCTTATGGAAAAGCCGGTGTAGTTGGATTAAATGGAGAAATTGAGCATGCATCTGCTTTCATTCACACGTTGAGATTTGGTAATAAATTTAGAGATGCGGTCGGTGGTACTTCTTACCTAAGTTTTACGAACACAAGGGGTCCTGCCGGATCAAAAATATCAATCCCAATGATGCATAAAACTGACTCAGGTTTAAGGCCTTATTATTTAACACATGAGTTTACAATACATGATGCTCCATTTGATGACGAAATTGTAATCGCAATTGGAGGTGCTTCAACTGGAAGAGCACATGCTAGAACAGGTGATAGATACCAAGACATGAAGGAAATGGGCATTGAACCAAAGTAATAATGATTCATGCAACAGACTCAAAAGGTACATTCTATATATTAAATAAAAAAGATAGAACTCCAATCATATTTATCCACGGTGTGGGACTTGATCACTCTATATGGGATTCACAGATAAATGAATTTGATAATACTGTTTTAATTTATGATATTCTAGGTCATGGTAAAACACCTTTAAACAAAAATGATTTAAGTTTTGATGATTTTTCCAATCAAATATTAAACTTAATGGATGAATTAAAATTTAATAAAGTTCACTTAGTTGGTTTTTCTATAGGTTCATTAATTGCAAGAAATTTTGCTTCAAGATTTAACGATAGATTAGCTTCTCTTACACTTTTGTGTTCTATATTTAATCGATCTGATAAAGAGCAAAAAATTGTAAATGATAGATTTGAACAGACCAAAAAAGATCATAAACTTACTAAAGATGCTCTTAAAAGGTGGTTTACAGAAGATTTTTTAAATAAAAATCCAGGCATCTCCGATAAAATTTTCAATATTCTTCAAAACAATAATATGAATAATTTTATAAAGATCTATTCCTTATTCGTGAAACATCAAGACAATGAAAAATTTGAAAACATCAAGACTAAAACTTTAGTGATAACTGGTGAAGGTGATGTGGGATCAACCCCAGAAATGTCAATTAATTTAGGTAAAAAAATTAAAAATTCTGTTGTAAAAATTATTCCTAAAGGAAAACATCTCTGTAGTATTGAATGCTCAGATGATGTAAATAATACAATAAAAGACCATATACAAAATGCCTGAATTAAAAAAATATAAAATGTTTATTGGAGGAGAATGGGTTGACTCTGATACTAAAAAAACTTTTGAAACATTAAACCCAGAAGATAACAAACCATGGGCTGTTGTTCCAGAAGCAAGTGCCAATGATGTCGATAAAGCAGTTAAAGCTGCTCAGAAAGCTTTTGAAGGGGATTGGCCAAAAATATTACCAAGAGAAAGAGCTAAATTTTTAAGAGCTATTGGAAAAAAACTTAGAGACAATGCAGAATTACTTGGCAAGATTGAAACGATTGATACTGGAAAGCTATTTAGAGAAACCAACAAGCAAGCAAACTATATAGCAGAATATTATGACTATTACGCTGGTATGGCTGATAAAGTTGAAGGTACTGTTCTTCCAATAGACAAACCAAACATTCAAGCTATAACCTCAAGAATACCTATAGGTGTTATTGCAGCAATTGTGCCATGGAACTCCCAAATGTTTTTAACAGCAACAAAACTTGCTCCAGCTCTAGCTATGGGAAATACAGTTGTAATTAAATCCTCTGAGCTTGCACCTGCTGTGATGTTTGAATTTGCAAAACTTATAGAGGAAACTGGTATTCCAAAAGGAGTAGTAAATGTGATTACGGGATTTGGAGATCCATGTGGTAAAGCTTTAACCACGCATGATTTAGTTGAGAAAGTGGCTTTTACAGGAGGACCTGAAACTGCAAGACATATTATTAGAAATTCTGCAGAAAACTTGTCAGAGGTTAGTTTAGAATTAGGTGGAAAAAGTCCAGTTGCAGTATTTGATGATGCACATCAGGAAAATGCTATCAATGGAATTACTGCAGGTATATTTGGTGCTAGTGGACAAAGTTGTATTGCAGGTTCAAGATTATATTTGCAAAAAGGAATTTATGATGAGTTTCTTGATAAACTTACAAAAAGAGCTGAAAAAATTAAAATTGGTGCTCCAATGGATCCTGATACTGAAATGGGCCCTTTAAGTAACTTTAAGCAACTAGAAATTATCGAAAAAAATATAAAAAAAACAATAGAGCAAGGTGGAAAGGTTAGATGTGGAGGAAAAAGACATCCATTTTCTAATGAAGGTTATTATTTTCCTCCAACAATAATTGAGTGTGATAATCACAATCTTCCAACTGCTGAAAATGAACTATTTGGACCAGTTTTATCTGTCATGAAATTTAATGATGAAAAGGAAGTCATAGAAAAAATGAATGATAATCAATATGGATTATCTTCTGGTGTATACACCAGTGACTTTGCTAGAGGTTTGAGAGTATCTAATGCTATTAGGGCAGGAATTACATTTGTTAATACGTATAGACTAATTTCACCTTCTGCACCTTTTGGAGGAATTAAAGATAGCGGGTATGGAAAGGAAGCAGGAATGGAGTCAATTAAAGATTATACTAGAGTTAAAACTACTTGGTATTATACTTCTGATGAACCAACTTTAGATCCTTTCTCAATCAGATAATAATTGTCAACAAAACATACATTACTTATTTTATTTGTAGTATTCCTACTTGGAAGTGCATATCCAACAGGTAAATTAGGATTAAACGATACAATACCTCCAATTCTTTTTGGTGGTTTAAGAATGTTAATTGTGTTTTTATGTTTAATACCATTTTTTAAATTTCAAACAATTGAAAGAAAATATATTATTCCTTTGATTGGGTTTTCAATTTGTTTTGGCGTTATGGTTAATATGTTTTTATATTTGTCCATAAACGCTTCAAGCATTCTAGCACCTATAACAATAGGAGCTCAGCTTTCTATTCCTTTTGGCATAATATTAAGTTCAATATTTTTGAGTGAAAAGATAAGTTATAAAAAGTGGTTACTTATCATGACATCTTTTTTTGGTATTGTGATACTTGCTTTTGATCCAAAAGTTGTTGAGGAATTAACAGGATCTCTCCTAATTTGTTGTATGGCGTTTTTTTATGGTTTATCGCAAGTTTTCTCCAGGTATCTTAAAAATTTAGATGTAAAATTTATCATTTAATGATGTTTTATTTGTATAAATTTTATCCAATTGATATGGTGCTTCCTTTCTACGCTTTGTTCCCAGTTTTTGGGTTAATTCTTACTTTTTTCATATTCGGTGAAGTTCCATCTTTAGTTACTGTTACTGGGGGATTAATTGTAATTACCTCTGTGTTTTTTGCACAAAAAATGAGATAATTTTGTCATTGAAAATTATAACTAATAGGATTTAATTTAACTTTATAAATTGTTAACAATTAGAGGGAATATATGAAAAAACTAGTATTAGCGATGTTTGTCATTGTATCTTGCTTTACCTCAAAAGCATATTCAGATGGACATGGCATTAAAATGGGAATTATTTTAGGATTTACAGGTCCTATTGAGTCCCTAACCCCAGCTATGGCTGCTTCTGCAGAGCTTGCATTTAAAGAAGCTTCAGACTCAGGTTCATTGCTAGGTGGTAAAAAAATTTCTGTTGAGAGAGCAGACTCAACTTGTGTTGACTCAGCTGCTGCAACAGCTGCTGCCGAAGGTTTAATATCTGGCGGTGTAGTTGCAATTATGGGAGCTGACTGTTCTGGAGTAACTGGAGCAATTGCAACAAATGTTGCTGTACCAAATGGTGTCGTTATGATTTCACCATCAGCTACATCTCCAGGATTGACTGATCTTAAAGACAACGGTTATTTCTTTAGAACTGCTCCATCTGATGCAAGAGGTGGTCAAGTATTAGCAGATATTACTAAAGATAGAAAAGTTAAAAGTATTGCAGTTACACATACAAATAATGATTATGGAAAAGGTTTAGCAGATGTATATGTTGCAGCTGTTAAAGCTCACGGTATAAACGTAACTGTTGTAACAGCTCACGAAGAAGGTAAAGGAGACTACGGTGCAGAAGTTGCTACTCTGGCAGCTGCAGGTGGAGATGCTTTAGCTGTTTTAGGTTACTTAGATCAAGCTGGAGGAAGTATCATCGATGGCTCATTAGACTCAGGTGCATTTGATGTATTTGTATTATCTGATGGTATGATCGGTGACTCTTTGACAGACAGATTTGGGAATGATCTAAATAAATCTTTTGGATCACTTCCAGGATCAATGGGTAAAGGCGCAACAATATTCAAAGATGTTGCTGGTGCTGCAGGTATTGACTCTTCAGGTCCTTACACTTCAGAATCTTACGATGCTGCAGCTTTGATAG
>LULI01000630.1_pt1 | contig 14735 bp, 16 predicted proteins | sample 728191 | NCBI WGS metagenome assembly LULI01 (sample SAMN03860293, study PRJNA289734) | marine metagenome | biome: seawater column; feature: ocean; material: water; isolation source: Red Sea water column Station 169 - depth 50m | place: Saudi Arabia: Red Sea | collected 2011-10-15 | depth 50 m | reverse complement strand
CTCTGTTCCAAATCTTACCCTGTTTTTAAAATTAGCTATCGCTAAATCTTTACCTGTTAAACCAGTTGTGTCTATAAGATCATAAACAAATAAAGGGTCCTCAGGGTCCATTCTTGTCACAGTGTTATATTGACCACCTCCAACAAACTCACCTGCAAACGCGGATGGCGCCACGATACCAACTCTTTTTGCAACATTAGATATAGCTGTCTTTGCTTTTTCTGCACCCTTCATGCCATATGTAGATGTAGTCATTAAATTTATGCCTGTTCTTGCTTTCAAACCTCTGCGCAGCATGTTTAAAAATTTAAAAGAAACACCACTTGGAACACCAAACTCTACGAGTATAGATCCTGCATTACCTAAAAATGTTTCTGGATCAGCAAAAGCATGTTTGTCATACTCTTCTTGAAGTTTTTCTTGTAGGTCAGTGTCAAATGCAAAATCAGGCAACGCATAGGCTAAATCTAAAATGTTGTATGCAGTGTTTTGTCCACCTTTTTGAACCGATCTAATACTTTCATCAATAAAACCTATATAAGTTTGATCATCTGGCGTTGGTCCAATACCTGATGTGTAGTAGTCAAACAACTTAAATACATTTGGAAACTTTTCTTTCATATCTATATCGTCTTCCGTTCCAGCTCTCATTGAGTTATATACGGATTCTATAGTATTTAGACCACCCACCATTGGAGCTGTCATCAAAGTCCCTGCAGGTTTAAATACAAATTCTTCTGCAACATTCGCAAGTTCAGATATTTTAAATTTAACAGGTCTCTCAGTTCTTAAATTTCTTTTTGCTTTTTCTTGTATGTCTTCTATCTTTTCTTCGGTTGCGTCTCTAACCCCTGTAGCCATTTCAGACTCATATATTCTTTTTATCTCATCTTGCACTGATTCTACAAGCCCACCAAAAGCACTAGCACCAGGTAATCTAGTTACAAAATCATTATACTCTGCCATTTTTTTTATTGATGGTGCAAACTCTTCCACTATTTCTCTAAAAGCACCAACACCTGCAGTCCCTGTTATCTTTGGGTTTATGACTTTACCTGTTACGCCAAACTGATTTAAAAATCCGTCTGGAACATTTGGTTGTAAAGATACTTTGAGTTCTTTTGCTTTTTCAATTATTTTTTTTACTCTTCTTATTTGCTCTGGTGTCAATGGAGTTTTTTGTCTGGATAGTTTTTCTATAAATTGAACAGCAGGAGTTTTAAAGTTTCTGTGTAATGGTTGTAATATAAGTTGTCTGTTGGCTGGAAACTCTGACCCAGGCACTCTAGCCTCTAATTCTTTTATGTGATCTATTTCAAATAATCTTGTGTCATCGCCACCATCTTCTCTTTTTGTCATTAATCTTCTAAGACTAACTTTAGTTTCAGTTATTTGACCTGTTGATGGGTTGACTTTAGTTTTAGCCATTTTTTGAAGTTTTTTATCATTTAGTATGGCATTAAAAAATTTGTCGTTGTTAACCGTTAAATCATTTACATATTTAGCATAGTTTGCCTGGTTTAATTTTAATTGTTTTTCTCTATCAGGCAGTTGAGCAGCTTCAGCTACTTTGTTTTCTCTTCTTCTCCTTTTTCTTTCTGCTAAAGTAGCCGTGTATCTTGCATAAGCAGCATCTCCTTCGGGTGTTCCACGACCATCTCTCAACGCTTTTAATTGTTTAGATTTTTTTCTTTTTCTAGTATTTGATTTTAAACCCTCTTGTAATTGTGCTCTGGCTTGATCTTCTGGTATACCTTCTTCTTTCGCTATTTTTCTGGTTAAATTTTGTTTTGCTATTTCTTGGTTTGGTATTGAATAATTACTTAATTTATTTACACCGGTTTCTCTGCCTTTAATTATATTTAAAGGATCATTCCATTTTTCACCATAATCTGCAACAGGATCATAATTAATATCATCATACATTCCTCGAAACAAATCTTCATATTGTTCTACAGCCAATTGTTTTTCTTTCATTATGGCTTCGTTGACCGATCTTTTAATTAGGTTGTCACCTATAAGACCTACTCTACCTTTTAATTTTAATTTTTTAATTGCATTGATGTTTTCATCTCTTGACAAATTAAAATCAACTTGATCTTTAACTAACTGAGCTGTATCACCTCTTTCAAATTTTTTGGCTGGTCCTAATATTTCTCCAATTCGTCTTGTATCAACTCCTGTTATTTTACTTAATTCTGCATAGTTTGCTTCAGGATTTTGTTTAACAGCTTCTTTTAATAATTGTTCGTTTTTCAATCTAACTTCAGCACCAACACCGGTCAAAGGTGGCTCATCAGCCGATCTCATGAATGTTGGTAAAACCTCGTCCCGCGCTGCAACATCAGATAACAAGTTTTTTGTTTTTGTAGCTACAAACTTAGCACCTTTTATCGCAGCAGGCATCAATGCAACAGGTAACAGTGCAAGCTCACCAGCAGCAATAACTTTTCCTGACATCGCACCTGTGCCAAACTTCTTTACATAATCACTTATAGATTTTTTCAACTCCATGTCTCTGTGCACGACTTTTCTCTGTATCATGCCTTGTGGCCTGTTACGTGTTGGAGCTGTTCTTGTTACTTCTACTATCTCACCTTTGTTTATATCAACGTATCTTCCTGGCTCTAGATTATCTGGTAGTGAACTTTGTAATTCAAATCCCGGTATAAACTGTTCTCTTTGTTTACCGGCTCTGTCGGTAAACTCTCTCATACTAGGACCCTCTACGCCCATGTAACCACGTAATATATTTGGAAGTAATGTTTCTCCGCCTCTTTCTTGCACAGTTTGTCGGCCTTTGCGTATTTCGGCCATCAACTCATTTCTTCGTTGTCTGTTTCTATCTCTAGGTCTATGCCCGGACATTTAAACCGCCTGTGTAGGTAATTGTAAATCTACGTTATATTTTTGATTAAATACTGCTATGTCTTCTTGTGTGTCTATGTTTGCAAAGTCTAGTAGTGCAGCCTCACTAGATGCTAATAATCTAACAACCTGGTCAGTAACTTCCATAGGTAGTCTTGCTCTAAGTTCTTCAAAGGTCAACATTGGTCCAGAGCCAGTTGCTCGTCCACCTTGTTGCATTTCATCACGATCGCTTAAATAACCCCTTTTTTCCATTTCTTTGTAAAGTTCTTTTCCCTCTAAATTTTCAAATTCAGGAAAATCTCTTATAAATCTTTCCACCGCAAATTTTAAATCACCCCTACCACCATCAGAAAAACCAACACGACCACCTTCAGCATACTCAAAACGAGCTATGACTTTTGCAATGGCGATTTCTTTTGCTATCTCCACGGATGATTTACCTGCGTATTGGGTTTTCTCATCGTTGGTTGCTGTTCCGTCTTCTATTCTCTCTAATATATCTTCGGCTGTTTCTTCATAGTCTTTCCATCCTTCTTTTTCAGCTTCAGCTATTTGTTCGTATTTTGCTTTTGCTTTGGTTGGGAATAACGCGTCTAGATCGTCTATCGCAGCTTTTTGTTCTGCCTCAGTGCCTGTTAGTAAAATCTTTCTAAGTTCCGCTGCTTTCTCTATGACAAATTGTTTTTCTAACTTGTCTAATTTTGCTAGCTCCATTTCACCTTCTAATTTTTTATTTAATAAGAATTCTTCACTTTTTGCAGCTCTTTGTGCAGACTCAAAAGACTCTTGTCTAACATCTTCAGCTTGTTCAAAAGCTCGTCTTCTGTCTGCTTTAGCTCTCTGACTAGCGGCAAACTCATCAGCTGCTGTTTGTAATGAAGGACCAGCTGCAGCCAAAACACCACCAAGCCCCGATCCACGACCCGGTGCACTAGCGATACCTGCCCCTAATTTAAATAAAGATGCATAATCTGCTAAGTCAAGCACTGGTTCTTTTTCCATTGTTTTTCTTTCAAACGTTTCTTGTAGTATTGGGTTGGTGGATCCTCCATCGTCAAACCCATCCATGATACCTGTGTTAGGTGTGCCACCTCTTTTAAACATTGGTCTTTTTAATATCTTACTCACTGTCCTAATATACTCCCTAGTCCTCCAAGAACACTACCAAGCATTGTGCCTGCTCCTAGTATGCCTTGTAGTCTTGTAGGTGCTGGTTGAAACTCTTGTCTTTGTTGAGCCTGTCCACCTTGTAGTGTGGTAAATAAATTAGCAAAATCTATTAATTGATTTCTAAACGCCTCTTCTTGTCTTTGTCTGTTTAGCTGTTCTGCATCAAGAACTTGTTGTTGTTGAACTTGTGATGTTGTTCCAAAACCAGATAGTGCAGATTGTAATCCTTCAGCTAATTCTGGTTGCAATCTTGCAAGACCTGTTTGCATATCAAACTGTCTAGCCGCTTCATCTCTTGCAGTTTGAAGTCCTTCTTGTCTTAGACCAGCTTCTAGTTCAGCCAATCTTGCTGCGGTTTCTGCATCATACACAGCTCTTTGCACACCCTCTCGACCACCACCAAACGCACCTGCTTGAATCGCAGCATCAGATATTGCTTGTCTACCTGCTGCTCTGTCTCTTTCAAACGATTGTCTGGTTGCATCAATCACCTGTTGTTGAAAAGGTGACATGAAAGCTTGCGCAGCTTGTGGACCGGTCATGCCTGCTGCAGCAGACAAGAAAGGTTGAAAGCCCGCGATCCCCGTTCCTTGACCAACACCTGACACTGCACCTGCTGGGTCAAATGTTAATGTGCCAAGTCCTGCTTGTGTTGCTGCCATTTGTGCAGCTTGTTGTTGTAAAGGTGATAGACCTGCAACTTGTTCTTGAAACTTTGACGGATCAACTTCTATTTTACTTGGGTCTAATAAACTAGTGATTCTTTGTGAAAAGGCTTTAGCCGGTCCTTCTACATAACTAGGTGGTTTTACAATACTCGTTTGCGTTATATTTTGATTAGTTGACATTATACCATTGCCTCCAATTGATCTTGTATTCTATACAAAGCACGAGCCCCGGCCCTCGGGTCAGGACTACCTGTCATTAATTTACCAAGCCCTGCGACCGCATCATCGTTTAATACAAACTCGTTTACAGATAACATTGCCGGCACATCGTCAGCTCTTTTTGCTCCACCCATTGGTATAAACATACCCTCTCTTGCATCTACTTGTCTACCTGCTGGTAGTCCTGGGACCTTGCCACCTTTATTTAATTTTAATGGCATGTCATCCATCAAGTCTTGTAATTCTATAACTTCATCGTCACTTAGTTTATCTAATGGTTTTCCAAAATATTTTAAAGCTAAATTTTCTAACATATCACTTCTCTCTGCCATTGGATCTGGATCGGACATGGCCATCATAATACCACCATCTTGTCTACCCATTCTATTCAAATCCATCCTTCTCATCAAATCAAACATCATCTCTTCATTCATTCCAGGCCTAGTATTTTGTCTTGGTCTTTTCTTTGGTATTCTTCTTAAATTACCTTCTTCGTCAACATAAAACTCATCACTTTCCATGTTCATCATCATTTCAGCCATAGCCTCTTCGTTAGCGCCTCCACCTCTTTCAGGCATACCACCCATATCAAAACCAACACGACCACCCATTGCATATCCTTCTTCAGCAGCAGCTGACTCAGCTTCTGTTCTATCAAAACCCGCAGCCAACATAGCGGATATAATAGATTGTCTTCTCTCTGCATTATCTCCTGTTCTAAAAGCTGCACTTTCCATAGCCAATTGTTTAGCTCTTTCTTTCTGTGCATCTAACTCATCATCAGCAGCTTTTAATGTGCCACCTACATTTGCCATTTTAGCTGCAGCCAATAGATCAAAATCATCTCCTAGATTACCTACTCTACCAAGATCTCTAAGTTTTAATCCTGCTTTTTGCAAACCTGTTAATTGAAGTGGCCCCTCAGGACCAACAACATTTGGTTGATAACCTGATAAAGCACCCAGTCCACCTGACAATAGAGCTGATGCCGGAGATATACGATCCGATGTCAGAGCTTGTGTGCCTACATCAACCAACGCTCTACCCAAACCTTGTGATACCATTTGATTAGATAACACCTTTCCAAGAGCTGCACTGATACCACCCTTTGCAGCCAGTGTGCCTCCAATACCACCAAGAAAACCACCAGCTATCGGACCTAGAGCCATACCTGCAACAGCAGGCACAAAAGGCGCTATCTCTTTTGGTATCGCTTTTTTAATTAATTTTTTTACTTTTTTATGAAAGGGCATTCCTTATATTCCTATATTGTAATGATGCAAGTGGCCTAGGCTTGATATAAGGCTTTTGTTCAATTTACTGTCTTTTACCATAAAATGCAACTAAGATTCTGCCCCAACAGCAGGCATTTTAGCGACTTTTATATATACATATTCTTTGCCTGTTTTTAAGTTTTTTAATACCACAGTAGTGTCAACCTTTATTTGAGCTATCTTCTTATCGCCCTCGTATAAGTATGCTACTGATCCTGGTTCTTCAAATGCCATAGTTCCTCCTTATTGAAACTCTCTTTTTATTTCTAAATACGAGCAGACGACATGCAAATCGTTTGCATTTTCAGCCTGCACTTTCAACTCTTCATCTTCATTCATGACCAAGGGATTGGTCAACAACTCTACTGTTGTTTTAGCAGATATGTCCTTCTGTTTAAACAGGCTAAATACAGTATTACCTGTGTTTAACAGTGTTACAGTTATCTCACACGCATTACTAGCATCATCATTAGATACAAGTATGGACTTTACAATCGCTGTGCTTTCCGCTGGCACAGTATACAGAACTGTGTTGTCCGTGGTTGTAAGATCTACTTTTGAGTTTTTAAAACTATTTGACATTATGAAAGAAAGAAGGCCTCCTGCTCTTGTTCATCTTTTAAAACTTGTTGGTATGTTGTATTTAATTGTTCGACTAAACCAGCTACAGCTCTGTTAATTTGTCTTTGTGTAGTAACTTCGTAGTCTTCTTTTGGTTCTGGTAATCTAACATTTAATCTTGACATTATCTAGCTCCATCCGATCTTACATCTAACATCAGTGTTCCGTATCTCCAAGACTCATTCTCGTTTTTGTTTTCTATTTTTACATTTACATATCGACCTCTAGCTCTGGTATCTTTCTTTGTAGTTGTAGAGTCTATTGTAAAAGGACTATTAGTTGATGATGTTTCTGTCTGTGACGGAAATCTTTTTACAGATAGTGTTACGTCTGAATTACCATTCAATGTTTTAAAGTCAGGAATAAACCTGCTGACAGATACAAACAAATCACCAGCACCAGCTTGTGATTGTAGGTCAAGATCATATGATTGTAATGTTGATGTTACTTTTGTAACAGAACCATCCTCATTAACTTGGTCTGTTCCTATCTCATGTTGAAAGTATTTTGTCTGTCCAAGACCACTCTCACCCAATATTGTAGGAAATGTGCCTGTGCCTGATGTATCAAACTTAGTTGCATATGGTCTTTCATATATCTTTGCATCCATCCACGAACTTCTTGCCTCTGTAGATAACGCCCAAACTCCACCAGCAACACCTGTTGACTCTGCGTAGTTGTATGACACAGCTCTGTTATTAAAATCACTATCTGTAGGATACCACCATATTATTTCAGAAAATAAATTGTTTAGTCCTGCTGATATTTGTTGTCCTTTTGTCGTATCTAAATTATCAAACACCTCGTCCTCGACAGAACAAGGCAGTGTTTTTACAGTTCCATCGTATAGTAAAAAACCTTTTGAGCTCATCCAATACGCAACACCATCAACCTCAACAGCTGCGTTACGACCAATAAGACCACAGTTTGTGCCTACCTGTTCTAGATTGAAATAAAAAGGTGATCCTATATATTTCATCGTATACAGAGCATTATCTGTAAATACCAAGATACTTTCTTTTGCTTTTAACGCCCCAACAATCTTTGTGCCGTCTTGTAATCTAAGTGTGCCGGCTGTGTTTGTTGATGTTGGTGTGTAAGTGTTTATATCCTCTTGCACAGAAAAACGTATAAACATGTCATCTTGTGTGCTAGCTGTGCCTATTGTTGTTTCTGTTCCAAAGTGTAATAAGTGACGAGCAGTAGGCGACACTAAAGTTAATCTTGATGCTGTAGGGTTATTGGTGGTTGCAAAACCACTTGTGCTTTTTGACGCTCTAACAGTTAGTCTGTCTGTCGCTGCAGCGTTCCATGTAAAAGTCTCACCGTTTGCAATGGTCGCTATCAGCACTTCACCAAAGTTATCTAGTGACCAAAGTCCTGGTTCTAGTGTTGTTTGATCCGCTGGCACTGCAACGCCCCAACCACTAAAGTCTGATGCGTTTGTAACTGTTGCACCATTAGAGTGTGATGCAGCAGTGGTGCCGTTTGCACCTCTTGATAGTCCTGTCAAGTCATTACTAGACTTACCAGAGTATGTTATCAACTCACTACCTATTTGTATTGTGCCAGAGCTTGGAAAAGCAGCTGCACTTGTAAGGGTTAGAGTTGTATCACTATCACTAAATGTGCCACCTTCGTTTATTGTAGATGTTGTAGCTCCAGCAACAGTTCCACCCCATTGTCCAACACCCCAACCGTATCCATATGTTTGTATCTGTGGTCCAACTTTTGTGTAAAATTCTACAGTCATAGAACCACCAGTTGATATACTTGCACTTGCAGCAGCGCTTGATGTGATTGTAAATGTTTTAGGACTAGGAACTGTGTTAACCATAAACTTTGCATCTTCAAAGTTTGAAGCGCTAAGCCCCGTTCCGCTAGGCAAGGTTACAGAGTCAAGTAAAATTATATCACCAACCTCTAATGAATGATCTGATCCTGTAGTGATTGTCACTGCCGTTGATTCGTTTGTTGTTGCAAGTGTGCAACTTGTTTGTTGTCTTGCTGAATCAAATGGTGATATGTCAAACAACTGTCCCTCAAAGTATAATAGTAAAAACTTATCCGTGCCTAATGCAACGTATCTATTACCTGAGTTATCAATAAATGGGTGTTGGCTTCTAACTACGCCAACAATGCTTTTATCAACGAGAGATGACCAACCACCAACTTTTTCTGGTAAGCCATATCTAAAACGCACATTATCACTATCAATCCAACGGTTCTCTGCACCTTTGGTTGTATTCTGTTTATCTATTCCTGGTAAAATCTTAAAGTCAATAAGAGCCATATAAACCTCTTACGTTCCAGCAAAGTGCTTCTTGACCCAACCTTTTGTTGAATTTGCGTATACAAGTGTAAAACTTTGTCCGTTTGTGCTGACAGTTAAGTCACTGGCTACACCTTGTATTGGTTGACTGTTTCTGGCAATCGTTAAGTTGTTAGAGTTAAAACTGAGTTTACCATCTAAAAAGTGCACCTCGTTGCCAACAGCTGGACTTGCAGGCAATGTAACTGTCACAGCAGCCGCACTTGTATCTACAATAACTTGGTCACCGTTTACAGCTGTATACGCGTTAGTTGTGGTTACGTAACCTTTTTGTGTAATACCTGTAATCACGTTTGTGCCATCTACAATTACAAGCATCGTAGATCCAACAGGCATTGTTACACCTGTTCCTGAGCTTGTTTTAATTGTTATTGTATAGTGACTCGAGCTTCTAGTTGTGCCATCGATTACAAGATATGTCTTTTCGCAAGAGTCTGGAAATATCAATTGTCTGTTAGCTGATAGTGTGCCTGTAAGCTTTATGACTTTGTTACGACCATCTGATGCAGCTCCATCGCTGATAGCTGGTGTTTGGTTACCAGATGCTAAGCTTAGCTCAACATAGCCACCTACAGCTTGTTCTACTAGATCAAGGTTTGTATTAGTGACCGTGCCCCATAAACCGGCCTTTTCACCGGTTGTCATTTTTTCAAGTTTTAGTGATGTAGAAAATGATGATGCCATAATTATTTATACCTTATGCTGCTACCTCTGTCCATGTTTGACTAGCGTTCAAGTTTATATCATTCCATGTAATTACACCAGCACTTGTTGTCGATACAGTGATCGAGCTGCCTGTAGGTATAACTACGCAATCTGCTGTAATAGTCACCGTTCCAGTAGCCATTGTGCCGATTTGGCTACCTGTAACTGCTACATCTGCATTTGCTTTTGCAACCGCAGTTCCAGTGGATAATGTGACTGCATTACCGGTTACCGCAAAGTTTGCGTCTCCACTAAGTGTTGTATCACCAATTGTCGCTGTAACAGCATTACCACTTACTGTGACTGTTGCTCCAGCTGTTACTGTTACAGAACCTGTAGAGCCTGTAATCGCGTTGCCCGTTACTTGATGCTCGGCAACACCTAGTATTGTAACGTCGCCTATAGATGTAGTTAGCTCATTACCAGATATAATGATGAAGTTTTCATCATTACCTGTGCTGGCAAACGTTGTTGCTGCAAATGAGCGAACGCCAAACATTAGCTCATGCCATTCGCGTCATCACGAGCTTTTCTGTTTTTATAATCAGAACGAGCCGTGACCAGTGCTACAAAGTCTGCTTGGTTAGATGGAATAGGATCTGTAAATGAATCATCATTCATCAACTTAGTTGTCCACTCTTGTTGCATACGTTTCCAACAGTTGTTAATTTTTCCATCAACTGCTTTCTGTATCCAATCATCTAGACCAGCATTATCTGTGTCGTTGTATAAATCATTAGACAGAATTGTTTGTTGTAAATCTGTTAATGTTACTTCTTTTTTGTGATCAGCCATTGTTAACCTCCTTTAAGATTGATTGTTTCATCATTAGCCAATTAAATATCCTGTAAAATAACTACCATCATTATTTAAATCTGCTTGTGCAGTGCCTGCTTGTATTCTAATTCTAACACTTGCTGTGTCATTTGCATCCATATCTAAAATAGTAGCACCGCTAAAACTTATTTCGCTATCACCACTCATATGATCACTTATGTCACTTAAAGTAAATATTGTTGTATTTCTATTTGAACCAAGTATTACGACTTGAAGATAACTCGAAGCAGTATCTAGATTATTTATTCTAAACATTGCGTTTAGATAATATTTACCTGTAACTGGTGCGGTAAATGTGTTTGATCCAAAATTATTTCCTATATCAAAAATTTCGACATTAAAAACTACATCGTTGTTTGTGGTAACTGGTATATTATCTTGAGTTCCACTACCTATTCTAAAACATGGTTGTAGTGGCTTAGTTACTTCACCATCTGTATTTAACTTTAATCCTGTTTGAGCATTATTTACAAAAGAAAGACTATTATCTCCGTGATAATATAGCATTTGACCTATGTTATTGTCACCACTATCACCAAAATTAATAATACCATAATTATCAGTAGCAGATAAAAAAGACATCCCTGCTCTACTATTTTCAAGAATTAATTCATCAGCATCACTAGATACACTAGCACCACTATCAGCAGTTTTAATATGTATACCAGAACCTAAATCAGCAGCACTAAGTGATGTGCCTGCAAAAACATCTATGCTATCTGCAAGTTTTGCTTTTGTAATTTGGTCAGCTGCAATTTTATCAGTTGTTACAGAACCGTCAGTCGGTGTCACCGTTCCGCCATTATCTGAACCTAGTAGTATGGCAAAGAAACTTGTGTTGGCAGCAGGTGCTGTTGTAAATGTCAATACGCTACCTGATACAGTAAAGTCTGTGCCTGGCTTTTGTATCACACCACCAAGAGATAGGATGATCTGATTAACGTCACCCACAGTTACATTCTGTGAGTTGACCTGCATAGTGTGTGTAGTATCAGAACCATCAAAACCTGATGATATATCATCAAGCTGTCTGTATGCTCCACCTAAATTTTGTCTTCCTATGTATGCCATGTTTTATTCCTTTGGATATTTATCTTTAATTGACTTAATTGTATTTTTCCAATCATCAATACCATTATGGTATATATCATCTAGTTGGTCTGCAATGCTTGGATATTCTGCTCTACGCTTAGATTTATAAGAGTCATTCTCTAAGTCCCACGCATCTTGCATGGCTTTTAATCCTGCTGTGCAATCTGCCTCTGATGGTTTACTGCCACCATCATGTACTATCAAGTTAGCGTAAATTTTATTTTTACTGTCTGACCAGCCAAACCATTGCCCAGTACGAACTTTAATTAAATAATCCTCTATATGGTCTGGTCTACCGTCTGGTATTCTCATTTTATGTGTCTCCTAAATATGTAAATGTCATGTGTGTTCTGTTTTGAGAAGTATGACCAGTAATGGTAATGTCGTTTTCTGGTTGTACATTAAACTTTACTTTTACATTTGAGGTGTCAGTCACATCAACATTTTGTTGTAAATGTATATGTTCATGATCTCCGCTCCCTGTAACTTCACCATATCCTAATGATGCGTAGCTATAAGATGAATTATTTGTTGTGACATAAATTAATCCACCAACATAATTACTAGAACCTTGACCATCTGAATAAATATAAAGATCAAAAGTCACTCTATACATGCCTGTTTTTGGAAATGTAAACACACCAGATGACTCGGTCATGCCTGCATTTAATTGAGCATCATGTGTGGCATCAGCTCTTTCTAAATTAGCTGTAATAAAATTATCTCCATTTGAGGCTACAAGAGTGGTATGTAGTCTCCAAGTTTCAGCCATTATATGCGGTTTATCTTTTATTAATAATCTCTCTACTTGTGTCTGGCTCATCTTATGCGTCCTCCAATGCTTCGATTCTTGCAATTAATTGTTGTATTACTGAAATATACATTGCATCATTCTTGCCTAACTTTGCAGCTAGACCATAATAAACATCCTTTTCATTCTCAACTCTTTTATCTACAAGAGGTTTGTCTTTTTCATTAGTTATTATTGTTTCATGTGTAAAAGTTTCATCAACATTTTTAATTTCTTGAGCTATAAAACCAACACAATTTTTTCTATTATCATGATGCTCTGAATTTATCCAATCAAAATTTCTTGGTTTAAATTCTTTAAATTTATTTATGTCAAAAGAATAATCAGAAATATTAGTTTTTACTCTCTCATCAGACAAAGAACCAATAGAAGTATCTGTTGCTGTAAGGTTTCCACTTGTATCAATTCTAAATCTTTCACTATCATTTGCCGCTAAAGATATATGATTAGATGCTGCTTGAAATATACCATTACCATTTGCGTCACTGCCACATTGTAATGTTGGAGCTCCTGCTGAACCTGCACTTCCCATTTTCATAAAAGTGCCAAAAAGTTGTAAGCTGGTCGTTACAGTTCCATTTACCATTGTTGTAAAAAATAAATTAGCATCTTCTGATCCGTCAGTTGTATCAGAAATATCTGAACCTATTTGTGCGTAAACAACATCATTACCACCGTTATCTTTACCTTCAAATCTAATGTCTCCTATTAAATCACTTACAGAAGGCGATCCTGAGTTTCTAAATAGTCTAAGTCTTGGTCCAACACTAGAGTCAGCGTCTGTTGATATTAATGTTAGTTGATCCGTATTATCGGCAGTTGTTATAGTAACACCATCATTAAAGGTAGCGGTTGTAGCTGTTAGGCTTAAAATATCTGTTCCGCCTACTTTAAAATCTATCTGATCATCGGTGTCCGCACTTATTGTTGTATCGCCATCTGCATCGAGAATAACACCATCAGATAATCCATTGACATCTACTTTTGATGCGAGTGTGCTTGGCACTGCACCGCTTGTGTGTATAGCATAAATCACATCACCTGATGCTACAGCTGTACCTACAATAGTTAGTGTAGTCCCTGATACTGTAAAGTTTGTTGTAGGTTTCTGGATAACGTTGTTAATAACAACTATTAATCCGTTCTCTGAAAACGGAGCTTTACTTAATGTAAAAGTAGTAGCACTTCCGTCACCAGCAAAGGTGTCAGTAGTGAAACCTGAAAAAACGTCAGCTGGTAATTGTTGTCCTATGTAGCTCATTTACTCTCCTGGATTTTTTTGATTATCCTGAAAAGTTTTCCAAGCGGCTTTTACATCATCAGTCCAAGCTGCATTTGCTACTGCTTGAACCTCTGCGTGTTCGCCAGATATATCCATATCAGGGTGTAAAACATGTCTGTGAAATGTTCTTGATATTTCTGCACCGTCTTCTTTAATAACCGTGTCAGTTCTAACTTGAACATGCTTATACTCACTAACCACTTCTATTTTACCTATTTCAGTTGTTTTTGTTATTGCCATCGTTTTCTCCTTATTAATCTACGTTATATGTGCAAGTTACAATTACTACCTCATCACCACTCATGTTTCCCGCGTCAGGAGGCGTTCTTAAATCATCTCTTGCATCGTTACTTTGATTTGTTCTAAATTCAAGTTGTGTTGTGTTAGTTCTTACGTATCCGCCTTGCGGTGCATCACTTGAAGTAAATCCATCTGAATACCCTAAAGCAATACCTGCATAAGAGTCACTGTTGTTTCTACAAGTAAAAGGCAAAGCAGATATAATCGCGTCTCCAGATGGGCCTGATGACCAACTTGTTAAAGCTAAATATATATGACATGTTACTGAACGACCTGTTTTTGTATAAGACCCATGTCTTTGAGCATAGTTTACACCACTTGCAGATCCACTAACTCCACTAAAAGCTGGCGAAAATGTGCCCTCTTCATAGTCATCCATAAGATTAGCTGCTGTTGCAGAAGTTACACCAAGATGCATACCTTTATTTGCAGTTGTAAAAGTTAAATTACCGCCTGCTATATCTAAGCCTGCATCTACACCTAAACCATTAGTTGGAATAACTGCTGCCATCTTACGTAATCTCCATTATTGATAACGCAACATCGAGAGATG
>LULI01000755.1_pt1 | contig 14768 bp, 13 predicted proteins | sample 728191 | NCBI WGS metagenome assembly LULI01 (sample SAMN03860293, study PRJNA289734) | marine metagenome | biome: seawater column; feature: ocean; material: water; isolation source: Red Sea water column Station 169 - depth 50m | place: Saudi Arabia: Red Sea | collected 2011-10-15 | depth 50 m | reverse complement strand
CGCTATTCATGGCAGCCGGTAAGCGGTACGGGGAGCTTGATCGACTTGTTCGCGACGGTGGGAGCTCCGAACAATCAGGAGTGGTGCGGGCGTCATTGCGTGGCTACACGCTCGGTTACCTTCGATTCGTGTGGGGGGTGGCCGCCGCGGTCACCATCACGGCGTATTGCTTGTGGGCGTTCGACGTCGCCCAGACGCCGTCGAGTTTCCCGTGGGCGGCGTGGAGTGTTCTGCCCTTCGTGCTGGCCATCCTTCGGTACGCGATTACGGTGGATCGTGGAGTGGCCGAAGCGCCGGAGACAGCTGCCCTGGGCGACCGCGTGTTGGTAGTCCTCGGTGGTGTCTGGCTGATCTTGTTCGGACTCGGAGCGGTGGGCGCATGACCGCGGAATCACCTCTGATGGCCACCGACAATGATCGTCTGCTCACCGGCTGGGGCCGCACCGCCCCGTCTCGAGCAACTGTCCGGTCTCCATCCACGTACGACGAGGTGGCTGAGGCCATCCAAGAAGCGGGTCCTCGGGGCGTCCTCGCGCGAGGCCTCGGGCGCAGTTACGGCGACGCAGCACAAAGCGGTGGGGCCACGGTTTTCGACATGACGGGCTTGCATAGGTTCGAGCTTGATATCGATAGCGGCACTGTGACGGCAGATGCCGGCGCGAGTATCGACGAAATCTTGCGAGCGATCGTGCCGGCCGGTTTCTTCGTCCCCGTCACGGCGGGCACTCGATTCGTCACGGTTGGTGGGGCAATAGCGGCCGACATTCACGGCAAGAACCACCACGTCGAAGGTAGTTTCGGAAGTCACGTTGTCTCGATGCTTGTTGTCGACGGGACGGGCCACGAGTTGGTTCTGTCCCCCACAGACTCGACGACCAAGGACATGTTCTGGGCCACCGTCGGTGGAATGGGTCTGACAGGAGTGATCGTCGAAGCGACGTTCCGTCTGCTCGCCATTGAGACGTCGAGCATGAGTGTGGACACTGTGCGGTGCCATGACCTCGACGACGTGATGGCCCGCATGATCGAGGGCGATGACGACTACCGGTATTCGGTCGCGTGGATCGACAGCGTCGCACCGTCGGGTCGGGGTGTGCTCACCAGAGGTGATCACGCTCGCCGTGAGCAGCTGACCCGTAAGCAGGTGGATGCTCCTCTCGCGTACGCGACACCGGCCTTGCCGAGTGCTCCTGCTTTCATCCCGAACGGCTTGTTGAACTCTGCGTCCGTGCGTGCGTTCAACGAGGCGTGGTTCCGCAAACACCCGAAGAGCCGATCGAATGAGATCCATTCGATTCCGGGTTTCTTCCACCCACTCGATGGGGTGCGCGATTGGAATCGGGTCTACGGACCACAGGGCTTCTTGCAGTATCAGTTTGTTGTTCCCGACGAGGCGGGATGGATCGTCGAACGAACGTTGTCTCGACTTCGAGATGCTGGTGCTCCCAGCTTCCTGACGGTTCTGAAGCGATTCGGGCCTGCCAACCCCGCTCCCCTGTCCTTCCCTCACGCGGGATGGACGCTGGCGGCAGATGTTCCGGCGGGCAATGAAGCCTTGGCTCCGATCCTCGATGAACTCGATGAACTTGTCGCCGAAGCAGGCGGACGGTTGTATTTCGCAAAAGATTCCCGTCAGTCGCCGTCGATGGTGGCACGTACCTATCCACGACTAGCCGAGTGGCACAGTGTCCGCGATCAGATGGACCCGCGGGGAGTGTTCACGTCCGACTTGGGAAGAAGGTTGTCCCTGTGATCGATGCTGTTGGTGAGCCCCAGTCGGTGCTCGTGCTCGGCGGGTCGAGTGAAATCGCGCTCGCGACGGTGGAAGCCTTGCCGCGGACCCGGCTTCGTCGAGTGGTGTTGGCGGGGCGTCCATCGGCAGAAATCGATCGCGCGGCCGCGCACCTGGGTGCCTTGGGAATTCCCTCGGTGGAAACCACCCTGTTCGACGCGGCTGACACTGGCAGCCATGGCGCGTTCGTTGATGGCGTTTTCGATGACGGGGATGTTGACATCGTGCTGTTGTGTTTCGGCGTCCTGGGAGATCAAGCGGAAGCGGAAGCCGATCCGACGAAAGCCGTGGAGGTTGCCACGGTCAACTACACGGGCGCGGTGAGCGTGGGACTGAATGTCGCCCAGCGGTTGCGCCGGCAAGGCCACGGAAAACTCGTGGTGCTGTCGAGTGTGGCGGGGGACCGCGCGCGCCGGTCGAACTACGTCTACGGGTCGACGAAAGCCGGTTTGGATGCTTTCGCTCAGGGTCTTGGCGACGCCCTGGTGGGCTCGGGGGGTGCAAGCGCTCCGCAAAGGCAAAAGCGTCATCTACGTACCCGGCCCATTGCGATTCCTGATGACCGCCGTGAAGGCGGTACCTCGACCGTTGTTTCGACGCTTACCCCAGTAGCGATCGGCTACGCAGTCGGCCGTTGGCTGTGAATCGCGGCCCGTGCGAATCATGGAGCGGGTGACGGGAATCGAACCCGCACTGTCAGCTTGGGAAGCTGATGTTCTGCCATTGAACTACACCCGCGTGGGGTGCCCGAGTCTACTTGGCGGCACGGCTCGCGAGTTCTACTCCCAGTGATTGGAAGTCACGCATCGAACTCGAGTAGTCGGAGAAAGCCGACAGCCTCTCGACGAACGTCAACTCCGACTCCAACGCGGCGCGAACGTCGTCGAAGCGCCCATCGACCATCGCGGCTGCTCGCTGATGTTGTCGATAGGCGACCTTCCAAGCGGCGGGAGTATCCCTCCGCTCAGCCTTCTTGATGGCACGAACGAGCGTGGTCATCTCGCGTCGAGCTTGACGAGCAGCCTGGGTCAATTGGCGCTGCTGTTCGGGTGTGAGTCGATCCTGGTAGCGGTCGACGTAGTCATCTGTCAGAGCCGACACGTCACTGCGGAGTTCCTTGGCGTCCAGAAGTGGGCTCGAGGCGGCGTGTGCTAGACCCACACCGACTAGAGCGGTGATGAGGCCGGTGATGATCGGCGCGAGGGTGAGCGTGGAAACTCGTCGGACTAGGTGCTTCACGATTGGTTCGACGCGCGTAGCGCTTACCAGGTTCCGCCCATACGCTAGCGACGTGAATGAAAACACGGTCCAGAACACGGACCAAAACAATGTGTTCGGAGAGCCGCTGGAGGTGTGCAGCCTCGAGCCGTTGACGGGCTTCTACCGGGACGGTTTCACCAATACCGGTCCCGAGGACATTGGGTCTCACACGGTGTGCGCGGTGGTGACCGCAGAGTTCCTCGAGCATCAGAGGTCCATCGGGAACGATCTCTCGACGCCGCATCCCCAATTCGGATTCCCCGGGCTCAAGCCAGGTGATCGCTGGGGAGTCTGTGCGGGTCGGTGGCTGCAGGCGTACCACGACGGGGTAGCCGCTCCGGTTGTTCTCAAGGCAACGAACGAGGCAGCGTTGTCCGCCGTTCCCATCGAAGCACTGACTGAGCATGCGGCCGATGTGCCCGACGACCCATCAGTGTTCGCTGACGGAGACTGATTGTCCCCGTCGCTCCCAGGGCGAGTAGCCTCGCCCCCGTGCTTCTGAGTGATCGGGACATCAAGGCAGAGGTCGCGGCCGACAGGGTGCAGATCGACCCCTACGACGAGGGGATGATCCAGCCCTCCAGCATCGATGTGCGGCTGGACCGCTGGTTCCGAGTCTTTGAAAATCACAAGTACCCGCACATTGATCCGAGCGTCGAGCAGCCAGACCTGACCCGGTTGATCGAGCCCGAAGGTGATGAGCCGTTCATTTTGCACCCCGGCGAGTTCGTGCTCGGGTCTACTTTCGAGGTGGTGACGCTTCCCGATGATGTCGCCGGACGCCTCGAAGGAAAGTCATCCTTGGGGCGCTTGGGTTTGCTCACTCACTCGACGGCGGGATTCATCGACCCGGGTTTCTCCGGTCATGTGACGCTCGAGCTGTCGAACGTGGCGACCCTTCCGATCACGCTGTACCCGGGGATGAAGATCGGACAGTTGTGTTTGTTCCGGCTGTCATCCCCTGCCGAGCATCCGTATGGATCGGAGAAGTACGGGTCTCGCTATCAGGGGCAGCGTGGGCCGACCCCGAGCCGCTCATTCGCGAATTTCCACCGCACGCAGGTGTGACGAACTCTCGCGCTTAGTCACTCTTGACGGACTGAAGCATTAAGCGTGCTACGTCCGCGACTTCCACGCCTTCGGCATGGCCGTCTTGCTGCTTTGCGGCGACGGCGTCACTCATCATTACCGAGCAGAACGGGCAGGCGACGGCAACCGTCTGAGCACCGGTGGCGATGGCTTCGTCAGCCCGGGTCTTGTTGACCGCCGTGCCGATCTTCTCCTCCATCCACATCCGCGCACCGCCCGCGCCGCAGCAGAAGGACTGCTTGCCATGACGCGGCATCTCGGTGAGCGAAGCTCCCGTGTCACCGATCAGTTCGCGTGGCGGTGTGATGACGTCGTTGTGTCGACCGAGGTAGCACGGATCGTGATAAGTCACGGTGCGGGCCACGGGCTTGACGGCCGTGATCTTGCCGTCGTCGACGAGTGAGTTGAGCAGCTCCGTGTGGTGCACGACTTCGTAGTGGCCGCCCAGTTGTGGGTATTCCCGGCCGAGGGTGTTCAAGCAGTGCGGGCACGTTACGACGATCTTCGTGGCCTTGATTTCGTTGAGCACTTCGACGTTCTGCATCGCCTGCATCTGGAAGAGAAATTCGTTCCCGGCACGTCGAGCCGGATCCCCGTTGCAGGTTTCGCCCTCGCCGAGCACCATGAATTCCACCCCGGCCATGTGCAGAAGTTCGGCGACAGCTTTCGTTGTCTGCTTCGCCCGATCCTCGAACGCTCCAGCGCAGCCAACCCAGAACAGATACTCGACATCTGCGGGAATTTCGTCTTCACCATCTATACCAAAGACGCGCACGGGGAAGTCGACCTCTTCGATCCACGCGTTCCGATCGGAGGCGTTCATCCCCCAGGGGTTGCCCTTGTTCTCTATGTTCTTGAACAGGCCATTGAGTTCGTTCGGGAACTCACTCGCCATCAGCACCTGATAGCGACGCATATCGACGATGTGATCGATGTGTGCGATATCGACCGGGCACTGCTGTACGCAGGCGCCGCAGGTGGTGCAACTCCACAGAACATCCGGACTCATCACGCCACCGGATGTTTGCGCCCATGGGTCGCCATCGCCGTCCGCGATCAGTTGTCGCTCGGCGATCCCGAGGACGTCCTCGTGGAGAGCGGAGCGGTGGTCCGCCGCGGCCTGCAACCAGGGAGCCGCGGCGTGGGACTGCTCGCGAAGCGCAAGAGTCAACAGTTTGGGGCTGAGCGGCTTCTCGGTGTTCCATGCTGGGCACTGGCTTTGGCACCGGCCGCACTCGGTGCACGTGTTGACGTCGAGTAAGGCCTTCCACGTGAAGTCACCGATCGCGCCAACGCCGAGGGATGCGTCATCGTCGAGTTCGTCGATGTTCTCGAAATCGATGGCCTCACCCTTGACGGCGATGGGTTGCAGGGGACCGAGTGCTGGTCGTCCATCGGCATTGCGCTGGAACCACACATTGAAGAACGCCAAGAAGCGGTGCCAGGCAACGCCCATCGTCGGCTGCGCCGCGACAGTGATCAACCAGGCCAGGGATACGGCGATCTTGATGAACGCCACGACGGCGATGCCGGTTTCGAGGGTGGCCTCGGGCGTCTGCGCGAGCCCGGATCCGATCCACGCCGTGAAGGGGAAGTGCACGGCACTGGCCCACGACGCATCTTGAGAAGAGCCGAGTGCGTACTCCATTGCTCGCAAGGCGATGACGCAGACGCCGACAAGGAGGATCGTTATCTCGACGTAGTAGGCCTGCCACATAGTCGAACCGAAGAAGCGGGAGTTGCGCCCTTTGGAGTCCGGCCGATTGGACACGCGCAGTGCGATGAGGAACACGATCGACAGCACCATGAGCCAGGCGAGGCCCTCAACCAGCCACTCGAACGGGGGGAAGTGGCCGAGGAGGGGAATCACGAAATCGGGACTGAGAAGCTGGCCGTAAGCCGTGACGAGCGTAAAGAAGAGGACGAAGAAAGCGACCAGCACGATCCAGTGCGCGGTGGCGACGATGGCCCCCACCGGTTGCTGCTTCAGGCGACTGGCCAGGAGGCTCTCGCGCAGCAGGGTGGCGGTGCGCTGGCCTGGGTTGTCCGACCTACGGGTGGGCTGTCCTCCTCGGTAGGTGCGCACCATTCCGGTAAGGGTCCGACCGAACAGGACGATTGCCACCACGGTGGCGATTGCGGCGATGACCGTCAAGGCCGTGGCGAGGGCGGTATTCACGCGAGCACGCTACTAGGGGCATGTGGCTGCAGCAGGGGACGCATATTGATCGGAGCCCCATGGCCAGGTGATCTACATCACGCTGATTGGGCCCGGCATGGGGAATTTTCCCCGCCACCAGCGGGTTTTCTTATATGAGTCCACCAGACTCAAGTATTATGCGCCTTAATTTGCAATTTGGGGTCATGATGAGTCACACTGGAGTCACAAGACCAGCCGGAGGGGGGAGCGGCGGGGGCACTCCCGTCCCGACCCTGGCCGGAGAAGAAGAGAGCAAGGAGTGAAGCCACCATGGCTCGAGCAGTAGGTATCGACCTGGGAACGACCAACTCGGTCGTCTCGGTCCTCGAAGGCGGAGACCCCGTCGTCATTGCCAATGCCGAAGGTTCTCGGACCACGCCGTCCGTCGTTGCCTTCGCCAAGAACGGCGAGGTGCTCGTCGGCGAGGTTGCCAAGCGCCAGGCCGTCACGAACGTTGACCGCACCACCCGGTCCGTCAAACGTCACATGGGAACGGACTGGACCGTCGAGATCGACGGTAAGAAATACACCGCGCAAGAGATCAGCGCGCGAACCCTGATGAAGTTGAAGCGAGATGCAGAGTCGTATCTCGGTGACACCGTGACCGACGCCGTCATCACCGTGCCCGCGTACTTCTCCGACGCGCAACGTCAGGCAACAAAGGAAGCCGGCGAGATCGCCGGGCTCAATGTTCTGCGCATCATCAACGAGCCCACATCAGCTGCGCTGGCGTACGGGCTCGACAAGGGTGAGACCGAGCAGACGATTCTGGTGTTCGACCTCGGCGGTGGAACCTTCGACGTTTCGCTACTCGAGATCGGTGACGGAGTAGTTGAAGTCAAGGCCACCAGCGGTGACAACCGCCTAGGCGGCGACGACTGGGACGACGCCGTAGTTGAGTGGATGGTCACGCAGTTCAAGAACGCGCACGGAGTCGACTTGTCCAAGGACAAGATGGCAATGCAGCGTCTCCAAGAAGCTGCCGAGAAGGCAAAGATCGAACTCTCGTCGTCGATGCAGTCGTCGATCAATCTTCCGTACATCACCGCGAGCGCCGAAGGGCCCTTGCACCTCGAAGAGTCGCTGAGCCGGGCTCAATTCGAGTCGATGACAGCGGATCTCCTCAAGCGGACCAAGGCTCCCGTGGAGGCCGTGATCAAGGATGCCGGCATCAACGTCGACTCCATCGATCAGATCGTCCTCGTCGGCGGTTCGACCCGCATGCCTGCTGTCGCGGATCTCGTGAAGGAGGTCACCGGCAAGGAAGCCAACAAGGGTGTGAACCCGGATGAGGTCGTCGCGATCGGAGCTGCCCTGCAGGCAGGTGTCCTACGCGGCGACGTCAAAGACGTCTTGCTGCTGGACGTGACGCCGCTGTCGCTGGGTATTGAGACCAAGGGCGGCGTGATGACCAAGCTCATCGAGCGCAACACCACAATCCCGACTAAGCGCAGCGAGATCTTTACAACAGCTGAGGACAACCAACCGTCGGTGTTGATTCAGGTCTATCAAGGTGAGCGGGAGATGGCTGCGTACAACAAGCAGCTCGGCACCTTCGAACTGACTGGTCTGCCGCCGGCTCCCCGGGGTATTCCGCAGATCGAGGTCGCCTTCGATATCGATGCCAACGGAATCGTGCACGTGTCCGCAAAGGACACCGCGACGGGCAAAGAGCAGTCGATGACTATCTCTGGTGGCAGTTCGCTGTCCAAGGAAGACATCGATCGCATGATGCGCGACGCCGAGCAGCACGCCGAGGAAGACAAGGAGCGCCGCGAGGAAGCAGAGGTGCGCAACAACGCCGAAGCCCTCGTCTACCAGACGGAGAAGTTCCTCGCGGACAACGCTGACAGCGTCCCGGAGGACGCGAAGTCCAATGTCGAAGAGCCCCTCGGCGAGCTCAAGGCAGCGATCGAAGCAGGGGACCTTGCGGCCATGAAGGCGGCGACAGACAAGGTTGCTCAAGCGAGCCAGGCGCTCGGTGCCGCGATGTACACCATGGCCCAGCAAGAAGGTGCCGATGGCAGCGCCGCAGCGGAGGGCGCTGCAGAGGACGCTGCTGATTCTACAGAGGAAGAGGTCATCGACGCGGAGATCGTGGACGAGGAAGAAGCGAAGTGACCGACCCCGGACATTCGGAAGAGGAGAACGCCGGCGAGGGCGTGCGCGTCAGCGACAAACGCCGTATCGACCCGGAGACCTACGAAGTCCGGGAAGGTGTCGCCCCAACGTCCGTCACCGATGATGCACTGGCCGCGGAAGCAGCCGCGGCCAGTGCCATCGAAGCTGATGTGGTCGGCATCGAAGCGAAAGTTGCCGAGCTAACGGCCGATCTGCAGCGCGTGCATGCGGAGTACGCCAACTACCGCAAGCGGATCGAGCGTGATCGAGAAGTAATGCAGCAGATGGCCGTTGCGTCGGCCCTCTTAGAGCTGCTTCCGGTACTCGATGACATCGAGCGAGCACGGGAACACAACGAATTGGATGGTGCCTTTCGCACGGTAGGTGAAGCGTTGGAGTCGGTGCTAGCCAAGCTTGGGCTCGAGAAGTTCGGAGCCTCGGGCGAGGAATTCGATCCAACGGTGCACGAAGCACTGACGAGTGAAGACAGCGACGACGTTTCCACGCCGACGGTGACCACCGTCTACCAGCCGGGCTACCGACTTGGTGAACGCATCCTGCGGCCGGCGCGCGTCGCCGTCGCTGGCACCTGATTATTCAGAGATCAAGAATTAAGAAGTAGGGGTTTGAGCGAAGGACTATGAACAAGGACTGGCTCGAGAAGGACTTTTACGCAACTTTGGGTGTGTCCAAAGATGCCAGTGCCGACGAGCTAAAGAAGAAGTACCGAACCCTCGCTCGCGAGAACCATCCGGATAAAAACCCCGGAGACGCCGCAGCCGAGTCCCGCTTCAAAGATGTCTCTGAGGCCTACGACGTTTTGTCTGACCCTGCGAAGCGCAAGGAATATGACGAAGCCCGTGCCCTCTTTGCCGGAGGAGGATTCCCCGGTGGAGGCTTTGGCGGTGCCGGCGGCCCCGGAGGTTTCGGGGGCGGCCAATACAACGTCAACGTTGAGGATCTCTTCGGTGACAGCGGTGGTGGATTCGGCGACTTCCTCGGTGGATTGTTCAACCGAGGGGGTGGAGGGCGCAATCGTCAGCCGCGGCGCGGACAGGACCTCGAGAGCGAACTGACTCTCTCCTTCGACGATGCACTCGATGGGGTGACCGTCCCTCTTCGCTTGAGTAGCGATGCACCGTGCTCGATATGTAACGGGACTGGTGCGAAGGCGGGGACGGTTCCGCGTGTGTGCCCTACGTGCGACGGAACCGGACAGACGTCGCGGAACGCGGGCGGCTTCGCTTTCGCCGAGCCGTGCCCGTCGTGTCGGGTGGTCCCGGAGAGCGCGGCGGGCCGGTCGGAGACCTCTTCGTCGTCGTGCACGTGGATGACCACGCGATCTTCGGACGCAAAGGCAACAACGTCACGCTGACGGCACCGATCACCTTCAGCGAGGCTGCACTCGGGAGCCAGATCACCGTTCCCACACCGCGTGGCAACTCCGTGACACTGAAGATCCCCGCGGGAACGTCCACGGGTCGAGTTTTCCGAGTGCGCGGTAAGGGTATTCGGGGAAAAGACGGAAAGAACGGCGATCTTCTGGTCACCGTGAACGTCGCCGTGCCGCAGAACATGACCGACGAGCAGCGCGACGCCCTGCAGACGTACGCGGATCTTGTGGCGGGTGAGGACCCCCGCAAGGACTTGAGCGCACTGGCGGGAAACCCCAATGGCTGAGCAACAAGAATCTTTCTCCGTCGCGAGCGACGCTCCCGTATACGCGATCTCCATCGCGGCGGAATTGGCGGGGCTCCACCCGCAGACCCTGCGTCAGTACGACCGGGCAGGCCTTGTCAGCCCGACCAGGGTGGGCGGACGCAACCGCTTGTATAGCGGGCAAGACATTGTCCGACTGCGCGAGATCTCTCAACTGTCTGCCGAGGGCCTACCCCTCGAAGGCATTCGACGAGTGCTCGCGCTCGAAGAAGAAGTTCGCGAACTACGACGCCGACTCGAGGAGTTCCGCGCAGATGCTTCGTCGCGCGCCCTCGTCGTCTGGCAGCCGCATAGACGACAGCGTCGCCGCTAGTCGCTCTGCGCTACTTGAACCACAGAAAGGACACGACCATGGACATTCAATTCACCACGAAAGCCCAGGACGCGCTCGGCGCCTCCGTGCGCATCGCGGCTGGTAACGGCAACCCGCAGGTCGAACCGATTCATCTGCTCGACTCCCTTTTGCAGATGGGACCGGGAATCGCGACCGCGTTGCTGGAAGCGGTGGGGGCAGAGACGACTGCCCTGACCCGTGATGCACGAAACGCCGTCCAGGCACTGCCGTCCGCTCAGGGCAGTTCCGTCGCGCAGCCGACGTTGAATCAGTCGGCCTTGAAGGTGCTGAACACGGCGCAAAGTCTGGCGACCGAGCGCGGCGACGAGTACGTCAGCACGGAGCATCTGCTGATCAGCCTCGCCCAGGAAGGTGGCCCCGGAGTGAGCGATCTACTCGCCGCGGCGGGCGCGACGGGTCCCGCACTCTTGAAGGCTCTGCAAGAGATTCGTGGGACTGCGCGGGTGACGAGCCAGGACCCAGAGAGCACGTTCCAGGCGCTGGAGAAGTACGGCGTCGACCTGACGGCTCAAGCACGCGAGGGCAAGATCGATCCCGTCATCGGCCGCGACAACGAAATTCGGCGCACGATTCAAGTTCTCTCGCGTCGGACGAAGAACAACCCCGTGTTAATCGGTGATCCCGGAGTGGGAAAGACCGCTGTTGCCGAAGGCTTGGCACGCCGCATTGTCGAAGGCGATGTCCCCACATCCCTGGCAGGCAAGATTCTCATTGCTCTGGACCTGGGGGCGATGGTTGCTGGCGCGAAGTACCGCGGAGAGTTCGAAGAACGATTGAAGGCGGTACTCGACGAGATCAAGCAATCAGACGGTCAAGTAATCACGTTCATCGACGAACTTCACACCGTTGTCGGTGCGGGCACCGGCGGTGACTCGGCGATGGATGCTGGAAACATGCTCAAGCCCATGCTTGCTCGAGGCGAACTACGCATGATCGGTGCGACAACACTCGACGAGTACCGCGAGTACGTAGAGAAGGATGCCGCACTCGAACGCCGGTTCCAGCAAGTGCTCGTCGACCAGCCGTCCGTGGAGGACACCGTCACGATCCTTCGTGGGATCAAGGAGAAGTACGAAGCTCATCACAAGGTGGTCATCTCCGATTCAGCACTCGTCGCATCTGCCACCCTGTCCGATCGCTACATCACCTCGCGCTTTCTGCCAGACAAAGCGATTGACCTTATGGACGAGGCCGCGAGTCGCCTGCGCATGGAAATCGACTCCTCTCCTGTAGAAATCGACGTACTGCAACGGCAGGTCGATCGACTTCGCATGGAAGAACTCGCGATCTCGCAAGAGACAGACGAGGCATCGAAGGAGCGACTCGAAAAGATTCGCGCGGAGATCGCCGACAAAGAGGAGGTGCTGCTCGGCATGCGTGTCCGATGGGATGCCGAGAAGCAAGGCCTCGATCGAATCGGCGAGATCAAGGTCCTTATCGATGACCTGCGAGCCGTCGCGACTAAGGCGCAGCGCGAAGGCGACTTCGAGCAGGCCTCACGAATCTTGTACGCGGAGATCCCAACATTCGAAGAGGAACTCGAGAAGGTCACTCGGGAGACGAACGAGCGTGAAGCCACCATGGTGAAGGAAGAGGTCACCGCCGACGACATAGCTGAGGTGGTGGCCGCGTGGACGGGCATTCCCGCAGGTCGCCTCCTGGAAGGCGAGACACAGAAACTTCTTCGGATGGAGGAAGAACTCGGATGCCGCGTGGTCGGTCAGTCCGAAGCAGTTCGGGAAGTATCCGACGCCGTGCGGCGCTCACGGGCCGGCATTGCCGATCCGAATCGACCCACCGGATCCTTCCTCTTCCTCGGTCCCACGGGTGTCGGAAAAACCGAACTAGCCAAGGCACTCGCGGAGTTCCTGTTCGATGACGAGCGCGCGATGGTGCGCGTCGATATGAGCGAGTACTCCGAAAAGCACTCGGTTGCCAGGCTCGTCGGTGCCCCTCCGGGGTACGTCGGTTACGAAGAGGGTGGGCAACTCACGGAGGCCGTGCGTCGCCGTCCCTATTCGGTGATACTGCTCGACGAAGTGGAGAAAGCTCACCCGGAAGTCTTCGACGTGTTGCTTCAGGTTCTCGATGACGGCCGTCTTACCGATGGGCAGGGTCGCACGGTGGACTTCCGCAATTCGATCATGATCCTCACGTCCAATATGGGTTCGCAGTTCTTGATTGACACCGACGTGCCGTTCGATGAACGCAAGGATCAAGTGCTCGCTGTTGTCCGGCAGCAGTTCCGGCCGGAGTTCTTGAACCGACTCGACGCGATGGTCATGTTTAATCCACTGGATCATCAGGAACTCATGCGTATCGCTCGGATCCAAATCGAGCAGCTCCAGCGACGTTTGGATGAGCGCCGCATTTCGATCGAGCTGACTGAGGACGCCCAACAGTGGTTGGTCAACACCGGATTCGACCCGATCTACGGCGCCCGACCCCTTCGACGACTGGTGCAAACGGCGGTCGGCGACAAGTTGGCGGTGGCGATCTTGTCAGGTGACGTCAAAGACGGTGATTCCGTGACGGTTGGGGCTGACCCCGATGGGTCGGGCTTCCTAAGGACAACTCTTCGCGGTCGAGGGCTATGTTTCCGAGCCGAGGGTGATGTCTCTGGGCCGAGGGCAATGTCTCTGGGCCGAGCGCAAAGTCTCTGCGCTAAACGCTACAGCGGTGTCAGGGTTGATGGCGGTGGGCTGGGCGTTTGCGCAGACCCGCAGCGTGCAGGGCTTGCACGATTGTCCGAGAGTCGACTGGCTGCGCTCCCTCTGCGATGGCGCAATCCCTCAGCTCGTCGGTGATGTCGTAGTGGTCGCCACCGAAGGAGCGCTCGGGTAGCGCCAGACGAGCGGCGAATGCGTGAAGCTCATCGAGGGAGGCGTCGCTGATCAAGTGCGCCCACAGCCGACCGCGCCAGGGCCACACCGCGGAGTCGACCAGGATCGTCATGAGGCCAACCCTGTCGACAGTTGATCGAGTGCTTGTTCGAGGACCGCGGGCTTCTTGCAGAAGGCCCACCGCACATAGGGCAGTCCGACGGTCGAGTCGTCGCACAGGAGTTGGTGCGGGATCGCAATGACCTTGGCTCGATGCGCGGTGTCGCGACAGAACGTCGCGCCGTCGTCGTATCCGAGTGGCCGCACGTCGGTGGTAACGAAATAGGTGCCTTCGGAGGGAACGACACCGAGGCCACAATGGGCAAGCCCGTCGCTGAGTAAGTCCCGCTTGTGGGCGAGGTCCCGGCGCAACTCGGTGAAGTAGGTGTCCGGAAGGCGAAGACCGTGGGCGATTGCGTACTGGAACGGTCCCCCCGAAACGAACGAGAGGTGCTGCCGCACAGCGGACACTGCACGAATGAGCTCGTGAGGACCGTAGGCCCAACCCACTTTCCACCCGGTGAACGAGAACGACTTGCCACCCGATCCGATGGTGACTGTGCGTTCCCACATTCCTGGCAGCGTGGCGATGGGTATGTGGTGATGATCCTCGAACCACAGGTGCTCGTAGGCCTCGTCGCTGATGACGAGCAGGTCATGCTCAATGGCCACCTCGGCTACTGCTTCGAGTTCGTCACGGGTGAAAACGATGCCCGTGGGGTTGTGGGGTGAGTTCAGCAATAGCACCTTGGTGCGAGGAGTAATCGCTGCGCGAAGCTTGTCGATGTCCGGACGCAACCCTGGGCCCGACAGGGGCACTCCCACACGCACCCCATCGGCCAGCGATACCCCGGCCGCGTATATGTCGAAGCGCGGCTCGAACATGACAACTTCGTCGCCGCGCTCGACGAAGGCGAGCAGGGTTGACTGCAGCGCCTCAGATGCACCGGTCGTCACAACGACTCCGGAATCAGAGTCCACTGACAACCTGTAGAAGCGTGCCGAGTGCTCGGCAATTGCCTGTCGCAGATCGGGAACACCGGGCGCGGGAGGGTATTGGTTCCCACGACCATCCGCGATGCATGCCCGCGCGACCTCTGCGACCTCCGCGGGACCGTCGGTATCGGGAAATCCTTGGCCGAGGTTGATCGACCCGGTCTGTCGAGCGAGGTCCGACATTTCCGCGAAGATGCTGGTTGCGTGTTCGCGCATACGCGCGACTAGGAGCGGTGGCTGTCCCTGCACCTTCCGAACGCTAGTGGCCTTACCGTGGGGGTGTGGAGTACGTGGACGTCGTTGGACCCGACGAAGGGGTAGGTGGGTGGCGGCTCGATGCCGCCGCTGACGATG
>LULI01000394.1_pt1 | contig 14816 bp, 12 predicted proteins | sample 728191 | NCBI WGS metagenome assembly LULI01 (sample SAMN03860293, study PRJNA289734) | marine metagenome | biome: seawater column; feature: ocean; material: water; isolation source: Red Sea water column Station 169 - depth 50m | place: Saudi Arabia: Red Sea | collected 2011-10-15 | depth 50 m | reverse complement strand
GGAGGGTTTTCAGATTGCTCATGATATTAGCTCATACAGTTTTACTGCTCTTGCGAAAGCATCTCTTCCTCTTTTAAACAAAAATGCTGCCCTTTTGACTTTAACTTATCTTGGGTCAATTCAATCATTGCCTAACTATAATGTAATGGGACTTGCTAAAGCGAGCCTTGAAGCAAATACAAGATTTTTAGCAGCCTCACTTGGTAAAAGAGGAATAAGGGTAAATGCAATTTCAGCAGGTCCAATTAAAACTCTCGCTGCATCTGGTGTTAAGAATTTTAGAAGTATGCTTAAAGAGTATGCGGATAGAGCACCTTTAGGAAGAGCCGTTACTACAGAGGAAGTCGGGAATGTCGCTGCTTTCTTATGCTCAGATCTAGCAAGTGGTATCACAGGTGAGATTACATACGTTGATGCAGGCTTTAATACTTCTGCAATGTCCTTAATTCCTTCAAAAGAATAAAATAAATGAAGCATAGATCGGTAGTGATTGGTATCTCTGCCATTCAACAAAAAGGTGACTTTGAAAATCTTGATGAGGCACTTTTTCTCATGGATCAAGCAGTAAAAGATGCTTTGTCTGATTCAGGAAACAAATCAATTAAAGATCATATTGATGAAATAAGGATCCCCAAGGGTTTTTGGAGATATAGAGATCCTGGAAAATGGATTGCAAAGAATAATGATTTTAAGAGCATTCCAACTACTTACGTAACTAAAATAGGAGTTTTGCAGCAAAATCTTATTAATGAGGCTTGTCTAAAAATTGAAAATGGTGAAATTAATGCATCAATTATTCTTGGAGGTGAAGCAAGATACAAGCAGCTAAGATCTGTTATTGAAAAAAAAGAGTATTTTGAAACTAAGCTTGATGAAAATCCTGATTTTTACATAAAGGCAAAAGAAGACCTCTATGGTGATGAGGAACTAGAAGAGTTAGGAGCCATGGCGGTTGGTTATTATGCAACGATGGAGACAGCTTTAAGAAAAAATGATAATGAAAACATTGAAGAACATCAAAACAATATTGCTTCAATGTATGAAGAGTTCTCAAAAGTTGCATCAAATAATGAAGATGCCTGGCTAGATCATCCATATTCAAAAAAAGAAATTTTAGAGACAAGTAAAAAAAATAAAATGCTTGCATATCCTTATAACAAACTCCACTGCACAAGCTGGAACGTTAACCAATCTGCTGCTTTAATAATTTGTAGTGAAGAATTAGCCAATAAATTAGAAATAGATAACAAAAAAAGGGTTTATCCAATCTCGTCGTCTGAGAATAATCATATGATAGCTATTCAACAAAGGCCAAAACTCTATGAGTCGCTCGGAATGATCTATGCTGCAAAATCCATAAATAGAATGATGGAGCAACTTGATATCAGATTAGATGCATATGATTTATATAGTTGCTTCCCTGCTGCTGTAAAAATGTTCTCAAAATCTCTTGAACTTGGAAGCGAAATACCAAAGACAATAACGGGTTCTATGCCATATGCAGGAGGTCCACTCAATAGCTTTGTAATTCACTCAACTGTAAAAATGATTCAAAAAATTAGAGCCTTGGAAGCGAGGCATGGACTAGTAACGGGAGTATCAGGGATGATGACAAAGCAATCATTTTGCGTTTGGGGAAAAGAATATCAAGAGCAGTTTATTTTTGATGATGTAACTGAGAGAGCAAAGCTTGATGAAAAACCTGTTGAACTGTCGAATATTGCAGAGGGCGAAGGTGAGATAATTGGTTATACTATAATTGAAGGAAGTGAACATGCGTCTAAAGCAGTTTTATATCTAGATGATGAAAAGAAACATCGTAAAGTTGTATCTTCTTTAGATAAAAACTTTATAAATTTGTTAATGGAGGAAGAATGGGTAGGAAAGAAAGTAAAATTCAAAGATGGGCAAGCCACTCCTTAGGAATAATATTTTTTGCCTTAAGCTCACAATACTTAATTTCATCACCTATTGACCATCATCAAGAAAGATTCGAGGATGTGGCTCTCAAAATATGGGAATATGCCGAACTTGGCTACTTAGAGGAAAAGAGTTCAAGCCTATTACAACAAGAGCTCAAAGATAGTGGCTTTACTGTTCAATCTGGTGTTGCTGGAATACCAACTGCTTTTATTGCTGAATATAATAATGGTGGACCGGTATTAGGTATTTTAGGAGAATTTGATGCTTTGCCAGGGCTATCTCAACAAAACGTTCCCTTTAAAACAGCTGAGGGTTTAAGTTCTACAAATGGTCATGCGTGCGGTCATCATCTTTTTGGGGCTGCTTCAGCCTGGGCAGTAGTTGCTATTAAAGATTGGCTGGAAGAATCTGGAACACCTGGGACTATTAGATTCTATGGAACTCCTGCTGAGGAAGGAGGGTCTGGAAAGGTGTACATCGCCAGAGATGGTTATTTTGATGATGTTGATATAGTTTTACATTGGCATCCAGCAAGCGGCAATTCAGCAGATGCACAATCAAGTAATTCAAATAAATCAGGTAAATTTACATTCAGCGGTATTTCTGCTCATGCGGCAAGCGCTCCTGAAAAAGGAAGGTCTGCGTTAGATGGCGTTGAAGCAATGAATATGATGGTAAATATGATGAGGGAACATGTTCCTCAAGAATCTAGAATTCATTATGTAATTACAAAAGGCGGTCTTGCTCCAAACGTTGTTCCAGATGTTGCAGAAGTTTACTACTATGTTCGACATCCTAGGATGAATGTAGTTGATGAGCTTTTTCAAAGGGTTGTACTTATGAAGTAATGCATGGTAACTATGCGGTATTACCCAACGAAACCCTCCAAAAAATGATACATGAGAATCTTTCTGAATTGGGAGGAATAAGCTACAACAAAGAAGAGGAAAAATTTGCTGAGGAAATTTATCAAACTCTAGTTTCTCCTTCTTTAGAGCTTGGATCTCAAAACCAGATCAAAGAATATGCTGTTACTCACACCTATGGATCAACTGATGTCGGAGATTTAACGTGGCTGGTTCCAACAGGAGGTTTTAGGACTGCTACGTGGGTTCCAGGAACACCTGCGCATTCTTGGCAAGCGGTTGCATCTGGAGGAACTTCGATAGGATTGAAAGGTGCAAAGCTAGCTGCAGAAGTTTTAACGAATTCTGCTAAAGATATTTTTTTAGATCCAAAAATTATTGAAGACTCAAAAAAAGAATTAAAAATGAAGCAAGGTGAAGATTTCTCCTACTACCCTCTTCTCGGTGATCGAAGCCCTCCGTTGGAATATCGATTAAATAAGTAATTTGAGACATATTTTCTAAGATACATCTTATTTGATTTAAGCTCCGTTTTAAGTTATAAAATAAGGGATTTTTAAATAAATTAATGGGGGAAATATGAAGTTACTTAAACTTTTTTCAATTTTACTGTTATTACCTATAACTTTTCTTTTTGCGCAAGACGAATCTGAGTCAGATGTTGAGGAAGTAGTTGTAGTTGGATCACAAATTAAAGGGGCAAAAATCACTGGCGCCCTGCCTGTTACTGTCATCACAGCTGATGATATTGAAAGCTTGGCGATTGAGTCTGGTGAGGAACTATTTGCTGATTTAGCTGAGAATGGTAGTAATAATTTTAACCAAACTGATTTCAGTGGTGGATACAATGCCTCAAGGGGTGATGTTGGATCATTGGATTTAAGAAATATTGGTACAGGTAATACCGTAACGCTTCTTAACGGAAGAAGATTAGTTCAATCACCAGGATATGCAACTGAGTGGGTTGGCGGCAGTTATGTTCCAGTTTCATCAGTTAACTCAAACTTAATTCCTGTATATGGTGCAGAGAGAGTAGAAATTCTTCGTGATGGTGCTTCTGCTATTTATGGTGCTGATGCTGTGGCAGGTGTAATTAATACAGTTTTAAAAGATGACTTTGATGGTCTCACTATGAGAGTTAGACAAAACTGGTATGACGGCTTTGATGCAAAAGATAACAAAGTTAGTATTCAGTGGGGTAAAACTATGAGTGATGGCTCTAACTTATCAGTCTATTTTGATAGATATGATAGAGAGAGAATCAGAGGTATCGAAGATCCTAAATGGGCTGCAGGAGACCTAAGAGGTTTTCTTCCAAGTCCTGATAGTGATGATCCAAGAGGTGCTTTTAATGACACTACATGGAGAAACATGAGTACGAGTTCTGTATGGGCTCAATTCTATGAAGGAAGTAATGTTTTTACAATATATGAACCAAATGACTCATATTGTACAAGTAACTCTTCAACTAATTTATATAATATTCCTGGGCTCGATCACATGTGTTTGTATGATTCAAGTTCAATAAGAACTTATGCAAGGCAAGCCTATGGAACTACTTATGACAAAAGAGGACCATTACTTAGAAATAATCTTGTTATGTTCTATAACACGGTCTTAGATAACGGTGTTGAAGCCTACTCTGAGCTTAGTTATTACAAATCTGAATCAAGCAAGCAACTCTATGGAGGTGCTCCTCTTGGAATGGGTTCAAGTGCTAAAAATGGTGGGAACACTCAACCAATTTTAGTTCCATCAACAAACTATTGGTTAAATCAACTGCAAAGACCAAATGGTGACCTTTTTGTTGATAAAGAAGGAGATGAATTATGGTTTAGACGTTTTAGATTTTCTACACCAAGAAGCTGGGATTCAACTAGAGAAACATGGAGAGTTGTTCAAGGCTTCAGAGGTGAGTGGAATAGCTGGGACTGGGATTCAGGTATCGTTGTATCTAAAGCTACTTCTGAAATGGATAACCATGGAAGACAAAGTATGACTTTACTTAATGCAGCTTTAGCAGACTCAACTCCAAATGCCTACAATCCATTTTGTGCTGGCATTGGTTGCAACGAAGAAGCTTTTACAGTTTCAATTTTCAGAAATAATACAACCGAGCTGTTCTCAGCTGATATCAAAATGACGAATGATTCAGTTTTTTCAATGCCTGCTGGAGATGTTGGAATGCTAGTTGGAGCAGAAGTTAGAAAGGAAACAATGGATGATGCAAGAGATCCAAGGATTAATGGAACTATTGTTTATTCAACTCCTCCTCAAGCTGCTAACCAAGCTACTTTCCCTTACATATCTGACATCGTAAATAGTAGTCCATCGCCTAACACCTATGGTGAAAGGGTTGTGACTTCTCTATTTACTGAACTTCAAATTCCTTTAGCTACTAATCTCGATTCTCAGTTAGCTGTTAGAGCAGAGAATTCAGATGACTACGGAAGTAATGTTGTTGGTAAATTTGCATTGGGGTGGGAGCCTACTTCATGGGGTAAATTAAGAGCATCAACATCTACTTCATTTAGAGCTCCAAACCTTATTACTGTTAATGAAGGTCTTGTAGTTAGAAATAACTCCCAAGAAGATGCGCTATTAACCGCTGCTCTTGGTGAAGAGTATGACAGTGCATACTCTATACAAAGAGTAGCTCAAGGTAATGAAGATCTTGAAGCTGAAGAAGCAACTAACACATCAGTTGGTTTTGTTTTAACACCTGGAGATAATCTCGTTGTTACTGTTGATAAGTGGGAAATTGCTACTGAAAACACAATTGGTCTGTTTGGTGAGAGAAATCATATCTTGCTTGATACCTTAATTAGATCCCGTGGTGGAGCTAACGAGTGTGTTGGTAACCCAAATGTTATCAGGGGTGACTTTATTGAGGATAATGATCCAGAATCTGATACATATAATGCAAACTGGGATCCAAATCTTTGTAAGGCTGGTAATGTCATTAGAGTTAACGATACTTACCTAAACCTTGATAATAGAACTCTTAAAGGAACTGACTATGCAATTGAATATTCAGTTGATACCGATGCTGGTTCATTTAGTGCTAAGTTTATGAGAGTGCAATTTGATGAATTCTTGCAGGAAGCATCTGGCCCGATGGCAGAGCTAGTAGCAGCATCTGGAGCCGGTGGTCCGCTTGAAGGACTTATCTCGGTATCTGGTTTTGGTGACTTGCTAGGTACTTTTGATAAAAGAGCTTATCCTGAGGTAAAAGATTCAGTGAGACTTGCATGGAAACATAAGCGTTTTGATGCATACCTTTCTGGAACAAAAGTAGGAAGCTTTGAAGAGCTTGGTGTTACCAATAATGCCAAGAACTCAGATGGAAATTATGTCTGTTCTGGAACTACAAGCTACTCAGGAGGAACTTGTGGTCAATACTGGACTGTTGAGTCTATGCTTACATTAAATCTAACACTTGGATACAAATTCAAGAATGGTTTAAGAGTAAGAGGTCAAATTAGAAACCTAGAAGATCAAAGAGCACCTTTAGCTGATGAGTACACATGGGGATTCGTCGGTGATGTGCACAGTGATTACGGTAGAAGTTACTCACTAGAGTTCTATCAAAAATTCTAATATCTCATTAATTTTAAAAGGGAGCTTTATGCTCCCTTTTTTTATCCTATAATTAATCTATGGCTTTAAGAAAAAGAGGTTTTTGGGTAGGAGTATTTCTTTTTTTTGCAATAATCTTCTTGCCCTCTCCTGCTGGTTTAACGGAAAGTGCTTGGTTAGTGGCAGCGGTTGCTATATTGATGGTCACTTGGTGGGCAACAGAAGCGATACCCATTCCTGTTACTTCTTTATTGCCTTTAGCCCTCTTTCCAATTCTTGGAGTTACTTCAATAGAAACTGCTGCCCTTCCATACGCAAATAAAAACATTTACCTCTTTTTAGGTGGTTTCTTAATTGCTCTATCAATTGAAAGATCTGGTCTTCACAAACGTCTTGCCTTGATTATGATAAAAAAACTTGGCTCTGATGGACCTAAGCTAATTGGTGGATTCATGCTTGTTTCTGCTTTAATTAGTATGTGGGTAATGAATACTTCAACAACTCTTATGCTGTTACCCATTGGCCTTGCAATATGTTCAGTTGTAGCGAAAACTGTCCCAAATATGTCTGCAAAAGATAAGAGTAATTTTGACAAAGCTCTTTTACTTTCTATCGCATATGCAGCTACCATCGGAGGGATGTCAACATTAGTAGGCACGGCTCCAAATATTGTTTTTAGCTCTTTTATGCAGGAAGTTTATGGTTTAGAAATTTCTATGATTGATTGGATGAAGTTAGGTGTTCCAGTTTCAATTTGTATGCTTACATTAGCTTGGTTAATTCTCACAAAGGTTGTTTATCCCGTAAATTTTGCTTCATCGGATGAGACAAAGAATACTCTTTCAAAAATGTTGACTGACATGGGTCCTATGTCTAAAGATGAGTTTAGAGTTGGGATTGTTTTCTTTATCGCAGCAAGTTTGTGGATGTTTAGAAGTCTAATTGATAACTACGTAATTGGTCTTACTGACGCTGGCATAGCAATTCTGGTAGCAATTGCTTTATTTATAATTCCTTCTAGTGGAAGAAATGGAGAATTACTCTCTTGGGAGCAATCAAGCAAACTTCCATGGGGATTATTGCTCCTCTTTGGTGGAGGTTTATCGCTAGGTGTTCAAATTAATGATACTGGTCTTGGTCTTTGGATTGGTCAAAGTCTAGTAAGCCTGAAAACAGTCCCGTTAATAATTCTTGTTATGGCTGTAGCTGCACTAATAATATTTCTAACAGAGGTTACCAGCAATGTTGCAACAACATCAACTTTCTTACCAGTTTTTGGAGCAGTTGCAGTTGCTGTTGGTGTTGCACCAGAAGTCTTAACTGTTCCTGTTGTGCTTGCAGCAAGTTGTGCTTTCATGTTGCCAGTAGCAACACCTCCAAATGCAATTGTTTACGGAGCTAACAAATTTAAAATCATTGATATGATGCGTGCAGGATTTTTTATTAACATTGCAGGTGTTTTTGTAGTGACAGTTTTTGCATATTACTTTGCAAAAGTAATTTTCTGATGAAATTTCCAAAAATATTACTTTTTCTTTTTCTCTTTCAGATTCATGATGCTCAGCTTGATGCTTACCTAGACTATAAATCGCCCTTCCATCCGACAATTTCAGAAAATGGGATGGTGGTCTCTCAAAATCTTGAATCCTCAGAAATTGGAGCAATGATTTTGGAGTCAGGGGGTAATGCAGTGGATGCTGCAGTAGCTGTTGGATTCTCATTAACCACAACTCTTCCAAGAGCAGGAAATATTGGTGGCGGCGGATTTATGTTAGTTTATATAAAAGAATCTCAAGAATTATTTTCAATTGATTACAGAAGTAGATCTTCTTTAAATTCAAATTTAAAAGATTTGTTTGGCTCTAAATCACCAGCTCAAATTCAGGATGATGACTATGATCTAACGAAATATGATTACAAAGCATCAGCTGTTCCTGGAACTGTATATGGTCTCTTAGAAGCTCACGAAAGATTTGGAGACTTGCCTCTTGAAAAAGTTTTACAGCCGGTTATAGATCAAGCAAGAAATGGAATTATTGTTTCCTATGACTTGCATAATGCAATTGGAAGCTCCTATCAACTAAAGAAAGACCCTGAATCACGAAAGATTTATTTTCAAAACAATAAGCCAGTAGCTATTGGCTCTTTAATGAAAAGACCAGATTTAGCAAAAACTTTTGAAGCAATATCCAAAGAAGGTAAAGATGGATTTTATGATGGGTGGGTTGCTGAAAAAATCCAATCCTCTATGAAGGATAATGGCGGTTTTATAGATGGCAATGATCTAGAGCAATATAGCTCAAAGTTTAGAGATCCAATCGGAGTTAATTACCGTGGATACAGTGTATATACTCAAGGGCCTCCATCGGGAGGAGGAATAACATTTCTAACAGCTCTAAATGTGCTGAGCTATTATAATCTTAGCAAATATAGAAAAGATTCATCTCTTACTTATCATCTTCTAGCTGAGGCATTAAGAAGAGGACATAATAATAGGTCTCATCATGTGGGAGATCCAGACTATTATGACGTACCTACTGAAGGTTTAATATCAAAAGGCAGAGCTAAATTATTAGCTAAGAATATTAATTTTGATAAAGCATCAAAGGCATCTTCAATCCAAAAGTATAATCATATTGAGGAAAGTAAAGATACTACTCACTATTCTGTTATAGATCGGAATGGAAATGCTGTTTCAAATACATATACATTAGGATATTCATTTGGTTCAGGAGTTACTATTCCAGGAACAGGAATCTTGATGAATAATCAAATGAGAAATTTTGCATATAAGTATGGTGATAAAACATCTACAAGTAGAGCTTCAAGCCCAGGGAATAGGTTTGAACCAGGTAAAAGACCAATGAGTACAATGCATCCTATTATGGTGTTCAATAAAAAAGGTGAGTTGTCTTTAATTACTGGATCTCCTGGCGGGTCTCAAATACCTGCTGCAAATCTCAGAGTGGTAACGGGAGTAATAGATTTTGATTTGCATGTAGGTGATGCAACTATGCTCCCCAGAATACACAAAGATTGGCCTTATGCTGACCTTGATTTTGAATCAACGGTTAGTCAGGATAACTTAAATATTTTAGATAGAATTGGTCATCAACTAGAGTTATCAGATACTATCGGCAGTACACAATCAATTCAGATCATTGATGGAATCAATTATGGTTTTGCTGATCTAAGAAGACCGAATGCTGGAGTTTCAATAGAAAAGTCTAACTAATAAAGTCTATTGCTTTCTGTATCCTTTCCAATGACTTTTCTTTACCAAATAGCTCTAACGTTAACCCCAGAGATGGCGAGACAGTAGAGCCAACAAGAGCTATTCTCATTGGTTGATTTACTTTCGGAATAGGAAGATTAAAATAATCTCGAACTTTTATTAATGCCATATCGAGTTCTGCTTCATTCCATTCAGTCAATTTTGAAAGAACTTCTAATGCGAAGGTAAGTGTTTCAAGGGATTCATTAAGAAATTTCTTAACACCCTTCTCCTCATAACCATCTAACTCAAAAAAGAATGGTCTTGTTGCTTGAGCTATATCTTTTAAATTTGTTTTTGAAGTTCTCATTGCAAGAAGAATCTTTTTATAATTTGGATAATCTTCACTGATGTCTTCGTCTTCCATGAATGGTTTAATTACTTCAAAAAAACTATTTTCATCTAGTTTCGCTAATTGCTGGGAACTAACCCAATTAAATCTTTTTAGATCAAATACCGCTGCAGCTTTTTGAACATTTTCTAACTTGAATGATTCAATCAATTCATCAATTGAAAAAATTTCATTTTCAGTTGACCAACCAAGCAATGCTAAGGCATTTATAATTGTTTCTTTTGTAAATCCCATTTCTTTATAAGCATTTAAGCTAGTTGCGGCATGCCTTTTTGAAAGCCTTTTTTTATCTTCACCCAGCACCAAAGGTAAGTGAGCATACTCAAGATCTGGATAGCCAAGCGCTTTCTGGATATGGATTTGTCTTGGTGTGTTGCTAATATGATCCTCCCCTCGGATTACTGTGGTTACACCCTGATCGAAATCATCGACAACATTACAGAAATGATATGTGGGAGTACCATCACTTCTCAATAGAATGAGATCATCTAATTCACTATTGTTGAAAGTTATCTCGCCACGTATTAAATCATTTACTACCGTTTCTCCTTCAAGTGGCGTTGCTAATCTAAGAACAGTTTTGTCTGATCTTTCAAGGCCAAGGTTTCTACTTCTTCCATCATACATTGGCTTCTTACCTGCGGCGGCTTGCTGTTCACGCATTTTTTCTAAATCTTCTGGAGAACAATCGCACCAATAGGCATTTCCGGAGTCAATGAGCTTTTCAGCAGCTTTTTGATACATATCTGATCTTTCTGATTGTCTTATCGGTGTTTTATCGGGAGATATACCAAGCCATTCTAATCCAGATATTATGTCTTCTTCATATTCCTTCTTTGATCTTTCTCTGTCAGTATCCTCGACTCTTATTAAGAATAAACCACCAGATTGCTTTGAAAAAACATAATTAAATAAAGCAGTTCTAACTCCTCCTATATGCAGATTGCCTGTGGGACTTGGAGCAAATCTAGTTACCTTCATTTAAGAATTCCATAGTGTTTTCTTACCTGTCTTTTTCTCAATCTCTTCAAGTCTTTTAGAGTGCAAGAGTTGATCCTCTTCAGAAGTAATAATCTTAGTAATTTCGAAATCATTTGAAAAATCTCTTGTTTGTTTTTTATTTTCCTCCTGAAGATCAGCATCAAGGTTATTCGCAAAATTAATTTTACTTTGGCCGCCTGTAAGGTTTGAATAAACATCAGCTAATATGTTGGCATCGAGTAAAGCTCCATGATAGCTTCTATCGTAGCCATTGATGTCAAAACGTTTTGAAAGTGCATCGAGGGAATTCCTTTGTCCTGGAAACTTATTTCTTGCAATTGCAAGTGTATCTTTAACTTCACAAATCTCAGAAATTGATGGATAGGTTGACGATGCTATTTTAAATTCAGCATCTAAAAAACCAACATCAAAATCTGCGTTATGAATTACCAATGTTGAGCCATCAATAAATTCTAAAAGATCCTCTGCAATTTCAGAAAAAATAGGCTTATCTTTGAGATCTTCATTAGAAATACCATGAACTTCTTGTGCTTCTTTATCAATTTCTCTTTGTGGATTTACATATACATGAAATGTTTCAGCGGTTTTTTTTCTACCGTTCATTACAACTCCGCCTATTTCAATAATTCTATGCCCTTTTTCGACATCTAATCCGGTAGTTTCTGTATCAAGCACTATGTGTCTTTTTTCCATTTTAAAGTTCGTCTATACCTCTATTTGCGAGCATATCTGCGGTTTCATTGCCTGGATCACCAGAATGACCCTTAACCCAGTTCCATTTTATATTATGTTCATCTCTAAGTTCATCTAATTCTTTCCAAAGATCAATATTTTTTACTGGTTTCTTATTTGCACCTCTCCAACCTCTTTTTTTCCAGTTATGTATCCACTCTTCTATGCCCTGAAGAACATATTTTGAGTCTGTATAAAGAATGATTTCACAAGGTTCTTTAATTTCTTTTAAAGCCATAATGGCTGCTGTCAGCTCCATCTTATTATTGGTAGTAGAAATATCTCCTCCATAAAGCTGTTTGCTTGATTCACCATACTCAATAAGCACTCCCCATCCTCCTGGTCCAGGATTGCCTCTGCAAGCCCCATCAGTGTAAATAATTACAGTTTTCATCTCGTTAGTTGTAAAATTTGCATGTGATTAATATTAAACCATTAAAGGCCTACACTGATAATTATATTTGGTTGCTTGAAACTAATGAAGAGGTTTCTGTTGTTGACCCAGGTGATGCGAAACCTGTTCTAGATTACTTAAGTAAAACCAATAAAAATATAAGGGATATTTTTATAACCCATCACCATTTTGATCATACTGCTGGAGTCCCTGAATTAGAAAATATAATTTCTGGATCTATTTATGGACCTAAAAATAGTTACGAACTAATAAATGAAAAAGTCACTCAAGGAGATACTCTTTCTAGTTTGGGAATAAAATTTGAAATCATTGAGGTTCCAGGCCACACACTTGACCACATAGCTTTTTATAATGAGGAAAATAATATTCTCTTTTGCGGAGATACCTTGTTTGCTGGTGGATGTGGAAGAGTTTTTGAAGGTACATTTGATCAAATGTTTGAATCTCTAAATAAATTAAAGCAATTACCAGACAGCACACAAATCTATTGCGGTCATGAGTATACAAAGAGCAACCTACTGTTTTCAGTTGAAGTCGAACCAAAAAATAATGACCTAATAATGAGAAATACTGAAATTGACAACCTTCTTACAGAACATGGTTCCTCACTTCCCTCTTCCATTGGGCTAGAAAAAAAAACAAATCCTTTTTTAAGATGTGATGTCTTAAGTGATAATATGCATCTCATAAAAAAAATTGGATTAGAAAATCCTTCGGAAAAAGAAATCTTCAAATATATTCGAGAATGGAAAGACTCAAAATAAGATACCTAACTCTAATTCTGCTTTTATCTGGCTGTCAAATGTTAGAAGTTACAAATGATGAATCCATTGAGTTGATTCCTGATCTCTCTGAACCAAAGAATGAAGAAACTATTGAGTCTAATCAATTAGTTGAGGTTGCTAATATTGAGCCATCCGTTCCAGAAATAATCAGTATTTGGGAAGTTTTAAAAAATGAAGCTGTAATCAAAGATTATGAAATCGATGATTTAACTCTTTATTACATGAATCAACATCTTAAAAATGTAGACCTTTTCGAAAACTATCTTGAAAATTCTTATTATTTCTTATACTACGTTATTGAAGAGCTCAAAAGGAATAACTTGCCTATTGAGCTTGCGTTTTTACCATTTATTGAAAGCAGTTATGATCCATTCTCTATATCTTCATCTGGAGCAGTTGGTTTATGGCAAATAATGCCAAGAACAGCAGAATTACTTGGATTAAAAGAAAATTGGTGGGTTGAGGAGAGGCATGATCCCTATAAATCAACAGATGCTGCTATTAGATACATTGACTATCTATATAAAAGATTCAATCAAGATATTTATCTTGTTTTGGTTGCATATAATGCTGGTCCAACTTTTACCTCAAAGGCTATTCAAAGAACTTCAAGAAGGGCTTCGTCTCTTTCTTATAAGGACTTGTCGCTTTCGGCTCAAACCAGAAACTATATTCCAAAATTTTTAGCTTTAATTGAACTCATCAATAATAATGAAAAATATAATATTGATCTTCCAGATATTCCCTATTCAAAGGTCGTTGATAAAATTTCTTTTGAAGAGCAGATAGAGATCTTAAACTTTAGTGATTTTCTTAACCTAAAACCTGAGCTTCTTTATAAGCTTAATGCAGGTTATACAAAATGGGCCACTGACCCAAATATGGTAAGTACCTTTTATATTCCAATTGAAAACAAAATTAACTATGAAGCTAATGGGCAAGAATATGTTCAATCTCAAAAAATAAACTGGATTTCACATGATGTTTCAATGGTGTTTCAAGAGGTGAAAGTTTGTGGGTATTAGCAAAAAAATATAAGACAAAGATTGATATTATTAGGCAAGTAAATCAGCTCGAGTCAGATACATTGTCAATAAATCAAGTGCTGCTAATTCCTGTTGGGCAAGCATCTTCTAATATTCTTATCCCCTTTGAAGCCCATGTTGTAAGCGAAGGAGATACTCTCTGGAGTTTAGCGAGAAAGTTCGGTGTTTCTGAAAAAAAGATAATGGATATAAACAATCTTGATAATGGCTCAGTATTGAAAATTGGGCAAGTCCTTAACATAGGCAATAAAAATATCTATAGAAATATAGAGTCAAAGAAAAGAACAATACTCTATTCTGTCAAGCAAGGTGACAACTTATCAAAGATTTCTAAACTTTTTAATGTATCTATTAAAACAATCAAGCAGGATAATGAGAATCTGGATATTATAAGACCAGGCCAAATTTTAAAAATTACAATAAAAGCTTTCTAGTTATCTGAAGTCTTTGGATCAAGAGCATCTCTCAGACCGTCGCCAAAGAAATTTAAAGCAAAGAGAGTTATGGTGAAAGTTAAGCCAGGGTATATCAGTAACCAATAATGCTCTTCCATTGATTCAACGCCATATCTTATTAGGGTGCCCCAACTACTCATTGGTGGCTGGATGCCCAAACCGAGGAAACTTAAAAAAGCTTCTAATAACATTACTTGCGGTATTGTAAGTGTTGCATATACGGCTATTGGTCCAAGAATATTTGGAAGTATATGCCTTCTAAACATCGAAAAATTGCTGACTCCCATAACTTGAGCAGCCTGAACAAACTCTTGGTTTTTTAAACCAATTACTTGTGCTCTAACAATCCTTGCCATTGTCAGCCACTCAACAGCTCCGATGGCTGCA
>LULI01000374.1_pt1 | contig 14821 bp, 26 predicted proteins | sample 728191 | NCBI WGS metagenome assembly LULI01 (sample SAMN03860293, study PRJNA289734) | marine metagenome | biome: seawater column; feature: ocean; material: water; isolation source: Red Sea water column Station 169 - depth 50m | place: Saudi Arabia: Red Sea | collected 2011-10-15 | depth 50 m | reverse complement strand
GCTGTAACACCATCTAGTAAATTTAATTCTGTGTGAGTCGAAGTAACTGCATTACTTAAATTAGGAAATGTAGCTTTTACTGTCGATTTGATAAGTCTTATGTGGTCGTCACCCTCTGATACAGCATCTGTAGCTGTAGGGTTTGAGCTGTTAAGACTATCTATATATGTTCCTGTTTCTAATCCCATTAATTATTCTCCAATGCTGTAATTCTTGCTTCTAATTCTTGTATTGTTTTGACTAGCAAAGGTACAAGTTTACTTTGGTCGATACTTTGTGCATCTATTACTGTTTCTGTGCCTGTAATATTACCATCATCATCATAAACATTTTCTTCTTTTGTAGCATCTTTTTCACCTGATATAGCTTCAGGTACTATATCGGAAACCTCATGTGCTAAAAATCCATCTACTGTTGTATCTGCATCTCCTATGAAATTGAATCTACAAGGTTTGAGTTGTTTAAGTCTTGATGTAGCATCAAACGAATATTCAACATTTTCTTTTAATCTGTAATCAGAAGATGTATTGAAAGATGTTGATGTGCCACTTGTTTTGATAGAGCCAACATTACCATTAGAATTTCTAAATATTATTATTGATGTAGAGCCTGAATTAGGTGTCCTAAACATTGAAACAACACCACCACCTGTATGTGCAACATGAAGTCTCTCTGATTCATTTGTTGATGTTGAGCCAATTAAAACATCATCTTCAGTTATTCTCATTTTTTCAGATAATGTGCCATTTACTTGAGTTAAGAATGTTATAAAACCATCTTCTGTTCCATTAGATACATCATTAGCTATACCTCTTATTTGTGCATAAGTGGTTTTAGTATCTGAATCATCATTTCCTGCAAAGCTGATTAATGAAATAATATCGTTGTCAGCAGGTGATGATGAGTTTTGATATAGTGTCAAATCTGCACCAAGTGTGCTGTCTGCTGTAGTTTGTATTTCAAAATTATTTGCACCACCTGTTTGTGTTGATGTAACTTTACCTGTAGATGAAATACTAAATCTATCTGTTCCACCAATTTTGATATCTACTTGGTCGTCTGTATCTGCTGTAATTGAAGTATCCCCATCAGAATCTAATATTAGTTCTTGCCCATTTAAATCGACAGAACCACCATTAGTTAAAACTGTGCCTGTATTTGCAGGTAAAGTAAGAGTATTAGTTCCTGCTACAGCAGGTGCTGAGATTGTGATCTCACCTGAAGTATCACCTGTTAGTTTTATACTTGCCATTAATCTGCTTCCTCTGGTTGATTACCTTGTGCTACCCATTCTAAATATTCTTGATAGTCTGTGTTTGCCTCATCTATTGGGATAGATTTTTTTGTATTTCCGATTGTTTGTATAATACATGCAAGATTTCCAAACTCTGTATCGTTGTATAATTTATAACTCATAATTCTGCTTCCAATTGAAATGTTGCATCAGCATCGTTTCTTCTTCTAACAATTGCTCCCTCACCACTAGATAGACCTGATGATACAGTATAAGTAAATTCCATAGCTTGTGTTCCTGTTCTTGCTGATGTAGTAATAGAACTAACTTCTATAGTAAAAGAATCTCCTGCTACTTCTAAACTCCCTGATGTTACAATTGTCGGCAATGTTCTCATTACACTAGGTGAAAAAAGTATACCTCTTGCTGTTGTAGATGATAAACAAACAACTTGCCCAAAAACTCCGTAAGCATTTGATGTGCCTTGTAGAGGATTGTAAAAATACCTCTGACATCTAGCTAGACTTGTTGTTCTATCTTCAAACTGAAATGGTGGTATGCTGTTGCTATCGAAACTTCCTACTTCAAGTTGTATGCCTGTTATGTACCAATCATTAGATGTACTATCTGCTAGGTTTACTTGACCTACTGCTCTGTTTGCATTTGTTCTTGATGCCCATGAAGTATGTAATGTTCCTGATGTAAAATCTGTACCTGCACCAAGCCACCAAGAAATAGTAAAACTTTTTGCATTATCATTATCTAATGCACCTGTTGTATCACCTGCAAATGACAATACTTTTTTCTCCCATGTGTCAGCAGATGATATTGTGTATGACTGAGCAATTTGCCTATCATTATCTCTATCCCATAACTCTAAAATATATGTTCCTGTTTTTGCTGATTTAACCCAAAAAGAAAAAGTAACTGATTCAGCACTTGATGTTCCTTTTTTTAACACTTGTAAATCTTGACCTTCTAATGATGTTTGGACTATTAGATTATCGCTTGATGATGGACTTGCATCTGCTGTCGTGCAATCCATTTTTAAACTTTTATTGAAACCTTGACCTGTTGGACTATCTGTCGCTTGTGAGATACTCCATGTACCCATACTGCCTATGTCCTGTTTAAATCTATCGACTGTATAATGGTCTCCTGATGTTTTGCCTGTAACACTTGTTGATCTTTGTGCAATCTGCATATCACCATTTATAACTATAGGAGTAGCAGTCTTTCTATCTAAAGCTACTGTGTTATCTGATACTGTACCATGTAAAGTGAGTGCCATTAATTATTCTCCAATCAAAATGTTTTTTCTTTTTTTGTCATTTGTGGGGTTATCTGTTCATTTAATTTAGTTGTTAGTTTGTTTTGTAAATCTGTTTCTGTTTGACCTAAATTTGCTACAACAGAATCTATACATTGTTGTTCAGTCATTGTGTTGTAATTTAAATCACAATCAGAGCAAGAGCCATATATATGTGCAACTCCATCATCGGTTTGTTTTGCATATTTCCAATGAATTGTATGAATTGTGTTATCACTATTTACATCAAAACTAAATTGCCATCTATACATGCTTAACCTCCAAATAAACTTATACGAATAGGGTGTGCATTGGCACTCCAATTATCTTTAGTCTGTAAGTTTAAGTTAGTACCATTTATAAATAACGCAATACCATTTCCACTATTTGAACTAAAACTGTTTGATACATCGAAAGCATTATTTCCACCTGAACTGTTACTAGAAGCTATAATTTGTCCACTACTACTTAATCCTGTACTAACGTGAAGTGTTGCATAACCACTTCCATTATTCCATGTTACAAATGCAAGGTATGCTCCTGACATTCCAGACTTAATTGTTGTGTTGCTATTTCCTGAAGATGTATTAACAGTAATACCTGATATTATTCCATCTACAGTTAATTCATTTCTAGGGCTTGATGTTCCTATGGCAAAATCTCCATTTTCATCTATCCTTGCTCTTTCAATTCCACCAGTATTAAAAGTCATTCTATCAGTTGTTGCTCTACCGATATGAACATCATCATCTGCACCTATACAAAATTCTTTTCCTGCATCTAATATTATGTCTTGTTTTCCAACAATAGCTGATACAAACTTTAATCCATCACTTGTGTCTGCATTAATCTTAACTGTCATAGTATAACTAACCTCTCTCCTGATGGGATTGTAACTGTAACCCCTGAGTTAATTGTAAGTGGTCCAACACATGAAGCTGATTTATTAGTAGATAAAGTATAGTTCGTTGTAACTACTCTTTCGTTTTCTTGAAATACTTCATCGCCACCTGCTCCAGTAGCACCACCACCTCCACCGATTGAACCCCAATCACTACCATCGTAGCCCTCAAATCCTGATGTGGTTGTATTAAATCTAAACATACCAGTTGCAGGTGAGCCATCTCTTTGAGCTGTTGTACCTACAGGTATTTCGGCAGAACCTGTACTAGCAGTTTCTATTACCACTCCTGTAAGTGATGAACCTGATCCTGAAAATGTTGTTGCCCCAAGTACACCTGTGTTTGAGTTAAATGTAAGGTTACTGCCTGACTTAGGTGCAAGGTCTCCAGTTGCACCAGTTACAAATAGTGGAAAACAAGTTGTGTCGCTGCTTTCATCGGCTACTGTTACATTGGTAGATGTGGTTGCAGTTGCAGCATTACCAGTCGTAGACCCTGAGCTTCCTGACACGTTTCCAGTTACGTTACCTGTTAAATCACCTGCAAAACTTGTAGCTGTAAGCAATCCTGAGCTAGAGTTAAATGTTAAATTCGTTCCTGATTTTGGTCCAAGATTACCTGTAGCAGCAGTTGTAAATAACACATTACAAGCTGTGTCTGATGATTCATCGGCAACTGTAACAGTCGTTGCTATCGCTGCTGTGCCACTCGTATCTTGGTTTCCTGATGTATTGACACCAGGTAAGTCTATATTACCTGTACCATCGAATGACACTCCACCTATGTCTCTTGCAGTTTCAAGAGCAGTAGCAGTCGCTGCGTTTCCTGTGCAAGACCCTGATGAGCCACTTGCATTACCTGTAACATTACCAGTCAAAGCTCCTGCGAATGTGCCTGATAGTACATCTGTGTTTGAATTAAATGTAAGTCCACTTGCAGTCTTTGGTCCTAGATCACCTGTAGCTGCTGTAACAAACAATGGAAAGCAAGTCGTATCAGTCGATTCATCTGCTACTGTAATTGTTGTAGGCACATAAGTTGATGATGCTTTGCCATCTAGTTGTGTTTGTATACCTGATGTTACACCATCTAAATATCCAATCTCTGTGGATGTTACTGCTGATACCGATACATCACCACTACCATCTGACACCAATGCTCTTGATGCAGTCAAGTTTTCCATCTTAGAAAATGCTATTGCTGCACTTGCATTAACATCATCGTTTACAATCACACCACTTCCTATAGATGCTGTGCCTGTAACATTTCCTGTACCATCAAAAGACCCTGATGTGTAAGTAACATCACCTGTCAAAGCGATTGTTCTGCCTGTAGCCAAAGCTGTAGCACTTGCAGCAAGAGTTGCAGCAGATGCTGTACCAGTCAGATTTCCTGTAACATCACCTGTAAGGTCTCCTATGAATCCACCACTAGCAGTTATAGTTCCTGATGATGTCAGTTTTGTTGCAGTAAGATCAGGCATATTTGCAGCAATATTTGCTAGTGTTACTGCAAAGTTATCGCTTGATTGTACGATAGGAAATAACGCACTACTCGATGGTGTCGTGGTAGTCGATAATTCTGAAATCTTTTTAGTTGCCATCTATTGTACTGTCCAAGTTGTAGAAGTATTTGTTGTATCTTGATAATCAAGTTCTGATATATCTGTCAAATCTTCTTGTTGTATTAATTCGTTGTCTTCTGTAGCTAATAAGAATAAATTATCTTCAGTCTCTATATATCCTCTAGCTGTTTCAGGTACAGTTGTCCATGTGCTAGAACTTATTGTCTGTACTGTCCATGTAGTCATTAATATAACCCATAGTCAATTCTTGTTGTAGGTGCTACACCTGAGTGTCTATCTCTCTCGTTAGAACTAATTATATCATTTTTTGTTCTGTCATAATATGCAGACCATACTTGTATTCTTTTATCGTTTTGCAGATAAGGTTCTGCTTCTACTAATGCTCCATAAAGATAAGCATCAGGATGATGTGTAAGCATATCATTAGTTGTATTTGAATCTGATAAAGCTGTAAAATGTTTAAAATAAAGTATTTCTATTTGATATGCACTATCTGGTATTGGTCTTAGTTGTATGTTGTTGCCAATAATGCTGTATGCTTTCGGTTTACCTTTTGAGCTACCTGCGTGTATTCTATCCATTTGTTCAGGTGTTAGATATTCCAAAGGTGTCTTTGGATCTGTGTTGAGTTGTATGTTACGCATAGCAACATAGTTGTCAGGCAGACTGTAAAACTCAGAATCTGCTACTGTACTTGCAGTAACTCTTGTCTCCATTCTTCTTATTTTGAAATCTCTTTTGTGTCTCGTTTCAGCTAGTGCTATAAAATCAGGTATAGAATCAGTTAGGTCTGATCTGTTCAACCAGTCTGCTATAGCTGTTTTAAGTTCTGAATAATTTGATATTGCCATTATATTCGCCTATTTGTTGTCTTTAGATACTTGTACTCAGGACTGTTTAATAATTTTCTTACACCCTCTTTGTGGTTTTTGTTAAATAAATCAACCCCAAACTGACGCTTCCATTCATAAACTACAGTCATCGGTATACGAGCAGAGAGTCTAAACTCATCTGCTCTGTGATGATCTTCTTGTTGTAGTTTTTTGTTTGAGTCTATAAGGGGTTGTATATCCTCGATGTGTTCTATAGCGAACTCTCCTGTCGGATTATGATAGTGAAAGATTTGGTTTTTTCCTATCTTTCTGCTCATTCGCTTAACTCATCTATGTATAAGTTTGCTGTTGAACTTGCAACTATAGCAGCAACTTTCATACCACCATCAATTTTAAATATTTCTGGGTCGTATGCACCTAGTATAGTTGAGCTAGTAGTCGCTGTTGGGTTAGCCCCAAAAGCAATATGAACACCATCGGTGTCTGCTATTACTCTTACATACTCTGTGTTTGCGTTTGTCGCTGCTGTTTGTTGAGAGCCAGTATTGACAGTCCTTTTGATTGTGTTTGTTACTCTCATTTTTGACATCTCTATCTCCTAATAACAAATGTTACATCTAGTGCTACTGCACCTGTAGAGTTTCCATCAGTAATAATTTCGATAGAACCATCTTCTTCAACTCTGTTGAGTGCTGTAGGAACAGAACCATCCATTGTGCCTACTGCTGAACCTGAGTGTGCAACTGTAAAACCTGCACCTGTTACAGCAGTACCACCAATCTCGAAAGTAATCGCAGCATTACCACCACTTATAGCTCCTTGTAGGACAGACATAATTTTAATAATTCTGCCACCATCAGGTACAGCTACAAAGGTTGAACCTGCTGTTGATATGTCAGAGACCCTACCTGTTACAAAATAATCGTTTAATGTTCTCATTAAATTCTCCAGTATTAATAACCCTCGTTCCGAAGCGATACCTTCTTCAAGGTCATTATTAAATGTATCTGAGTGGGGCAGGAAAAATAATATGAGAAAAACCTGCCCCTTCCATGATAGAAAGTTACATGAAAAATATTTTTATGAAGTTGTCAAGTCAGCAAGTGTTGATGAAGCTGCTTCATTTTTAGAGACTAGAGTCCACTCAGTAAGTAGTAGTCTTTTCTCAGCATCACCAGTTTTTGCTAGTTCTTGTGTTTGGAAAGGTCTTAAGAAACCTGTCGCAAACATTTCTGTATCAACAATCAACGCACTTCTACCAGAAGAACGAAGGAATCTATCAGCAACGACTCTTACTTCACCGAAGTCAGAAACATAAACATCAATAGTAGCCACAAGACTTCTATCTTCTGCCATGTCCATACGAGTTGAGTTACCAGTAAATCCTGATACTTTTTGTTTGTTGAATGAGCCAACAAGTAGTAGGTCTGGATCACCACCATTGTCAAAGCAAGATTTTAGCTCACCTTTCAATAATGCTTCAGTTAAAACCCTTTGTGTTCCATCTGTTACAGAACCACTAGAGTTAGAACCACCTGAACCATAAGAGTTGTTGGTTACTGTCCATGATTCAAAACCTCTTGACTTACGAGCTGCACCACCATTTCCTGATCCTGCTGTAGCATCGGTTTTGCCTGTAAGGTCTACTTCCATGTCTCTTTTGAGTTCTTTACCTGCTTTTGCTATTTGATAAGCAAGTTCTGAATCTCTACCTGCATGATTTACTGCTTCTTGTGTTCCTGAGACCATGACAGGTTTGTATGAAATCTGTGTATGGTTGAAAACACGAGTAGTAGCAGATAATGCAGCATTTGGTGAATCATCACCTTCTATTTGAGCATTTGATGCTGCTGATGCTAGGGAGTCAGTTTGCCATTCATGTTTTGTCGCTTCAGCATTTCCTGTGCCGATTGATGACATAAATGGTGTATCTGTTGGAGAGATATCATAGATTACATTTTGTAAATCTTCTCTGTTACCCACAGCATCATAAGTTTCAAATGTGTTACTTAATTGTGCCATTATTACACCTATGTGTTAAAAGTTAGTATTTAGACTAAGACATAAGGGATTTGATTGCTAATGCAGCATCATCGACCCTTCCTGATCTTTTTAGTCTTGCTCTGGTTTGCTTTACCTTTTCACTATTAACTTCAGACTTGGTGCTTGGTGCACCTGGTTTTTGCACTTTCGGTACAACTTTAGCTTTCTTTTGACTAATCTTAGCTTCTAAAAGATTTTCATACATCATAGCTTTATGAAGAACATCAACAGACCTAGCATCAATAAGACTATCGACTTCCTGTTCAGTAAAACCTTTTTTAAGGGCAAAAGTCTTAATATTTTGTTTAAGTTTTGGTCCTTTTTCTGGGTCATTCCACTCAGGCAGTCGTTGCGCCATTATTTCTTTCTGTTTTGCGAGTTCTTCATTCCACTTTGTTTGCATTTCTGTTTGTTGTTTTTGTGCAAGATTTTGTTGCTCCTCTGCAACTAATCTTTTATTTTCCTGAAGCTCCCTATATTGATCTCGTTTGAGAGCATACTCCATGGGATCTTCTTCCTTGAGTTTAGTCCAGTCCACCGATTTGAACTCCTCTAATTTGGAATCGGCTTGTATCTTAAATTGTTCAAGTTGTGATTGGTATTGCTGTCTTTCTTGTTGAGTCGCTGCGAGTTCTTCATCCATCTTTTTGCGTTGCTCTGCCAATACTTGACTTTTTCTAGTGTAATCAGCTTGTCTACTATAACCAGACAACAGCTCATCTTCGGTGACCTCAGTATCTTTACCATCAATTTTGACAGTATATGTACGAGGTTCGCTGACTTGCTCTTGTTGGTTATCATCAACCAAGTCCTCTGCTGTTAATGTCTCAACAGCTTCGTTTTCAACTGATTCGGTATTTTCCATTACCTGTTCAGAAACTGCTTCCTGAGTTTCTGTTTCTCCTTCAACTGTTTCAGGTTGTTCTTTCGAAGCCCTAATAGAGTCAAGAAGTGCTTTCTGTGCTGATTCAACATCAGTCACAGGAATCCCACTATGTTTACTTTCCTTTGTTGGTATACTTTCACTCATCATTTACCTCCTTTTCGTTCTTCTTCTAGTATCTGTCCATTTTCTACAGTTTGTACTAAAGTATTTTTAACTTCTAAGATGGCTCTTTGTTTATGATAAAGTGCTTCTCTTGTTTCGTTGTCCTTAATTTCTGTAGATATCCATTGTTGATATCCATTGTTAAGTACAGCATTAAATGCAGCTACCATTTGAGGGTTCTCAAGTATTAGCTTTGCATCTTGCCCTGCTTGTATCTGGGCTTGTTTTTTATCTTCGACCATTATTTCTCCTCGATTCTATCTGCTGTGCAGGTGTAGTTAATCGTTTTGTTGTCTTTTTAAAGATTCCTCACTCCAATAGTCAGGTATCTTCTTACTGCCCCTCAAGTATCCACGAATCTCATGTGGCTTGTGCCCAGTTATTCTGAATAGTTGTTCGACAGAAAGTCGGTTTTTCAACATAAATGTTTGTAAATCGTGTTTTTTCAAATTGGTTTAAGTTTTTCTTCTGTTGGATCTTTTTGTTTGAATTGTTTTGCCAAGTCTCTATGTGCTAACTTAGATGCTTGACAAACTGGATATCCTAAAAGAGTGTAGTAATCGTATCTTTTAGAATAAAATTCAGACCTTTTTTGCCCTTCTTCTTTTTTTGAATGTTGCGACATTAGTTGGTTTACCCCCAACACCTTGTGGCTTGGCTCTTTTTCTAGATACTGCTGACCTTATCTGAGATTTACTCATTCTTGCAGCTTTAGCAGCAGGTACACACTTAGGGTACTTGCGACCACTCCCTTTAGAACGACCACACTTGTTGAATCCACCACCTTTTTTTGGTGATCCAATATCAACCCAGTTTTCTTTGAACCATTTAGTGAGTCCACCTGTGGACCTAGCCACTTCGGTAACCTCCACCTCTTTTCTTGTAAGTTCTAACTAGCCAAGCATTTGCATAAGCAGATGGATAGACTTTGAACTTTCTTTTAGCTTCAGCTTTTACTCTTGAATATAGAGCAGGATTAGTTGGTACATTTCTACCCTTTTTAGCTTTAGCCATATCTACCACTTTTTTGTTTTTTTAATACACCTCTACCCATAAGAATATCAGCTTGTGTTACTTTTCCATCTTTGTTTAGGTCAGGAAACTTTTTTTTCTTTTTCATTTTCTTCATTTTTTAGCTACCTTCTTTGCTCGTGCAGACAAGTCTTTAAAATGCACTACAGGTTTCGATGTTTTAGTATGTGTCTTCCCTGTATGTATAGTTCCATTAGGCATCTTGTGTACTGCACCTTTGAACTCTTTGCCTGTTTTAAAATAATGTTTGGTTTTAGCACCCACAACATTTACCCTTTTTCTTTTTGCCTTTTTTCTTCATTGGTTTTCCATACATAATATTTCTCCTATTTTAAATATCCTGCTTTCTTTACTGCATCTAGCATATCTATTCTTCTTTGAGAATTCATACCTCTAATTGGTGGCATCATACCTGGACGCAGTGCTCTCTGTATTGCTTCACTTTCCCTTCTTTTTTTATCACCGATATAATCTTTTCTTTTTCTTAAGTCCATCATTATCTCCTATAAAATTTTGAATATTTCTGTAAATTTATCACTTACCAAAACAAACACAACTATTGCACCATAAGCTATATATTTGAATCTAAAAACTTCTGTCTTTATATCTTTGACATCATCCATCAGATCATCAATATCTTTTGCCATGTGCGACAAATGGTTTGTTTTAATTATTTCTACTTCTCTTTTGAGTAATTCTATTTCTGTTTTGATATCCTTATCGTTCATGCTAGTGGCAACCTCTTACCTTTTGGGTACATATTCAATGCAATAGCCACAGCTTGTTTTTGTGGTTTACCCTCTTTTCTTAATATTTTTATCTTTTTCGATATTAGTTTTTTACGACTTTTACCTTTGTAACTAGGTTTAGTCTTTGGAAAAGCCATTAGCTTGGTCCAATACCTATCGGTCTATTTTGCACAGCTTCTAGTGCAAGTTCTTGTTCGTTAAGTTCAAGCTGAGACTTTTTGATCTGTAAGTCTTGTTGTTTCAGAGCAAGGTCGATTGCAGCTTCTTCTTGTTTTAATTTAAGTTCTTGAGCTTTTAACTGTGTATCAATCTCTAGTTCTTGTGCTTGTAATTGTAGTTTTTGTAATTCAACTTGTGCTTTTTGTGCAGCAACCTTCTCATCTAATGATGGCTCTGGTGGTTGTGGCGGTGGCATCATTTCTGGATTGGATATAAACGAATCTGTATTTTTATATCCTGATTGTGCAATAAATTCACTAATAGCATTGTATAGATTCTTAGGTGTAACCAATGTACCCATACCACCATTTTGTACGATTGTTTGCAATATAGTCATAATACCTGACATAGTTTGCATTTTAGATTGTTGTGATCCACTTCCTACACCAACATTGACTGTGCAGTTAAGTTTATCTTTCCATCTTGATACATCAATCGGTACAAACTTACCATTGAGATAGAACATTTTTTTTCTATCTTCGTATCTTTGTACTAACGCATAGATGTTTCTAAATAAATCTTTGACTCCAGTTTCTGCAAATATTCTTGCAATCAGTTCAACTCGTTGCATAGCTGATTCTGTAGCTGCTGAAATCGCACCTGATGTTACATGAGATGTTAAAACATCAGGATTGAGACCTTGTGTCATTTTTGAAACACCACTTCTTTCTTCTCTTATCCCATCTAAATACTGAACCATTTGGAACGCATAAGGTTGTATTTGAGGTGTTGGTAGTGCTGTTACAGCACCTGGTGCTCTCATTCTGACAATACCACCTGGTCTCGAAGTTAATAAATCATCTAGTTCTACTTGTCCTGCAAGGACTGCATATCGTGCATTGTTAGTTAGATACATATTGTCTAACAAATTACGCATGATTGTAGACTTAATAAGCTGTATGTCTTTAACAGTATCTGCAATACTCATGCCATAAAACTTATGAGGTATCGGTAATGGGCAGATAGCTGAGAAAGGAATCATGTCGATTTCTTCATTGTCTAAAATGTAATTACCACCTTTGGTAATCTTTCTTAGTTCTGCTATACCATCGTTATCGAAGTCGATACGAATGTAACACTCATCAATCCAAACTTTTTTGTTTGGTCCAGACCCCTCTGAAGGTGGTACAGAGTCATCATCGAAGCTAAATCTTGCCAATCTTTCCTCATTCATCTCTGCTTCTGATTGGTCATAGCTTGGTATGTCATTGACAATCTTTGGATCATATCCTTCTGCAATCAAATCGCTTACAGATTTTTTGACTCTATGACATACAAAGTCTGCATCTTCCAGTGATGGTGCTCTGCGTGAAACTAAAAATTCTTCTGGTGGTACTGCCATAACTCTGACTTGTCCACTACTTTTATAAAATTTGGCTTTAACATCATGTTCTACAACTTTTGGGCTAACTAATGTTCCAAAATCATCTGTGACTGCTTTTTGCACGACTGTCTCTGTGTGTTCTATAACTTCATAGTTATCGTTAGCAAGTATAGATTGATATTCAATCTCTGTAAGATTTGTGTAGGTTTCTGTAAATACTTCTTCTTTTTCTTCCCAAAAATGCTTAATAACACCTGTTTTGCTTATAAGTGCATCTTTGAAGGCATCATAAAGTACCTTAAACCCATTATTTTGGCGATTAAATACATAGTTGCAGTAGTCGGTAGCTTGTTGTGCCATTTCGACATCTTCTGGTCCTTGTGGCTCAAACTCTGCTATGTTGTGATGTGTTGTAAAAATACGCATCAAAGATGGCATAATATACTCAACAGTATCTCTTACATCAGTTGTAACGATTTCTGATCTGCCATCAATCTCATTACCAAACTTTTCACCAAGATAATATTTCATGGATTCTTCTCTTTGATTGGACAGTTCTGTGTTTGCGTAACCAGTTGCCCCATATATCTCAGAGTTTAGTTGCGAGACTAATTCATCTTCAGTCATTTTTCTTGGTTTTTTTGCCATTCTTTGCCTTTAGTGTTTGTAATTCTTTTTCTACTTTTTCAAGTCTTTCTTCTACTTCTAATAGTTTGAGTGCCATTTGTGCAGGTGATGCTATCAAGTTTGCCATCAGAAAAAATCATAACCTATTTTTCTTGTTCTAGATTTTGTTTCATTTCTACCTGACTTTCTTTTTCTTATTGTTGGTCCTTGTAATGGCATTACTCCCATAAAAAATTTTTTTTCTTCTTTATCTGCTTTGTGTGGAACTCCACCTTTAAACCTTTTTTTGAGTCTTTCTGCTGCTGTCATGATATCTCCTAAACTATTGCGACATCTGGTCCTAGTCTACCTTTGCTATTCCACTTAGATGTCTCTGTTGTACTGTGTCTTAGACTCATAACTGCATATCGTGTAGCAGACATGATGTCATCTTTAATTTTAACGATTTTGCCATCTTTACGATGATATAACCTGTATTCCTCAAACCAGTCATAACAGGTGTTAAATACTTTAAATCTGCCCTGCTCCATACGAGACAGCATATCCATGATCCCTGCTTCAACTGAGTTACCACCCTTCTTTTCACCTAATGCAGGTGGATTCTCGAAGTGAAATGGCAACATATTGACATGAGCTGCTCTGTATTGCTCTGCCAATGTAATCCCTGACCCCTTATCATGTTGGTATCCATCGTGAGGAAAAGCAATCGGTATGTAGTGACTGCCTTCTCTATCATTGATGTGTCCTGCATGATAATCAGGTGTTTGTTTCGACATTTTGTAGGTATCGTAGATATACACGATATCTTTGTCTCTATCCCATGCCACCCATACTACTGCTGTAGGGTGGTCATATCCAAAATCGAGACCTGCAATCCTGGGGTAATGAGAGGGTATGATAAATGGCTCACAGGTCAAATTGTCCTCATCAATCGGAAATACGAGCCCACTTCCGATCATTGGTATGCCCTTTGACCTCATATCTCTCTCGTGAGGTGGTAGGGCTTGTAAAATCTGTTGTTTCATGTCAGGTGTCAAATGCTCTGCATCTTCCCAACCTGCTGTAATCAATGACTGTCTAGCTTTTAAATTCGATGTAAAGTTCTGCACAACCTCTGTCATGCCTGATTCTGGGGTAAATGTCATGTATACCTGACCTTTTTTGTCAAGTGTTCTAGTTATACATTGAGAGTAAATGTCTTGTGGTGGTTCTTCATCGAGCCATATAAGATCAATACTCTCCCCCATAAATTTTTCAGCACCCATTTCGTATGCTTTGAAGGCAACACGAGACCACCCACCTGTTCTATGTTTTACAAGCACCGATGAATGTGCGTTTGGCACACCTGGTTTCCTTGTCGTTTCTCCTATGAGATGTTTCGGAATAGACCCCTTCCCCTTATCTCTTGGGTTGTCTGGTTGCCCAAATAACTCTTTTTGGCAGATATCTCGTGTGGTTTCATTACTTGCACCACATACCCATGCTTTTATGGGCTCTTTGAACTTTTTGCCTTTCCACCATTTTGGGTACTCGCCAGTTAGATGGATAGCCATCTCCATAGCCCCTACATAGGACTTGCCCACCCTGTTTGCTGCCATCAGCAACCTTTGGTTGGCTTCTGATCCACTTTGATGAAATCTTTGTTGAAACTGGTATGGCTCGTAGTAGTTGAGCCGATTGGTCTGCTGCCGAGTTTTTAAGGTGGATATTATTTCTTCTATTCTTTGGTTTTCAGTAGACATAGTTATCCACATCCTATTTTATGCCCTTTTTTTTAGCAAGATTTATAACAGCTCTTCGTGTTATACCGTCTAGAAATGAGTCTGGTATTGGGGTATGTAATTCGTTAGCTTTGTTTTTGAAAAATACGTTTGCACCAGTTGCTTCTGCAACATTTCCTTCATGATCAAGCATCA
>LULI01000375.1_pt1 | contig 14845 bp, 9 predicted proteins | sample 728191 | NCBI WGS metagenome assembly LULI01 (sample SAMN03860293, study PRJNA289734) | marine metagenome | biome: seawater column; feature: ocean; material: water; isolation source: Red Sea water column Station 169 - depth 50m | place: Saudi Arabia: Red Sea | collected 2011-10-15 | depth 50 m | reverse complement strand
CAAAATGCCCGAATAATAGGTGATCGTGCCATTGGCTGCCGGCGCCGGGAACGGCGGTTTCGCGTCGAAGACATTGTCGACGATCAGGCGCAGCGCAAACTGCTTCGATACGTCGACGCCGATCGAGGCGTTGAACAGCCACCACGCACCGACACCGCTATATTCCAGCGCGTTGGGTGCCGCGTCGGCGTTCCACACGCTCTTGCCATAATATTGCGTTTGCCAGAGCAGATTTACCGGACCGCGATCGACCGTGACATTCGCGGTGAACGAATGTTTGGGATTGCCGATTTCGCCGCGTGCGGTGTCGATATCACCCGTTCCGACGCGCGTTTCGAGCTTGTCGAGATAGAAGTAATTGAGCGACAGGCCGAGCGCCGTGTCCGCCGCAACCTCGCGCCGATAGGCGATTTCGGCGGTCAGGCCGCGGAAGTCCATCGACGCCGCATTGGCATAGCCGGTGCGCACGAAAGCGACCTGCCCGCCCGGATCGCGGTCGATCTGGCCGCAAACCGCCGCCGGATAGGCGACCGCGTCATAGCATGCGTCGAGCGTCTGGCCCGCACCGAGCAATACGATCGCGTCGCGCAGCCGGATATCGACCCAGTCGGCGGTGATCGTCAGACCGGGCACGAAGCGCGGACGAACGATCGCGCCGACGGTCCAGCTGTCGGCCCGCTCGTTCCTGAGCGCAGCATTGCCCGACACCGAGATCGGCGCCGTGAACCCGACGATGTTCGACGTGAAACCATCGGGGTTCGCGATCCCCGCTGCGATGCAGTTCGCGCGCCGCTGCGCCGGGTTCGGCCCCGAATTGACGAAGCGGCGATCGCACGGATCATTGGCCGTCGCAAAAGCCAGCGACGTCGGGCTGAAGCTTTCGGTGATCGCGGGCGCGCGCACCGAGCGGGTGAAATTGCCGCGGATCGTCACATCGGCGACCGGCGACAATCGTCCGCCCGCGGTCCACGTCCAGTCGCCCCCCCCCGCCGAATGATCGATATAGCGCGCCGCGCCGTCGAGTTCGAACGCATGGACGAAACTGTCCATGGCGGGCGAAATCACTGGAATCTTGAGCTCGCCGGAAAATTCATTCGTCGTGAAGCTGCCCCGCACCGGATCGATCGGGATGCTGCGGCCGAACGGCATCCGAAATCCGCCTCCGATATCCTCGCCATAATAATAGGCGCCGGGATCGAACGCGGTCTTTTCATGCCGATGCTCATAGCCGAGCGAGGCGATGACATCGCCGCCGGGCAGCCGGAACAGCGGCCCGTTGACCGACGCGCTGAGCACGAACTGCGAATTGGTCGCGGTCGGGTCGGCGATCGTCGTCACATAATCGAGCGCGGCCTGGCTCGGAGCACCGGCACCGAGGACATTGAGCGGCGAACAGGCCGGATCGTCATTGCTGGGATCGGCGTCCGCATTGATACGGCAGACAATCTGGCCCGACGGGGCACGCACGGCGTCGAGAGCATTACGGGTGTTCTGGTAGATGATCTGGTTCTGAGCGAGGAGCTCGCTTTCGAACCGACCGTAATTGAACGAAACATCGTACCGCGTGTTGGCCGCGATATCGCCTTCGACACCGGCAACCACACGATAGGTTTCGCGCACGACGCTGTCATTGCGGGTGCCGAAATCGCTGTTGTTGCGATTGATGAAGAAGCCTTGCGATGCCGCTGTCAAACCACCTGCACCGAATGCCCGGAGCAGTTCACCCTGAACGTTGTTCCGGATCACCGCCGCATCGGCCGGGTTCAGATACGGATTGTCGAAGCGGATGAAGAAGGGCGGGGAGGTCAGGCCGTTCGTACAGCTGGGATCGAGGCCCGACAGGCCGTTCAGGCCGCCACAGAAGCTGTTGAAGAAGGTCGGCGTACCCTGGCCGAGGGCTTCGATGCGAGCATATTTGTCCGAGAGAGTGGAACCGGTCCCGCCTTGCGTGAAGCTACCGAAAATCGGGCCATTGGTCTCGTAGAAGAGACGGCCGTCTTGACCGAAGCGATACCGTCCGAAGGAATTGCCGGTCGGGCAGCTGGTGGGCTGACGAGCTTCGAAGCCGCGACGACAGAACGAAGCGACCGTACCGCCTTCGGAGATGAAGTCATACACCAGACGATCGGCGAGGATCGTGTCGGGGTTGCCGTCCGAATTGGTCAGTTCGGTGTCGCTATCGACCGTGATGAAGGACCGGAAACCCCGTCCGAAGCCCGAAATTTCGGGGCGCTGCGAATTCAGGACGCTTTCGATCTTGCTGTATTCGCCGACGAGGGCGATGTTGCCGCGACCGTCCGCGAAATTGCGACCGAAGGCGAGGCTGGTGGAATACCGGCCATTGTCGCCACGCTCGGAAATGCCGGCCTGGGCGTTCAGTTCAAGGCCTTCGAAATCGCGCTTGAGAATGAAGTTCACCACCCCGGCGATGGCGTCCGAACCGTACACGGCCGAAGAGCCACCCGTGATGATGTCGGTCCGCTCGAGCAGTTCGAAGGGAATGGTGTTGACGTCGACCTGGAAGTCGCCCGCGCTCGACGTGACGTGGCGACGACCGTTGACGAGGACCAGCGTGCGGCTCGTTCCAAGGCCGCGAAGATCGAGGAAGTTCACACCGGTCGTGCCGATGAAGCGCTGCGAGTTCGACGAGGAGAACGTTGAACGCAGCGAGGGAAGGTCGTTCAGCGCGTCGCCGAGCGAGATGGCGCCATCGTCGAGGATTTCCGACGCCTCGACCGAGGTGACGGGAACCGGCGAGTCGAGGTTCGGCCGCGCGATACGCGTACCGGACACGATGATCAGACCGCTGCTCGTCGCGCCCGCACCGGCATCGGCGGACGGATCGCATTCGCCATCATTGTCCACATCGGCGCAATCCGGAGTGACGGTACCGTCGTCTTCGGCATTCTGGGCGAATGCAGGTGTGGAAAGGGCTAGTGCGGCAAAACTTGCGCCCGCGCAAAGAAGGGCGCGGCCTCGCGCGGTGGCGAAGGTGGTTTTCATCTGGATTATCCCCTACAAGAAGGTCGGTCTGCTCCGACCCGCCTGAGGACACAAGCATAGAGGCGAGAGGCAAGGCAAGCGCGGCGGTGATGAATGCTGCATGACCGGCATGATTGCACGGTATCAGTAACACAATTGCAACACCCTTGCGTGGCGCTTGCTGAAATACCGGATCGCTGCACAGGCTGATCCGTTGCCCAGCCCTCTATCGGACGGGGGCGCGTTCATTCCACGCGCTTCCCCTTCACGCCGATCTGGCCAGCGATTCGAATGAAGAAGGATCCAAGCGAGGCCTTCTTAAGCACGATCTCGTCTCCCGGCCTGGGCATGCGAAGGCGCGAAGGAGCGCTGTCGATTTGCCAGACGCTTCCTTCCTCGATCTTGATCCGGTAGCGGTCGAAGCATGCGAGGCGCTCCGCCGGCACCGCTATCGAGCGACAGGCTTGCAGTTCTGCGAGCAAATCCTTCTCTCCAGTGCCATCTTGAGCTGCGATCGGCGAGGCGAAAGCGAGGCTGGCGAATAGAAGCATCGCCGCGGCAGAACGTGTGCTGGGTCGCGAAAGGATGAGAGAGGGTTCGGTGCTTTCGGCTGCGACGTTCATGGCGCGGGTCATTCGTAAATCTCCATCAGAGCTGTAACGCCTTAAATGCTTTTCTAAAATTCGACTATGCCTATCCCCGGCGACCTCGGAGAGGGGGTGCAGTCGGTGTCTCTCGAATGTCACACTCGAAAGCTTCCGCATCTGCGAAGGTGTGGGATGCATTGCCCGATACGAGCGCCTTATCATAGAGGGCCCCTATTCGGACACATGTCTGAATCCGTTTTCATGCGATCGGGACGCCCTCCGGCCTCCCGCATATGAGGGGATTGCAATGTCTTATCGCTTCACCAAGGCCTCCTTGCTGACCGGCACCATCATGGCGGGTGCCATGATGGCCGCTCCGCTGGCGGCTCAGACTACCGCCACCAACAACACCGATGACCTGACCGATCAGGAGCCCGCCCTTCAGGCCGCTCCCGATGAAGCCGAAGGTCTGATCGTTGTCACCGGTTCGCGCATCGCGCGCCGCAACGTCGAAACCGCAGCTCCGATCGCCGTCGTCAACGACGAGGAATTCCAACTCTCCGGTACGGTCAACGTCGAAAACGTGATCAACACCCTGCCGCAGGTTGTTCCGGGTACGACGTCGTTCTCGAACAATCCCGGTAACGGTACCGCCACGCTGAACCTTCGTGGTCTCGGCTCGGCTCGTACTCTGGTGCTCGTTAACGGCCGTCGCTGGCTGTCGTACGACACCGCGCAGGTCGTCGACTTGAACACGATCCCGTCCTTCCTGCTTGACGGCGTCGATGTCGTGACCGGCGGTGCATCTGCGGTTTATGGTTCGGACGCGCTCTCCGGCGTCGTCAACTTCCGCCTTCGTCAGGTCGAAGGTATCGAAGTTGGCGGACAGTATTCGCTTACCGAGCGTGGCGATGGCCGTCGCTATGAAATTCATGGTGCTATCGGCACCAGCTTCGCCGACGGACGTGGCTCGGCCACCGTCTACGGTGAATACTACAATCGTGATTCTGTGTTCCAGGGCGATCGCGGCTTTTCGAACTTTGCTCTCGGCGGCGAAACCTTCGGTGAGAACCAGCAGCAGTTCGGTTCCTCGACGCTCCCGAATGGCGTGATCCGTTACTTCGGGGACGGCAATCGTGCCGGAACCGAATTCGCGGCGAACCGCGCGGTTGTGTTCGATGACACGCCCGGCCAGTTCCGTACCCGCGCTGGCGACACCTATAACTACGCACCCGTCAACTACCTGCAGCTGCCGCAAGAGCGTTACCTGATCGGTGGTTATGCCGATTACGAAATCGGCGGCGGTCATCGTGCGTATACGGAAGTCACCTACGTCAACAATCGCGTGGCGCAGGAACTGGCGGCGACGCCTGTCACCGGAACCTTCACCGTCAACCTGGCGACCGTTCAGCCGTTCCTGTCTGCGGAAGACTTCGCGCAGCTGGTCCAGCTCAATGCGACCGAAACCGATGGCGATCCCGACAATATCGACCTCTTCCTGCAGCGCCGCACGGTCGAAACCGGTTCGCGTAACAGCCTCGACGAGCGTAACGCCTTCCGCGTGCTCGGCGGTGCAACCGGCCCGATCGGATCGTACCTGGACTACGACGCGTACTACATGTTCTCGCGTACGCGGAACGCCAACGTCCAGCAGGGCAATATCTCGCGCTCGGCTTTCCAGCGTGGCCTCGACGGTACGGATCCGGCGATCAACATCTTCGGCCCGGGCACCCTTACGCCCGCAGCCGTCGACCAGATTTCGATCCTGGCACAGAACGGCGATATCTCGACCCAGCAGGTCGTCAACGCCGCCATCTCCGGCACGCTCGGAGATTTCGCCCTCGGCACTGCCGAACCGGTCGCTTTCGCCATCGGTACGGAATACCGCAAGGTGACGTCGGAATTCATTCCCGACACCGCGCTGGCTTCGGGCGATGTTATCGGCTTCAACGCCGGTGAAGCGACCCAGGGCGAATACGACGTCAAGGAAGTCTTCGCCGAGCTCAACATCCCGGTCGAGTTCGGCAGTGCCCGTCTCGAGCTTTCGGGTGCGGCGCGTTACTCCGACTACTCGCTCGACGCAGTCGGTGGCGTGTGGACCTACGCCGGTGGCGTCGAATTCGCTCCGATCCGTGATGTGATCCTGCGTGGTCAGTATCAGCGTGCGGTTCGCGCTCCGAACGTGGGCGAACTGTTCGGCGGTCAGGCGATCGGCTTCCCGGGCGCGACCGATCCGTGCACCACGGCGGGCGCAACGTCCGGCGGCCTGCGCGATATCTGTCTTGCCAACGGTGTTCCGGCAGGCAGCCTCGGCGATCCGGCCATTCAGCTGAACACGCAGATTCCTTCACTCTTCGGTGGTAACCCCGCCCTGGAAGAAGAAACCTCGACCAGCTACACCTTCGGTGTCGTGCTCCAGCCGTCCTTCGTTCCGGGCTTCACGCTCACGGCGGACTACTTCAACATCGAAATCGAAGACGCGATCACCACGATCTCGCTCGCTCAGAGCTTCGACCTGTGCTTCAATCAGGTCCAAGATCCGGATAGCGGCGTCTGCGGTCCGTTCTTCGGCAATGGCCCGATCCGCAACAGCGCCGGCGTCATCACCGAAGCCAATCCGCCGCTGCTTGGCGGTCAGAACATCGCTTCGTTCGAAACGTCGGGCATCGACCTTGAAGTCAGCTACAGCACCAGCGTGCCGTTCTCGATCTTCACGGATACGGGCGAGCAGGACTTCAACATCTCGTTCCTGGGTACCTGGACCGAAAGCTTCGACTTCCTGGCGTTCCCGGGTGCGGACCTGCTCGAGTGTGAAGGTCAGTTCGGTGCGAATTGCGGCGAACCGCGGCCGACCTTCAAGTGGACGTCGCGTGCCTCGTTCATCGATGGTCCGCTGACCACCTCGATCCGCTGGCGGCACCTGTCGTCGGTTGCGGACGACGATGACAGTGTCGATTATGCAGCCTTCAACGGCGTCGAAGAAATTCCGGCCTACGATCTGTTCGATCTGACCTTCTCGTTTGCCGCTTCGGAACGTGCGACGTTTACCTTCGGTGTGAACAACATCTTCGACGAACTGCCGCAGACGCCGACCTTCAACGGCATCTTCGTCTCCAGTGAGAACGATGGCACGTTGCTGGGCGACAACCAGGAGCAGGCGAACACCTATCCGAGCACCTATGACGTGCTTGGCCGCGACTTCTTCGTTTCGGCGAACTTCAAGTTCTAAGAAACGGGAAGCGCAAGCTCCACGAACAAAGAGGGGCGGCGGACTTCGGTCCGCCGCCCTTTTTTGTGTCATCGAGCCAAAATCAGACCGCCAAGCCGGGTCTGGTCCTGAGCATGCCGGTTGGTTCAGGCTTTGGTCAGCACCACAAAATCAGCAAAGGCGTTGCCCGTCTCGTCTTCGATCGTCTTGGCATCGACCAGTTCTATGCCGGTCGATGCGAAGCGATCCTCGATCGTCTGGCGATCGTCGGCCACGGCGCTAGCGCGGATCAGGGCCTTTATGCGGCCGATCTCGTTTCCTGCCTGCGCCTCGATCGCGTTTAGCGTGTCGAGTACGAATTGCCGTCCCGCGCGCGCGCCCATCAGCAGAGTGCGTCGAACGGCCTCGGGGATTTCCCATGCGGGTGAACTCTCACCAAACTGCTCCAGCCCTTTTTGGGCGGTTTCGGTCGCATAGGGCAGGGCAGGCGAAAGGTCGGACCCAGTGCCGATCGACTGACGCGTCTTCGCCACAATCGCCTTTTCCTCTAACGCCCATTCGAGCTGGGCCCGCCGAGTGCGGTTATGCGCGACGATCGGCCCGTCCCCACGGTGCATCATCAGCCCGATCCTTCCGCCCGGCTTGAGCACTCGCGCGATCTCGGTCGCGACGCGGGCGGTGTCCCCATATTCGAACCCGAACTGGCTGGTCACCACATCGAAGCTCGCAGCCTCGAATGGCAGCTCCTCCATCGGCACCCGACCGCGCACCGTAACGCCCGGCGGGGCCGGGGGCAGGCTGGGTGCCAGATCGACCCCGTGGCATTCCAGATCGGCACGGTCCGCGCCGATCCATGCGGGTACGCGGCCGTCGCCGGTCGCCAGATCGAGCAGTTTGGCATTTTTCGAGATCTGGGCTGCGAAAGCCTGCCAGGCCTTTTTCTGTGCCTGTTCAATGGCCTGCCGGCTATGCGGGAGGCAGCCGGATGATCCACCGCGCGCGTTCTGTTCCCAGAACATGTTCCACGCCGCCTGTTCGCTTGCCTGCGCCATATCGTTCTCCCCCATATGCGGTTCTCGGGCCGCTCAGTTTGACGGCCCCTTGTCGCGCGGCACGCCATCGAAGGCGACCGTAATCCGTTCGGCCCTGTCGAAGGGCGTGGTGCCATGAAAGAGATAGCTGGGAAACAGCGCCAGCCGGCCTGGTTCGGGCTGGATCGTCGCTATGGGGGGAAGGTCGAGGCGTATGTCGGGCGGCGGGCGGCCGAGTTCGAGCCAGCCGCTTGTATCTGGCCCATGCGCATCGTCCGGCACGACGAGATAGAGCGCGGACGAGATTACGCCTTCCGGGTGGATATGCGCGATGTGAAAATCGCCTCCTCCGGTCAGCCGAACCGACCAGGATCCGGCGAGAGCGAAACCGGCATCGCGGTGGCGAAGGAGCGGATGTTCGGGATCCGCTTCGGGCAGGCCCTGTCGATAGCGTTCGACCGCGCCTTCGACAGCTTGGCGCAGTTCCGCGAGAGCCGGCTCGGTGCGATCGAACAAGCGCCCGCGTGTCTGCGTACCGCCTCTCAGCGATTGACCGAGCGGGAGGGGAGAACTTTTGTGAAGATCGCGCAGGACCGCGACGGCGCGTTCGATCAGATCGTCGGCCCCGCCAAGGGGGAGCGGTCGGATCGTTTCGTCGGGACGATAGAGCCATTCCGCCCGCGGATCGTCCGAAAGGCGCCAGGCGAGGCCGCGCAGGGCCCACCCGCTGACGCTCCACGGCGTTTCCTCCTCGGCTCGGTCGAGCAGAGCGTGGGCGCGGCTGACGTCTATGAGGCGCAGAGCGTGCCGTGCTTCCTGCAACCAGCGTTCGCTCGTCTCCGAATCCAGCGCGGCAAACAGGGCTTCGGCGCGCTCATCGTCTCCGCCCGACGCGGCGTAGCTCGCTTCGAGCAGAGCGAGCGAGGGATCGTTTGGAAAGCGGCGGCGCGCTTCGGTCGCGATGTCTGCGGCTTGCGTGAAGCGATCGTGGACCGCGAGCAGGTTTGCGTGCGCGACGGGGATGGCAGGGTTGTCCGGCGCGCGGGCGGCGGCTTCCGCGTAATGCTCGGCGAATTCGGGGCGTCCCTGCGCGAGGTTCAGCTGCGCCATCAGGCGCAGGCCGTCCATCCAGCCGGGGGCCTGTGCCAGGATCTGCTGGACGAGGTCGCGCGCGCCCGCCACGTCTCCCGCCACGTCCAGCGCTTGCGCCTTTCCAAGCCAGAGATCCGCATCGCGCGGATTGGCGGCGAGCGCGCGATCGAAGCGGGCCACTGCATCCCCTTCTCCGCGCTCGATCGCGATGCGCGCCCTTCCGTGCAGGGCGCGGGGATGGTTCGGCTGAAGGGCGAGGCAGCGATCGTAGGATCGACCGGCCTGCGCCGCCATGCCCGCCGCGCGCTCCGCATTGGCGCGCACCGACCAATAGCGCGCGATCCGCTCTCCAGAAGTCTCGAGCGGATGCAATATTCGCACTGCCTCGCGCGGTCTGCCGAGCGCCGTCAGAGCGATGGCACGGTTGACGGCGAAATCGGTGTTATCGGGAGCGAGCGCCAGAGCGGCCGCGAACCTTGCCTCCGCCAGCGCATACTCGCCGAGCCGCTGGGCCAGCGAACCGGCATCGTTGATAAGAGCGGCGTCGCGCGGATGGTCTGCGACGGCCTGCGCGATCACGGCGAGCGCCTCTGCCCGCTCGCCCCGCCGTTCCGCGGCTCCGGCCTGTTCGAGCCATTGCCGCGGGGATTGACTGCTCACTGGTCGCGGAACCAGCCGCTGATCGCGATCCGGCCCTGCGGCGCGAAAGGGGGAACGAAACTGACCGCGTGATGCTGGGGCACGGCGAACAGGTTGAGCGTGTTGAAGCGCGGCATATAGCCTTCGATCACGTCTCCATCGTCGTCGAAGAACAGCAGATAACCGCCCCAGTCGGGCCGCCATTCCAAGGCTGTCATGTTGAGCACATAGGCGATGCGCCACCCTTCCTCGAGCTGCTGGTCCTGATGCAGGCCGAGGAAGTGTTGCGGGCCGAACAGGGTCGCCTGCCCATCCGCCTTCTTCAATTCTGGAATGCGCGTGACCTGACGCACCAGTTCGAGAAAGGGTTCGGTGTTGATATATTCGATCAGCACATCGTGCAGCCCGCCGGGATTCCACCCCTCCTGATAGGCCCTGACCATGGGATAGCGGGCGTAGCGGAAGGAGTAATGCCCCTTCGCCGCCGCTTCGTGAACCTCCTTGTTGAGCGCCTGAGCACGCTGGGCGTGCGCTTGCTGGCGCAGTTCCTCCACCCGGAAATCCTGCGGTTCGCCATCCGCCGCCTGCAACGCCATGCCCCACGGGGTGGTCTGGGCCAGAGCCGCGCGCAGGGCCTCGGCCGTCGGATCGGTCAGCACGTTGCGGATCTGAATCCGGCGGTTGCGGGCGAATTCTTCGGCGAGACCTGCCGTATCCAGTGTGCCGTTGACTTCGAAAATGTTGATCGCTTCGCTCATGGCGTGATGACTAGGGCGGGCGCCGCGCCAATTGCAAGCACCGGGTGGCACGAGCGCCCTCACGATAGGAAACCGGATCGGCAACTTGACGCTTACGTAAGCCTCCCATAACCCGGTCCTGAAAAGCAACGCGTTCCGAAGCGCGACGAGGAGAGAGATCGATGCCCGAAGCCTATATCGTCGAAGCCGTCCGTACTGCCGGGGGCAAGCGTGGAGGGCGGCTCGCAGGGGTTCACCCGGTCGATCTCGCCGCCGTCTCGCTCGATGCGGTGATGGAGCGGACCGGGCTGGAAGCCAAGGCGGTCGACGATGTCGTCATGGGCTGCGTCAGCCAGGGCGGCGAACAGGCCATGCAGGTCGGGCGCAATGCGGTGCTGGCGGCCAAGCGGCTGGGCGAAGGCGTGCCTGCCGTCACGATCGATCGCCAGTGCGGGTCTTCGCAACAGGCGATCCAGTTCGCCGCGCAGGCCGTGATGAGCGGAACGCAGGATGTCGTGATCGCGGCGGGCGTCGAAAGCATGAGCCGCGTGCCCATGGGATCGACCGCGATGCTGCATATGAAAGAGGGGCTGGGCCACTACAAATCGCCGGGGCTCGAAGACAAATATCCCGGCATCCAGTGGAGCCAGTTCACCGGCGCGCAGATGATCGCGGACAAGCACGGGTTCTCGAAGGACCAGCTCGACGCCTTTGCTCTGGAAAGCCACCAGAAGGCGATCCGGGCCACCGAAAGCGGCGCGTTCGAAAAGGAAATCGTCGGCGTCGAGATCGAGACGCCGGAGGGCGAGGCCTGCCACTTGGTGGACGAGGGCATTCGTTTCGACGCCACGCTGGAAGGGATCGCGGGCGTCAAGCTGCTGAGCCCGGACGGCAAGATCACGGCGGCGAGCGCCAGCCAGATCTGCGACGGGTCGAGCGCGGTCATGGTCGTGAGCGAGCGTGCGCTGAAGGAATATGGCCTCACCCCGCTCGCGCGCATTCACAATCTGACGGTGACGGCGGGCGATCCGGTGATCATGCTGGAAGAACCCCTGTTCGCGACCGATCGCGCGCTGGAACGTGCCGGCATGCGGATCGAGGATATCGACCTGTACGAGGTCAACGAAGCCTTCGCCCCCGTGCCGCTCGCTTGGCTGAAGCATACCGGCGCGGACCCGGACAAGCTCAATGTCCACGGCGGCGCGATCGCGCTCGGCCATCCGCTGGGCGCGTCGGGCACCAAGCTGATGGCGACGCTGGTCCACGCGCTGCACCGCCACGGCAAGAAATACGGGCTCCAGACGATGTGCGAAGGCGGCGGTGTCGCCAATGTCACCATCGTCGAGGCGCTCTGACCCCGTTACACCCGAATTTTTCGAGAGATAGAGAGGACTACCCCATGGAAATCAGCAGCAACACTCCCGCCGTCGTCACCGGTGGCGCGTCCGGCCTCGGCGAAGCGACGGCGCGCGCCATCGCGGCGAAGGGCGCCAAGGTCGCGATCTTCGACATGAACGAGGAAAAGGGCGAAGCGGTCGCGAAGGATATCGGCGGCATCTTCTGCAAGGTGAACGTCACCAGCGACGAGGATGTCGATGCCGGTTTCGCCAAGGCGCGCGAGGCCCACGGGCAGGAGCGTATCCTGGTCAATTGCGCAGGGATCGGCAATGCGATCAAGACCGCCAGCCGATCGAAGGAAGACGGCAGCATCAAGCATTTCCCGCTCTCCGCCTTCGATTTCGTGATCCAGGTGAATCTGATCGGCACCTTCCGCTGCATTGCCAAATCGGCGGCGGGCATGCTGACATTGGACCCGCTGAGCGAGGACGGAGATCGCGGCGCGATCGTCAACACCGCGTCTGTCGCGGGTGAAGACGGGCAGATGGGCCAGGCCGCCTATGCCGCGTCGAAGGGCGGCGTGATCGGCATGACCTTGCCCATCGCACGCGACTTGATGAGCGAGGGGATTCGGGTGAACACGATCCTGCCCGGCATCTTCAACACCCCGCTGATGAACGCTACCCCGCCGCAGGTGAAGGAAGCGTTGGCCGCCAGCGTCCCGTTCCCCAAGCGCCTCGGCAATCCCGAGGAATATGCCAAGCTCGCGCTGACCATGCTCGAATGCGGCTATTTCAACGGCGAGGACGTGCGCCTCGACGGCGCGATCCGCATGGCGCCGCGTTGATGCGACCATCCCCGCCGGACACGGTCCGGCGGGGAGACACTCTCTGAAGGACCGGACGATGACAGACTACACCCAGATCAAGCTCGATATCGCCGACGGGATCGCGACGCTGACGCTGCATCGCCCGGACAAGATGAATGCCTTTACCCGCACGATGATGGACGAGATGATCGATGCCATCGACGTGACGGACGCGGACGACAGCGTGCGCGCCGTGATCGTCACCGGCCATGGCGATCGGGCGTTCTGCGCGGGCGCGGACCTGACGCCCGAAGGCAGCAGCGGCAATATCTTCGCGCGCCACGATCCGGTCGAGGACCTGTCCGACGAGCGAGTGCGCGACGGGGGCGGGCGGGTGGTGCTGCGCCTGTTCAATTCGCAAAAACCCCTGATCGGCGCCTGCAACGGCGTGGCGGTGGGCGTCGGCGCGACGATGCAATTGCCGTTCGACATCCGGCTGGCGAGCGAGACCGCGCGCTTCGGCTTCGTATTCTCCCGGCGCGGGATCACGCCCGAAGCCTGTTCCAGCTGGTTCCTGCCGCGCCTCGTGGGGATGCAGACCGCGCTCGAATGGTGCATGACCGGGCGCATATTCTCCGCTCAGGATGCGCTGGACCATGGGCTCGTCCGTTCTCTCCACGCCCCCGAAGACCTGATGCCTGCCGCCATCGAACTGGCGCGCGAGATCGCGGACAACACCTCCGCCGTCTCGGTCGCGATGACCCGCGCGATGTTGTGGCGCCTGTCGTCCACCGAACACCCGATGATGGCGCACCGGATCGACAGCCGCTCGATCTACCGCCTCGGCAAAAGCGCGGATTCGAAGGAAGGGGTCGCCAGCTTCCTCGAAAAGCGTCCGCCCGACTATCCCGATACGGTCAGCGCGGACATGCCCGATTTCTATCCGTGGTGGGACGAGCCGGAATATAGATAGTTGCGATTGCGACGGCCTTGCGCTTGCGCGGGCGAATTGTAGGACGGGTTCATGCCCGACAAATCTCCTTCGCCGCACACCTCGCAGCGGCTCGCCGATTTCCTGCCCTATCAGCTCTCCATTGCGTCCAACGCGGTGTCGAGCCGGATCGCCGAACAATATCGGCGCCGCTTCGCGCTCAAGACCACCGAATGGCGGATCATGGCGGTACTCGGCGATAGCGGCCCGCTGACCCAGCGCGACCTGTCGCAGATCACGTTGATGGACAAGGTGCCGGTCAACCGGGCCTGCAAGACGCTGGAGAGCCGCGCCCTTGCAGAGCGCAAGCCGAATGCCGCCGACGGGCGCTCGCACCTGCTCGAACTGACGGCGGAGGGGCGGGCGGTCCATGCACGGATCATGCCGCTGGCGCTCGACATCGAACGCGAACTGTTCTCCGCCCTCGACGAGAGCGAGCGCGAGCAGTTGAAATCCATGCTCCTGCGCCTGCGCGAAGCGGCGGGCGACTTCGACGCCGCGGCGCTGGAGGACTGAGCCCGCGTCTGCGGTCGCTTATTCGAACGCTGCAGTGATCGAACAGGCCGCCGGGCCGAGAATGACGATGAACAGCACCGGCAGAATGAACATGATCAGCGGCACGGTCATGATCGCAGGCAGGCGCGCGGCCTTTTCTTCCGCGCGCATCATGCGCTCGTTGCGGAACTCGGCGGACAGCACGCGCAGCGCGGACGCGAGCGGAGTGCCGTAGCGTTCGGTCTGGACCATGGTGGTCACCACACCCTTCACCGCTTCCAGATTCACGCGGAAGGCGAGATTGTCGAACGCCTTCTTGCGTTCGTTGAGGAAAGACAGTTCGATCGCGGTAAGGGCGAATTCGTCGCCCAGTTCGGGATAGGCGCGGCCCAGTTCCTTGGCCACGCGATTGAAGGCGGCATCGACGGTGAGGCCCGCCTCGGCACAGATCACGAGCAGGTCGAGCGCGTCGGGAAGACCTTTGCGGATGGCGTCGGTACGCTTGGTCGCCTTGTTCTTCAGGAACAGTTCCGGGCCCTTATAGGCGAGGAAGATGACCAGCGCGAGCGCGCCCACCCGCTTCATCTGCCAGTCGGGATAGATTTCGACCATGTAGAGCATCACGAAGGCGAAGCCGCCGACGACGATCGGCAGAATGGCGCGCAGCGCGATCAGGATGACCGCGACTTCCTGGTTGCGATATCCCGCCCAGGCCAGCTTCTGCTGCATTTCGCGGACCTGCGAATCCTGCAGCACCTTCATGCGGCCGAGCTGTTCCTTTACCTTTTCGGTGGTGTCGGACTTGCGCGTCAGGCTCTGGCGTTTCTTTGCGGTCGCGGTGACGACCCCGGCCTTCAGCTCCTCGCGCCGGGCGTTGAGCGCCTTGACCCGCTTCGACATCGGATCGGTAATCGTGACGGCCGTGTAGATCGCGAAC
>LULI01001111.1_pt1 | contig 15043 bp, 19 predicted proteins | sample 728191 | NCBI WGS metagenome assembly LULI01 (sample SAMN03860293, study PRJNA289734) | marine metagenome | biome: seawater column; feature: ocean; material: water; isolation source: Red Sea water column Station 169 - depth 50m | place: Saudi Arabia: Red Sea | collected 2011-10-15 | depth 50 m | reverse complement strand
ACAATCTTTTGCCTCTAAAATTTTTACTTCCAAACCATGATCTTTAGCTATTTGAGAAGCTTGTATAGACATTTCCTGAGGCGTAAGACTATTTGGAGGGGCGGCTACAAGTCTTCTAGCTAGTTCTACACCTTCACATATTTGTGCTGTCTCTTCAAAGCTAATATTCTCAAATTCTTTTAAATTTAAAAACTCTATTTCTTTAAGAACTTTCTTTTCATCTCTTTTCTTATTGAATCTATTGTCCTTAAAGGCAGATAATCTGGCTGACTCTGCTAATTGATTTATTTCTAGTTGTGAATTTATAAATTCCCAAGGTAGCAAGTAAAGTTTCTAATTTTTGATCTAAAAATTCAAAGCTTAAAGTTTTTCCTTTTTCTCCTTTAAATTTTTTTTGAGTAACTTTTTTTAGTAATAATTTTGGGTCAATAACAAATTTTATGTTTTCAAGTTGGCTTGAAATTTCTTCCTCTAAAACTCCAAAAATTAATGAAGCACCTTGCCAGTTATCTAGATTTTTTTGGAATGTGGAAAATTGCATTTGTAAAATGGATTTAATTAACTTTTAATTGTTTGTGAAAGTAGTTGCCCACCTATCTCGAGTTTCTTTATTAAAAGGTGGTAACCATAAATATATCAGTTGCTGTTCTAATTTACGTCTTAATTTTACTTCTTTAGGTACATCTAAGAAGAAACGAATATCTTGGTGACTTGAGAGTTTGTTATGAGCTAGGGCTTCTTTATAGTTCATGAGGTAATTTTTACAGTCATGTTCTCCCTTCCATCTTTTATTTGCTGAATTTGTTTCTCCTATATAAAGGATTATTTTAGAACTCTCCATCGAGTCAATTACAAAATACATTGCTGGCCCATTGTGTATATATTGATTGGTTCTCCAAAAGTTCAATGATAATGGCTGCAAGGAAAACGGATCAATTTTTCTTTCATCGGAAATTGTATTTATAGGAAGACTTGTTTGGTGCAAAGTTTTATTGTGAGTATCTTTTGAAATTTTGAATTGGTGATTATGGATTCTATTTCTCCATTCTGTTAGGATTTCTCCTGTAATTTTTAGGTTATTTGAGTGTTGAAAATTTATTGATGTATTTACATTTGAACCAAATAATTCAAATTGTCTATTTTGGTTTGAAATATTATTTACGTTAAATTTTTCCAATATTTATGAAACATGTCTACTAAATTTAATTCTGAAAAAATATAAATCAAAGAATTATTTATAAACTAAAATTTATTAATCTTCTAATCAATTTAAAAGATTCTTGTTATCTTGTAATTGAGCCTTAATCTGCGAAGTAAAAAAATAGAAATGGGATTCTTTGAGTCAGACATCGTTCAAGAAGAAGCTAAAAAGCTTTTTACAGATTACCAAGAACTTATGAAACTTGGCTCTGATTATGGAAAATTTGATAGAGAAGGGAAAAAAATGTTTATAAAAAAAATGGAATCTCTTATGGATCGTTATAAGGTTTTTATGAAGAGATTTGAATTGTCTGAAGATTTTCAAGCAAAAATGACAGTAGAACAATTAAAGACACAGTTAAGTCAATTTGGGATTACTCCTGATCAAATGTTCGATCAAATGAATAAAACCTTAATAAGAATGAAGGATGAACTTGATAAAACTTCTTAAAGTTAACGGTTAAAGCTTCATGACAGATAATTTAAAATTGCCATCATGGCTGTCAAGAGGAATAGAAGAATATTTTCCAATTAAGGGAACAGATCAAACCTTTTCGGAGATAATTGATCATGCGAAAAAAAATAATAAAAAATTAAGGGTTAAACTCGGCATCGATCCAACTGGAACCGATATTCATCTTGGGCACAGCATATTGTTTAAAAAACTTAGGGCATTCCAAGATAATGGACATATTGCAGTTTTAATTATTGGGGATTTTACTGCTCAAATTGGAGATCCAACCGGAAAAAACAAAACAAGAGTTCAGTTATCGGAAAAACAAGTTAAGGATAATGCAAAAACATACTTAACCCAACTAGGGATGGGAAAGCCAGCCAATGAATCTATTTTAGATTTTGATTCAAAAGATAGAATAGAAATTAGATATAACAGTGAATGGTTAAAAGGATTAAATCTTAATTCGATAATTGAATTAATGGGGAGTGCAACAGTTAGTCAAATGCTAGCTAAGGAGGAATTTAATAAAAGGTACACTTCGCAAGTCCCAATTGCTTTGCATGAATTCTTATATCCACTATTACAAGGTTACGATTCGGTAGTTGTTCAATCAGATATTGAGCTTGGAGGCACAGATCAGAAATTTAATATTGCAATAGGAAGAGACCTTCAAAGGCATTTTAAACAAGACCCTCAATTTGGTGTTCTGCTGCCAATTTTGACAGGTTTAGATGGAGTTAAGAAGATGAGTAAATCTGAATTTAACACCGTCGGTTTAACTGAAGATCCTCTTTCAATGTATTCAAAATTAGAAAAAGTACCCGATAATATAATACCCACCTATTTTGAATTACTTACTGAATTAGATTTAAGTTTTCTGGAAAACTCAAATCCTCGTGAATTACAGAGAAGAATGGCTTTAGAAGTTACTACTTTATTCCATGGAGCTGAAGAAGCATTAAAGGCGCAATCAAACTGCGAAAAATTATTCCTTGGACACAAAGAAAAAGTTGGAGAAATTCCAGAGATTTCTTTAAAAGAAGTAGTTTTTCCAGTAAAGTTTTTCTACTTATTAAGTGCTCTAAAACTTTTCAAATCTAGCAGCGAATCCAAAAGATCTATTAAAGGTGGGGGTGTAAAAATTGATAGTCAAAAAGTAATAAATCCTGATTTAGTTTTTAATTCAAAAAATGATTTGGAAGGAAAAATTTTGCAAATTGGAAAAAAAATAATTAAGAGGTTTGAAAACTGAAAATTGATGAATAACAGATTTAATTCAGAAGATAAAATAATATTGGCAATTGATGGATTAGATGTAAGTCAAGCAAAATTACTTTTGGAAAAATGTCCTAATATTAAGTGGGTTAAAGTTGGTTTAGAACTTTTTGTTAGGGAAGGTCCAAGAGTTATTGAAATATTAAAAGGTTTAAATAAAAAAATTTTTTTAGACTTAAAATTTCATGATATTCCAAATACCATGCGTGCAGCATGTTTCCAAGTTTCAAAATTAGGGGTTGATATAATTTCTATTCATGCTTCAGCAGGTTTAAAAGCTCTTAAGGATTCGAAAAAAGCATCTTTAGAAGGAGCTACCTCAGTCAGTGTAAAACCTCCATTGGTTGTAGGAATAACTGTTTTAACAAGCTTTTCTCTTAAAGATTTTCAAACTGATCTTGATAGAAATAATTCAATTGAAGAAAATGTATTGAGACTTGCAAAGTTGTCTTTTGATGCCGGATTAGATGGATGTGTTTGTTCCCCTTGGGAGGTAAAAATGTTGAGATCTATTTATAAGGATAATTTTGAACTTATTACACCAGGTATCAGATTAAATATTGACAATAAAGATGATCAAAATAGAATTATGACTCCCTATGAAGCTATAGATAATGGCGCTTCTAAGTTGGTCATTGGTAGATCAATTTCAAAAGCTATAGATCCTAATAAAGCTCTAATAGAAATATTTAAATCTATTGATTCTGATTAATTTTGGATTCTTCTCCCTTAAGCAATCTTGTTATGTTTGTTCTATGTTTCCAGATTACTAATAATGCGACAATTAAACTTATAAAAAAGTATGAGTGCATAAATTTACCTAGGTAAAAAAACATAAAAATAGGAAGTAAGATTGCAGCTGAAATACTTGATAAAGAAACAAATTTAGTTTTTGTTAGGACTATTAAAAAAATGCCAAGAGATGCGAGTCCAACTTTCCAAGAAAGAGCTAAAAACATACCTAATCCAGTTGCAACAGCTTTCCCTCCTTTACCTCTAAGCCATATTGGCCAAATATGTCCTGAGATAGCGGATATCCCTGCTATAACTTCTATTAATCCTTGATCTGTGTAATATTGAGCAATTTTTACTGCAATAAGGCCTTTCCCAACGTCAATGATAAATACAAAAAGTGCTGGCCATTTCCCAACATTTCTTAAGACATTTGTGGCACCTGTAGATCCAGAACCCATAGTTCTTAGATCTATATTTTTGAGATATTTTCCAATTAAAAAACCTGTCGGAAGTGATCCTAAAAGATAACTTGCAAAAATTATTAAGATATTCATAAAGCTTAGTTTAGTTCAAGATCATCGTAAATTTCATTATCTGAACCAGCAAATGCAACCCATAATGGGAATTGAAGTATTGGAATTTCAACAGAGGTTTCTGCTGCATCAATGATAATAAATGGCAATTCTTCATTCGCTTCTAATCTATCAGCTCTCTCGATGACACCTTCAGGCCTTTCAAAAAGAACAATCCCACTATTAGGTCCAAAGTCATCCCTTGTTAGACCAAGTGAATCTTGAAGAATTCTTCTCCATTCACCTAATCGTTCAGGCTGCGAAGCTAAAATAAGAGTCTGAAATTGATCTCCATATAATTCGCCAAGAATAGATATTAAGCCAGCTGATAACAAGGCATTTTTTTGTCGAGATCCTCTACTTTCAAGAGAACCTCTTCCGCCCATGTTAAAGAACCAATCATCCATAATTTCTATATCTGAGGAATCAAGACTCCGTCTTAATTTCCAAGGTTCTGCATAAAAGTCGGGTTGTTCTGTGAAACTTGAAAAGCAACTTTTTATAATCTCTTCATCTGGCTTAAATGTCTCGGAAAGAGCAGGAACATTAACTACATTATTTGTGCTATTGTCTTGCTTTTTCTCATCAAGGGGAGAAGGCTTTACGATTATTGGTTGAGAAACTAATTCAAGTTTCTCTACGTTTTGTGAAAGATTCTGCAAAGCTCCAGTTAAGTACTCTTGAAAGCCTTTAACTCTTTTAGCAATATTATCTGACTGTCCTTTAAAATTAGACTCAATATCTTTTTCTATTTCATTTTTTTTTGTTTCTAACTCTTTTATTTCTTTAACTAAAGAATCTTTTTTTGAAAAGAGATCTCTAAAAATTTCATTAGAAATTTCATCAAAAGATTTAGTTGATTTATCGTTTTTCGGTGTAATTTTTTTATTTTGAGTTGTATTTTTCTTACTAATTTGTTTTGTTTTATCATCTGAAATTGACTTATCTATTTTTAATTCCTTTTCAGGATTATTGTCGGAAATTTCTGTATTGGTCATTTAAATAATTTTGATGATTAGGCAAAGTCTGAATTTTAAGAATTTTTAATTTCCAGGGAGTCAACTTTTTTTATGAGCTCATCTTTTAATTGCTTTGGATTAAATAAAATTGGTAATAAATGAGGACTGGACTTTTCTCTAAAATAAAAAATACCTGGGATTATAGGGAAAAAGAATTTCCATGATATCCAGTTCTTGAATGGAAAAGTTCTAATCTCTTTCCCTAATTGTAAAACGATAAAATCATCATTTGTTATTTTTATTCTTAAGGTGAATGACTGAAGTAATAAAAAAAAGCTAAAAGAAGCAAAAACTATTGTTGGCAAAGAACCAATATTCAAAAACAAAAGCATAAAACTTAAAACTATTAGAATGATTGGCAACTGAAATGAAGGAGATATTATTACTGGCTCCTCTTTTTTTGATTTAGTATTAAACATAGGATCATCCAAATAAAATTTGCGTTAGTAATACATCCATTAAAGATACAGTAACGAGAGTCATTACAACTGCACCTGTTGTACTTGTTCCAACTTCTTTTGGACCTCCTTTGGTTGTAAGTCCATATCCACAAGCAATGATTGAAATAAGTAATCCGAACACTACAGATTTTATTAACATTGAAGTTAAGTCTGCACTGGTTAAACTCACATTGCCTGATCTTACAGATGTCCAAAAAACTATTGGAGGAACTTTATAAAAAATTGTGCTCCAAATTTGTCCACTCCATAAAGCTACAGATAAAAACAAAAGACACTGTATTGGAGACATTATTACCATCGATAGTAACCTTGGGACTACCAAATATTGGACTGGTTCGGTCCTTAACATGGTTATTGCCTCAATTTGTTCTGTGACTTTCATAGTACCCAGTTGAGCAGCATAGGCAGTTGCAACCTTTCCAGTCATACCTCCAATTTCACTTGAAACCCCCATACTTGTAAGTTGTGATGCAACTTGAATATTAAAAACTGTACCTGCGGCAATTCCTGTAATTAATACAATTAATAAACTTCCAGGACCTGACTCCATAAGTTGGTCAAAGAGATCATTTTTGGAAATTTTACCTCTAAAGATAAAATTAATTGCTTGCCCGCCAATGATTAAGCTGCTTAGAAGTCTTTTAAGAAAATTAGGGTAATACATATTTTTATATTAGTTTGTAATTAATTTTTGATCCCATTTTCTCATGATTAAAAGACCGATAATTACTAATATTGAGGGTATAAAACCAATACATAATCTAATGGTCAATTGTGCTGAGTAGCATTGTTCAATAATATTTAGACTATCTTTATCAACAAAGCATGATTGATAACCTGATAAATACAATAAAAATCCTAATAATTGAACACTAAACGCGATACCAATCTTCTGAATAAGTACCATCCAAGCAGTATATAATCCTGCTGGTTTCTCTGGGTCTTCGTCTATTGCATCAGGAAGTAGTGACCAAGGGATAAGAAAAGCGGTTGAAGCTCCAATGCCAATAAGACAGATTATAAAAATTAAAAGAATGAACAGAAATATGTTGCTGGCATTTAGGAATAAACTATCTCCAGCGCCTGAAATTTTTGATAGTGAAGGTAAAAATAAAGCTGCTGTACATGAAATAATCCACATAATCGCTCCATAGTTTAACGCTGAAATCCTGTTCAATTTATTTGATACTCTGGTCCATATTTGTAAACCCACTAAAGCGCTAATTTGGAAAGGTATCGGGATCCACTTCGCAATATATGTTGGTACGTTCAGTACATCCTCGACATAGATTAACGCTACTGTTTGCATTAATTGTAAGGCGCACCAGAGAAGAATATAGAGCGTAATAACTTTTAGAAATTTTTTATTTCTGAAGATCCTTTTGAATTGAAGTGTTATAGCTTCAACTTTTCCTGAAGGCCTTCTTGCTTTTTTTGCGAATGGAGCTAATCCCCAACAAGAAATTAATGTTGCAGCAACTGCAATACATCCGCTTATTTTACCCATTAAAAAATATTCATTATTTGCTGATCCTTCGGAACCTAATACAACTCCAGCAATTATTAAACCAGTTAGTCCTGCGATTATTGAGCCAGTAAATCTAGATGCGTTTAGTCTTGTTCTTATTGCTGTTTTTTCAGAAATTTCAGTAGAAAGAGCTGCGAAAGGAAGATTAATACTTGTATAAGCAGTCATTACGATTATAGAAATTATGGCATAGTAAATAGTCTTGGTTAGCACTGAACCAGTGGGTGTCCACCATATCGCAGCTAAAGAGAAACCAAGGGGAACAGATGCTGCTACCATCCAAGGGATTCTAGGCCCCCATCTTGATTTAGTACGATCACTTAACCATCCAATTAACGGATCATTTACTGCATCCCATATCTTTATTAACATTAATAATGATCCTGCAATTATTACTGGTAAACCAGCAGAAATAAAGAATTTGAAAAGAAAAAAACCAAATTGTGTCGCGACTAAACCTGTGCCTGCATCTCCTAGCCCATAAGAGAACATTAATCTTGTTGTTGATCTAGAAATATTTTTTTTCGAGTGTGAATTTTCCAATCTTTTTACTTTGTTTATTGTTTGATAATGTATTATTGCAATGGTAATTCTATTACTTAATGCGGGCGTGGTTTAGTGGTAAAACCTCAGCCTTCCAAGCTGAAGATGCGGGTTCGATTCCCGCCGCCCGCTTTTAGAATAAATTATTTTTTGCCCCAAATACTTCTTCTGAAATGATTAGTAAAGAGCTTCTACTCTTTATTGAAACAGATTTTTCATTAATAGTTAAGGGTTCAAAAATTTCAGACATGCTAGTGTCAATAACTTTTAACCAATTATATTTACATTTCGGCAAGGGGAAATCGATACTTTTTGAATATGCATTTAAACCTATCCAAACCAGCGGACTAGTATTGTCTTTGTTAATGCTAAAGGCAACTGTGTGAGACCAACTACTCCAATCGGGGCTATCTAACTTTGTTCCATGCCAATGATATGTTGGAATATTTTCATTGGTTTGATTATTAGGGAAGAATGATGGATTGAAAATGTTTATTAGTTTTTTTCGGATTTTTATAACATATTTAAAATATTCTAATAATTCCAAATCTTGTTGACCATGTTCCCAATTCATCCAGCCCAATAAATTATTTTGGCACCAAGAATTGTTGTTCCCGCCTTGTGATCTTCCTATTTCATCACCCATAAGTATCATTGGAACACCTTTAGAGATAAGTAAACTAAGAACAAGATTTTTTTGTTGTCTTTTTCTTAAATCATTGATTAATAAGTTCGTAGTTGGTCCCTCAGTACCATGATTCCAAGAATTGTTATGGTTATCACCATCTCTGTTTTGCTCTCTGTTCGCAAAATTATGTTTTCTATTGAAAGTTACTAAATCTTTTAGAGTGAATCCATCATGTGAAGTTATAAAGTTTATTGATTTTGGCAAAATACCCTTCCAAAATCTCCTCAAGTCATCTCTAAAATGACCATTCCAAGTGAAAGTATTCTTAGATGGGAAATCACCTAATTTATATAAACCGCCACAATCCCATGGCTCACTTATGAACTTGATATCGATAAGTTCTGGTTCACATTCTATATCTTCAAAAATTGGAGGATTATCAAGCGGTGAAAGATTTTCTCCTCTTGATAGGGCAATTCCTAAATCAAATCTAAAACCATCAACTCCTAATTCACTCGCCCAACATTTTAAAGATTCAATTATTAGTTTTCTAACTAATCCTCTGTTTGCTGCAATAGTATTACCACATCCGGAGACGTCCTGATAATTTTTATCTTTTCCAATAAAGTAATAAAGATTTTCATCTATACCTTTCCAAGATATTGCTGGCCCTTTTGAATCACCTTCGCAAGTGTGATTGTATACAACATCTAATATGACTTCAATGTCTGCTTTATGACATTCCTCTACAAATCTTCTAAATTCCTCTCTATTCTTTTCGGCGGATTCATTCGAAAGATATTCAAAATGCGGAGTAAACCAATTAATTGGACTATATCCCCAAAAATTTTTTAGACCATTTGGGGCATCAGTAGGATCAAAACAAAAAATTGGAAGTAATTCAATTGTTGTAATACCCAGTTCTTTGAGATAAGGAATTTTTTTTAAAAATTTCTTAAAACAACTTTCATCTTTATCAGTTGATTCAGTGAAAGCTTTGATATGGAGTTCATAAATAATTGTTTCTTCCCAAGAATGTTTCGGTCTTGGATAATCCTTAAAATTAAATAATTTTCTATCGCAAACAACACTTTTAAGACAAGAATTAGTATTTTCTTGATTTTTTAATGCATTTTCTCTTTTATAACTTCTCCATCCGGTAATACCCCTTGAACATGGATCAAGTAATACTTTTTTTTCATAGTTATTATTAATCTCATTATTTTTTTGTTTCACTCTAAAAGCATAAATACAACCTTCATCTAGATTTTTTATTTCCGCATGCCAGTATGGACCTGTATTATGAGTCTGATCTAATTTGAATGTGCTTTTTGGGGAAATAGAGTCCTCTTTCTCAAACAATAAGATTTCTACATATTCTGCATTTGTGGCTACTAAGGAAAAATTAATCCCTTGTGAAGTTAGAGAACTCCCTAAAGGAAATGGTTTACCTTTATTGAGATGAATCACTTTTTCTTTATCATTGATTAGTTAAATATTGAGATAATTTATTTAAATTACTGATATTTGAATAATAGATGCAAAATTTAAAAAAAAACTCAAATTTAAGGCTTCACTAATCAACTTTATTAGATCTTGGAGAGTATTAATTTTCTAATTAATTACAATTTCTTCATCCATCTGCTCAGTGCATAAAACGATTTATAGAGAAAGTTTAATAATGAGAAAACTAGATTTTTCTTGATTTCAAAATACAAATTGTGTTTTTTCATGTGATGAGAAGGAAATATATCTGAAAATTAATAAAACATAATAAATAGCTCAAATTCTTAAATTCAACCCCCCTTTGACATTTTCCCCCTTTGCTAAATGTAGTTAGATTTTTAATGCTAAATCCAGTGCCACCAATGCTTTTTGCTGTTCTCTAAATGAAGAGGCTATTTTTTATAAATGAAAAAGCGCGGTTATAAGAAATAAATAATGTTGCTAAAAATGTCCCTAAAATTTGTATAAAGCTTTGCGCCGCCGGCATTTTCGGTTGCCGTATTTGTATTTGCTCCATATGATGTGAAAGTTCGAGGTTTAAACTCGATTTAAATCTTTTTTTTAACCCCTAGCTTTAATTTAAATTTCAATGAACAAAGCTGATTTAGTAAATCTTGTTGCAGCTCGTACAGAGCTCACAAAAACGGATGTTTCTTTAGTTGTTGATGCAGCTATTGAAACTATTGTTGATTCAGTAGTGGAAGGCAAAAAAGTCTCTTTACTAGGATTTGGTTCTTTTGAACCAAGAGATCGTTCTGCAAGACAGGGATTAAACCCTAAGACAGGCGAAAAAATAGCAATACCCGCTAAAAGAGTTCCAACATTCTCTGCAGGTAAACTTTTTAAGGATAGAGTTCAAGGGTAATTTTTTTAATCTATTTCTTCCTTTAATAACAAGGTGCTCTTTTAGGGCATCTTTTTTTTTAATCGCAAAAAGATGCAATTAACTCAATGCCCAATACTCTTAACGAGGTATCCAAAATTTTGAAATCTTAAGAAGTAATGAAATGTTTAACTATTTTATTCCTTAAATTTTTGTTGTTATCTAATTTTGTTATGGCTGAAACAATACCAACAAAGTCTAAGATTTTAAAACAATCTAGTGATTGTTTTAAAGATTCTCGAACCCAAATATGTAAAGAATTAGTTTCTGAAATAGAAAAACTTCAATTAGTAGTATTTGACCAAAATAGATTCAAATGTCAATCAAGTTTATTGGGGCTGCAAACGGAAATTATTGAAGCTTATTTTTTTAATAATTTCTCAAATGAGAGAATTTCATTAATGATCCCATATGTGATTAAAAATTGTTAATTATTAAAATAATTTATTTTTTTGGAATATTATAAATTTGTTATTTAATTTGTAATGGTAAAAGGTTTTTCTGATAATGAAGTTAAGAATGCCAGGCAAAAAACAAATAAATATTTTTGGATCAATAGTAATAGGCTTAAATATCATTTTAGTATTGCTAGTCATCCTGTATTTAAAGAATCAAGAATTCCATGACTTTGTATTTAATGTTGGACGTTAGCTATATTTTTAGATCGAAAGATTTTATTAGATGATATATTTAAATTTTAGAATATCTTATGAAGGTAGTTAATTTAGTTTCTCAAGTATTTTTTTTGTTGATAACTGTTCTATTTTTGATATATTTTCTAACAGGTTATGACTCCGCTTTTGAGGCAGACCAAAATTGTCATTCATATCTTTCAAGTTACGATAACCCATCTGGAAATTATGGTTGTGACCATGATACTGAGACTCATCAGTGGATACTTTACGAGTCCAATGAAAGTAAAGAACCAGCAAAAATTATTAAGAAATTTAGGTACAAGTTTTTATAAATCAATTTTCTTATAAAAAAACTTTGCAGATATAATAGAAATAACAGCTGTAATTGTGAAAGTAAGATATTGATATATGCTTCCTTCTAAGTAGATTTTATTTTTATATAGAGGAAAATCGACTAAAGATCCTATAGTACCCCAAATAATTACCCAAACAGATATGTATAAGAATACTTTTATTGGATTAGATTTTTTTGCTTCCATTTTTAATTAATACCAAAAATTGAAGAAGTAACAGGTCTGCCGCTAAAAACTAACTCGGTTAATATGAGCATTAAGAATCCGATCATTGCTGCTCTACCATTTACAAGTTCAGCACTGCTATTAAATCCAAAAACATTCTTTACTTCATCTCCCTGATTGTCTACCCATTTTGAGTATTCATTATCAGTTGATGATGTATCAGTAAAATCATCATTTTGATTTTCTATTGGAGAGCCGTTTTCTTGCATAGAGTCTTTATAGTTTATTTTAGTAATTTTAAAACTAGTTTATTATTAAATTAAATTTGAAATTATAAAAAAAATTAAGACAAAAATTATTATCCATAAAAATTGTAATCTCAAAATTAATTGACAAATTAATTTAATTTTCTCTCCAGTGCAATTATCTCCATTCGCATTGATCTTTGGCTTTTTAATAATCTCATTTTTATATTTACTTTTTCCACCCAATGTTATTCCAGAAATATAAGCAAATATAGCTTCTGAAATCCCAGCATTAGGCGAATCATATTTTTTACCATCAAGATAGCTTTTTTTTATGATTGATCCATACTCATTAATTTTGGGACTAACTAAAGGTAATGTAATTAAAACTAATCTTGAAGGAACAAACGTAAAAATATCTTCGATTTTTGCACTGAAAAAACCTAAATATCTAAAATAATCATATTTGTAACCTATCATTGAATCTAAAGTACTTATGGCTTTATAAGAAAAACCAAGTGATAAAGGCCCTGGCAGAAAAATTGAAAATTTCATAAAAAAAATTCCAATAAAAATCCAAAATAATGGCCCAAATATTCCATCAACAGAATTCTCGGTAAGACTCTCTGTACTTGATCTCAAAAGATGTTCTAAAGAAGATGAACTTACATCCCTACTAACTATCCTTTGTACCTTCTCTTTGATTATTCTCTTATTTTGGTCATTAATTTCTTCGCGTTCTATTAGCTCTGCAATCTCTTTCACACTTGAAATAAGTCCCTTAGTCGCAATACAACTTGAAAGTCCAAAAAAAATTAGCAATCCACCAAAAAAATTATTTCTTGATTGCACATAACTGAGTTCTATCAATTTACCTAAACCAAAACTCATTCCTATGGTGGATATAGCTACTATTAAACCTCCCCAAAACAATATATTTTTATTTTCCCCAAAATTATTTATGAGGTAATCAGATATTTTTTTTATGTAAAAGCCAATTACTTGAACAGGGTGGATTAAGAATCTTGGATCGCCGATCAATAAATCAAAACCAATCGATCCAAGGAATATTAAAAATAAATTTATTTCAGCCAACTGAACATCGAGCGCAGACCTTTACCCACTTTCTCAATTTCATGTTTTGAGTTCTCTTCTCTTAATTTTGTCATTAAGGGTTTGTTTTTATCGCATTCTTCCACAAAATTCTTAGCGAAAGTTCCATCTTGAATATCTTTTAGAATTTTCTGCATTTCTTTCTTTGTATCACTATTGATAAGTCTTTTACCACTTACATAATCTCCATATTCTGCAGTATTTGAAATGGAATCTCTCATTTGAGATAAGCCTCCCTTCACCATTAAATCAACAATAAGTTTAACTTCATGTAAGCATTCGAAGTAAGCAAGTTCAGGTTGATATCCTGCCTCTACAAGAGTTTCGAAGCCTGATTTGACGAGTTCTGATAATCCTCCGCACAAAACCGCTTGTTCTCCAAATAAATCAGTTTCTGTTTCTTCTTTGAAGTTTGTTTCAAGAATCCCAGCTCTCGTTCCGCCAATCCCTTTAGCGTAAGCCATCGCCAATGATCTTGCATTTCCGGAAGAATCCTGCTCTACTGCAAACAATGCTGGAACTCCTTGACCATTCTGATATTCCCAACGAACAGTGTGTCCAGGTCCTTTTGGGGCAATCATTACAACATCCACAAAACTAGGAGGTTTGATAAGTCCGAATCTTATATTGAAGCCATGAGCAAAACTTAATATCTTTCCTTCTTTTAAGTTTGGTTCTATTTCTTTAAGGTAAACATCTTTCTGAAACTCATCTGGGAGGAGAATCATAATCCAGTCTGCTTTTTCGCAAGCTTCAGAAACGCTAAATACTTGTAGACCATCGCTAATAGCTTTGCTTTCAGACTTACTTCCTTTATATAATCCAACAATTACATCCATACCGCTATCTTTAAGATTTAGGGCATGTGCATGACCTTGTGATCCATATCCAATAATCGCTATTGTTTTATTATTTAAAAGACTTAGATCTGCATCTGTGTCGTAAAAGAGTTGGGTCATTAGTTGTAGCTTCTTTGCATTTGATAATTAATATTTTAGACATTAAGGTGGCAATAAACCAAAAAAATTATTAATTTAAAAAATTAAAATTAAAATATTAATTTAGAAAGTTTAAGACTGATTTGCTTCGCTTGGATGTGTAATTACTCTATCAATTAATCCATAATTTTTTGCTTCTTCCGCACTTAGAAAATAATCTCTATCAGTATCCTTTTCAATTTTCTCAAATGATTGGCCTGTCATATCTGCCATAGACATGTTTAACATATCTTTAATTCTTAAAATTTCCTTAGCTTCTATTTCAATATCACTTGCTTGGCGTTGAGATGTCCCTCCTAAGGGTTGATGAATCATTATTCTGCTGTGGGGCAAAGCAACTCTTTTACCTTTTGTACCAGCAGCCAATAGGAACGCTCCCATGGAGGCTGCGAGGCCTACGCATATGGTTACTACATCACTTTTTACGTATTTAATAGTGTCATATATAGCCAAGCCAGCAGTTACTGATCCTCCTGGGCTATTTATATACAGATAGATAGGTTTGGAATTATCATCAGAATCTAAATAAAGCATTTGTGCAACAAGGCTATTAGCAATACCATCATTCACTTCTTGTCCAAGAAAAAGAATTCTTTCAACACCTAGTCTTGTATATATGTCAACCCACCTTTCGTATTGACTTCCTGGAAGTCTGTAAGGCACGCTTGGAGTTCCTATTGGCATGATTTTAAAATAGTTTTGTGAAGGTTAAATTTTATTTGGTAAA
>LULI01000771.1_pt1 | contig 15090 bp, 31 predicted proteins | sample 728191 | NCBI WGS metagenome assembly LULI01 (sample SAMN03860293, study PRJNA289734) | marine metagenome | biome: seawater column; feature: ocean; material: water; isolation source: Red Sea water column Station 169 - depth 50m | place: Saudi Arabia: Red Sea | collected 2011-10-15 | depth 50 m | reverse complement strand
GTACTATACGTATGCACACCCCGCTTGTTTTTCGTTATGCGTTCGGGGTTTTCGTTGACCTCGCATCGTACGTTCATATTTTCTCTATGCGTACCTAAACGTTATTTTCTGCGCTGTTCCTTTGGTTCCTTTTGTGCTAGCTTAGGGTCATATACCGTCGGTTATGTACTTTTTTCTAGGTTTGGCGTAAAATCCTTCGTAAGTTTGGCTACCGCTGACGGCACGAAGCCGTAGCATTTGACCAATCGCATATGCGATAATACATGCGAAGGACACCCTTCGCAAAGGAGAAACCATGTTAAACATCTACACACCCAACAACGAAGTTGTTGACAACACCCAAGAAAGCAACCTAGAACGCGTAGATATTCCTACGCAGGAAGAAGAGCAAGCTCTTCTCGCATACGAGGAACACTTCCGCCAAAACGAACTAGCTAGCTTTTGCCAGAACGCACGAGACCGTGCGATGAACCGTGCGCTGTCTGAAGGCTTCGTTATCGACGAGAGTTCCGACGGCCAAGAACGCTGGGCGCACCTAAGCGCATAGGCTGTAGCCGACGAGATACACAACCAAAGCCAACCCTAGACAGGGGTCTATCCCTTTGGGATAGCTAGGTTCGAGTCCTAGCTAGGGTTCTATAGCTACGCTATAGCCACGCCATAGCCTAGCCATAATCCGAGGGAAAATACCCTCATGGAGTAGCTAGGGAGTAGTTTTTAAAATGCAAAAACTACACCCTAAACACCCAAGTAAACTGCTAGAACACCCTATAATGACGGCATAGGATACCCTAGCATAATAAACACCCAAGCCGTCAAAATGGAGTAAACACCCAAATGAGTATCAAGGAACAAATGAAAGAGGCCTTAGTTCTTATTTCAGGAGAAATAAGTAATTATGGATACCAAATATGGAGAAATTTCATGTATGGTAATTATGGCGAGGAAGACTACCGAGACTGTCTAATATACAAAAATGCAGACTATAAGACACAAAGAGCCTTTGTGATTAGCAACTACACAAAGCTTTTAGCTTTAGAGTTTAATTGTTCTTATGGGTATGCACAAAAAACCATTGTAGGATTGTTTCCAAAGGAAAAATTGGTATCAATAACAGATGGATTTATTAACGAACTAAATAACATGGAAGGATAGCATGAAACTACTAGAGAGGATAGTAAATTTTCTAGAATCCGATTTATTCGGATTTCTTTTAGTGATGTGGATAATCTTAGGCCTTGCTGTGCAAATACTGAGAGCCACCCTTTAATATTATTTCTAGCATCTGAATGTAATGAAGATGCTAGAAATAATAAAACAATACAACAACCAAACCGATACAAGGAGTAAACCATGAATCCATATTCAAGGAACGAACTAAGTGCTATGTCTCATAGCAGAGTAAAAAAGCTAGCTATTGCAAAATGCAAGCAAAACACAATTAAATCATCTTGGGTACAATCAGTTCACAAAGACAAGCTAATAGAGTTTCTAGTCAATGGAACTCAACCCAAAACAACACCAAGTCCAACGCCGACGCCCACACCAGGAGCTAGCACACCACAGCCTTCGGCTGCTGCAGGTAGCTTGGAAGATATGCTAGCCGACAAGGTAGCAGAAAAGCTAGGGGATGGGATATACGACAGAGTATCTAAGGTAGAGGGCGACCTAATCAAAGCTTTCGGTAGTGAGACAGAAAAGCTAGCCGACAGAGTAGATAAGAAAATCAACTCACTTCAGCGACCCATTACGGTTTACATCGACGATGTAGAGGTCAATGAAGTCAAGGGTCTCAAGCATAAGCAGTTTCCTTTTGTGCTAGAATGCTTAAAACTCTTCAAAAGAGTTTGGCTTTGTGGCCCAAGTGGGACTGGTAAGTCCCATCTGATTGAACAATGTGCTAAAGCATTGGGATTTTCTACCGACGACAAGAACTATGAATATCTCAAGGGTAGCGCAGGAGTCACAGAGTCACATATGACGGGTAGAATGACATTTGACGGTACATTTATTGATGGCTCGGTATCAAGAGCATTTCGAGATGGTAGTTTTCTATGCCTTGACGAATTTGACGGCTTCGATGCAAATGCTGGTCTAGTATTTAATAGTGTGCTAGATAATCAAGGTATCCTTGCCACACCAAACGACAAGGAAAATCCATTCGCTAAAAAGCACAAGGACTTCCATGTAGCTGTAGCAAGTAATACTTGGGGTGACGGCAACGACTTCAATTTTGCAGGCCGTGGCCAACTAGACCTAGCTACGCTAGACAGATTGCAAGCTGTCAAGGTTTATGTCGACTATGATAAAAACATCGAAAGAGCGCTGTGTGGTGAGTTTACAAAGACAGCAGAGTGTCTTTGGAGTCTTCGAGACAGATGTAACAAGAATCATGTAAGACGTACTATTAGCACAAGACTTTTTCTCGACGGTCAAAAATGGATGCTAGCAGGCAAGAACAACAGCAAGTTACTTGACATCATAACTACGGGATGGACAAAAGAGGAACTTGATAAGGTCAACATCAAAGAACTAAAAAGGGAGTACAAATAATGGACGAACTATATAGCAAAATCATCGAACCCAAAATCATCGAAGATGAATTTGAAGGCAAACCTTAGAAGGGCGCTAACTGTTGGCCAAACATCTGATAAAGTTATCAGATTATATCAAAAAATGCGCTCTGAAATGGATATGGACTCTAGAATTTCTAAGTTCGTAGGTATGGGTTTATCATGCAAGAGAAGGCGAGTCACTAGAGACGACGGTGATGACTTGAGCATGTCTAGACTTATGGGTGGCCAAGACCAATATTGGTCTACAACCGAGCGCAAGTCACAACGAGCAAATGTTCGTATTGGCATGAACATGGCAATCTCTTGGCAACACAAAGAGGAAGACTTTGCAAGGCTTGGCGCTACGCTAGCTTTGATTAGTGATGTACTCACTAAAATGGGATACGGTGTCGAGGTGCTAGCTTACAGTTTTGTGCAGTATAGTGGCAAAAATGATTGGAGGTATCTAGGTATATCTATACCTATCAAGATGTCCAACGAGCCACTAGATATTCACAGACTTATGAGCGCAGGCCTTTCGGGTTTGTTTCGTGACTACATATTCGGACTACTTGAAAAAGAATACAAGTCTAACAGTAGCATGGGTTATCAATGTGAAACCACAGATGCATACAAAAAAGAACTCAATCTCTTGCATACGGTAGAGCAAAGGTTCTGTAAGACTACCGACCAAGCTATCGACGGTCTAGCACAAACCATGCAAAAGCTAGCAGACAAACCGACTTGGTTTAGAGGGTAAATAATTATTACTTAAACTTTAGTGAAAGTAATAATTAATTAAAAAGGAATGCCATGAACATATTCGCCTTAAATGATTGTCCAATCACATCAGCAGAAATACAACATGATAAGCATGTTGTCAAGATGGTACTAGAGAGCGCTCAAATGCTCTCTAGTGCATACGAAAAAGAACATAATCCACCATACAAAAGAGCGTACTACAACCACCCATGTACAAAATGGGCAAGGCAAAGTTTCGGTAACTATGCATGGTTAGTTCTTCATGCACTATCTTTGGCTCGTGAGTATTATAAAAGATATGATAAGGTACATGCTAGCCGAAAAGTAATCAAGTGGTGTTGGGATAACAAAGACAAACTAAAGTTTGAAGAAGAAACAAGAACTCCATTTGCTCAAGCCATGCCAGAAGAATATAAAAATCAAGATTCTGTGCAAGCATACAGAGATTATTACATAGGCACAAAGCTAAATAACAATCCGAGATGGACAAACAGAAGTGTTCCTAAAATCTTTCAACCATATGTTAATTAATTATTACTTGATACTTTAGTGAAAGTAATAATTAATAAAACAATACAAACAACGAGGTGCTAGTGAAAAACCATATCAAAAAACTAATAAAAAAAATCAAGTCTTTCATGGGTGAAAAAAATCAAAATCAAGAAGTGAAAGATGTTTTCAACGAAACAATAGCAACAACTTTTAATATCGTACTTAATGCACTTGCATCATCCGTAAGAAAAATATCATTAGAAGAACTCTCGATTGAAAATCGAATACAAATAGCTAGCAAAATTATTGCAGATATAGACGATTTAATTGCACCAATACATACAGCTATATACGAAAAAGATGACAGAGGCGAGGCGCATTTTGATGGAACAAGGCTAGCAGTAGAGATGGGCGCTATACCAAAAGGACTTGAGATGTTTGTCGAAAGAATAACTGACAAAGACGGTAATAGATGCATAAGTGTAAAAATAGGCAAGGCAGTTGACCTACCTAAAGATATGGACGAAGAAATGATGAAAGATTTACAACTTCAAAGTAACACAATAGGCAAAGCCTAGAACAATAACCGAAAAAGGAGTCATTATATGACAATTAGTGAGTTAAGCGTATCAGATAATACGAAAATCAAGATAACTAAAGACACCGTAAACGATAAAACATTTGGACAAATACGGTTATGGACGAAAACCAAAGATAACGACGATTTTATACCTACAAGAAAAGGTATAGCTTTTGACCTAAAGCTAACGGGAGATATTATACAAGGTCTTCTTACCCTGGAAGATATGAAGGGTGAAGCGTAAGCTAGCACGCTGTATCAGAGGGGGCGGTTTCATGGTTTCCGCCCCCAAGTTTATGGGGCGGTTTTTGTGAAGATTAATAAATCTTGTTTTAAACCAATAGGCATTAGTAGTGCTAGTGGTTATCCGCCCCCAAAATTTTAATTAAAAGGAAAAAATAAAAATGCAAGAAGTAGAAAAGCAAATAGATAGCGCAATACAATCAGTTAAAGAAGGGTTAAGGTCTGATTTTGGAGGAGAATATAAAGATTACATATCTGAAGATACATACCCATCATATGATAATCATGGTGAAATAATATCTTACGATATAGGATATATCACAGCATTAACATATGCAAAATCTTTAATTAAAAACAATATATCAAATCACATAGACGAATTAATAGATGTTTGCGAAGATATTAGAAAAGAAATAGGTGTAGATGAAGACGGCAACCCTACTACCGTAGATGGTTGGAATTACGGTGCAATAAATATTTGTGATAAAATAACAAAGCATTTGTTAGGTATAAAATTTGAAGAAAAAGTGAAGGAAAATTAAAATGGATATTGTTTCAAAAGCAGAAGAAATGCTCTTTAAATCATTAGTAAATACAAAAGATGATGTTATTGAAATTTGGAAAGAACTAATAAAGATTACTGAAAGACTTAATAAAATTGAAGAAAAAATAAAGGAAAAAAATGAAAATAAAAGTTGAGGGTAAAGATGTTGCAATAAGTAAAGAGTACATTTCTGATATAGTGGGTCAATTATTTGAAGAGTCATATTACATATGGAGAAGTGAATGGTTTAGAAAGGATGAATCAACACCAACTTTGCTTGCTAGAAAAATAATGGCAACAGAACAAGTGGTTTGGAAAGCGCTTGAAGAATATTTTAAAAAAAATAAATGAAAAAGGGCATAGCGACCAAACTATGCCCTTTAAACAACCAACAGCTATCAAGAAACCAAATAAATAAATAGCTGTTATTTAACCACCTTAATTTACTAAATACACACCTAAGTATCTAATACATTCTTAATATCTTTTAATGTAGGGTATATTTTATTATCTGCATCATCTCTAGATAATATAAATTTACTATACTCTTTCTTTTCTTTTTGCCAAGATTTATCTTTATCCATGACACCCAATGGAGAAAACTTATAGCTAACATTAGCAGGTACATCATTCCAACCTCTCAATTCCAAAGCTAGCTTTTCTATTTCTTTGAAAGACCTGCCTTTTCCCAGTTTACCTCTTCTAGCATACTGGCAAATCTGCAATATTCCGTCAGTTATTTGATATACCTTACTCACGCTATTTTTTAAATGTGCCCCTAAATGGTCTCTGCCCCTAAATGGTCTCTCTGTTCTTGATAATCTTTTTTGAGCATTAGTTATCCTTTATAATTTATTTAGTAATTTTTGTATGCATGTAACTCCATGTGACAATTAGCACATAAAACAATGCATTTTTTTATTTCTTTAAAAATTTTGCTTAATGCAAAACCATCGCTAATCATATCACCAACATTTGCCTCTTTTTTAGAGTCGTGATGATGAAATTGTAGCGCCCAAGTAGTAAACTTTTTACCCCTAGACTTGTGAGAATATCCACAAACTTTGCAACTTAGCTGTTCCTTGTACTCTCTTATTTTTCTAGCTTTCTCCATCCTGCCATTGGGGGTTTTCTTTTTATGACTCCAGTAGCAACCGTATTTTTTACAATAGTATCTCCTGTAAGGATTTCCTGATTTATCATTCATTCCTGTTCTAGCAAATTCAACCAAATCCATGCTCTTATTACAACCTTTACAGGTTCTAGTTTTGGTCATTTACTTTTTTCTAGCTTCGCTGCGGGCTTCGCTGCGGGCTTGCTAGCTTGAGCTTCATGTAGCTCTTTAAACTTGTCGCTAATTAACATATGTAACTGACTGTTACTAATATCTTTCCGTTTTGTTTTTTCAAACAAATAGGATATTTTGTATTCCATGTTCTTTATTTTCTTACTTTGTATTTCTTGATTCAACCTTATCTTTACATTTGTATATATAAATGTAATGCAAGTAACCGAAAATACTACCATCATTAACCACCATGCGTTTTTTTCATCCATTGTAAAAATTTCCCAAGTGTAATATAAAAGCTCCATGCTAGCTCCTTTTTTTGTTTTGCTGGCGAAACATTTGTTTTGCTACATCAATGAGTAATGCTAAAAAAAATAAACCTATACACCAAAATACAATAGCTAACCCTAGTACAAATAACTGGACTATCCATTCTGATATATTTATAATTATCATGAGTTAAAAATGTAAAGGCGCATATGGGAGATGCCATGCGGAGCATATATAGGATTTGTAGTTGTGGGTAGCCTATATGTCATACACGCCTTTATTTATTTTCGCAAAGAGAACATACTTCTCTTTCTTTTTTGTATGTAGGAAAATCATCGTAATGAAGTACCTTGTAATCATTACTACTTCTAATTATTTCCCAACATCTTTTGCAACTTTCACAATACTTGATGTTTTCATCAGCTTTTCTAGCATCAAAATAATTACTTCTTTTGTATCTATTGGGGGCAAATTTGTCATTCTGTTTATCAACCACCATTTTGTTAATGAGAAAAATTGATTTCCAAACTATTATTGTTAATATTAGCGCCAACCATATTTACAATCAATTACTATGCCCCCAAAGAATTTGCTAAGCCACTTACCATCTTTCTAAAATCTTTTGCTTCACCAGATTCGCTTTTTGACCTGTCTGGTGTGCTAGCTTTGACCAGGCTGGAATCGCCTGGTTTCCCAGCACGCTGCTTCGCAGCGTTTCTAGCTAGCTCTTGCATTACATGTTTCTTGTCTTCAAGTATTCCTTCACCGCATTCGCAAAGTTCATACATTTCTTCGTCAAATGATTTTTCTATACCGCACTCAATACATTTGTACTCAAACTTTTTCTTTTGTGGTGTAAACTTTAATCCGTTTATTATAACATTTTTATCTGTGCCACTTTTTCTAAGCTGAACATATTTATCTTTGGCTCTTTTTTTATTATCTCTTCTTGGATAAGCGCTCCAAAACTCGTTCTCAAACTCTTCTAAATATGTTTTTATATTATTATCTTTTTTAATTTTCTTATGTTCTATTTCTATTTCTTTTTCAATAGAAGGCAATGGCCTCGCTATAGCCTCGCTATCATCTTTCTTGTTCCACCTTTTCATTGCTCCCAACTTACCGTTCTTGCTATTTTTCTCTGCTCTTTTACTTTGCTGAGTTCTTTCTAGTTCAAGTCTTTTGTTATATAAACGACCATCTTCTTCATAAAAGCATTGTTTACCAATTTCCCAATCTTCTTCAAAGTTAGGGTGCTGTCCACAAATAGCTTTTAATGTTCTAGTATCATTTAGCAAGCTACCCTCTAGCCATTCGGATGCTAATAGGGATATATACATTCCCCTTTGAGGCATTGTCATGGTTAATACTTTACTATCTGATAAAAAATCTCCTGCATAAAACATAAAAGCAGGTGGTCTTCCGTTTTTTCTTGGCATGTTATCTCCTTTATTTGTTCCGAAGGACAATATCTTCTTCTTTTACAGAAAAATATTCTCTCTTTGGAAACTTTTTTAATAAAAAAACTAGCTTATCGTTTATAGAACTGATTTCCCCACTAACATAAACAGACTCTCCGTCTTTGTTTATTGTTTTTGCAGTTACTATGTCTCCGATTTTATAAGCTTTCTTTGATTGCATTTTCTATTTCTTGTCTTCTCTCTCTGTGGTATTCAAGTTCATCTTGCTCTCTTTCTCTAGCACTATCCTTAAATTCCTCTGAATTTTCCAGTAAATAATCTCTTTCAACCACTAAATCTATAAAAGATTTGTATGGCAAAACTGCATATATTTCGCCTCTGTCCTCTTTAACTACTTGTAAATCAACAGATTTTGGGTCTGGTTTTATCCATTGCGCTATTTTTTTTCTAACTTTTACTTGTATGCGCCATTTTTTTGCTATTGAATCAATTATTACATCCACTTCTTTGTTTTCTCCTAACGCTCTTCCATCAGAACCGTACGCTCTTTCTGATTTTAGATTGTTTTCTTTTGCTATATTTACAACTTCTCTCTCGAATCTGTTGCCTTTTTGCTTGCTCCTACTAGGCATTTACAAACTCCAAACAAAGGGGGCGAGGAGCGTGATTACCCCCTTTGTTTTTTTCGAGACTAAACCAATGCAAGAGAATAATTATCTCCAACAACAGTAGGCTCATGATACACATACTTAGCGTACTGTGTAATTTTTCCCGTCCTAGAGTTTTTATTGGTTATTTTTTGAGTTTCGATATTGTGGCCTTCTTTTCTTAGCCTAAGAATAACATCTGCAACTCTTGTAATGTGAAAGTCTTGTATTGCTTTCCAAGATGTGATGCTCTTATTCTTCTTTAAATAATCAAGTATTATTTGTTTCTGTGTCATATCTAGAATGGCAAGTCGTCGTCATCTTCAAAGTTCAACCCTTTCTGCTCTTGGTCTAGCGCTTTTTCGGATTCCTCTATTTCAGATGTTTTTTCAGTAACTCTACATACTATCTCAGCATTTGCCATTAACTTCCAATTATCATTATCTGAATTATCTGCTATCCATTGCAAATAATCTAATGGAAGTTCTTTCCATTTTGTGCCTCTATGTTTTCCAAAGTTAATTGGATTCTCTCTGCCCTTGTTCCAATCTGAAGTATCTACATCATTTACTTGCGGTTTTTTTTCGTTTTTAGGCATGCTTTTTTGTTGAGATATAGCATTAGTTACCTCATCAGCAGAAGCGAACTCAGAGCCGCCAAATCCTGCGCTAGCTAATGCTCTTCCAATGGAAGAGGTTTCACAGTTTTCAAGTGCTGATGTTTTATTAATCATTGAACTGTTGTAAACCTCTACAGCATGACCAGTATAAACATCTTGCTCTATTGTTATAACTGTTTTCATCATCACAGAGTTTTCATCATTGCTAACAATTTCTGTAATAATGCTTTTTGAAACATCTTTGAATTGGTTGTGAAAAAGTTCTAATCGCTCTGCTACAGTACGATATTCTTTTCCATGTATATTTACTGGCATTTTCTCTCCTTGTTATTGGTTGTTTGTTTTGTATGAAAAAGAAGTTTCAACTTCTTCTTCGTACCCATTTGGTGTATGGGCAGTTTCTTTTATATATTCTGCAATAGCTTTTTTATCGGGTTTTTCAGTAACTCTTGTAGGTATGCTATTTGCATAAGAAAACTTAATTAAGTCTTCGTCATTTCCAAATCTTTTTACCGTCCTAGTTGTCATCCTAAGAGTTCCATTTGGCATCTTAGCAGTTTTCTTATTTGAATTTCGCACCTCTTGCATCATAAAGTTTTCAAGAATACTTGCTCTGTATCTTATTTGTTTAAGCAAGGACTCTATCCTCCTCTCATAAAACTCTTCTGATTCGATTTGCTTTTGCTTTATTTCATCAATTTGTTTTTCAAGCTTTGCAATCGTAAATAATATTTGGTCTGCATGAATATCTGTAATATCATTGTTTTCAACCTCGCCATGCAGTTCGTCTAGAACTTGGTTTTCCTCACTCATCATTTTGCTCCTCTAATTGTAAGTGTTCGCTATTTTCTTTAGGTGTAATCACCTTAAAGCCTAAGTTTTCAGCCATTCTATTTACGGTTATGTAAAATCTTTTAACATCTTCTTCCGTAGTTTTAGATGTTCTCTCAATCCTCATTCTTAGTACGACATCATCTTGTGGCATTTGCTACGCTCCCTATTACTATATTGTTAAAATACATACACTTGTCTAGCTTTGCTGAGCATTCTTTGTTTGCAAATCGACTATCAACTTTGAATGTTACTTTACCTTCGATTCTAGTAAACATAACTCCTAGACATTTGCCACCGCTGTAGTTGGCACATTGTTTTCTTGCTAATGATTCTTCTTTTTTCATTGCTCCCTTTTAATTATTAGTTCTTTCACTAAAGTTCAAGAACTAATAATTAAAGAGTAGCTAATGGTTTATACTCGGTTTTACTTACGAACTTCATCAGTTCTGTTTTCAAAATAATAAAATTCTTGCCATTTGGCTTGCTTGCTTTTAGTTTGCCTGCTTGAATATAATTGCGTATTGTTTTGTTAGTAACTTTTAGTTCTTCAGCAACTTGAGATACTGTTAAAAAATCGTGCAAAATTAACCTCTTTTATATTGTATCGTTTATGTTTGTTTGTGTTCCTTTACAGGAAATTACAACGATTTACAATTAAGGTCAAATATTAAGTTTCTTTTTTAACTTTGATATTATTTTTTGTCTAGCATTTAACTCTATTCCATTATGAAGAGTTATGCCGTTGAATATGCTATGAGGTATAATTTGAAAAAGTCCATTCCCATCTTGGTAGTTTACAATCGCAAAGCCTTGTTGCCAATCATTTCTAGGACTAAACGCAGGAACAATATTTGATTCTATTCTAGCAACAGTTCCTGGTGAATATGCTACATATGTTCTAATACCCTTGCGAGGATGAACAGTTTTTTGCGCCATTTCATGTCGGTGAATATGTCCTACTATTTCAGAGTTTCTAGCTTGAGCTAGAATGGCTTTTACTGTATCTGCGTTTCCTTTTCTGGCAACAGTTCCATGAGATACACGCAAGTTATCATTTAGCCAATATTCGCCTGCTGGATATGGAGCTTTATACTCAACACCTAAATCATCAAGAGCTAGCAAGGTTGGTACAGTCATTTGTATTTTTTTAGGTTCGTTAGCAGGCTTTAAGTTATACGCAGCTATAATATTTTTTGATATAGCTTTGCTCATTCTAAGTTCGTGATTACCTTCTAGGTATATCATCTTGTTACAATGTTGTCTAAATTCTTTTGTCCACCAATATAATTCGTTTATTGCAGGCTGAGTAGTAAAAAAGAAATCAGGAGAAACTAAAAATTTATCAGACCATTCAGGCAAATCTAGCATATCTCCAAGATATATAATTGTATCAGGTTTTTCTAGCTCAGCAACCTGTAAAACACAGTCAAGAGCCTGCCTGTCGTGAAATGGGTCTAGCTCTCCTGTTTCAACATTTCTTCTAAAACCAAACTGAGCATCTGGAATTATCAATGCTTTCTTAAAATTTTTAGATTTTTTTACATAAAACTTTGGTTTTTTAAAGTCTATTGGTGCTATTGGAGTTACATGAGGAAACTCAACCTCTACAGGTTTAATTCTTACTAACCATGCTTTTACTTGAAACAACGGCCTATGCACAATAGCATCGTTTGTTTTCATTGCCGTTTCCCATTTATTAACTACATATCTATCTACTTTCCATATGTCTGTATCAACATTGCATGCTAGCAAAAGCTCGTCTAATGTTTGAGGATTTTTTTCTCCTCTATAATCTAATATAGCATAGTTACCAACTACTTGAAAATTTTTACCTTTTTTCTTAAAATCATCAACATCATCATGAAAACTTTGCAGGTTAGAAGTTAAATCTTCATTGTGTTCTGTAACTGTATCAGATAGATTTTTTGAAGAACTAATACCCAGTTTACCCTTTCTTTTTAATCCTCTTACTTTTTCAGCATTAAAAGTTTCATTTGGGTATTCAAGATTTAATATGCTAGCAGTCTTACTATAAGTGTATCCTTTTAATAATAGCTGCGTTGCTCTGTCTTTTTTTTCTTTAGTCCAAAAGACAGGTTTACTTTTCATACATTAACTATATTTTATAACTATTTCTTGAAAATGCTCTATAGTACCAGCGCCTTTTGCAGTATTATACCAGTTTTTCCAGTAGCTAGCTTGTTCTTCTAACGAGCTAGGTAAAGGCTTTGGAACTCTCCAGTAGTGCAACCTACAAAGAATAATGCCAGCAGTTAAATTAGTTGTAAGTATTTGCTTCCAATCTTCTTCTGTAGGGTCTGTAAAATATTTCCAATCTAAATAACAAACATCAGCAACTTTTTTCATTAAAGAATCTCTATACTGTAAATAATCTTTACACAAGCTAACAGCTACCCACGGTTCACATTGCCAAAAACCCCTAGCTATATCAGAGCCTTTTTGAGATAAATATTTATACTTAGACTCAACTAATCCAGTTCTATAAACTAGCATCATAGCATCGTGGCTAGCATATTTTAAACCTAATTTTTCTAATGAACTTTTTATTAAGTGCATCATTTGTAATGCATCAATCATTATTTAGCTCGCAATAACTTTGACATGATACCTGCTAATATATCTGTGCCTTTATCTACTAATGTTTCAAACAGCTCTTGCTCTTGAGCTTCGTTCATTAATGGCAGATTTAATTTAGAATTAATAGCTGTGGCCCATTCTTTTTCAAATTCTTTTGATTGTATTTTATTTATAACAAGCGATTCTAAGCCATTTGTTAATTGAGGTATGCTAGCTTCTACTTGCTTAGTTATTTCGCCTACTACGATTGATTTAATGTCCATTATATTTTCCTTTTATTTTAATTCCTAAATATATAATACTCATTATTGCTACAATACATTGTAATAATAAATTTAACTCAGCTAAATATACACCATAATTAGCAAAACTAATTGATGTTACTTTTAAACTATCCATTAGTGTTTGCCTCCATTTATTCTACCAGACATATAACTTATTTTATCGCTTAAATCATCTACCTCTTTCATAAGAGCCTCATGTCTTCTGTCTAACTTATCATTTACATTCCCTTTAAATCCATTTACAGAATCAATTAGTTTTACGCAAATATTCATTGTATTACTAAGCTCTGATTTCATAGCAGATAAGTCTTGCTGTATTTCGTCTATATGCATGGTTTGTGATTTATTTTCTTTTATTAAAGAAGTAATCATAAAACCAAAAAGGAGCATACATATTCCTATTACTCCTAATTCTCCATAAGCTTCAATTAAAGTTGTTGTGTCCACTATTGAACTTTTACCTCTTCCAATCTTTGATGCTTATAGCACCAATTACTATAATCGCTGATAGTACCATGAAACCAATGAACAGTTGAATCAACATCAACTATCTCTATAAATATTGTGTTTGTAAGTGTGTCTTGTGGAGTTAGAGGAATGTTTCCTACTATCCACCCTTGATTGCAACTTGGTATTCCTGACATAATTAACAGGAATGTCATAACTCGTACTAACAACTTTAAAATCTCCGTTATCTAATTTTTTTATTATTTTGTTCATAATACCATCCACCATGCAATTCCTGTTTCAACAACAATATCAGCCATAGTATTATATGCCCACGCTTTTTTAGTGCCATAAGTTTCTTCATCACCCTCAATAAGCCACTCAAATACTTCCCATAATACACCTATAATGAAAACACCCATTACACACCAAAAATTACTCCAATCTAACCATTGAAATATTTTACATAAAAAAGCTCCAGCAGCTAAATGCTAAGCAGTCCAACCATCTAATTGACTAGTTCTGTATTGCCATGATACTAATGTTGCTAAAGGATTTTTCATATTTCTTTTATAACATTGTTTTCTAGCTTATGTTTCCCAATTATCATTCTACCTGTTCCTCCACCATGTTCATCATCACATTTATCAACATAAGCTTGCTCAATAGTATTCCAATTATCACTACGCTTAATAATAGAGCCATCAAATACAAGAAAATATTTATATCTAGAAGGATAAGTAAGGGTCTCAGTTGTACCATCAGGATAATTTTTTGTGCGAACAGAACCAGGAGTTGTATTTCTATACAACTTTAGGTCATGACCCTTAGAACTTTTCCTTATAAGCATTAGCTAGCTTCAGCCTCAACTTCTTCAGGCTCTAAAGCTTTTTTAAGCTCCATTACACCTTTTTGATGTTTTTCTACAAACACTTTTTCACATTCAACTAATTGTTGTCGCATAAAAGTATTTGTATTTAATTTATTTTGAATATCATTTACATGATTTTGATACATAGCAACTTTTCCTGCTAGCTCTTTTTGTGAATCAGTCATATCTTCGATAACATACTCTTTGCCATCAAGATTTAAGACTGGCTGTTCTCCTAAATAATATACAATCATCTTGTTTACATACGAGTAAACAACTTTATCGTCAGCAATTCCAGTTCCTACAGCATTTAAAATTCCTACATTTCCTTTTCTCCAACATTTGAATAAACCTGGCACACCGATCAAAGATCCTTTGAAAAAAGCTTTTGGATCTAAAAAATTATCATCTAATCTTCTATATATACAATCTACTTTCAATGGTCCTTTTACGGTCTTCATATAAACATTATCATTTTCAACAAATAGATCTTTCCCTTCAACTAAGGCTATACCCATTTGCTCTGCTAAAAATGAATGTTCGAAGTAAGCAGAATTATATATACCTGGTGTGAGAACAACCATGTGCGGATTAGCTTTTTTTTTGGGTATGCATTCAACCATACAATTATAAAG
>LULI01000938.1_pt1 | contig 15092 bp, 17 predicted proteins | sample 728191 | NCBI WGS metagenome assembly LULI01 (sample SAMN03860293, study PRJNA289734) | marine metagenome | biome: seawater column; feature: ocean; material: water; isolation source: Red Sea water column Station 169 - depth 50m | place: Saudi Arabia: Red Sea | collected 2011-10-15 | depth 50 m | reverse complement strand
GTCTTTGATCATGTTAAAGACGATTTTACAATAATGAAACAAGAACCATTTGGACCACTTGTGCCCATGTTATCTTTTAAATCTTTTGATGAAGTTATAGAAAGAGCAAATAATCACGAGCTAGGTCTTTCAAGTTATATTTGCACAAATTCAATGGAAAAAGCGCATAAAGCATCTGAATTAATGGAAACAGGAACAGTTGCAGTTAATACTCCGCTAGTTGCAATTGCAGAAGATCCTTTTGGTGGTATTAAACAAGCTGGCTATGGTAGGGAAGGTGGATCGATGGCCATTAAAGATTATTTAAATATAAAATATACTCATTTGGGGTTAAAAGGTTAAACTTATGAAACTATTACGAATAGGCGAAAAAGGAAAAGAGAAACCCGCAGCAATTGACGATCAAAATAATTATAAAGACTTATCATCAGTTATTGAAGATTTGAATCCAAAAACTTTAAATTTTGAAACTTTAAAAAAAATAAAAAACATAGATTTATCAAAGTTACCAACTATTGACTCAAATCAAAGAATAGGTGCGTGTGTTTCAAAACCTTCCAAGTTTATTGGAATAGGCTTAAACTTTAAAGATCATGCTGAGGAACAAAATTTACCAATTCCAAAAGAACCAATTATTTTTTCAAAGTTTACAAGTTGTATTACAGGACCAAATGATCCAATAGTTGTACCAAAAGGATCTAATCATACTGATTGGGAAGTTGAAATTGGTTTTGTAATTGGAAGAAAAGCTATTAATGTCAGTATTGAAAACGCCTTAGATCATGTTCTTGGTTTTTTTCTAGTTAATGATGTGAGTGAAAGAGATTTTCAAAAGAATAGAGGTTTAACTTGGGATAAAGGAAAGGGTTTTGATACTTTCGGTCCAATAGGCCCATTCATAGTTACTACAGATGAATTACCAGACTATCAAAATTTAGATATGTTTTTAGATGTAAATGGGAAAAGGATGCAAACTGGAAATACAAGTAAAATGATTTTTGATATTAAAACTTTAGTTTCTTATATGAGCTCGTGTATGAGCTTACACCCTGGTGATATTTGTTGCACTGGGACGCCTCCAGGTGTTGGAGAGAATATGAAGCCACCTCAGTTTTTAAAAGGTGGAGAGGAAGTAGTTTTAGGCATAGATAAACTTGGTGCTCAAAAACACCACGTTGTTCCTTACAAGGAATAATATAAATTTTAATTATTAGATGTTAGAAATTTTTATTGCTTTAGGCGCGGGTTTGATAAGTTTTTTATCGCCATGTGTATTACCATTAATACCTGGTTATATCTCTTATATTTCTGGCACTTCACTAAATGAATTAATAGAAAAGAAAAATATAAATTTAATTCCTATCATTCTTTTTACAATTGGTTTTTCAATTGTTTTTATTATTTTTGGTGCCGCTTCAACTTTTTTAGGCCAAGTATTATTACAAAATTCAAATGAATTAAGAATTGGTGCTGGATTAGTAATCTGTATTTTATCTTTACATTTAATTGGAATTATAAATTTAAAATTTTTGAATTATGAAAAAAGACTTCACACAAATAGTAACACTAATTTTTTTAGCCCAATATTAATCGGTATGGCTTTTGCTTTTGGTTGGACACCATGCATAGGCCCTATTCTTGGATCAATCTTAGCACTTGCCTCAACAGAAGAGAGTATCAATAGAGGTATAATACTTTTATCATTTTATTCTTTAGGTCTTGCGTTACCATTTAAAAAAGAACATTAATTTAATTTCAAAAATTGGTGGTGTAATATTATTAATTACCGGTATATTAATATTAACAAATCAGTTACAAGCATTAGGTTATTATTTACTTAATATATTTCCTTTTTTGCAAAATTTTGGATGATTGTTTATGAAGATTTATCAAATTGACTCAAGCGCTAGAAAAGAGGGTTCGACCTCAAGAGCTTTAGCTAAAAAGTTACTTGAAAAAATAAAAAAACCTGAAGATGAAGTTATTTATAGAGATTTAAATGAAGAGATGGTTTTTGTGAGTGGTTTAACAGAATCTGGAATGAATATTGATGAAAAAGATCAAAATGAAAATCACAAAAAAATGTTTGAGCTCTCTAATCAACTTGTAAAAGAACTTAAAGAGAGTGATATTATAATTATTTCAGCACCAATTTATAATTATGGTCCTCCTGCAACTTTAAAAGCTTGGTCGGATTTGGCAGCAAGAATTGGAGAAACATTTAAATTTAAACCTAATGGCAGAAGAGAAGGTTTGTTAAAAAATAAAAAAGCTTATTTAGTAATTACATCAGGAGGTACTAAGTTAAATAGTAATGAAGACTTTTTAACTCCTTGGTTGAAATTTATTTTGAATTTCTTTGGTATAGAAAAAGTTGAGACAATCAGTGCGGATCAAATGGCTCTAGATTATGAAAAATCAATTAAAGAAGCTCACGCACAAATTGATAAAATAAAACTATAATCAATTTAAATTAATTTCGAAATTTTGATTTATTCTTTTCTAATTCAATAAAATAAATTAATATGTCCAAAGGGGTGTCTTAACAGACTGAGATTAAACCCTATGAACCTGTCCGGTAATTCAGAAAGGGAACAATGGATAAAACATATTTTTTAACACAATCAACCGCATTATCTTTAGTAATTGTTATATGTTTAATTTTTTTATCATTTGGAATTTATTATTCTAAAAACTATCAAGGATTAAAAAATTATTTAACTGCAAATAGAAATATTGGATTTCTATCATTAACAACAAGTTTGACAGCGTCTGCGCTAGGAGCTTGGATTCTTTTTGGTCCTGCTTCAGCTGCAACTTGGGGCGGTTTAGGTGCAGTAATTGGATATTCCTTTGGGACAGCTTTTCCAATGTTTTTTTTTATATATCTTGGAAAAAAAATTAGAAAAGAGTTTCCTCAAGGTTCCACGCTCATTGAATTTTTAAGAAAAAAATTTGGTAAAAGTTTATTTAAACTTATTTTACTGATGACAATTTTTTATATGTTTATTTTCTTATGTGCTGAAGTTACAGCGGTTGCAGTTTTGATTAACTATATTTCAGGTACTGAACTTTGGTTCACTGCTTTAATTGTGCTATTGTGTACTTTAACTTATACTTTATATGGTGGATTAAAAGCTTCAATATTGACTGATAACATTCAAATGTTTGTCATTGGTTCATTATTATTGATTTCTTTAATATATATTTTGTCTTTCACAGGATCAAAATTTTCATTTGATTTTGTAATAGAAAAAAACCCACATCTTTTAAGTGGATCTTATTTGCCTGGTTATACTTCTGGTTTAACTTTTTTTATTGCTGTAGCAGCAACAAATCTATTTCACCAAGGTAATTGGCAACGTATTTATGCAGCAAAAGATTATAAAACTTTAAAAAAAAGTTTGATTATATCTTTTTTGATAATTGTGCCGATAGTTTTTTTTATGGGTTTTACAGGACTTGTTGGTTTTTCAATCAATTCATCAATAAGGCCCGATCTAAGTTTTTTTTACTTATTACTAAATGAACAAGCAATATTTTTATCAATAGTAATTATTATTTTAGGTCTAGCATTAACTATCTCAACCGTAGATACCTTAATTAATGCAATATCAAGTTTAATTATAGTTGATGGTAAAGCTACATTTGAATTTAAAAAAAAGACTAATTATTTAAATTTTTCAAAATATATAATTGTTTTTTTATCCATAATATCTTTTGTAATTGCATCTTATGGCTTTGATATTTTGTATTTGTTTTTACTGGCTGACTTATTTTGTTGTGCGTTCGTGATAACCGTTTTTTATAGTTTTTATAATAAGATTGATGAAAAAACCGCATATATATCAATCATTATTGGGTTTATAGCTGGATTTTTGTTATTTCCTTCACCAGATTTCTCAAAGAGTTTGTTAGTTGGAATATTGTTATCAAAAGAAATATTTAGTCCGTTTATATCCCAATCATTATTATTTTTGTCTTTTATCATCGCAACTTTTTTACCTTTGTTGGTTCTTAAAGCTAAAAAGATCAAATTTTAGTTGATTGTATTAAGTGAATTAATAGTTATATAACTGACCGAATGTCAGAAAATCAAATAGTAATTAATAATCTCTCAAAAGTTTATGATAATGGTTTTAATGCTTTAAAAAATATAAACCTCAATATCAAAAAAGGAGAAATTTTTGCGATGCTTGGACCCAATGGTGCAGGTAAAACTACTTTGATTAGCATTATTTGTGGTATTGTAAAACCATCATCAGGAAAAGTTACAGTTGAAGACTTTGATATCATTGAGGATTATAGGGAAACAAGATCACGTATAGGACTCGTTCCTCAGGAATTAACTTTAGAGCAATTTGAAACTGTTTTTAATAACGTTTCGTATTCAAGAGGTTTGTATGGAAAAAAACCAGATCCAACACAACCTACTGCTGGTGTAGATGTTGAATTAAGACAAGAGATGTGGAAAGTGGTAAAATCATTAAGAGAAATAGGTGTTACAATTATTTTAACAACTCATTACATTGAAGAGGCTGAGGAGATTGCTGATCGAGTAGGGGTTATTAATCAGGGAGAAATTATTATTGTTGAACAAAAAAAAGAATTAATTAAAAAAATGGGCCATAAAGTTTTATCTGTTGAATTACAAGAGGAAGTTAAAGATATTCCTGACTCATTAAAAAAATATAATTTGATTATTGGAAGTAATAAAATGTCTTTAGCATATACTTATAATTTAAAAGAAAAACAGACTGGGATTACAAATCTTTTACAAGATATTAAAGATTCTGGTTTAAAACTTAAGGATCTTAAAACCGAACAAAGTAATTTAGAAAAAATATTTGTTTTATAGTTCCAGGATTGCTGATGTTAACTCTATTAACTCAATCAATAAGTAATACTTCTTTTGGAATATTTTTTCCAAAATTTAATGGGACTATTTATGAGATTTTAGCTGCACCTATATCTGCTTATGAAATTGTATTGGCATTTGTAAGTGCTGGAGCTACCAAAACACTGATTGTTGGTTTTGTAATTTTTTTGACAGCACAATTTTTTGCTGATGTACAAGTTCAATATCCATTGCTAATGATTTTTTTATTAGTTCTCGTTTCTTTTACATTTGCATTATTTGGATTTTTAGTTGGTTTAGTTAGCAAGGACTTTGAACAGATGTCAATAATCCCATCTTTTGTGATAACACCAATGGTATTTTTAGGTGGAAGTCTTTATTCATTAGATATGTTACCTGAATTTTGGCAAGTGGTAACTTATTTTAACCCTGTTGTTTACCTAATTAGTAGCCTTAGATATTCTTTCTACGGCATATCAGATTTTAACATTTGGATTAGTGTGGGCTTGATGGTTTTTTTCTTGTCAGTTTGCGTAATTATTGTCTCTATATTACTTAAAAAGGGTTACAGCATAAAGTCTTAAAAGATTTATTTAAAAATTTTTTTGAGTTTTTTGAGGTTATCTAAATTGTCAACTGTGTACCATTTTTTTGGCATTACATCAGAAACATATAATTGTCTGATTTTAATTAGTTTTTTCCAGAGAATATTAAAGTCATCAGTTGGTTTAATTTTATCGTTTATCTTTTTTGGATTTAATATTTGAATACCGGTGCAGTAAATATCAGATTTTTGTGTTCTTGAGAGTTTTTTAACAATATTTTTTTTTTTAAAAATAAAATCTCCCGCTAATCCTTTAATTGGTTTTGTTGGAATTAACATGCATAGAGGCTGACCTTTTTTATAATAATCTTTCTCAAGTTTTTTAAAATCAATGTTAGTGACGTTGTCGCAAGTTAAGACATAAATTGGAGAGTTAAATGATTTAAATATAGAGTTGAATATCCACCAAGAATTACCTTTTTTATCTGTATTTATTATTGATGAAACTTTTTCTTCTATTAAATGTTTAGCTAAAATAGGCCCTTTGTAACCAACTGAAATATGAACAAAATTTATATATTTTTTCAGTCTTTTGATACCCCTAGCTATTAATGAAGTTTGTTTAAATTTAACTAAACCTTTAGGTATTTTTTTGGTAAGTGGCATTAATCTGGTTCCACGTCCAGCTGCCATTATAAAAGCATGATTTATTTTTCTATAAGTCATTAGATTTCAGACCAAACTTGATAATTTTTTCAATTTCAGACTGCGCTAATCTCTTTGCATTTTCAGACGATACTATTTCTTTAAGTGGTTTTTTTAAAAGATTATTAAAATCGATTACAAAATATTTTCTATTCTTAATTTTCATCTCTTTGGCATATTTTAACTCGTCCTCACCAATTAGATATTCATCTTGTCGATCACCTTTTCTAGATTGAATTATTTTATATTTACCACCAAATTTTTTTGTCCAGACTTTTAAGAAATCGATCATTTTTGCAGATTTCATTTCGGCTGAAAGAATTTTTCCATTTAATTTATTTTTAAGTTTTAGAGCCTGATCAATTAAACTTACAGCTTCATTGACTGAGAAAAAAAATCGTCTCATATAAGGACCAGTGGTAAGTATAGTCTTATTTTTTTTATACATCTGCTTCCAAATTGGTAGAACAGATCCAGTAGACCATGTTACATTACCATACCTCACACAAATAAATTTAGTTTTACTATAAGATTTTATTGATGAAAAAAGTCTTTCCATACAAGATTTACTTAAACCATAAATATTTTTGATTGGCGGTGATGCTTTGTCGGTTGAAACACCTATAACTGTCGGAACCTTTTTGTTTATACAAGCTCGAACAATATTAGTAGATCCAAGTATATTTATATCAATACATTCAAATGGAAATTTTTCTGATAAGTCGACAAATTTTGTAGCTGCAGCATGAATTACGATATCAGGTTTAGTATAATTTAAACAATCATTTACAGATTCAAGATTAGAAACATCTAAAGGTACTACTTCACAATTCGTTAAATTCTTTACCAAGAAATTTTGTTTATTATTACGAGCGCCAAGAAAAACTTTATATTTTTTCTTATAAAAATTAGCTAAATTTCTTCCTAGATAACCTGTACCACCTGTTATTAGAATTTTTTTCATTATTAAATGTTATAAATATGTTTATAATTTTAAAATAAATAATGTCTATATCTATTCATATACCTTTTTACAATCCAAATCCCGAAAAAAAAGAAGGTTATAGAAATTTAAGACGTTTTGATTATCTTGAAGAAAATGTAATCAATCTAAAAACACTTTCAATTAAAAATGATATTTTTATTCACACGCATAATGATTTTTTGGATGATAAAAATTTAAATGCTAAAATTATCAAACATCAAATAAGTGATAGTGACCTGAATAAAGGGTATTTAACATGGAAGTGCAGATCACTGATGGAAGAACAAAAAAATGATTATGAATACTTTACTTATTTAGAACACGACATAAAGTTCTCAGAAGTTAATCTACAATATTGGCTGAAATATCAAGATTTATTAGCAAATAAAGGGTTTCATTTAGGTTTTTTCATATATGAAATGAATAACAAAACTAATCAAAAGCATAGTATTCATATTTCAAAAAAATTAGACAAATTTTTTGAGTATTACAGAGAGATCGTCAATTGGTTTCCACGCTCTTAGTATGAATTATTTCAAAGCAACTTTAATACCTGAAAAAAATAATCAACCGCACTCAGATTCTTTTATTGAACACATGACCAATAATTATTTTGAAAAATTTCCTGAAATAGAAAAAAAATATTATTTTGATATTAGAGGTGCCTGCAAATTTCAAATTAATGAAATTATCATTGAGCCAGAAAATAGAAGAAAAATGACTGATAATTTCATTTCAAATAAATTAATTAAAAATCTTTTTTGGAAATTTAGATTTATCACCAGAAAATTTAACTGACCCATTTCTGGGCCAGTTAATAGACTAATATATAAGAGGAATTGTTTTATTAGAATTGTTCTGACTCGGTTGAGCCATCCATTGCTGTAGTTGAACTCTTTCCACTACTTATTGTATTTGAAACAGCATCAAAATAAGATGTACCTACTTCTCTTTGGTGTTTTACACTTGTGTAACCATCTTTTTCACGAGCAAATTCTTGTTGTTGAATCTTAGAGTAAGCAGCCATACCTTCTTTTTTGTATTTTTCTGCTAATTCAAAAATTGCAATATTTTGTGTATGAAAACCAGCTAGTGTTATAAATTGAAATTTATAGCCCATTTTACTTATTTCTTTTTGAAATGAAGCGATTTCTTCGTCTGATAAATGCTTCTTCCAATTAAATGATGGAGAACAATTGTACGCTAAAAGTTTTCCAGGAAATTTTTCATGAATTGCATCTGCAAATTTTTTAGCTTCTTCAAGATTAGGTGTAGCTGTTTCACACCAAATTAAATCTGAATATGGTGCATATGCCAATCCTCTTGAAATTGCTTGTTCAATTCCTGACTTAACGTAATAAAATCCTTCAGGAGATCTTTCACCTGTAAGAAAAGGTTTATCATTTTCATCAAAATCATTAGTAATTAGTTTTGCAGCATTTGCATCTGTTCTAGCCAAAATTATTAATGGCACATCAGCAATATCGGCTGCCAATCTTGCAGCTTTTAAATTTTTAATCATTGTCCCTGTTGGTACAAGTACTTTACCACCCATATGACCACATTTTTTTTCACTAGCTAATTGATCTTCAAAATGAACACCTGCTGCACCAGCTTTAATAAACTTTTTTGTAAGTTCAAAAACATTTAATGGACCTCCAAAACCTGCTTCACCATCAGCAATGATTGGAAGCATATAATCAATTCTTTTCTCTTTTTTCATATCACCATCTTTTAGTTCCATATGTTGAATTTGATCCGCTCTTAGCAAAGCGTTATTCATAGACTCAACAAGTTTTGGAGCACTATCATATGGATATAAAGATTGATCTGGATACATTTCACCAGCACTATTAGCGTCTGCAGCTACTTGCCAACCACTTAGATAAATTGATTTTAGACCGGCTTTAGCATGTTGAACTGCTTGATTTCCTGATAAAGATCCTAAAGTACTAATATAATTTTCCGTATTAAGAAGTTTCCAAAGTTTAACTGATTGGAGTTTACATAGGGAATATTCTATTTTTATTGAGCCTCTTAATCTTTCAACTTCATCGGGGGTATAATCTCTTTTAATGCCTGCAAATCTTTTTAGTTCGTATGAGATGTTTTCTGCACTCATAATTGGTAGTTACCTCAGAAGTTAAAATTAAAATGAAAAAGTAAAATTTGATTTAGTTAGAGTCGTTAAGAGTCTCAACTAAATCTTTCATTCCACTTGAACCCCAATCACAATGATCATCTCTCATGTAAATACCTCTGCTATTATGTCTAGCAAGGTCCTCATTTTTTATGATTTGAGCCTCATTTTCTGTGTTTTTTTGTTTATCAGTCATGTAAATCTTATAATTTACAAAATTTACAAAATCTACAAAAAAGGATAAAAAGCTTGTAAATAAAGGAAAATAATTGTAAATATAAATTTACAAAATTTACAAATAGAAAATATGAGTCAAAATGATTTAAAAATAGGACCAAAAATCAAGGCTTTTAGACGTCAACTGGGTCTTCAAGCTAATAAACTTGCGCAAGAAATAAATATTTCACCTAGTTATTTGAATTTGATTGAAGGAGGAAAAAGAAAAATAGACGGGGATCTGCTTTTAAAAATTTGCGAAAAGTTAAATATCGAACTTTCTCAATTAACATCAAAAGATGATGTAAATTTAGAAAATACTTTATCAGAAATTTTAGATGATAAATTATTTGAGGATCTTGATATTTTGGGGCCAGAGGTCAAAGATCTTGTAGGAACTAATCCAAAAATTGGAAAAGCAATTGTAAGATTAGGAGATATTTTAAAAAAAAAAGATCATGAATTAGTAAACAAGATTGAAAAAATTTCTGGAAAAATTGTTGATAATAGAAAAAACTCATTTCCAGGTGAAGTTATTTCTGACTTTCTTCAAGAAAATAAAAACTATTTTCCAAAATTAGAGGATTTTGCCAATAAAGTTTTTGAAAAAGTTCAAAAAAATAATCGTACAAGATATGTTGCTCTTTGTGATCATTTAAAATCTGAATATGACATTATTGTCAAAGATGTTATTCCAGAGGAAAATAAACCTTTTTCTAAAATTTACAACAAAAGTAAAAAAGAACTTCTGTTGAGTGATTATAGTTCTCTTGAAACAAAAAAACTTCATGCAGCTGCGCAAATTGCACAAGAGGGAGCAATTAAAGAAATTGAGGATTATTTAACTAAATTTACTTTTCCATCAGAAGAGTCGAAAAAATTAACTAAAATTGCTTTGCTTAATTATTGTGGTGCTGCAATATTAATGCCTTATAAACTTTTTCACTCAGAGTGTAAAAAACTTAAATACGATCTTGAATTATTACAAAATACTTTTGCAACATCTTTTGAACAAGTAGCTCATAGAGTAACTTGTTTGCAAGATCCAAAACTACCTGGAATTCCATTTCATTTTTTAAGGGTTGATATGGCTGGAAATATTTCTAAAAGATTTTCTTTGTCTGGAATTGAAATTCCAAGATATGGAGGTGCGTGTCCAAGATGGAATGTTTATTCTGCATTTACAAGACCTGGAGTTATTCAAAGCGCTGTAAGTAAAATGACGAATGGAGAAAAATATGTTTGTATTGCACGAACTGTCGAAAAAGGGATTGGAAGATTTGGTAGAGCAAAAAGTATTTTATCTATTGGGTTAGGTTGTGAAGCTAAATATGCTAAAGATTTTGTATATACTGAAAATGTTAACTTAAGTGAAAAGTCATCAGAAATTCCAATAGGTGTGTCATGTAGAACCTGCGATAGATTAGATTGTTCTCAAAGAGCTTTTCCTCCTTTACACAAAAAATTTGATGTCGACATAAATCTGAGAGGCGTTTCAGTTTATGTAGGTGATAAAAATTAAAGATATGCTTAAATTTATAATTCCTGCAGTCATATTCTTTTTAATTGTTCTTTTTTGGGAAAAGATTAATGAGAAAATTTACCAAAAATTTAAGGTTAAAATTAATTTAGTTATTTTAACTGCAGCCTTATTATTTGTCTTAGCAGTATTGATTTTGTTATACTTTTAGTTCTGATGAAAAAAATTTCTAAAATTTTTATAATTTTTATAATTTTTTTTTCAAATTTTAGTATTTCAATTGCAGATGAAAGAATTAAAAAACTTAATCAATTGTTTGATGATTTAAAAACTCAAAATTACTCAGCCGCATATAAAATTGAACAAGAAATTTGGCAAATATGGAGCACACATCCAAATGATGAAAATTTGACAATGTTATTAAATAAAGGATCAAGTTTAGTAAATGAGTCAAAATACAATCAAGCAATAGATATATTTTCTAAAGCAATAAATTTGGATCCATTATGGGCTGAGGCATGGAATAAACGTGCAACTGTATTCTATTTATCTGGTAATTTTGAAAAGTCGCAAAAAGATATTGATAAAGTTTTAGAATTAGAAAAAAGGCATTTCGGCGCTCTTGCTGGACAAGGTCTTGTAAATATTCAATTAAAAAATTATAATAAGGCAATTGAGAGTTATGAAAAAGCTAAAGAGATATATCCCACAATGAAATCACCAGATATGATGATAAATCAAATTAAAGAACTAATTAAAAAACAATCCATCTAAGATGATAGATTATATATTACCATTTTTAATACTTATCATGATTGTGGTATTCATCCACGAATACGGCCATTATTATTTTGCAAAAAGATATGGTGTTGCAGTAACTGATTTTTCAATTGGATTTGGAAAGGAAATATTTGGTTGGAATGATAAATCTGGAACAAGATGGAAAATTTGCTGGATACCTCTTGGTGGATATGTAAAATTCTTTGGAGATCGAAATGTTTTTTCACAAGCTGATCAAGAAAAATTAATAGAAAAATATAACGAAGAAGACAGGAAAAAATTATTTGTTTTAAAACCACTTTATCAAAGAGCTTTAATTGTTTTTGGTGGACCATTAGCAAACTTCTTACTCGCATTATTAATTTTCTTTTCCATTTATACTTTTGCAGGAAAAGATTTTACTCCTGCAATGATCAATGAGGTACAAAAAGATAGTCCTGCAATGATTGGCGGTTTAAAACAAAATGATATTATTTTAGAGATAGATGGAAATGAAGTTAAAAGTATTATGGATGTTTCAAAATTTATAACGTTATCAACAGATGATTTTATAGATTTTAAGGTTAAACGTTCATACGATGAAATATTATTAAAAGTTAAACCCAAAATGGTTTTAAGTGAAGATAATCTTGGAAATAAGATTAACAAAAGAATAGTTGGAATTAAATTAAGTGCTTACAACAATGAGATTAACCATGTTAAATTAGGACCTGCTCAAGCTATATACCACGCAGCAAATGAAGTATATTTCGTAAGTATATCCTCACTTAAATATATCGGTGCGATGATTTTTGGAAAGGCTGATACCTCACAACTTGGAGGACCAATTAGAATTGCTAAAATTTCAGGTCAAGTAGCAGAGTTTGGTCTGTTGGCGTTTATTAGCATGATGGCTTACATTTCTATAAGTTTAGGATTAATTAATTTATTTCCGATACCAATGTTAGATGGAGGTCATTTAATGTTTTATGCGTTCGAAAAAGTGTTAGGACGTCCTTTATCACAAAAAACGCAAGAGGGTTTTTTTCGAATCGGGATGTTTTTGCTCTTAACTTTGATGATATTTACAACCTTTAATGATCTCAAAGATTTAGGCTTATTTAGTTAATAAATTTAAAGTCTTTAAATAACCCTTTAAAATAGAGGTTTTTTCACTACACTAGATATTGTGTATAACTTTAATCCATATACTAAAAAAAGGCTTGATTTATCAATACTTTTGATAAAGATAGTAAATAACCTAATAAAACCGGAGCTAAAATGAACAAAAAACAATTAGTTGTCAAATTATCAGGCGCTTTAAACCTAAGTAAAGCTGATGCTGAGAGAACTTTTGACACGATTACCAACACTATTTTAGATGCACTAAAAGCTGATGATTCAGTCAAAATTGCAGGATTTGGTACATATAAAGTGGCTAAGAGAAAAGCGAGAGTTGGAAGAAACCCTAGAACTGGTGAGCAAATTCAAATTGCTGCATCGCAAAAGGTTAAATTCTTACCTGCCAAAGCTTTAAAAGAAGTATTCAATAAATAGTTAATTTTACAGCCTTAACGTCAAAAAGCGTTAAGGCTGTTTCTATATGCAAAATCTGCATACCCAATTTTCATAATCAGCGTTAGTTTTTAGGAATTATTAAAATACAAGCACTTTCTATAACAGGGAGGTCTTATGACTAAATTAATAAAAAAAATAAGTGCGCCACTTATTAGTTTAATTTTTTTATTGAACATGAGTAGTGCAGGTATGGCAGATACAACAGTTTCTGCTGAAGTAGGTTTTATTTTTAATACCTTATTATTTTTGATTTGTGGATTTCTAGTAATGTTCATGGCATGTGGTTTTGCTATGCTAGAGTCTGGAATGGTTACATCAAAAAGTGTATCCGTTATTTGTGCAAAAAATATAGGGTTATTCTCAATTGCAGGTATAATGTTCTGGCTTGTAGGTTATAACTTAGCCTATGGTATCAGTCCAGGTGGATATATTGGAAAATTTATTCCATGGGCAGATGGCAGTAAAATAGATACAGGTTATTCCGATGGTTCAGATTGGTATTTCCAAATGGTATTCTGTGCAACTACTGTTTCAATCGTATCAGGTACAATGGCTGAAAGAATTAAATTATGGCCATTCTTTACATTTGCTGCAGTTCTGTCAGGAATTATTTATCCAATCGTAATGGGTTGGCAGTGGGGTGGAGGCTGGTTAGCAGAATTAGGATTTTCTGATTTTGCTGGTTCAACTTTAGTACACTCAACTGGTGGTGCAGCTGCTTTAGCTGGTGACAATTGGAGTATTTATTTTATGGCTAGGTTGGTTTGGATTTAATGGTGGTTCACAATTAGCATTGGGAACGGCTACGGATGCAATCGCTGTATCAAAAATATTTATTAACACATTCCTTGCTGGTGCAGGTGGTGTTATGGGTGCAGCAGTTATAACAAGATTGCATTTTGGTAAAACTGACGTAGTTCAAATGTTAAATGGATGTATCGGTGGTTTGGTTGCTGTAACTGCAGAACCATTATTACCATCACCATTTGCTGCAATTTTAATTGGTGCTGTGGGTGGATTAATCGTAGTGTATGGTACTAAACTATTATTCTCTTTAAAAATTGATGATGTAGTTGGTGCTATTCCTGCTCACTTATTTGCTGGAATTTGGGGTACATTAATTGTACCTGCAACAAATTCTGGTGCAAATTTTAGCACTCAGTTAATTGGTGTATTATCAGTAAACATATTTGTGTTTGTGGTTGCATATATTGCATTCAGCCTCATCAAAGCAACTATTGGTTTAAGGTTAAGTAAAGAAGCTGAAACCAAAGGTACTGATGTCACTGAAACTGGTGTAATTGCATACGCAATTCGTGACTAGTTGTTAACAACATGGGGATCCTTCGCTCTCTGTATATTCTCAGCGAATACTCATAGAAGGATCCTCAAACTCTCTCTTAGTTAGTTAAGTAATAAGCCCCTCCCTCAAGGGGCTTATTTATTTTGATCCCACAAATTTTTGTAATTAATAAAAGGTGACAAACCATAACTTGAATTAACATTTGTCAAATGGACAGATAAACTTTTTAAAGGAGATATACAAAACTCATTTTTATAGATCTCATTAATATATTTTTCAAAAGGGTCATGGCGATCTTCACAATTTTTTGTAAAATTTTCCCAATATAAGTCTAATAATTTTTTGCTTGTCAAAAAGGTACATAAAGTCTTAGTAATTGTTCTCCAGTGCCTTTTATTTCCTATTAGGATGTTCGTTTTTTCATTATTCATATACAGATATGGATAATCTGCAGGACACATAAAAATATCTTTGCCCACTTGAGACGAAACTCTTTCAAATGTAGCAATCATCTCTTCCAACAT
>LULI01000322.1_pt1 | contig 15103 bp, 16 predicted proteins | sample 728191 | NCBI WGS metagenome assembly LULI01 (sample SAMN03860293, study PRJNA289734) | marine metagenome | biome: seawater column; feature: ocean; material: water; isolation source: Red Sea water column Station 169 - depth 50m | place: Saudi Arabia: Red Sea | collected 2011-10-15 | depth 50 m | reverse complement strand
CAGCGAAGATTAATCAAAATTTAATTTTACCATTAGCTAAAGCTGGAGACGAAACTCCTGCAGTTTTAGAAAATGGAGCGGCACCATGTGTCTAACCGAGCCAGTATGTGGCACTGATTTGGGTTTACTAAGAACAAAAGCTAAGAAACAAACTGACGGAACTTATAGAATAAGTGGTCAAAAAATATTTATTACATCTGGTGATCATGATTTAACTGAGAATATTATTCATATAGTTTTGGCAAGAGCAGATGACTCTCCAGCAGGCACAAAAGGAATAAGTTATTAAGTGCAATGTTTACTATGATGAACCTTGAAAGAATAGTTGTTGGTATACAAGGATTAGGTATTTCAGAAATTGCCTATCAAAATTCACTTACTTATGCAAAAGAGAGAAAACAAGGTAAATCAAATAATTCTAGTTCAAAAAATGGTGCAGATTTTATAATTGAACACGCTGACATTAGAAGAACCCTACTTAATATGAAATCAATTATTGAAGGTGAAAGAGCTTTATGTTTTTGGTTGTCGCAGCAAACTGAAGTAAGTTTAAATCATCCAGATGAAAAAACCCGTCAGGAAGCCTCAGATTATGTTTCCCTCATGACTCCTGTGGTAAAATCATTATTCACAGATTTAGCAATGGAAATAACAAGTGATGCTATGCAAATTCATGGTGGATATGGATACACTAAAGATCAAGGAATAGAACAATTATATAGAGATAATAGAATTACACCTATCTATGAAGGTACAAATTCGGTCCAAGCTTCAGATCTAGTTTTCAGAAAATTATCAAATAAAAATGGTAATATAATAAATAAATTTTTAGATCAGGTTAAGTCAGAGTGTAAAACTGACAATGAAAAAATTAAACCATTTTTATCAGAATTTAATAAGAATTTAGACACTCTTAAAAAATTTAGTGATTGGATGATAGATAAAGCAACTACAGCAAAAGATGATGTTAGCGCAGCAGCTAATGATTATCTTAAAACTTTAGGTTATGTATCTATTGCATATGCATGGATTAAGGTTCTAGAGGTGAGTTTTAAAGATTATGAGGAAAATAAAAATTTTTATAATGATAAAATAGACACTGCTAGATTTTATTTTGACAAAGTATTACCTAGAGCTGAACATCACTATAAGTCTGCAATTTCTGGAAGTTCAAATATTATGAATTTCAAGTTCAATTAAATGAGCCATTACGAAACTAATCTTGATAAAAATGATGCAAATTATGTTCCATTAACACCTCTGACTTTTTTAAAAAGAGCTTATGAAATTTATCCCAATTATGAAGCAGTTATTTATGAAGATAGGAAATATACTTGGTCTCAAGTTTATAAACGTACTGTAAAATTTGCTAGTGCACTTAATAAAATTGGAGTTAGTAAGGGTGATACTGTCTCGTTTTTAGCTTTTAATACCCCTGAAATTTTTGAGGGACATTATTCAGTTCCAATGACAGGTGCAGTTCTAAATACTATTAATATTAGATTAGATGCTAAGACAATTGCGTACATTTTAGAACATAGTGAGGCAAAAGTTTTAGTTGTTGATAGGCAACTTCATGTTGAGGTAAAAAAGGCCCTAAATACTTTAAAAAGAAAAATAATAATAATTGATATCAACGATAAATTTGCAGACCAATCTAAGTGTGAGAAAATTGGAGAATTAGAATATGAAAGTTTTTTAAACACTGGTGATGAAAATTATGATTGGAAAATGCCAGACGATGAATGGCAAGCATTATCACTTAGTTATACTTCAGGGACAACTGGAAACCCCAAAGGTGTAGTTTATCATCACAGAGGATCATATTTAATGTCAACTGGAAGTGCAGTTGCATGGAATATGCCAAACAGATTAAATTTTTTGACTATTGTGCCCATGTTTCATTGTAATGGTTGGGGCTATCCATGGACTGTTCCCATGTTAAATGGAAGAACTATTTGCTTAAGAAATATTGATGTTAAGAAAATTTTTGAATTACGCCAATAGTGCTCAATATGATTACAGCAGCTCCTGCATCTGACAGAAAAAAGCTAAAACAAAAAGTTTATATATTGACTGCTGGAGCACCACCACCAAGCATCATATTTAAAAAAATGAAAGAACTTGGATTTGAAGTAATGCATGTTTATGGATTAACAGAAACCTATGGTCATGTTACTCAATGTGCTTGGAACGACTCTTGGAATGAATTTGATGAAGAAAAGCAGAATGAGATAAAGGCAAGGCAAGGAGTAAGATACCCTAATACAGAGGGAATTACAGTTATGGACCCCGAGTCAATGAAAGAAGTGCCAAAAGACGGTAAAACGATTGGTGAAATTATGATTAAAGGAAATGTTGTTATGAAGGGCTATTTCAAAGATAAAGATGCTACAGATAAAGCTATGGGTGGTGGATGGTTTCATTCTGGAGATTTGGCGGTCATGCATCCAGATGGATATGTTAAAATTCAAGACAGATCGAAAGACATCATTATTTCTGGAGGTGAAAATATTTCTTCAATCGAAATAGAAAACACTTTAGCAAAGCATCCATCAGTTTCTATTGCAGCAGTAGTAGCAAAACCAGATGAAAAATGGGGTGAAGTTCCATGTGCATTTATTGAGATGGTCCAAGATAAACCGGTTACAGAAAAAGAATTAATAAGTTTTTGTAAAGAAACCCTTGCTGGTTTTAAAGTGCCGAAACAAGTTGTTTTTTGTGAATTACCAAAGACTTCAACAGGTAAAATTCAAAAATTTGAGTTAAGAAAAAAATTTTAGGAAAATAATTGATATTCCAACTAGAAAACAAAAACATTCATGCATCTGACTCTGGTCAGGGTATAGATATAAATAAAGATACGATAGTATTTTTACATGGAAGTGGTCTCTCACACATTGTTTGGTCGCTAGCTGAACAATTTTTTTCATCAAAAAATTATAATGTATTATCTATAGATTTACCTGGACATGGAAATTCAGATGGTCCTTGTTTAGATAGTATTGAAAAAATTGCTGATTGGATGGAAAAAGTATTTGATAAATTAAAATTAAAAAACTTAATTTTAGTTGGTCATTCTCAAGGATGTTTAGAAATACTCGAATATTCCTCAAGATATAAAGAGAGACTCAAAAAATTAGTTTTTGTTGGAGGTTCAAATAAAATGCCGGTACATCCGGATTTAATTGAATTAGCTCAAAGCGGACACTCAGACGCTGTTAAATTAATGATGAAATGGGGATATGAGGGTTCAAAAAAGTTTATTGGTGGTAACCCAGTAGAAAAAATCATTCAATCGCCGAGAGATATAAGTGAAATTTTGGCTGTTGATTTAAATGCATGTAACAATTATTCAAATGGCTCTGAGGCTGCAAAAGTAATTGATCTACCATCGATGCTTATATTTGGAGAATTAGATAAAATGGTTAATTTAGAAGCAGGAAAAAAATTCTCTAATTTGATTAAAAATTCAACTACTCACGTGATCAAAGGATGTGGCCATATGATAATGATTGAAAAAGCATTCGAAATGAGAGAAAAGATTTTAGAATTCTTAAATAAATGAAAAGTTATCCAATAGCTAAATCAAGAAGAGTGAGAAGTACTCCGTATACTTCAAGAATTGAAAATCAAGGTGTGACTGCCTACACAGTTTATAATCATATGCTGTTACCAGCAGCATTTGGATCTTTAGAAGAATCCTGTCATCATTTAAAAAAAGATGTTCAAGTATGGGATGTATCAGCAGAAAGACAGGTTGAAATTTCAGGCAATGATGCAGCGAAACTTGTTCAACTTATGACCTGTAGAGATTTATCCAATTCCAAAATTGGCAGATGTTATTATTGCCCAATAATTGATGAAAGTGGAAATTTAGTAAATGATCCAGTTATTTTAAAGCTAGCTGAAGATAGATGGTGGATCTCAATTGCTGACTCCGATGTTATTTTTTTTGCAAAAGGATTAGCATCAGGAAATAAATTTAATGTAAAAATTTTTGAGCCTAATGTTGATATCTTAGCAATTCAAGGACCCAAATCTTTTGATTTGATGGAAAAAATTTTTGGTAAGGAGATAAAAGAGTTAAAATTTTTTGGATTTGATTATTATGATTTTGAGGGTGTAAAACATTTAATTGCTAGATCTGGTTGGTCAAAACAAGGAGGTTTTGAGATCTATGTTGAAAATACTAAATCTGGATTAGATTTATATGATCAACTCTTTGTATTAGGAAAAGAATTTAATGTAAAAGCTGGATGTCCAAATTTAATTGAAAGAATAGAAAGTGGTTTACTTTCTTATGGAAACGATTTTGACAATAATGATAATCCATTTGAATGTGGTTTTGAAAAGTATGTAAATCTAGATACAGATATAGATTTCTTAGGTAAGGAAAAATTGAAAAAGATTCAAAAAGACGGGATCAAAAGAAAATTAATGGGTGTTCAGATTGATATTAGCAAAATTAATTTAACTAAATCTCTTAATATCAAAGATGAAAAAGGAAATTTAATTGGGGATTTAAGATCTGCCTGTTATTCACCTCATTTTAAAAAGTCTATAGGTATTGCAATGATAAATGAGCCGCATTGTAAAGCATCTGCTACAGGATTATTGGAAATTGATGGAAATTTAATAGCTGTAAAAGTTTGCGATTTACCTTTCATCTAGTATAAACCCTACATCATGAATATAGCAATAGTAGGAGCAACAGGTAATGTTGGAAGAAAAACTCTGGAAGTTCTCGAAAAAAAAGGACTTACTTTAGGAAATCTTTACTTGGTTGCTTCGTCTAAAAGCGCTGGAAAAAAAATTCATTTTCAAGGTAAAGATATTGTGGTGAGTGAATTAGAAAATTTTGATTTTTCCAAAGTTAAAATCGCTTTTTTTGCAGCAGGTGGTAAAATTTCTGAAAAATTTGCTGAAAAAGCAGCCAAGCATTGTTTAGTAATTGATAATTCTAGTTTTTTCAGAATGGATCCGGATGTTCCTTTAATAGTTCCACAGGTAAATTCAGATGCTTTAAACAATATTAAAAAAAATATTATTGCAAATCCTAATTGTTCAACAGCACAATTAGTAATCGCATTAAAGCCGTTACATGATTTATTTGTAATTAAAAGAATAGTTGTTTCAACATACCAATCTGTTTCTGGTGCTGGTAAAGCATCAATGGATGAATTGATTAAACAAACTAAATTAGCTTTAGATGGTAAAGATATTAAATCTGAAAATTTTACAAAACCAATTGCTTTTAACGCAATTCCACATATTGATGTTTTTTCAGAAGATGGCTACACGAAAGAAGAATTAAAAATGAGAAACGAGACTAAAAAAATCTTAGATGACAAAATTGATCTAACAGCAACATGTGTTAGGTTACCAATATCTGTTTCTCACGCAGAATCAGTAAATATTCAATTTGAGAAATCTTTTTCGTTAGAACAAATTAAAAAAGCATTGAATAGTTTTGATGGTTGCAAAGTAATTGATGAAAGAATTGATGGAGGTTACTCGACACCATTAGAGGCAGAAGGAAAAGATGAAACTTTTATTTCAAGGATTAGAGAAGATAAAACAATAAAAAATGGATTAAATTTGTGGATTGTATCTGATAATCTTTTAAGAGGTGCTGCATTGAATGCAGTTGAAATAGCTGAAACATTAATTAAAAATAATTTTTATGGAAAATAAAACTCCTCTATCCCCACATATTCAAATTTATAGATGGCATATTTCGTCTTTAGTTTCTATCACACATAGAATTACAGGAATAATAAATATTATTGGAATTACTTTTATTTGCATTTGGTCTTGTTTACTTCTTCTTGGCGAAAATAATTATGAAGCAATTAATTTATTTTTAAAATCATTATTTGGAAAATTTATAATTTTGGGAATCACATGGTCTTTCTCATTTCAAATTTTAAGTGAAATCCGACACTTAATAATGGATTTAGGTTATGGTTTTGAACTGAAGATAACTAGGATTACGGGTTTAATAGTAATATTTGGATCAATAATTTTGACGATTATTTTTTTTACATTAGGAAAAAATTTTATTTAGTATGATTAGTGCGACTAAAAAATGGATTTTTTTAAAGATTAGTGGAGTTTTGCTAGTGCCATTGATGACATGGTTTATTTTAAATTTCACAATGATTTATGATAAAGAATACTTAAATTTAATAGAATTTTTTACAAAGCCTTTATCTAGATTTTTATTTAGTATTTTTATAATAAATGCTTATTTTTTTTCAGCTTTAAGTATAAGTGAGGTTTTTGAGGATTATATTAAAAATGATAAAATCAAAAGTGTCGCAAATAAGCTTTTATATGCATCAGCAGTAGTAATTCCTCTAATTACAATTATATTAATTTCTAGCTTATGAGTTCATATAAAATAATAGATCATGAATATGACGTTGTAGTCCTAGGTGCTGGTGGTTCCGGCTTAAGAGCAGCTGTTGGTTTAAGTGAAGCAGGATTAAAAACTGCATGTATTTCAAAAGTATTTCCAACAAGAAGTCATACTTCTGCTGCGCAAGGTGGAATTTCAGCTGCCCTTGGAAACATGGGCGAAGACGATTGGCGTTGGCATATGTATGACACTGTAAAAGGAGCAGATTGGTTAGGAGACCAAGATAGCATTGAGTATCTTTGCAAAGAAGCCCCTAAGGCAGTTATTGAATTGGAAAAATATGGTGTCCCATTTAGCAGAACAGAGGATGGCAAAATTTATCAAAGACCCTTTGGTGGTATGACTAAAAATTATGGAAATGGAATAGTCCAAAGAACATGTGCTGCAGCCGATCGAACAGGACATGCAATTTTGCACACTCTATATGGTCAAGCTTTAAAACATAAGACAGAGTTTTTTATTGAGTATTTTGCTCTCGATCTTTTAATGAAAGATGGGGAATGTAAAGGATTGATAGCATGGAATTTAAATGATGGAACTATTCATCGATTTAGATCTCATATTGTTATTATAGCAACAGGTGGCTACGGAAAAGTTTATTATTCTGCAACATCTGCTCATACATGTACTGGAGATGGAAATGCAATGGTGTTAAGAGCAGGTCTACCGTTACAAGACATGGAGTTTGTACAATTTCATCCAACCGGAATTTATGGACACGGCACCTTAATAACAGAAGGTGCGAGAGGTGAAGGAGGTTATCTTACAAATTCTAAAGGTGAAAGATTTATGGAAAGATACGCGCCTAAAGCTAAGGATTTAGCATCACGTGATGTTGTAAGTAGGTCAATGTCAATTGAAATTAATGAAGGAAGAGGAGTTGGAAAAGATCAAGATCATGTTCATTTGAACTTAAGTCATCTAGATAAAGAAATTATAGAAAGTAGATTGCCAGGTATAACAGATGCAGCAAGATTATTTGCTAATGTAGATGTTACTAAAGAACCAATTCCAGTTGTACCCACAGTTCATTATAACATGGGTGGTATACCAACCAATTATAAAGCAGAAGTTTTGACTGTAAATGGTTCTGAAAAAACTGTTCCAGGACTTATGGCTATAGGAGAAGCAGCTTGTGTTTCAGTTCATGGAGCAAATAGATTAGGGTCTAACTCTTTAATTGATCTCGTTGTTTTTGGAAGAGCAGCTGCAAAAAGAGCTGCTGAACTAATTAAACCTGGTACACCACATGAGGAGATTAGTGAGTCAGAAACTCAAAAATGTTTAGATCGTTTTGATAAGATTAGAAACTCTGATGGAGATATTGGTACTGCTGAACTAAGACTGTCCATGCAAAAAACAATGCAATCAAAATGTGCGGTTTTTAGAACAGAGAAAACACTTAAAGAGGGTGTTGATGAAATACGACAAACATTTGATGGATTAGACTCTTTATCGGTCAAAGATAAATCATTAATATTTAATACTGACCTAGTAGAAACTTTAGAATTTGATAATTTAATTAGGCAAGCTGTTGTGACAGTTGACTCAGCTTATAATAGGAAAGAAAGTAGAGGAGCTCATGCAAGAGAAGATTATCCAAAAAGAGATGATGAGAAGTTTATGCAACATACATTAGCTTGGTGTGATGGAAAAAAATCAAAAATAAGTTATAGAGATGTTCATAAGTCTACATTAACCAATGAAGTACAGTATTTTCCACCTCAGGAGAGAGTATATTAATGGTGCAAATCAGTTTACCTGAGAATTCCAAAACAAAAAAAGGTAAATATTTTAAGGACAAAACCGGCTCAAAAAATTTAAGAAAAGTTAATGTATATAGATGGGATCCATCATCAGGAGAAGGTCCGAGAATAGACACATATGAGGTCGATATGGATAACTGCCCATCTAAAGTATTAGATATTTTAAATAAAATTAAAAATGAAATAGACCCCACTCTTGCTTACAGACGATCATGTGCTCACGGTGTATGTGGATCGTGTGCAATGAACATGGGTGGTAAAAATGGTCTTGCTTGCACAACTCCTCATGAAAATATTGATGGAGATATTGATATTTATCCGTTGCCACACTTAAAAGTTAAAAAAGATCTAATCGGAGATTTAGATGGATTATACAAGCAATATAAATCTATTGAACCTTGGTTAAAATCAAGTTCAAAATCTGAGTCAGCTGAGTTAATTCAGTCAAAAGAAGATAGAGCTAAGCTTGATGGTGCTTATGAATGTATTATGTGTGCATGTTGTTCTACTTCTTGCCCAAGTTATTGGTGGAATGGAGATAAGTATTTAGGACCAGCAGTTTTATTACAAGCTTATAGATGGATTATCGATAGTAGAGATGAGGAAAGACAGGCCAGATTAAAAAAAGTAGCTGATGAATTAAAATTATATCGTTGTCATACCATTTTGAACTGTACTAGCGCATGCCCTAAAGGTTTAAACCCTGCAAAGGCAATTGCTGAAATAAAGAAAATGTTAGCAACAGCTAATATTTAAACAATAGACTAATAAGAATTTTTACTCTAAAAGATCCTATTCATGAAATTAATTGAACATTTTGTAGGTGGAAAGATAATTCCCGGAAGTTCAGATAAAAAAGGAAAAGTTTTTAATCCCGCTACTGGCGAACAGGAAAAGGAAGTAAGACTTGCCTCCTCTAGTGACTTAGACCAAGCAGTAGTAATTGCAAAAAAAGCTTTTGAGACATGGTCATTAAAACCTTCACTTCAAAGAGCAAGGATAATGTTTAAATTTAAAGAGTTAATTGAAAAAAATTCTGATGAATTGACACAATTAATTGTTTCTGAACACGGAAAAGTTTATGAGGATGCAAAAGGCTCATTAACACGAGGATTAGAAGTTGTAGAATTTGCTTGTGGAATTCCACATTTACTTAAAGGAGAATTTTCAGAAAATGTAGGGACAGATGTTGACAGCTGGTCAATGCGTCAACCACTAGGTGTTGTTGCCGGAATAACACCATTTAATTTTCCAGCTATGGTTCCGATGTGGATGTTTCCAATTGCTATTGCATGCGGAAATACATTTATATTAAAGCCATCAGAAAAAGACCCCTCTTGTGCAATAAGATTAGCAGAATTATTGAAAGAAGCTGGTCTTCCAGACGGTGTATTTAATGTGATAAATGGAGACAAAGAAGCAGTAGATGCAATTTTAAATAACAAAGATATTAAAGCAGTTAGTTTTGTTGGTTCAACTCCTATCGCTAAATATATTTATGAAAATTCAGCAAAAAATGAAAAAAGAGTTCAGGCATTAGGAGGAGCTAAAAATCATTTAGTAGTAATGCCAGACTGTGATTTAGATGGTGCTGTGAATGGCTTAATGGGTGCAGCTTATGGCTCCGCTGGAGAAAGATGTATGGCTCAGTCAGTGGCTGTAGCAGTTGGTGATATTGGAGATGAATTAGTGTCTAGATTATCAAAAAAAGCAGAGGCTTTAAAAGTTGGACCAGGAATGGACAAAAACTCAGAAATGGGCCCTTTAGTCACTAAAGAACATTTAGAAAAAGTAAAAAGTTATGTTGATTTGGGAGTAAAAGAGGGTGCGAAATTAGTTGTCGATGGAAGAAATTTAAAGTTACAAGGATATGAAAATGGCTTTTACATTGGTGGCTGTTTATTTGATAACGTGAAAAAAGATATGAGGATTTATAAAGAGGAAATATTTGGCCCAGTTCTATCTGTAGTTAGAGTTAAAACTTTTGAGGAAGCTTCAAAATTAATAAATGATCATGAATACGGAAATGGCGTAAGTATTTATACAAGAGATGGAGACGCTGGAAGAACATTTGCAAGCAAGATTCAAGTTGGAATGGTTGGTATAAATGTACCAATACCTGTTCCGATGGCTTTTCATAGTTTTGGTGGTTGGAAGAGGTCTTTGTTTGGAGATAGTGCGATGCATGGGATGGAAGGAATAAAATTTTATACTAAATTAAAAACGATAACTTCAAGATGGCCCTCAGGAATTAGATCTAATGCTGAATTTGTGATGCCAACAATGAAATAATAAACAATGAGCAAAATATCTTTAATTGGAGCAGGTCAAATAGGTGGGACTTTAGCTCACTTAATTGGAATAAAAGAATTAGTAAATGAGGTAGTTTTATTTGATGTTGCGAGCGGTGTAGCAAAAGGAAAAGCGTTAGATATTGCACAATCATCATCTGTAGATGGTTTTGATGTTAAATTTTCAGGGACTGATGATTACAAAGACATAAAAGGCTCAGATGTTATTATAATTACAGCTGGAGTACCAAGAAAACCTGGTATGAGCAGAGATGATTTACTTGGTATAAATTTAAAGATTATAAAGCAAGTTGCAGAAGGAATTAAAAAAAATTCGCCTGATGCATTTGTAATTTGTATAACAAATCCATTAGATGTAATGGTAATGGCTTTTCAAAAATTCTCAGGACTTTCTCCAAATAAAGTGGTTGGGATGGCAGGTATATTAGATAGTTCTAGATTTAAGTTATTTTTATCTGAAGAATTTGGCGTCCCGGTTAAAGAAATAGAGGCAATGGTGATGGGTGGTCATGGTGATACAATGGTACCTCTTCCAAGATTTACTAAAGTTTCAGGAAAACCTTTATTAGATTTAGTTAAAGAAGGAAAAATTTCTCAAAAAAGATTAGAGGAAATAAATCAGAGAACTAGAGATGGTGGAGCTGAAATTGTAAAGTTTCTTGAAAAGGGTTCGGCTTTCTATGCCCCAGCAGCTTCAGGAGTTGAGATGGCTAAAGCTTATCTTAGAGATGAAAAAAAAATGCTTCCATGTGCTGCGTATTTGAATGGCGAATATGGTATCAAAGATATATATGCTGGAGTTCCAATTATAGTTGGAAAGAATGGTGTCGAAAAAATAGAGGAAATAAACTTAGATGAGAAAGAAAAATCTGAATTTCTTCATTCAATTGATGCAGTAAAAAAACTCTGGGAAGCAGCGTCTAAAATAGATCCAGATTTAAATAAATAATGAATATACACGAGCATCAGGCAAAACAAATTTTAAAAAAATTTGGAGCGATTGTGCCAGAAGGTGTATTTGGTTTAACTGTTGAGGACCTTTTAGAGCAATGTAAGTCATTAAAAACAGAAAAATATGTTTTAAAAGCTCAAATTCATGCAGGTGGAAGAGGGAAAGCGGGAGGTGTTAAAATTCTGAATAATCTCGAAGAACTTGAGAAATCAGCCAGGGAGCTTTTAGGAAAAAAATTAATAACTCATCAGACAGGACCTGAAGGAAGAGAAGTTAAAAGATTATATGTTGAAGTTTCATCAGATATCGAGAAAGAATTTTATTTATCATGTTTGGTAGATAGAGCTACTTCAAAAATTGCTTTTATCTCTAGTGATCAAGGTGGAATGGACATTGAGGATGTAGCGAGCAAATCACCTGACAAAATTTTGACAACTAAAGTAGAATTAAAAGAAGAAATTTCAAATGAGGAGTGTGAAAAGATTATTCAAATATTTAAATTAGAGAGCAATCTAAAAAACGAGGCAATATCTTTAATTAAATCAATCTATAAGATGTTTGTTGAAACCGACGCTAATATGGTTGAAATAAACCCTTTAATACTCACAAAAGAAAAAAAAATTATTTGTTTAGATGCAAAGGTAAATTTTGATAGTAACGCTTTGTTTAGACATCCTGAAATTTTAGAACTTAGAGATTTGAATGAGGAAGATCCTACTGAAATTGAAGCTAGTAAACATGACCTAGCTTATATCAAATTAGATGGCAGCATTGGATGCATGGTTAATGGAGCTGGTTTAGCAATGGCCACTATGGATATAATAAAATTATATGGAGAAGAGCCAGCAAATTTTTTAGATGTTGGCGGGGGAGCATCAAAAGAAAAGGTCTCAGCGGCTTTCAAAATAATTTTGTCAGATAAAAATGTAAAAGGTATATTAATCAATATTTTTGGTGGCATAATGCGATGTGATGTTCTAGCTCAAGGCGTTGTAGATGCTGCAAAAGAAATGAAAATCAATGTTCCTTTGGTAGTCAGACTAGCTGGTACAAATTTTAAAGAAGGTAAAGAAATATTAGATAATTCAGGTTTAAAATTAATATCTGCTGAAAATTTAGATGATGCAGCGAAAAAAATTGTTGAGGCAATTAAGTAAATGTCAGTTTTAGTCAATAAAAATACTAGATTAATCTGTCAAGGATTTACAGGTTCCCATGGAACATTTCACTCTGAGCAAGCAATCAAATATGGAACAAATTTAGTAGGTGGAGTGACACCAAAAAAAGGTGGCCAAAAACATTTGGGCCTTCCAGTTTTTAATACAGTGAAAGAGGCAAGAGAATCCGAGGGAGCTAATGCAACTATGATATACGTCCCAGCCAAATTTGCAGCCTCAGCAATTATTGAAGCAATAGATGCATCTATAGAACTAATTGTATGTATAACTGAAGGGATTCCTATTCAGGACATGTTAAAAGTTAAACAGAGATTGAATAATTCAAAAAGTAGACTGATTGGCCCCAACTGTCCAGGTGTCATAACTCCTGATGAGTGTAAAATTGGCATAATGCCTGGCAGCATTCATAAAAAAGGAACAGTTGGAATAGTTTCAAGATCAGGAACTTTAACTTATGAAGCAGTAGCTCAGACTACAGAAAATGGATTAGGACAATCAACCTGTATTGGAATTGGAGGTGATCCTATCAATGGTACAAATTTTATAGATTGTCTAGATCTATTTTTAAACGACGCGGATACTCAATCAATTTTAATGATTGGTGAAATTGGAGGGACAGCTGAGGAAGAGGCTGCAGATTTCATTAAAAATCATAAAATAAAAAAACCAATTGTTGGATTTATAGCAGGCGTTACTGCCCCACCAGGACGAAGAATGGGTCATGCAGGAGCCATAATTTCAGGTGGCAAAGGTGGCGCAAAGGAAAAGATTAAAAAAATGGAGGATTGTGGAATAACCATGGCAAACTCTCCATCAAAGATTGGAAAAACATTATTAAATAAATTGTCTAATTGAAAAATTTCTTTCTAGGTCTATATTAACTAATAGCGATGTCATCTTCTAAAAATCTTGAATTTGAAAAGACTGCTTTCCTAAGTAAATCTAATAGTGCTTTTATTGAGGAGATGTATCTTAAGTTTGTTAATAATGATCCATCTTTGCCTAATAGCTGGAAAATATATTTTAATCAGATCGGTGATGAGGCAGACATAATTGTAAATGAAATAAATGGTCCATCCTGGAGTCCATCAAAAAAAGTATCAATCCAAAAATTACAAAATTTGAATAATGGTAACGAAAATCAAGGTGAATTAGTTTCAAAACAATCTAATGCAAATTCTATAAAAGCTGTTGCTATGATTAGATCTTACAGACAGAGAGGTCATTTGATTGCTAAATTAGATCCTCTAGGTCTTTTAAAAGCTGATTATTTAGAAGAACTCCATCCTGAGTCATATGGATTTAAGAAGGAGGAATATAATAATAAAATTTTTTTAGATGGAGTCATTAATAGACAATACTCTAGCATTTCTGAAATTTTAAAATTTTTAAGAGAAAAATATTGTGGATCCTTAGGTTTTGAATATATGCATATCTCAAATCCAACTGAAAGGAAATGGTTTAGAGACAGAGTTGAAAAAGCAGATGATTTTAAATTCACTCAGAATGGAAAAGAGGCTATTCTTAAAAAATTAATTCAAGCTGAAGGTTTTGAAAAATTTTTACACACAAAATATGTTGGTACAAAAAGATTTGGTTTAGATGGAGGCGAAAGTTTAATCCCCGCCCTTGAGCAAATAATTAAAATTGGTGGAATCAGAGGATGACACAGGAGATGTCAAATATCATTTAGGTGCGTCGTCAAACAGAGAATTTGATGGAAATCAAGTGCATGTAAGTCTTACAGATAATCCATCTCATCTTGAAGCAGTGAATCCTGTAGTTTTAGGACAAACAAGAGCTAAACAATATTTCCATAAGGATAAAGAGAGAAATAAAGTTATACCAATTTTAATTCATGGCGATGCGGCCTTTGCAGGCCAAGGGGTTGTAGCAGAATGTTTTGCAATGTCTGGTCTTCCAGGACATAATACAGGTGGAACTATCCATATTATAGTGAACAACCAAATAGGATTTACTACAAGTCCAAGATTTGCAAGATCATCACCTTACCCTTCTGATATTGCTAAAATGGTTGAAGCACCAATCATCCATGTTAACGGCGATGATCCTGAAGCAGTTGTTTATGCTGCAAGAATAGCAACTGACTTTAGATTAAAATTTAATAGAGATGTTGTTATTGACTTAATTTGTTATAGAAGATTTGGCCACAACGAAGGAGACGAACCTTCTTTCACGCAGCCGCTTATGTATAAAAAGATAAGATCTCACCCTTCAACAATTAAAGTTTATGGTGAAAAATTAGTCAATGAGGGCTCAATAACTAAAGATTATTTAAATAACAGTATCAAGGGATTTAAGGATTTATTAGATGATCAGTTCAAAAATGCAAAAAATTATAAGCCAAAGATAGAGTGGTTTGAGGGAACCTGGTCTAGATATAAGCCAGAGCGAGGAAAAGATAAGAGAGGAGTAACAGGATCTGATACTAAAAAGTTAAGAAATATTTC
>LULI01000897.1_pt1 | contig 15114 bp, 16 predicted proteins | sample 728191 | NCBI WGS metagenome assembly LULI01 (sample SAMN03860293, study PRJNA289734) | marine metagenome | biome: seawater column; feature: ocean; material: water; isolation source: Red Sea water column Station 169 - depth 50m | place: Saudi Arabia: Red Sea | collected 2011-10-15 | depth 50 m | reverse complement strand
TGAACATAAATCCAATGAAATAAAATTGTAATGGAAGCAATGGATGCGAATGCTGCAAATACTCTTATATGTCCTACATTTTTGATAATTTTTGGACAAATATATGAGCTAGCTAAATAGCCTATAAAATAACCTGTAAAGACATATCCAATTTCAAAATCGGAAAAATTAAATAATACGGCATTAATATTTAACAAAGTTCCTTGCAAAGAGTGTGCAAGCATAATGAATCCAAAACCTGTAAATAGAGCCCAAGAACTATAAACGATATTTAACACCCGAGATTATTTAAACTTTTAGTTTAAAAAAGCAATTATTATTTGTTAAATGGTAGGTTTGTCATTACAGACTCGACCTCTTCGCCATCAACAAGAAGTGTCTGTTTTTCTTCTAAGCTTTGATATTTGGTTTGCACCATCGCTATTCCAAGACAACAGCCAAAATCTGGACTGAAGCATGCAGCTCTTAGTTCACCTATTATGTCAGTGCCTATTTTTAAAGATAACGCTTTTGTAATTTCAATTTTATCGAGTTTAAGTTTTAAACCAATTAAAGATCTCTTGACTCCCTCTTTGTGCTGTTTTTCTAATTCAGCTTTTCCTAAATAATCTATTTTGGGATTGAAAGAAACAAAAGAACCCAAACCACATTCTAGTGGGGTATCATTCATATTCATATCATTTCCAAATGATAATAGACCACCCTCTATCCTTTCAATTAAATTTGGACAACCTGGTCTTACATCCAAATCTTCACCTTTAGACATAAGGGTATCATAAAGATCTAGGCCGATTTCATCATGATCTACATAAATTTCAAATCCACCTTGTTTGGACCAACCTGATCTTGCAATTAAAAATTTATGATTTTGAAAATCAAATCTTTTGAAGTTGAAAAATTTTAATTTATCTATGTCTTTGAACACTCTTGACATAAGCTCAAATGATTTTGGCCCCTGAACTGCAAGAATGTTAACATTAGGTTCAGTAATCTCAACGTCAAGGTTCATACCAATTGCAATTCCTTTTGCATAAAGAAGCACATCTGTATCTGCTATTGATAGCCACCATGTTTTTTCACCAACTTTCATTATCAGTGGATCATTAATAATTTTACCTTTGTCATCAATAATTGGAGCGTAATAGCAAAGATAATCTTTTGCCTCAGATAAATCTCTACACGTAATTAATTGTGTCAGTTTAGCTGCGTCAGGTCCGTGAATTTGAACTTGTCTCTCGCCTGATACATCCCAAAGTTGAACATTATTTTTTAGGTGTCTACTATCTTCCTCTATACCTTTAAAAGATGCAGGTAAAAGCATGTGATTATAAACTGTGTATGATTGTACACCATATTCCTCAATTCTTTTGGTGTAAGGGGTAGAGCGAAGTCTCGCACTTTTAGCAATTAAGTGGGTCATAAAATTCAGTGTAGTTAATATGTATTCTTGCTACAAAGCAATGATATTATTTCTATAAGACATTTAGCCCTAAAATAAATATTAAGAATGTTACTGATACAAAAGATACAAAGCTAAAAGTCATACCAATTAATATAGCAGCATACCCTTGATTAAAGATTTTTCTCAAATCAATAGAGGCTCCAAGGGCTGTTAGAGCTAGGCCAAATAGAATTGAAATTAATTTTTCAAGTATTACTAAAAATTCTATCCATTTCTCATTATCAAAAAAGTATAAGTCCATAAATGAGCGAAAGGTTGCAAATAAAATAAAACCCACTACAAAAAGCGGAATTGAATTAAATATTCTAACAAAGATAGATTGACTTTTATTGTTATTATTTTTCGAACTTTTATTAAAAAAAATTAATATCGGTATCAAAGCTAATAGAAATAAATTTCTAATTATTTTTGTTATTGTAGCGATTTCTAAAGTCTTTTGATTTGGATTTAAATCACTATGAACCATAGCAGCTGCTAAAACTTGACTTGTATCATGAATACTAACGCCTAAAAAAATGCCTTTAGCTAAGTCTGTCAAAAAAAATAACTCCACAAAAAAAGGATATGTTAATACAGCTATACTTCCCCATAAAACCACTATTAGTATAGCCACGGCTACTTCTTGATCCTTTGATTTTAATATAGTTGAGGAAGCCATAATAGCTGTGACACCACAAATGGATGTACCGATTGCTAATAATTTTGATATGCCTTTTTGAGTTGGCCAAAATTTTTTAATAAAAAAATATGTAAGAAAAATGGATAATATTGTAATTATTATGACAAATATAGACTCTATACTGACTCTCCATAACTGAGTCAAACTTATCTTAATACCTAATAAAACAATTGCTAATTGAAGTATATTTTTCTTAATAAATTCTCGACCTTCAACAATATTAGAAGATATGGAGAATATATTAAAAAAAAATATTCCCAAAATGAGTGATAGAAGACTTAATGGCAATAATGGTAGGTTAAAGACATATTCTAGGGGCTGCTTTAAAAATATTGCTAGTAGATAAATAAAAGTTATGAAAAATACACCAATTAGACTTTTATTTAACATATTGATTATTAATAAAAATGTAAGTTAAAGTTTTTATAGGTAATAACTTAATTTCTAATTTATTCTCTTGAACCACTTCTATGTTGCTGAATACGATGACCAAATGATTGGGAAACTCTGTCAAAAATAATAGCCAATGCAACAATTGCTAAACCATTAAATAAACCCATAGCAAAGTATTGATTAGTAATTGCTTTTAAAACGGGTTGACCAAGTCCCTTAACTCCAATCATTGAGGCAATCACAACCATTGCTAAAGCCATCATGATTGTTTGATTAATTCCTGCAAATATTGTTGGAAGTGCTAAAGGTAATTGTACTTGAAACAATTTTTGTCTTGGATTAGCACCAAAAGCATCAGCAGCTTCCAAAACTTCTTTATCAACCTCTCTTATACCTAAGTTTGTAAGTCTAATAATAGGTGGGATCGCATATATTACCACAGCTAGAAGCCCGGGAATTTTTCCAATACCCAATAACATAACTACGGGTATTAAATATACGAAGCTTGGCATTGTTTGCATGACGTCTAGAATTGGTGTGCAAATTCTTTGAGCACGTTCTGATTTTGCCATAAGCACACCAACAGGTATTCCAATTCCAATAGAAAGCATGGTGCAAACTCCAATAATACTCACTGTAGACATGGTGTCTTCCCACATTCCAAATATTCCAATAAGCAAAAAGGCAAATAATGAGCCAATAGTTACAGATATTTTTCTACTACCAAAATAAATTACAGCCAAAAAACATATTAGTACAATTGGCCAAGGCGAATTTTGTAATAATTTTTCAAACCAAACTAGAAAATATAATACAGGATCAAATACTGCTTCTATTGCATCACCATATTCTCTTGAAAAAGCTCGATAAGATGCATCAAAACCTTTTTTGATAAATCTAAGTGTTTCTCTGCTAAGTTCGGGAAATTCTGATAAAAAATCTTCCATAAAACTGATAATTAGAGGTGGGCTTTAAGCCCACCTCTTTTAGTAAAAATTGATAATTAGTCTATTGCAGCCTCAACAGCAAGCATTGTTTCAAAGTTTACCCAGCTTTTCCACTCTGAGTAATTTTGTAAGAAATAAATTGCTGTGTCTTCACCTGTTGCCTGGTTGTCGTCCTTCCAAGCTAAAAGTGCATTAACAGTTGAGTTAGGAAGTGCTCTTTTTGAAATGTAGTCCATTCCTGGTCCAGTAGAGTTCATGAAATTATCAGTTACAACAGTAAAGACTGATGATACAACCCATGAATTTTTCTGTGGATCTTCACAACCTTCTTGAGAGGTACAAGTACTCCACTCGTCAAAGTCATGAGGTACTCCAAAGTCAAGTTTTTTCATTGGATACTTACCTAAAATAGCTGTTGGTGCCCAATAATAACCTAGCCAACCTTCACCTTTTTCGTAAGCTTCAGCAATTGAACCAGCTAATGCTCCACCAGAGCCTGGATCTACAAGATTAAATCCTTTTGACTCAGCATCATATGCTTGAAAAAGATTTCCTGTACTGATTTGACAGTTCCAACCAGATGGACAAGTATAAAGCGCTGCCCCATCACCCTCTGGGTGAGGAAATAATTCTGGTCTTGCTAGAGCATCTTCAACAGTTACGATGTCTGGGTTTGCATCAGCTAAGTACTGAGGTATCCACCATCCTTCTTCACCGGTATCAGACAAAACTTCAGCGGCGTAGTGAAGTCTTCCTTCATCAACAGCAGCATCTAAAGCAATACGAACGGAGTTAATCCATAATTCTGGAGCCACATCTGGCTCACCTTTTTCCATCATTGATGTAGCTGTTGGCATAGTATCACCTGGAACTAGTTCAACATCACATCCATATCCCTCTTCAAGGATAAGTTTATCAACGTGGGCAAACATTTCGGCGGATGCCCAGTTCATTTCAGCGATTGTGATTGTCCCACAATCAGCCTTTGCAACTGAGTTAATTCCAAATAATAGAACTGAGCTCAGAAGTATTTTTTTAATAGAGTTCATTACATCCTCCCTGATATAAAAATGTAAGATAACATTCCTGTATTGCATTAACAGTGAAAAAATCTTGAAAATGGATGCTATTTGACGCAAAAAAGCCGAAAATTGTTTATTTATCTATCTTTTTAGTATTTCAGAGAGTCTTTTTGTAGACAAATAGCCTATTTCGTCATTATTCTTATTTTTGACAATCAGGCAACTTGGCTTATCAGAACATAGCGTTATCTCTGTCTTGCCCGTTTAATTTTGACATGATGTGTTTTGCTTTGATAACCCTAGCTCTATTAACATCCTCAACAAAATCTTTTACATATTGTGTTTTTGGACTTAACAAAATATCTGCAGGGATACCCTCTTGATCCATTATACGATCTTTTAATATTGCAATACGATCCCCAATTTTTAAAGCTTCATCTAGGTCATGTGTAATAAATACTACTGTTTTATGAAGTTCGTCTTGTAGCTCCAACAAAATATCTTGCATATCTTTTCTAATAAGAGGGTCAAGAGCGCTAAAAGCTTCATCCATAAGCAAGATCTCCCCATCGTTAGTAAGAGCTCTTGCGAGTCCAACACGTTGCTGCATGCCACCAGATAAATGTTGAGGATATTTTTCCTCATATCCAGATAATCCAACACGATCAATCCATCTTCGTGCTCTGGTATTTGCCTCTTTTTCATCAACCTTTTGAATATGAAGACCAAATAGTGTATTTTCTAAAACCGTCTTATGAGGCAACAAAGCAAAACGCTGGAATACCATAGCAGTTTTTGTTCTTCTGAAATTTCTTAAACTTTCATCATTCATTTTTAAAACATCTTCACCATCAACAACTACACTGCCGTCTGTAGGTTCTATTAATCTATTTATATGTCTTATTAATGTAGACTTACCAGAACCAGAAAGACCCATTACAACTTGAATTGATTTTTCTTTAATATCCAAATTTATATCTTTTAGACCCAGAACATGATTGTGTTTTTCTAATAGTTCATCTTTATTGACACCATCTTTTACTTGCTCTAACGCAGACTCCGGGTTTTTACCAAAAATTTTATATAAGTTTTTAATTTGAATTTTTATTTCAGACATAATTTAAAAAGGATTTTCAAAAAATTTTATTATTTATTTAAATACTCTGCCCTCCGATAATTAGTTATTTAAACATTTGAAACATAATCATGCAATTTAATTTTGAATATATAAATAGTTACTTTTTTGTAACGGCATATGGCGCAAAAGTCTTATCTGTTTTTTTGGATTTAGATTGAATATTTTTTGCAGGTATGCCAACCATTATCCCCCCTTTTGGGACATCTTTAGTTACAACAGCATTAGATCCAATTCGAGCACAGCTTTTTATAATTATTGGTCCTAATATCTGTGCCCCAGAGCCAACAATCACATCATCTTCAAGAGTAGGATGGCGCTTAACTCCAACTTGTTCTGATGATTTAACAGCAGGCATGATACCTCCCAATGTGACACCATGATAAATAGTTACATTATCTCCAATCTCGGCAGTTTCTCCGATAACAACTCCCATTCCATGATCAATAAAAAAATTTTTTCCAATTTTAGCAGCAGGATGAATTTCTATACCAGTTAAAAATCTTGATAATTGAGAGACCATTCTTCCTAATAATTTCAAATTTAGTGACCAGATAAAATTTGCCATACGATGGAAGAAAACAGCTTTTACACCAGGATAGGTTAATATAACTAGTAGCAATGAAGTTGCAGCAGGATCTCTAGCCTTTACTGACTCAAAATACTTCATTAATTTTTCAAACATTAATATACAGATAAGACTTATCCACCTAAGATCAAGCTTTTATTGAATAATTATGTAAATGATTGAAATTAATTGTTAGATTAATAGTTGATGTTCACCATTGAAAAACCTAAAGAAATTCACCTGAATAGTTGGAAAGAAATCATTAATGAAAGTGCATCATCAAATTCTTTTCAGTTTGAAAAAGTAAATTTCAGCTTATTTTGGACGTGCATATTTCAAGATGATTATTTTGCGTTTGCTGCAAAAAACGAAGATAAATTCATGGGAATTGTCGTAGCTAAAATCAACGAAACTTATTACGAGAAGAATATAGTGTTAGACGTTTTGTATGTTTTACAAGATTTTCGAAAAATGGGTGTTGCTAGAGCATTAATGAACAAAATTGAAGAAATAGCAAAAGAAAAAAATCTTGATTTGATAATCAAAGGTGTAGAAAAAAGTAACTTACTCGCTCAGAAACTTTTTAAAAATTATGCTGTTGTCAACAGAACAAGATACTTAAAAAAGCATAATTGATTTTAATAAATAATTATTATATTTAAATATTATGGTTGATCCGAATAAAAATGGCGAAAACTACGATAATAACAATAGATGGGTTTGGATTATCATTGTTTTAATTACTTTGAGTTCTATCTATGTGATGTCTAAAATATTTATTCAGACACCTTGGCAGTATCTGTCGTAGACTTAAGCTTTCTCTCAAATTCTCTTAGTCTTTTGTAAACACTTGCAAGCTCAATAATTGTTGGCCATGATTTTAACAAGTACTGCATTGACCCCTCAACCCTGCCAAAAGCACGAATAATTTGTTGCATAACACCAAGGGTAATAATACCTGCAACAATTGCAGGAGCTAAAAATACATAAGCACTTAAAACATTAGCCTGCAAATAAGCAATTCTTCCAATATTAAAGTACAAGTACCGAATATATGAGAGAAAATGAATTTTTCTTACATCATCAAACAATTCTTCTATTGTTTTTGGACGAATAGTTTCGTCATCTTCGGCAATAACTAAAACTTTTCTGTAAGCTGCCTCTTGTTTTTGTAAATCATATTCTACACCAACAAGTCTGAGAATAATTCCAAGGAGTATTAAAAAAACTGTTCCACCAACTGACCAAATTAATGCACCAACAACTAAACCATACTCCCAATCGCCAAAAAAGAATATCGGAATACCAGCGCTAAGTCCTAATAAGATTGGAAGGAATTGAACAATAATCATCACCGACTCAATTAAGCTTGTTCCAAGACCTTCCATAATTCTACCAAACTTAATGGTGTCCTCTTGAACTCTTTGAGCAGCACCTTCGATTGTACGGGCATAGTTATAAACACTGTGATACCACTCGACCATAGCGGTTCTCCATCTAAATAAGAAATGTGCAGTGAAAAAACTTACCAAAACTGCAATAGCCACATATATGCCTGCAAGTGTTATAAAGGATAGTAAGCCTGCCCAATATTCTTCAATTGTAATTGAATTTGGCTCAGCAAGAGCTTTTTGAATCATGTCATAGAAAGTACCAAACCACTCATTAATCCTGACATCAATTTCTACTTGCACCCAAAGACTACCTAATATGGCAGCTGACCCTGCCCATGCCCATAGAAACCATTTTCTTGAGTTAAAAAATCTAAACATTTTATTTTGCAACAATAATTGAAAAATTAAAGTTTTTGAAGACCTAAAAGTGCTTCAATACGCTTAATTTATTTAAATCCTCCTATACCTGTATAATGATCTCATGCCAAGTATTAAGGACATAAAAAAGATTAAGCTTAATGATGAATATATATTTTTTGGTCCTGAGTCCATAGTAAGTGAAATTGCAGATAGTATGGATATAAAAAATATAGGGGCTGTTCCTATACTGAATGAACAAAAAATATTACTTGGTGTTGTTTCAGAAAGAGACATAGTCAGAAAATGTGTCAAAGACGGTAGAGATCCAGATTTGGTCACAGCATCAGATATTATGACATCTGAAATTATAACTGTGGACTTAAAAACCTCCTCAGAAATCGCAATAAAAATTATGGGGGAAAATAATATAAGGCACCTACCGGTAGTAGATGATCAAAATAAATTAATAAATTTTATTTCTCATAGAGACCTTATAAGCTCTGTTAGAGATAGCACAAAACTAAATATAATTTTAATTACATTTATATGTATGATTATTCCGATAGTTTTTTTAGTTAAGTCATTTGGCTGGATATGAAAACTAAAGGTATTATTCTTGCTGCTGGTAAGGGTACAAGATTAATGCCTGCAACAATACCTGCCTCAAAACCATTGTTACCTCTTTACGATAAACCTATGATTTATTACCCACTCGAGACTTTAGTAAGATTAGGAATTAAAGATATATTATTTATTGTTCAAGAGGACGACCTTTCAATATTCAAAAAAACATTTGGAACAGGATCAGTGGTTGGTCTTAATTTTTCATATGAAGTTCAAAAAATTCAAAGGGGTATAGCAGATGCTTACTTTATTGCTGAAAAATTTTTAGACGGCAGCCCATCAGTATTAGCATTAAGTGATAATGTTTTTCTTGGAAAAAATTATTTTGACTATGCAAATTCTGCTCTTCTTAAGATGCAAGAGAACGGCGGAAGTGTATTTGGATTGCCAGTTCCAGATCCAGAAAAATTTGGTGTTATTGAATTAGATAACAATAAAAATATTGTTGGTATTGAAGAAAAACCATCAAAACCTAAAAGTAATTTGATTATTCCTGGTTTATATTTTTTTGACTCCGATGCTTCAAAATTTGCAAAAAAACTCAAACCATCAAACAGAGGCGAATTAGAAATAACTGATTTAATAAAGATATATTTATCTGAAAAAAAACTTGCTTTAGAAATTTTAGATGACTCAATTGTTTGGCATGATACTGGTAATGCAAAGGCTCTTCTAGAGGCAGCACAAAAAGTAAAATTATATGAACAAAATAACGATGTTAAAATTGGCTCTTATGAAATAGCTTCGTATGAACAAGGCTTTATAAATAAAAGTAATTTAAATGATATTGCAGAAAAATTAATCAAGTCTGATTATGGACAATATATCAAAGAATATCTAACTCGAAATTAATCTTAATTCCATTTAGCAGATTCATTATTTAAAAATGTTATAACTTTTTGTTTAAATTGAATTTTTTCATCTTCGTCTACAATCATTTTATCTAGGTCGGTCTCTAAACTAGAAAGAATTTTATTTTTAGAATTCCATTTAGATTTGTCATCATCATTAAAACGCTCTTTTATTTCAAATTCATAATTTCTTTTGTCATTTTCAGGCAAAGTGTGGGGGGCTATTTCATATAAAATTCGCACAGCTATCTCTTTATATCGGTCATCTTTGAATTGTTTTGCAATTTCATATTTCTTATCGTTAGGCACGATATGAAAATCAATCATTAATTTCTTATCTTGATGTGATGGGAAACTCTCAAATATTCTATCTTCAACATTAAATGGTTCAGGCCATTCTTTTTGATTTGAAAGATGAAGTTTAATAAGACGAGAGCAAAACTCCTCATTTTTTTTAATAAAATTTGCTCTTTTTCTTAGTTCATCTACTCCTATTTCTGCATATTTATTATCTTTGAATGAATAACTTTCATTTAAAAGTGTTTTCGACTTTGACCCATCAAAAACTTCACAAATTCTTTTAGCCCCATCATTCATTTTCTTAATTAAATCTTTATCTTCTAATTCTATGATTTTAACAGGATCAAAAAGCAAATTATAAACTAAATAGTGATGATTTCTTGATGGAATGCCTCCAATTAAAGTTTGAGCTTTGATTGTGGGTCTTCTTCCCCAAAAGGTCGTGTTTGTAAAAACTAAATTATCTAGCATGAATCTCTTAGGAGTGTCTCTATGTCGAAATTCATATGCAGAGTTCCAAATCTTTGGACACCTTATATTTAATATCTTATTAAGCTCCAATGTTATTAAGCTATCAAAAACAGCATCATGAGGACCTGCATCATAGTTTATTGAAATATTATTTAGTTTTGAAATTTCATCTAATTTAAGTATTGGATACCCTTGATCGTCAGTATTAAATTTAATATGTTCAGGGCTATAAACTGAAACTAATCTTAATATATCAAAAACATCCATACGCACATTATTGTTAGTCACAGTCATATAAATTTCAGGTAATAAGTTTTGATAAAGTGCCTGTCGTAAAAAGGGTTCATCAAAATTTATATTATTGAAACCTACAAAAATAGCTGATGAGGATGACCATTGTTGAAATGTTTCATACAATTGAGCACTAGCTTCATAATAATTAGGGTAATTATTTTGTATTAAACTAGTTGGATCCACCCCAGTTGTTATTAAAGCACCTGGCTCGAACCATTTTCCTTCTCTTAACTTACTATGTATTTCTAATTTATCTTTAATTTCAAATTTATTATTAGTTAACACAGCACCAACTTGTGTTATTTGATTAAATTTATCATTACGACCTGTTGTTTCGAGATCCCAGAAAATATAATGATCACTCATATTAAAAAATTATATCAATTAAATATTATAATAAAGTTTAAGTTTAATTTGTTATTTAGAAGGATTATATAAAACTAGCTCCGGAGGAATAAGTAAGGATAGGAATAAGGATGGAGCTAGTTTTTGAATGGTGTTTATACTAATTTTTTTTCTAAAGTCAAATTGCAGATAATAGAACTTAGCTGTGCAAAATTTGCACAGCTAAATGTATTGAATTTATTGATTTTTAAATAATTTTTTAATTTTCTTGTAATAAATTAGTGAACATTTGGCATCACAAAAAAATACTTTTTTTGGGATATCATAAAACTTAGGATCAGCCCAATATAAAGGCTCCACAATCTTTTTTTTACATACTTCACAACTATTATTCATTTAGTTATCCTAAAAATTTAACTCAACTATTCTACTTTCTTCTATCGGCTCAGGGTCAAAGTACGGAACTGAACCATAGAGTCTGTTATCTAAACCCAATATTTCATCATAATATCTCATCATAATCTTATTAGGGCTGGCGTGTGGTGCAATTTCTTTTAAGTTTTCAATTATAAGTTCAATATTTTCAGGGGAGTATTAGGGGAGTATTTTGCCGCTATGCCTAAACTTGTTGCAGTAGATCGACTTATACCCATATGACAATGGACTAAAATAGGTTTAGTTTTATCCCAATCATCCGTGAAATCTAATAATTCTTCAGTATGATGTTTTTCAGGTAAGATAAATCCCTCTCTTGGTTCAGAAATATCATCAATCAACATTTTCAAGTGTCTATTTTTATCCATACCTGATGGGGTTTCAGGCTCAAAATTTTTATTAATAATGGTAAGCATTTTATCTGGGCTAAATTTATCAACACACTCTTGGATATCAGCTAATCCACAAATAATTATTTTTTTTTGCATAAAAACTTCAATTAATATATAGCTTAAACAATCGTTAAGAAAGAATATTTATTTTCATGGTATCTCAATTAGATAGTCTTAAAAAATTTTCATCAGTTGTTGCAGACACTGGAGATATTGACAGTATTCAAAAATTTAACCCAGATGACTGTACCACTAATCCATCTTTAATATTTAAAGCTGTTCAATCAAACAAATATAAAAAACTAGTTGATGAAGTAATAAGTAATTCAAAAAGTAGAAAATTTTCTCAAACTGAGGATCAAGTTAATTATATTGCTGATCAACTAACTATAGCTTTTGGTATGGAATTAACCAAAATTGTGCCAGGATATGTTTCTACTGAGGTCGACTCTGATTTATCATTTAATACTGAAGCTACTGTTGAAAAGGCAAAGCAAATAATCAATAGCTATGAGCAATCAGGCGTCCCCAAGAATAGAATATTAATTAAAATTGCAGGCACATGGGAAGGAATACAAGCAGTAAAAAAATTAGAGGCAGAGGGAATATCTTGTAATTGCACACTCATTTTTTCTTTAACACAAGCAATAGCTTGTGCTGAAGCAGGAGCATTTTTAATTTCACCATTTGTGGGAAGGATACTTGACTGGTTTAAATCAAATACACAAAAAGATTATGACTCATCAAATGATCCAGGTGTTGAGAGTGTAGAGAAGATCTTTAATTATTTTAAAAAATTTAATTATAATACTATTGTTATGGCAGCATCATTTAGAAATAAGGATGAAATAATTAATTTAGCTGGGTGCGATAAATTAACAATCAGCCCAACTCTTTTAGAAGACTTAAGCCAAAACGAAGGTGAAATTAAACTTAAATTATCTAAAGAAAAGTCATCTTCATTAGATATTGAGAGAATTAATGTGAATGAGAGCTCATTTCGTTGGCATTTAAATGAAAATCAGATGGCATCTTTTAAACTAGCTGAGGGTATTAGATTATTTAATAAGGATTTATTGAGGCTAAAAGAATTGATTAGAGGCCAATTATAATTATTGCACAAATCACTCCAAAATTATAAATAATTAATATGGAAAATAAAAATATAACAATTTTAAGTCAGTACGCTCAAAGTAATTTATCCAAGATAGTATTTTCTCTTTTGGGAATTATTCTCTTATCAGTTTCTAGTAAAATCAGTATTCCTTTCTATCCTGTGCCGATGACATTACAAACCTTTGTTGTATATTTTATTGCTGCCTCAATGGGTATGGTTGGGTTTTATGCAACTGTTTCATACGTTATTCTTGGACTTATTGGTCTTCCCATCTTTGCTGCTGGTGGAGGTTTTGGTTATGTCATGTCCCCAACATTTGGATTTCTTTATGGAATGATTTTAGCTTCTTTTGCAATAGCATATTTTTCAAAAAATCTTTTCAATAAAAATTTAATAAAAATTATTTTATCTATTTTTATAGGTGCGTTAATTATTTTTGTTTGTGGTATTGCCCATTTATCAAGCTTCATAGGACTAGAGAAATCTATAAACGCAGGCTTATACCCATTTATTTACAGTGAACTTTTAAAGATAGCACTTGCTATTTCTTTAACGTATTTACTAATTAAAAAAAATTAATCTGGTATAAAGTTTAAAGCTATACCGTTATTACAGTATCTTAAACCTGTAGGTTCTGGACCATCTTTGAAGACGTGTCCGTGATGCCCACCACATTTAGCACAGTGATATTCTTTTCGTGGAAACACCAATTTAAAATCTGTTTTAAAACCCAAAGCATTAGGAAGATAATCAAAAAATGAAGGCCAGCCAGTTCCGCTATCATATTTCATATCCGAAGAAAATAGTGGTAATTCACATCCTGCACAATGGTAGGTACCTTTCCTTTTTTCATTGTTAAGCACGCTAAACCCGGGTCGTTCAGTTCCATGCTGTCTCAAAATATAATACTCCTCTTCTGATAATCTCATTTTCCATTCCTCATCTGAAAGAATTAATTTTTCCATCGCAACTAAAGGTTTATATCCAACAAAACATCCCCCAATAAGTATTGATATAAATCTTCTTCTGTTTAAAACAACCATAAAATATCAGGGATAAATTATAATAATTGAAAATACTATTTCTTTTTAGCTCTTCTTTTAGCTCTTCTTTTTCGTGAACCGATTTTTCTTCTGCCTCTGTGTTTTTTAGGATAACCCATGACGGCGTATAATAGATATTTAACCTCAAAAATAAACATATTTTTTTGATATGATTCATATATTTTAAGCAAATGAGAACAATTCTATTAGTTTTAGTTGCTGGATTAATACTTTCAGTTGGAAACGGATTTAGAATGTCTCTAGGGATCTATGTCCCAGATCTTTTAAGTTCCACAGTTTTTAGTGCTTCAATTATAGGTCTAACATATGGTCTTTTTAATTTGCTTTGGGGAGCTATGTCGCCTATTGCAGGTGCATTTGCTGAACAAAAGGGTTATGTAAAAACTCTTTGTTTTGGCTTCTTTGGTGTATCTCTTAGTTTCTATGTCGCTTCTTCAGCGATACACCCATTACATTTTTTATTTGGTATTGGCATAATTGGAGGTATTTCAGCTGGTGTTATTTCTGTACCAGTTATAATTGGTGGAGTCTCAAAATATTTTGAAGATGACAAAACACAAAGCACAGTTACAGGAATACTTATGTCTCTCGCTGCTACAGGGATGTTTATATTTACACCCATTAACCAATTTTTAGTCACAACCTTTAAATGGAGTTTTTCTTTTCAAATTACATCTATGTTTTTTCTGTTCATCATTCCTCTTTCACTTATTTTCCTTTTACCTAAGCCACAAAAAAAAGATAAAAAAGAATTTACAAAAAGAAAAATATCAGACGTCATAAAAAAAGCCTTTAAGGATAAAAGTTATAACTATCTTATTTTAGGATTTTTTGTTTGTGGCTTACATGTTGCTTTAATTTCAAACTATCTTCCAGTTTTTGCAAAAATTAAAGGTTTAGAAACTACAATAGCTGCAACAGGACTTACTTTAATTGGGTTATTTAATATGATTGGTACTTTAATTTCAGGAAAGGTTTCAGGCATTATTAAAAAAAAATATATATTATCGTTTATTTATTTTGTAAGAAGCATAGTAATTTTTTTATTATTAATTTTGCCTACTAACAATTTCACAATTATAGCCTTCAGTTGTTGTATTGGTCTTTTATGGTTATCAACTGTCCCACCGACTTCAGGAATTGTTTCAAATAGATTTGGCACAAGATACCTTTCGACCTTATTTGGGATTGTAATGGTTTCCCATCAAGCAGGAGCATTTCTTGGCTCTTTTATTGGTGGTTTAGTTATAGATATTTATGG
>LULI01001444.1_pt1 | contig 15153 bp, 15 predicted proteins | sample 728191 | NCBI WGS metagenome assembly LULI01 (sample SAMN03860293, study PRJNA289734) | marine metagenome | biome: seawater column; feature: ocean; material: water; isolation source: Red Sea water column Station 169 - depth 50m | place: Saudi Arabia: Red Sea | collected 2011-10-15 | depth 50 m | reverse complement strand
ATATCTGTTTCTTTATTTATATGTTTTTCAACGTATTTTGCACGATTTATAAAGGTTTGAATAGATTTTTTTAACTCAATTTCAGGATCAGCCTCTAAGTATCTAGAAACATTAATCAGTGAAAAATATACATCGCCAAGTTCTGACTTTCTATCTTCTAAAGTGGTCGCTTCTTTAAGTTCATTTATTTCAGAAATTAAATCATCCAAAGCCTCATCATAATTTTTATAGCTTAAATTAAGCGTCTTTGCTTTTCGTTGTACTTTGAATGCTGTATTTACTGGTGGAAGTTTCGTGTTGATGTCATCAAATATAGATTTATTGCCTTCCTTTTTAATTTCTTCCCATTGTTTTTCAACTTCCTCCGATGAATTCAAGTTTTTTTTGTCGAAAACATGTGGGTGGCGTTTTATTAATTTTTTTTGTAAAGAATTTATCACTTCAATTATCGAAAAATAATTATTTTCAGAAGCAATTTCTGAATGTAATAGTATTTGGAGTAAAAGATCTCCTAACTCTTCTTTAAAGTCATTAAAGGATTCGGGTGAGTCATTTAAATTTGATAAAGTATCTAATAATTCGTATGATTCCTCAATCAGATGCTTTGCCAGGCTTTCGTGTGTTTGTTCTTTGTCCCACGGGCATTCTTTTCTTAATTGTGAAACTATATCAAGTAGATTATTGAAATCGTTCATGTCAGTTGATATCTACTTTTGTTAATTTTTCACTGTTTAACCAAGTTATGGTTTTAGATATAAAATCATCAACTGATGTGTAATTCAATCCAAGCTCTTTTTCTGCTTTCTGACCATCATATAAATGGCCATGAGTGAGGACTCTTATTGTTTCTCCACATATAACTTCACTTAATGAAGTAAATTTTCCAAAAATATCAAAGAGTGGACCTAAACCAACAAGAAGTTGTTTTGAGATATATATTGGAGAACCATTCCAGTTTGTAATTGTCTTTAGATTCTCAATAAGTGTTTCGATATTCAATCTAAAACTGTTAAGAACATATCTTTCATTATTCTTCCCCTTAGTTAATCCAAGGTAATGGCCCTCTGTACAATCATCAATATCAACTGCTGATACAGAACTTTTAATTAATGGTGGAAATTTTTTATTTAGCGTTGATATCAAAAGCTTTGCAGTTCCAGATATTCTTCCAGGTCCTTGAACAGATGAGGGATTAATCGATACAAATTCAAACTCTTTATTGAAAGAAAAAGCTTTTTCTTCTGCCAGATATTTTGACTCTTCATAATCAGAAAGAAATGTACCTCTATGTATGGAGTCTTCGTTTCCGATACTACCCTTTTTTTCTCCAAGAGTTACAGCAGAAGATGTATAAATAAATTTTTCGATATTTAATTTGTTCCCAAGTTCTAGCATCTGTTTAGTTCCTTCAATATTCGTTCTAAACATGCTTGATGGATCTTTCTGACATTTTTGGTTTGCCCCAGCTACATGAAATATTGCATTAATTGATTTTTTCTGAAGTTGTGAGTAGATATCATCATCGAATAAATCTCCTCGAATAATTTCAGTATTATTTGATATCAAAAATTTATCATTTATCTTATTTCTTGACAATGCATAAACATTGTGTCCTTCGTTTATGAGTTTCTTTAATAAAGGCTTTCCCACAACACCAGTAGAGCCAGTCAAAAAAATATTTTTATATTTCATTCTTTGATTGAAAATAGGATACAACATATTGGTATCCAGAAATATAGGAAAATATTAAAGCTAAGAAAACAACGACTGTATCTAAATTGACATTAATTATCTCTATTGGAAGGTCAATCATAACAAATCCTATTGCCCAAAATTGTAAGCTCGCTTTTAATTTACCGGTTTTACTTGGAGGGATAATCTTTCCTTCATTGCCTGCTAGTCCTCTGAGGCCCATGATCATAAATTCTCGCGTTATCAAAAGAGCTGTGATCCAAATACTCACTCTTCCTATCATTGAAAATCCAACAAAAATAAATGTAATAAAAATTTTGTCTGCAATAGTATCTAGAAATGCTCCAAGCTTTGTACTTATATCCCATTTTCTAGCCAAAAATCCATCAAAGTAATCGGTCCATGCAGCAATAAATGCAAGAATTGCTGGGAATAACATTAAGCCTTGCTCTGAACCATCTTGAAGAATCAGGAATAATAAAACGGGAGAAGATAGAAGTCTAAACCATGCGAGTAAGTCGGGTAATTTATTTTTCATTAGACCACATCAATTATTCTTCTCTCCGAGGCTGTTTTTATTGCTGATTCAACATCTTTTAGAAATAAATCAATGATTTCCATACTATCTTCAATTATAAACTCGACTTCCTCGGTCTCGTCACTATTAAATTTTGAGAGTACGTATTCTGCGGGATCCTTAGTTGATGGTGGCCTTCCAACACCAACTTTAAATCTCCAGTAATCGTTGTTACCAATAGCTAAATCTATAGATTTGATTCCATTGTGCCCACCATCTGAACTACTTTTCTTGATTCTAAATCTACCAAATCCAAGGTCAATATCGTCGTGTACAACAAAGAGTTCATAATCTTTTAATTCATTTTCTAATAAAAATGTTTTTAAGCCTTGTCCAGAATTATTCATTGATGTCATAGGAATAACAACCATTATTTGCTTTCCATCAAGGTCAAATTTGCATGATTGGTATTTTCCAGAATCATCCAAAGTTAAATTTTGATTATTTTTCTGACAATAAGAAAACAAAATGTCTGCACCAATGTTGTGACGAGTATTAATGTATTTTAGCTGTGGATTCCAAAGGCCAACTAAAATAGTTTTAGATTTATTCTCCACTTTCCTCTGCTGCCTCAGGTTCCTCAGAAGCACCCTCTCCAGAATCTTCTTCGCCTTCACCAGCCTCTTCATCACCCTCTTCACCTTCGAGTTCTTCGTCGGAGACTTCTTCTTCTTCTACTACAGCTCTTGGGATTGTAATTGTCACAAGAATAGATTCATCATCTTCTGATGCGAGGGTAACTCCCTCAGGTAAATCAATATCTGCAACAGTAACATTATCTCCAACATTTAATTCAGATATGTCAACATCAATTGATGACGGAATATTTGTTGGAAGGGCTGAAATAGATATGGTGTTGTTGACTGTTTGAACAACACCTCCTTCTTCTTTTACTCCAAGTGGTGTACCCATTAAATTAACTTGAACATCTGCTTCAACAGTCTGTGAAAGGTCAATTCTAACTAAATCAACATGAACAATTTCATCTTTATAAGCATGTCTTTGAATTTCTCTTGCAAGTGCAGGAACATTATCCTTACCAATATTTACATTTAAAATTACGTTTGATCCTGCTTCAGTTTTTAAGGCAGTATTAAACTCTCTAGCGTTAATTAATAAAGACTGAGGTTCTGCTCCTAGTCCATACATAACAGCAGGTATCAATCCTGATGAACGAACTCTTCTGGATTCTGATGAACCTGTTTTTTCTCTACTAGTTGCTTCTAATGTAACTTCCATAATTTCCTTAAGAATTATATAGATTAATTAATTTTATCTTGTAATTAAAACTTAAATTAGGATTTTTCTGTGGCTGTTTTAGCTGAAATTACAGCAAAACTTAGTGTAATAAATGCGAACCCACCTGCAACTAAAAATCCTTTTAATATTAAGTCTGAAACCCAGCCCTCAATCATTATCGCTCTCATCCCCTCCAGTACATAAGTTGTTGGATTAAATGCTGCCGCAGTTTCTAACCATCCCTTTAAGGCATATCTTGGAGTAAAAGTAGGTGCTAAAAATAATGCAGGAAAAAATAAAAATGTAGCTGCTTGTGCGCCTTGAGAAGAACCTGATCTTACACCTGCTGCTACAGAATACCCAGCGAATCCCATTCCCCAGAAAAATGCCATTCCTAAGACTGCAAAATATCCGAGGAATCCAGTTGCAGGATCAGCACCAATAATACTTCCCAAGGTCATGATTAAGGTTGCTTGAAGTAATACTCTTACAGCACCAACAACAATTGGAGCAAGAATAATTGCCCATTTTGAAATTGGCATTCCTTGATATCTTTTAAATACTCCAGATTCTATATCTTCAACTAGATAAATTCCTGAGGCGCCACCGCTTACAGAAGCAGAGACAATAGAAACTGGAAGTATAAAATTTAGGAAGTTTCCATTGGCAAAATCAAATGGTGTCCCCGCAGCATTACCTCCAAACACACCACCCAATGCCCCGTCGTAAACTAGTAAAAAAAATGCAGAAATAAAAATATTTGGAAGTTCCGCAAGTGGTCTTCTAGCTAGTCTCAATAAAAGTCGTTTAGTTAAAATTCCAAGTTGTGTGAAAAAAGAAGATTTTGAATAGTTCATATTATTTACTTTCTTCTATCAAAGTTTTTTCACCTTCTAATCTGTAACCTGTAACCTTTAAAAATACATCATCCAGAGATGGTTTATTTGCTGAAACCGACTGTACATTTATATCTTTTGAAACAAGTTGATTAAGTAAATTTGGAATTTTTTCAGCGCCATTTTCTACAGTTACTCTAATTTGGTTATCTTCAATATCAGAATTTTCAATAATTGTTTGAGCTTTAATTGCATCATCATCTGATCTAAAAGTTAATGTTATTACATCTCCACCGATTGATGATTTTAATTCATCTGGAGTGCCCTCAGCAACAACTAGTCCCTCGTCAATTATTGATATTCTATTTGCTAATTCGTATATAATTGTTACACCTTCATCCCTAAGTTTTTTTATTTCATCCCATAAAACACGTCTTGATCCAGGATCTAGTCCAGTAGTTGGTTCATCAAGAAATAAAACTTCCGGCTTATGAACAAGACTTAGCCCTAAATCTAATCTTCTTTTCATACCACCTGAATATGTTTTAACTCTCCTGTCTGCCGCCTCAGTCAGGCCAACTAAATTAAGCATTTCCTCAGTTCTATCTTTAGATTTAGATTTTGAAAGTCCCCAAAGCCTGGCAGTTGTATAAAAAAGTTCTCTTGCTGTTAAGAGATTATCAATACCAGTGTCTTGTAAGGCAATTCCAATTTTGTTTCTAACCTCTGAGTCATTTTTTACTACATCTAAGTCATTTATTTTTGCAGTACCTGAAGTAATTCTACGTCTCGAACAGCTTCAACATTCCCCTGTTTTGTTTTGAAAGTTTTTTTTAAATTTTTTGCTTCAACAGCTAGCAACATTATCCTTTCATAGAAAAGTATTTATGAAATAATAGTTTAATCTATTTTTTATGGCCGCGTAGCTCAGGGGATAGAGCACAGGTTTCCTAAACCTGGTGTCGCAGGTTCGAATCCTGCCGTGGCCGCTAGAATGCTACTTTAAATTTTCTGCTGAAGTTTTACCGTTATTTTCTACAATTTCAAATTCAAGCTCTTGACCTTCTTCAAGATCTTCCATACCAGAATTTTTAACCGCAGAAATATGAACAAAGACGTCTTTATCGCCTTCTTCAGGTTCAATAAAACCATAACCTTTAGTTTTGTTGAACCATTTAACTTTACCTTTTGGCATTTATTTCCTTTTGTAATATCTTTACGACAAAGTAACAGTAATGTGATTAATTTTTTAGTTTGCTAATTTTAGAAAATACTTTTCTGGGATCCAGAATTTAAATAATTTTGAGCATATATACCAGCTAGTGACACAGATTTAATTTCTAACCATGTAAATGGATTTGGTATTTCATTTTTAACATAACTCAAAAAAGTTTCGATAGCTTGTTTGTGACCTTTACCGTCGGAAAACACCTTGCTCTTATCATCTGATCCGATTAAATATCTCATTAGCTGGAAATCTTCAACAATAAATGAGTTTTCACTTCCATGAATCTCTAGTCTTTCTTTAGATAATTTGTTATTTGTATCTGAAAAATATTGAATTGCAGCATGCGCACCGTTTGCATAATTTATATTTATAAAAACTTGATTGTCATAAACTTCATCAGATTCTTTATTTATTGGACTATGAGAAGATATGCTTTGTGGTAGTGAATCAAAGAAATAAGTACCTAAGTCTATTGCATGGATAGCTTCACCTACTATCCTTCCTCCACCTATTTCCTTAATATTGGTCCAGTGATCCTTTTCTAATTTTGGAACACTAAACCTAAAATTTAAAGCATTGGCTGGTGAAGTGTTTAATTTTTCCTTTATAAACTTAGATGCTTCACTAAATCTTCTATTAAAACCAAGAAAAATTTTTGGATCTTCAGCGTTGTACATAGCCTCTTCAATTTTCGTTATTGAATCTACTTCAATTGCCAATGGTTTCTCTACATAAACAGCCTTACCAGAGTTAATTCCTTTAATTACTAAATCAGCGTGATTGAAATGTTGAGTAAGGATAAATACAGCATCTATTTCATCTGATTCAAATATTTCGTCTTCTGTTGAGTATTTATTTTTAATTTTAAAATTTTTAGCAAGAGCCTCGGAACTTAATCCTCCTGATGACGAAACTCCTAATACCTGGCAAGATCTTCTAAGTTCCTTTAATACAGGAATAATTGTTGTTGAAGCAAAATTACCTGCTCCAATTACTCCAATTTTTATTTTTTGATTTTTTTCTGGAGTAATATCGTTTTTTTCAAATTGAATTTTAGGCTCGTTTTTTAAATCATATCTAAGCAAGACTGAAAGGGGTTTTTTATCGGAATTAAAGGAACTATATATTTGAGAAGATTCAGCAAAATCAATTTCCTCAGAAATTAAATCTTGAATGGTGATCTGGCCCTGAGATAAAAGTTTTAAAAAAGCTTCAAAATTTCTATTTTCGGTCCATCTAACGTATTCAATTGGATAATCATTACCTAGTACTTCATATTGCTTATCATATCTTCCAGGTCCATAAGATTTTGAGACAACTAACTCAAGTTCTTTATAGTAAAACTCATTTCTTGAAATATTCAAAGGAATATCTCCAACAACAACAATTTTTGCTTTATTCCTTGCAATTTTTGTTGCAGCTTCAATTGGTTCATTACTATCAGAAGCTGCTGTGATAATTATCGAATCTACTTCCTCTACAGGTAAATCATTAATTGAGGAAAAAAAGTTTTTACTATCTCCCCTTCTTGTTTCATCAGGATCAATACCAAAAACTTCTGAGCCTTGTGCCTCTCCTAACCTACATACTAGTTGACCCACTATGCCCAAACCTACAACTACAATTCTTGAGCCCAGTGAAGTTTCTGATAAACGTAGACCATGTAAAGCTATACTTCCTAAGACTGTATAAGCTGCTTCTTTTTCATTTGTGTTTTCAGGGATTCTCGAACATAAGTTTTGATTTACTACAACATATTCTGCGTGATTACCATTAGAGACAACCATGTCACCAACATGAAAGTTTTTTACGTTTTCACCAATTTCGATAACTTTTCCACATGAGCTATAACCAAGCTGTATAGGTAATATATTTTTTGGAAATACAGCATTCCAAACAGCCCTAACTCCCTCTTTTTCAAGAAGTTCAAGACCCTTTTCAATGTTTGATGAATTTTGTAATTTATCAGTTACAGACTTATTTGCAGATTCAATTGCTGCCGTTTCAGTTCCAGTTGATACAACTGAGTAATGATTTTTAATTAGTATCTCTCCTGGTCCTGGCTTTGGAATTGGGGTCTCCCATAAGATTGGTTCAGGATTATTTTTTTCAACAACTAATTGCTTCATTTAACCTCTCAAGAATTAATGATAACTATATTATTTCACTTATTAAGGGGGAGGTTAAATTTAATAGTTCACCTGATGGTGTTTCTATCATTAATGATCCATCATCATTTATGTCTTTAGCCCACCCTCTCCCTTCAGGATATTCAACGAGCTTCCCTAAGGTAGTGAGTTTCGACATATAGTTTTCCAGACTGAAATCTTCATTTTCGATATAGTTTAGAATTGTTCTTCCCCATTCCTCAGCATCTTGGAAAATTTTTCGATCATCTTGTTTTTCTTCATATATTGCCCCAGCTCCAGGTAAATTTGGATTTTTCCAAAAATAATTTATTCCTAAACCAATGCAAATAAGATCATTACTTTCTTCTACAAGGACTCCACCAACTTTGTCATCATTAAAAATTATGTCGTTAGGCCATTTTAATTTGAGTTTTTGATTTTTAATTAAAGAAACATATGAGTATCCAGCCAAAAGTGGAATAAGTGTTTTAGTAAAATTAACAATTTTTTTATTAAACACTAATGAAGTAGCCAGACTTTGATCAGCATTTTGCCACTTATTTTGGTTAGTACCACGACCAAAAGTTTGTGCTTTACTCACTATCAAGAGTGGCTCTTCTTTAAATTCATTCATAGCAAAGTCTTGAGTGTTATCAACTTCATCAAAAAAAATAGATTTCATAGTGTTACTTCTTTACATATATATAGGTCAAATATATAGATTAATAATAATAAGAAAGTTGGGCATGTCGGAAGAAAATTTAGCTGACGTACGTAATGAAAAAGCAAAAAAAATTCAGCATCCAAAAGGAAAATTAACCGCATATGAAAGGATTCATTTACTTTTAGACGAAGGTTCGTTTTCTGAAATAGATGAAAATGTAGTTTCAGAAGAAAATCCTGAAGGTGAAGCAGTAGTTACAGGATCTGGCACAATTCATGGAAGGCCTGTTTTTGTTTTCTCCGAAGATTTTTCCGTCATGGGCGGGAGTCTTGGAGAAATAGTTGCAAAGAAAATTTTACGAATAATGGATCTCGCTTTGGAAGCAAAAGCTCCGGTAGTTGGTATTAAAGATTCGGGTGGGGCAAGAATTCAAGAAGGGATTTCTTCTTTATATGGATATGCACAAATATTTAAAAAAAATGTCGAAGCATCAGGAAAAATTCCACAAATATCTGTAATTGTAGGTCCATCAGCTGGTGGGGCAGTTTACAGTCCAGCATTAACTGATTTTATTTTTCAAGTAAAAGATATAGGACAACTTTATGTGACCGGCCCTAATGTAGTAAAAACAGTTACCGGTGAAGAAGTTACTTATGAAGAACTAGGCGGTGTTGAGGCTCATGGAACTCAATCAGGAGTGAGTCATCAAGTTTGTGAAACTGAGGAACAAGCTTTTGAAGAGGTAAGATACCTTCTTAGTTTTTTTCCTCAATCATCAGATCAGAAGCCTCCAAATTTTATCACTGAAGATGATCCGTCAAGAAATGTAGATTCTTTGGAATCCTTAATACCAGAACATAGAAATCAACCATATGATATGAATGAAGTAATAAACAATATTGTCGATGATGGAGAGCAGTATCCAATTCATGCAAACTATGCTTTAAATATCATTACTTCATTTGTAAGAATAAACGGAAATACAATTGGAGTAGTTGCAAATCAACCAATGGAACTTGCTGGAGTTTTAGATATAAATTCTTCAATTAAAGCATCAAGATTTGTAAGATTTTGTGATGCATTTAATATCCCTCTCCTAACTCTTGTTGATGTGCCTGGATTTTTGCCAGGTGTAGAGCAAGAACATGGAGGAATTATTAGGAGTGGGGCAAAACTTTTATATGCATACTCAGAAGCTACTGTTCCAAGAGTCTGTGTAGTAATACGTAAGGCATATGGTGGGGCTTATATAGTTATGGATTCAATGGGTTTAGGAGCAGACAAACTTTTTGCATGGCCTTCTGCAGAAATTGCAGTAATGGGTGCAGAGGGTGCAGTAGATGTAATTAATCGAAAAGAATTAAAAGATAGTGATAATCCTGAAGAACTAAAACAAAAATTTGTAGATGAATACAATGAAAAGTTCAGTAATCCTGACATTGCGGCAAAACTTGGATTAGTAGATAAAATAATAAAACCAAGTGAAACTAGAAAAGTTGTTACTGAAGCATTTAAAGAGCTTGTAAATAAAACAAATGTAGGAGACAAACATGGAAACATTCCCCTCTAAAAATATATCAATAGCTTGGGTTGAAAAAGGCTCATTGACAAGAAATTTATTTTTATCTTTTGGTTTTGCGATTTTAACTGCACTTAGTGCACAGATAAGATTTGAACTACCATTTACTCCTGTACCTATAACAGCGTATTTATTTACAGGTCTAGCAGGTTTTCCTTTTTTCTCAGGAAGTGTTGCTGGCTTAGCTATATTAAGAAGTCCAACAATTGGTTATATAATTGGTTTTTTTATTGCTGCACAAATAATAGGAAATATGTCACAAAAACCAACAGTGGGTATAGCTACTGGAACTCTAGCAATTTATATATGTGGAGTTCTGGGTTTGATGATTACATTAAACATTTCCGTAGTTGAAGCTATCGGTATTGGTGTTGTTCCATTTATTTTTGGAGATTTAATTAAAGCAAGTTTAGCAATTGGAATTGCTCAAAAGTTAAAATAAATTTTTATGACTAAAAAAAGAGTACTAATTGCAAATCGTGGTGAGATTGCATTAAGAATAATCAGATCGGTTAAAGAAATGGACATGCACGCAATTGCTGTTTATTCAGATGTTGATGCTGATTCTTTGCATGTAAAACGTGCTGATGAATCATTTTACTTAGGAGGTTCACTTCCTGCTGATAGCTATAGAAACTTAAAAAATTTAATGAAAGCTGTAATTGAGACAAAAGCAGACATGGTTCATCCAGGGTATGGTTTTTTGGCCGAAAATGCTGATTTTGCAAAAGCAGTTCAAAAGAAAGATGTGATTTGGATTGGTCCAAATCCAGAAACAATCAAATCTATGGGAGACAAAATTGAATCAAGAAAATTAATTTCTAAAGCTGGCTTAATGCCTGTCCCTGGTCAATTGAAACCATCCAGAACAAAAAGAGAAGCAATGAAAGATGCCAATAACTTTGGCTACCCAGTTGCGCTAAAAGCAGCTCATGGAGGTGGAGGAAAAGGTTTAAGAATTGTAAATAATGAGGAAGAATTAGATCAAAATTATGAGATTGTAAAACGTGAAAGCGAAGCATATTTTGGATCAGATCAAATTTATGTTGAAAAATTTATAAAACCGGCAAGACATGTGGAAACTCAAATATTAAGTGATAAATATGGAAATCATGTTTATCTCGGTGAAAGAGATTGTTCATTGCAAAGAAGGAACCAAAAACTAATAGAAGAAAGTCCTCCTGTATGGTTGTCTGAATTTGGAAAAGAAGAGTTAAAAAAAGCAACACTCATGATTGCTAAGTCTTCAAATTACGTTAATGCAGGTACAGTAGAATTTTTAGCTGATAATGACGAAAACTTTTATTTTTTAGAAATGAATACAAGATTGCAAGTTGAGCATACGGTAACAGAAATGAGATATGGAATTGACCTAGTTAAAGAACAAATAAAAATAGCGCTTGGTAATTCTTTAGAAGATTTTGAAACAGAAGCAAGAGGACACAGCATAGAGTTTAGAATAAACGCAGAAGACCCTGCCAATAACTTTTTACCTACACCTGGAACAATTACCGAATACAGAGAACCAATGGGGAATGGTGTAAGGGTTGATGGGTGGGTAAAAACCGGTACGTCAATATCACATTTTTATGACAATCTAATTTCTAAATTAGTTGTTTGGGGAGTGTCTAGAGAAGAAGCTATCTCTAAAGGAAAAAGATGCTTAGATGAATACATAATTGGTGGGATACCAACGACAATTTCTTTACTTTCACAAGTGATATCTACAAAAGAATTTAAAGAAAGTCAGATACATGTAAAATTCTTGGAAGAAAATTTTAAAATCAAAGATATTTCTGAAGAAGAAACAATTAGTGATAGACCAAGTAAGGTTAATATTTCTCTTGACGATAATGAAAGTCAATCACTGGCACCCCAGAGACCTAAAAAAATTGGTATGGATCTAACCGGCAATATAAGAAATCCTGGGATTATCAAAGCAGATATGCAAGGAACAATTATGGATACGATGACAAAGAAAGGGAAAAAAGTAAAAAAAGGAGATTCCTTGTTTGTTTTAGAAGCTATGAAAATGGAAAATGTTGTTACTGCACCAATTGGTGGAGTTATTAAAGAATTTAATATAAAAAAAGGACAGCCTGTAAATAAGGGCGATATATTGGTTGAAATAGGATAGGTATGAGTATTTATGGCATTGGAGTAGACCAAGTTGATCTCAAAAGAGTAAAAAGATTATTGAATAAATCTGAAGATAAATTCTTGAAAAGATGTTTTACTGAACAAGAAATTAAGTATGCAAAAAGATTTTCAGATCCATCAAAAAGACTAGGGGCAAGGTTTGCAGCAAAAGAAGCTGTTATGAAATCTTTAGGAAAAGGATGGAGAGAAATAAGTTGGAAAGAAATAGAAGTTACGGGTGGAGGTAAGCCAACAATTAACACCTTTGGTAGAGCATCAGCTACTGTAAAAGAAAAAAATATTACAAATATTCATATATCACTTTCACATGAGAATGAAAATGCAATAGCATTTGCTATCTCAGAAAAGGATAATTAGTCATGCAGTGGGTCGGAATGTTTCCAGGTCAAGGCTCTCAAGAAATAGGAATGGGTAGTGAGCTGCTTGAAACGTATGACGATCTATTAATAAATACTTTCGAAGAAACTTTAGGATGGAGCCTAAAAGATATTATAAATTCAGAAGATCCTGAGATAATTAAAAAAACAAATATTGCTCAACCTTATATATTCTCAGTCTCTTATTGTTACGGAATTGAAGCAATTAATAATTTAGGCAATCCTACTGCGCTTATCGGACATTCTTTAGGGGAATATACAGCTTTATGTCTATCAGGATATTTAGATTATAAAGATGCATTAAAAGTAATAGCAGTAAGAGGCGAGGAGATGCATAAAGCTGTAGAAAATTCCAATACAACTATGGCAGCTGTTTTAACAGGTGATTTGGAAGCAACAATTGAAGAAATAGAAAAATTAAATAATCAAGGAATTCAAATATGGATATCAAACTTCAATGATCCTTCACAAATAGTTATTAGTTCATACATTGATGACATGAACTACTTAAAGTCTAACCCAAAAGCACTCGGCGCAAAAAGAGTAATTCCACTCGAAGTAGCAGGAGCATTTCATACTGAAATTGTAAGCTCTGCAAAAAAACCACTTGAGGATACATTAAATTCAATTGATATCTCTGAAGGAAAGATTCCTGTATATATGAACGTTGATGCAAAAAAAGTTGAAGTATCAACTTTGAAAGAAAGTCTTGTGAATCAAATAGATAATTCAGTTTTATTTAACCAACAAATTGAGTTTGTTAACAATGATATAGATCCAGATTTATGGTGTCATATCGGCCCTGGTAATGTAACTGCTGGAATGGTCCGAAAGTCTATATCATATAAGGATTTAAAGGTAATAAACTCTTTAGAATCATCAAAGTAAGGGGAAATTTTGAAATCAGCAATAACAGGTTGGGGTAAATGCACGCCCGATAACATTATGACTAACGATGATTTATCAAAATTTGTTGATACTTCTGATGAGTGGATTCAACAAAGAACAGGTGTAAAAGAACGAAGATTTAGCCATGTAAACACATCAGATATGGCTGAAATTGCTGGTAAACATGCAATAGCCTGTGCAGGTTTAAATCCAGAAGATATTGATGTCGTAATCTTGGCTACATGTACTCCAGATAGCATTGTTCCCTCTGCAGCAGCTCATGTTCAAAAAAAACTTGGTGCTGTAAATGCTTCTGTTTATGACGTAAATGCTGCTTGTGCAGGTTTTCTATATGCACTTGAGCAAGGAAAAGCATTCGTTGAAAGTAGTCTTTATAAAAGAGCTTTGGTAATAGGGGCAGAGCATATTACTTGGTTGCTTGACTGGTCTGATAGAAATACCGCAGTGCTTTTTGGTGATGGTGCAGGAGCCGTGGTTATTGAAGAAAGTAAAAATAAATCAGATGGTGAAATATATTCTTTCTCAAATGGCTTAAGTTCGGACAATTTAGAAATCTTAGAAATTCCTAATTTTGGTTCAGCAATGGATAGGTTTAATCCTGACGAAGCAGCCAGAGTGCGTTGGACTTTTGATGGACAGGAAATATTTAAATCTGGTGTTAGAGCAATGGCACAAGCATCAGCAGAAGCTATTGAAAAATCAGGATTGTCAAAAGAAGACGTAGACATTTTTATTCCACATCAAGCAAATATTAGGATAGTTGAAGCACTTGAGAAAAAACTTGGACTTCCTAATGCAACTACTATCAAAAAAGTTCATCGATACGGAAATACCTCGGCAGCCTCTATACCAACAGCATTTGTAGATGCTCTTGAAGAGGGTGAGATAAAAGGTGGAGAAATTGCAGTCTTTACGGCCGTCGGAGCTGGTCTTGCCTGGGGAGCTTGTGCGGTTCGATTAGGAGATCGTGTAACTCCAATAAACAAATCAGATGCAAAACTTCCAGATTTTGATGGAACTGCAACCGACACAATTAAAAGAGCAATTGAGTATCAAGTTCCAGATAAATTAGACAAAATATGAAAACAGTTTTTGTAACAGGTGCTTCAAGAGGTATTGGAAAATCTATAGCTTTGGAGCTTGGAAAAGATTATCAAGTTATTGTAGGATTCGGAAATTCTAAAGATAAGGCTGAAGAAGTCGTAGAAGAAATAAAAAAATTAGGTGGTGAAAGTCTTGCTGTTCAATTAAATATTGCAGATAGAAATTCAGTTGATGAGGCGTTTAACTTAATAGAAAAAACATATAAAAATGTTGATATTTTGGTAAATAATGCAGGAATTACAAAAGACAATATATTACCAAGAATGAAGGATGATGAGTGGAATGATGTTATTCAAACTAACCTAACTGGCAATTTCTATACATCTCAAAGAGCCATAAAAAAAATGATTAAAAACAAATGGGGAAGGTTAATTTTTATATCTTCTGTTGTGGGGATATCTGGTAATCAAGGCCAAGCAAATTATGCTGCGTCAAAGGCAGGTTTGATTGGGTTATCAAAATCAATTAGTAAAGAAGTAGGTAGCAGAAATATTACGTCTAATGTTGTAGCCCCAGGATATATAGAAACAGACATGACATCATTTATTAATGATGAAAATAAAGAAAATATTATAGAACAACTTTCAATAAAACGCATGGGTATGCCAGAAGATATTGCAAACATGGTATCTTTTTTATGCAAAGATGAGTCAGAATAT
>LULI01000253.1_pt1 | contig 15185 bp, 15 predicted proteins | sample 728191 | NCBI WGS metagenome assembly LULI01 (sample SAMN03860293, study PRJNA289734) | marine metagenome | biome: seawater column; feature: ocean; material: water; isolation source: Red Sea water column Station 169 - depth 50m | place: Saudi Arabia: Red Sea | collected 2011-10-15 | depth 50 m | reverse complement strand
GGTTTATGGGTAGGTATTTCTATTACACTCAAACCATATATTTCCAAAAACTCTTCTGACTCAGTAAGAGCAGTACCAGTCATTCCAGATAATTTTTGATATTTTTTAAAATAATTTTGAAAAGTTATACTTGCTAAAGTAATACTCTCTTCTTGTATTTTAAGATTCTCTTTGGCTTCCAAAGATTGATGAAGACCCTCACCAAACCTTCTTCCTTCTGCTAATCTACCTGAGAACTCATCTATGACAATAATTTGACCATCTTTTACAACATAATCTTTGTCTCTTTCATACAAAAAACGTGCTTTAAGTGATTGATTTATAATTTGATAAGCCTCTAAATTTTCATTATCAAACAAACTATTTCCTTTCAAAAAATTAATTTTTTTTAGGTTGAATTCTATTTTCTTAATACCGGTGTCTATAAGCAAAACATTTTTTCTTTCTTCATTTATCTCAACATCGCTTTTTAGGAGGTCTTGAGTAATTTCATAGCATAATTTAAAAAGTTTAATGGGAGTCTTCACAGGTCCTGAAATTCCCAAAGGTGACCTAGACTCATCGATTAGTACAGAGTCAGCCTCATCAATTAAAGCTATATGATGCTCATTTTGCATTTTTGGTTGATTGATACCTCTTAAATTATCTCTTAAATAATCAAAGCAAAATTCATTATTATTTCCATATACGACATGAGATTGATAGCTACTTACTTTTTCTTCAACAGTTTGGCTGTTTTGAATGTATGAACAGCTTATGTTTAAGTATTCATAAATTGGCCCCATCCAAAGAGAGTCTCTTTTTGCTAAATAATCATTAACAGTAATTAAATGAACTTTTTTATTTAAGACATAATTTAATATGATTGGAATTGTTGCTGCAAGTGTTTTGCCTTCTCCTGTTTTCATTTCAGCAACAAATCCATGATAAAGAGCAATACCTCCGATTATTTGAGAGTCATAATGTCTGAGTTCAATAGTTCTTTTTGATATTTCTCTCAATAGAGCACATACGAAACTTATATCCTCATCTGACAACTCCTCTTTTTGATTAGAAATATAATTTTGTTTTAAGTTTTCAATTTTATGAGTCATTTCTTCTTTTGATAAATTTGAAATATCCGCTTCTAATTGATTTATATTATTTAAATATTTATCTGAAATTTCTTTAATTAAATTTGAATTTTTTTTTGAGGAAAAAAAATTATTTATTTTTTCGAACATTTAACTACAAATATACTAAATTTATATTATTTCCATGATGTAAATGTAGCAATCTCTATTTCTAATGGAATATATTTATGATTATCTATTAATTTTGAAAATAAATTATTTGTTAATTTTAAAAAATCTTTTTTAAATCTATGTTTTTCATTAAAAAAATTTGAAATCCCAAACTTTCTAAAATCACTTCTAATTTTGTTAAAAGAACTATAGTTTATTTCTAAGTTATCTATACCTACTACAACATCTTTATATTTACTTTTATTCAAATCTTCTATCAATTTCGTAGTTTCTAAAAATGGCCCAAATCTTCTATAAACTCCACCAAAAATCTTTTCATCAATTTCTAAAAAAATATTTTGAAGTGTCCTCATTGAATTTGATGTTATGGTATTGAAGCAAAATAAACTGTTATCGTTTAATTTAGATAAGATTTTATTAAAAATATCATTGCTATTCAAAAACAATGGTATTTGTAGAGAAAAATTTGATATAGCGGCATCAAACTTACCTTCAACTACCTTAATATCATTGATATTTATAATTTTTGAATTAGTAAAATTGGAACCCTCTATGCAAAGATCTTCATCTAGAATTAGACAGTTTTCTATTTTTTTTGACATGAACTTTAATTTATCATTAATTAAATCTGACCCATTTTTTGCAATTAAATTATTTTTGTCAAAATATGCGTTTCTTCTAATATCCCTCTTTTTTAAATTAAATTCATTCATAATGTGCTAAAATAACTTAACATGATATCGAGATTTAATTTAGATCAAAAAAGGCTTACATTTTATGAAAATCCAGAATTATTTCATAATGAATTTACTGAATTAATTTCTTCAAATAATGATAATGAATTTTTGTATTCTACTGAAGAACCAATTGTAGTTCTAAATAAAGATAAGACTTTAAAATTAACCCTAGTAAAAGATAACAAGGAATTAGAGTATATATTATTTTCAAACCATAGTATTTCTATTTTACCTCAAGAAAAAATAAAAATTCATAAAGCGATTAAAGACGTATCAAATTATATTATTTATAAGCTAAATAATTAAATGAAGGTTGCACTGATTCAAATTACAGTCGGTTCAAACTTTGATGAAAATTTCGAAAAATCAAAAAAATTTTTACAAGATAGTTTAAACTCAAGTCCAGATTTCATTTTATTACCGGAGTGCTTTCTCTTTTTATCAAGTAAATCAAAAATTTTGATTGAAATGAATCATGACTCTGTAAAATATTTTAAAAATTTTTCAAAGATAAATAATGTATATTTACTTTTGGGATCAATTCCCATAACCGAAAATGATAAATTATTTAATCGGTCAATTTTAATTAATCCTGATGGAGATATAATTTCAATTTATGACAAAATTCATATGTTTGACATTACATTAAAAAATGGTGAGTCATACAAAGAAAGTGATTTTTACTCACCTGGAAGTGAATTAAAAATCACTAAAGTATTGGGTCACTCAGTTGGTCATACTATTTGTTATGATTTAAGGTATCCTAAATTGTACAGAGCTTTGGCAAAAAAAGGTTCACAAATTATTGTTGTCCCTTCAGCATTTACGCACACAACAGGCAAGGCTCATTGGCATTCTCTTATTAAAGCAAGGGCTATTGAGAATGGAGTTTTTATATTGGCACCTAATCAATGGGGAGTAAATAATGAAAAAAGAGTAACTTATGGGCATACTTTAATAGTAGACCCTTGGGGAGAGACATTAGCTGAAGCTGAAGATGGTGAGATGATCATTGCTGCTGAACTTGATTTAAATAGAGTTAGAGAGTGTCAAAACGCAATACCTGTATTAGATAATGATAGAAATTTTGATTAATATTATTGAAAATTATCATTGAATGACCAAATATAAAGAATGATAAAATTTGATTTAATTTGTGAAAATCAACACATATTTGAAGCTAGTTTTGATGACTCAAACTCTTTTGAAAAACAAAAAAGGAAAAAACAAATTGAATGCCCTTTCTGTAATTCATCAACAATATCAAAATCAGTTATGGCACCAAACATTTCTGGTAAATCAACAAGTTCAGCTAAAATAAATCGTGAAAAAAAGAAATTATTTTCAAATTATAATAAACAATTAAATAAAATTAAATCTGAAATAGAAAAAAATTTTACATATGTTGGAAAAAAATTTCCAGAAGAGGCTAGAAAAATTCATTATGGTGAAGCGAAAGATAAACCTATTTATGGAGAGGCAACTGAAAAAGAAAGTCAAGAATTGGTCGATGAGGGTATAGGTTTAGTAAGACTCCCTTTTAGTAAAAAAGAAAAAAATAAAAATTAGTATTTCAAAGTACCAAAGTAATTTACTAAATCAAATTTACTTAGTTTGAAAGATTTAAAAATTGGATTGTATTGCATGCCCTCTATATCCATTAAATTTAAATTATATTTTTGACTAATTGATTGTAATTTAGAGGGAGATAAAAAAAGATTAAAATCGTGGGTTTTTTTAGGAAGTAGCTTTAAGAGATTCTCAGCAATATCAATTGCTAAATATTTTGATAATAAATTCTTATTAAGTGTAGATATAAATATATATGCATTTTTATTGAGATTTTTAGTTAAGTTTTCAAAAAGTTGATACTTATCTTGTTCTTCTAAATGTTCTAAGAATTCAAACAAAAAAATAACATCAAATTTTTTTTTACAATTTTTTAAAAATTTATTAGCTTCTATATTAATGAGTTTAAAATTTATTTTGTTTTTTATTTTAAAATTATTCTCGATATCAATACCTGAACACTCTGCACCCATACCATAATAATTATTAAGGAATTCGCCAGTTCCACATCCAAGATCTAATATCTTTTTATTTTTAAAGAATTCATAAATATCTTGACCACTATGATCTCTTAATATTTTTGACATATACTGATGTCTTATAGCCATCATTTGCTCTAATGGTTCGTAATACTTGCTATTATAAGTGTCCATGTTCTTTACATCATAAATGTTAAGAGTATATTACCGTAATTCATGAAAATTAAAGTTTTAAAATTTGGTGGTACATCCGTTGGGAGTATTGAAGCTATAAAAAGATCAGCAGATATTATTCATGATTGGTCAAAAAAATCAAAAGTTATAGCTGTGTTATCTGCTATGTCAGGTGAAACTGATCGTTTAATAAATTTAACAAAATCTTTTTCAAAAAATCCAAATCCAATTGATTTTGATAACGCCATTTCATCAGGTGAAAATGTATCTTGCGCGTTAATGTCTATATGTCTCAATAATCAAAAGATTAAAGCTAAATCGCTACTTAGTTGGCAAATACCGATTATAACATCATCAGAGCATATGAAGTCTAGAATTTTATCCATTAATAAAAAATTTTTATATGATGAATTAAAAAATTTTGAAGTTCTATTAATTCCTGGGTTCCAAGGTATTAACAACAAGGGAGAATTAACTACATTAGGTAGGGGTGGTTCTGATACTAGTGCTGTTGCTGTTGCAGCAGCGATGGAAACAGAATGTATAATTTATACTGATGTTGAGGGTGTATTTACCACTGATCCAAACATAGTGCCTAAAGCAAAAAAAATTAATAAAATTTCATATGAAGAAATGCTTGAATTAGCCTCACAAGGGGCTAAGGTTCTTCAAACTCGTTCTGTTGAGTTAGCTATGAGAAAAAATACTAAATTAAGTGTAAGATCTTCTTTCAAACCCAAAAAAATTGGTACCATGATTACTGACGAAAAAAGTGTTTTAGAAAATAATACTGTGAGTGGAATAACTTACTCCAAAGATGAGGCAAAAATTACACTTTCAAGAGTACAAGATAAACCTGGAGTCTCTTCAAAAATCTTTGGCCCATTAGCTAAAGGCAATATAAATGTTGATATGATACTCCAAAATATTTCACAAGATGGAAAGTTTGCAAATTTATCTTTTACTTTGCCAAGACTAGACCTAGAAAAAGCATTAAAAATACTAAAAAAAGAGAAATCTATAATTGGATATAAAAAAATTATTTCATCTAATAATATTTCAAAAATTTCAGTGGTTGGAGTAGGGATGAGATCTCATGCTGGAGTTGCCCAAACATTATTTGATACTCTTGGAAAAAATAAAATAAATATTCAAGTTATTACCACTTCAGAAATAAAAATAAGTATATTAATTCATGAAGATCAAACTGATTTAGCTGTACAAAAATTACATCAAGCCTTCAAACTACATAAATAATTTTTTGGATAAGTTAATTTCAATCAAAGAGGCAAGAATTAAGAAAGGATTATCAATCAATGATTTATCCAAAGCTCTTAAATTAGATTTAGAAATAATACGACTTTTAGATGATAATTTAAAACTCCCTAAAAAATATCGTGCTTATCAATCAACTTATAAAAAATCTATATATAGATATTTGGGTTACGAAATTAAATATAAAAATTCAATTGGTGATATCCCAATCGATTATACTAAACTTTCAATAGTCTATTTCTTATTGTTACTTGTTTTTGTAATTTTAATTTTATTATCATTTAATATATATAATAAATTTAACAATCAAATTTCATTTAAAGAGGTTGAAAAAGATCAAGTTTATAATGATGTTTATAAGATCTCTAATCAATATGATTTGTATGAATTAAGTCATGATGATTTTATAAATAATCTTATCCCATTAAACAGAGCTAACTATTCGCAAAATTTATCAATTTTTGCAAAACCTAATAAGACTATTTTTTACAAAATTCAAAACAATATTAAAAATACTTTACAATTTGGTGAAATTACCAAATCTAATGAACTTATTCTCGATTTAGACAATGATTTTTTTATCGATTTATCTAATATAAATAATATTGATAAGATAATTTACAGAGGTGTAGAAATTAGATTAAATAAGGAATTAAACTCATATTTATTTAATTTTCACATTAAAGATTTAGAGACTTTATTATGAAATATTCTCATTCAATAAAGAGAAAAAAAACAAAAAAAATTCAAATTGGAAATATTTTTGTCGGTGGAGACTCTCCAATTACGGTTCAGACAATGACAAATACCCTTACACATGACATTGATGCAACACTTGAGCAGATATCTCTCATTGAACAAGAGGGATGCGATATAGTCAGAGTTTCAGTTCCTGATGAAAAATCATCAAAAGCATTAAAAAAAATAATTCCTGAAATTAAGATCCCCTTAGTCGCTGATATTCACTTTCATTATAAAAGAGCACTTGAGGCTGCAGAAAATGGAGCACATTGTCTTCGAATAAATCCAGGTAATATTGGCTCTAGGGAAAAAGTAAAAGAGGTTGTTGAAGCTGCCAAGCAGAACAAAATACCTATAAGAATAGGTGTTAATGCTGGAAGTTTAGAAAAATCAATATTAGAAAAATATAAAAGCCCAACCTCTGAGGCATTATTTGAAAGTGCTAAGCTAAATATAAAACTTTTAGAGGATCTAAATTTTGATAATTTTAAAATTAGTGTTAAAGCTTCTAATGTTTTTACAGCAGTAGAGTCATATAGAAAGTTATCTAATTTTTGTGATTATCCTCTTCATTTAGGTATTACTGAAGCAGGAAGTTATTTTAGTGGATCAATAAAATCTTCTATAGGTCTTGGATTGCTTCTTTATGATGGTATTGGCGATACAGTGAGAGTTTCGCTTTCAGACCATCCAACTCAAGAGGTCAAAGTAGGGTTTGAAATGTTAAAATCACTAAATTTAAGAGATTATGGTGTAACAATAATATCTTGCCCATCTTGCGCAAGACAGCAATTTGATGTTATTGAGACAGTTAAAAATGTTGAGAAAAAACTTTCTCACATTAAAAAACCTATAACAGTTTCGATTATTGGATGTGTTGTTAATGGGCCAGGTGAAGCTACAATGACTAACATAGGCATAACAGGTGGTGGTAATAACACACATATGGTATACGTCGATGGAGAAAAAAGCCATAGAATACAAGACGAAGATTTAGTTGAGTACTTAGTTAAAACTATAGAAAATAAAGTTGATCAGATTCATCATTTAAAATGAAAAGAAATATTAGTTTAGTAAAAGGCACACATGATATTCATGGAGCTGAAATGGTGAAGTTTGAATTTATTATTGAAAAATTTTATTCAATCTGTAGGAATTTCAATTTTAAATCTATACAAACTCCTATTTTGGAACAACAAGATTTATTCTCTAGGACCGTAGGCGAGCAAACCGATATTGTCTCAAAAGAGATGTATTCATTTTTAGATAAAGGAGAAGCGTATATTTGTTTAAGACCTGAGGCCACAAGTAGTCTAGCTAGGTTTGCTGCTTCAAACTATCAATCGGGCTTACTTAAATTAATTACTCACGGCCCAATGTTTAGAAGAGAAAGACCCCAAAAAGGTAGATATAGACAGTTTCATCAAATAAATATTGAGTCTATTGGTGAAAAAAGTCCTTATGTAGATTTTGAATTAATTCTAATCGCAAAGTTATTATTTGATGACCTTGGAATTAAAGAAAATAAACATAGGTTATTAATTAATTCTTTAGGGTCAAAAGAGGATCAAATCAAATATGCTTATGAATTAAAAAAATATTTAACTGAATTTAAAAAACAGTTATCAGAAATCTCACAATCTAGATTGGATAAAAATCCACTTAGAATTTTGGATAGTAAAGATCCAAAAGACTCTGAAATATTAGTAAATGCTCCAAAAATTAGTGAACACTTATCTGAAGAGAGTAAAAATTATTTCAATCAAGTTAAAAAACTTTTAAATGATAATAAAATTAAATTTTTTGAAGACCCAAAATTAGTTAGAGGATTAGATTATTATTCACATACGGCTTTTGAGTTTCAAACAAATGAAGATAAAAGACAAAATGCAATATTAGCTGGCGGTAGGTATGACAATTTAATTAGTATGATTTCTTCTAGAGATATACCAGGAGTTGGCTGGGCAGCTGGTATAGAAAGATTAATGGATTTGATATCTATAAAAGATGAAAAGTCAGAATTAGATAAAAAGATATTATTTGCTGTCCAAGATGAGTCTTATTTAAATAATAATAGAATTTTAAAACAAATTTACAGTTTAAGATATAATCATGAAGTTAGAGTTAGTAAAAATATAAAAAAACTTTTTAGTTATGCAGATAAAAACAATTTCAATTTTATTCTTCTTATTGGTGAAGAAGAGATCAAAAATAAAAAAATTATTTTAAAAGATTTAAAAAATAAAAATCAAAAATCTTTTGAAATTTCCAAATTCGAGCTTAAAAATGAAATTAGATAAACAAATCATTGATTTAAAAAACAAATTTAATCAATTAAATGAGAAACTTTTAAATTCTCAAAACTTAAAAAATGAGGAAATTATTCAAATAAATAAAGATTTATCAAAATTGGAGCCAATTATTGCTCTATCTGACACCATTAAAAATTTAGATAAGGAAATCAAAGGCTATAAAGAAATACTTGAAAATGAAAGCGATGAAGAGCTCCGAAATTTAGCAAAACAAGAATTACCTTTGTATGAAAAAGATTTAGAAATTAAAAATAAAGAATTACTAATTGCTCTACTGCCTAAAGATGAGGCTGATGATAAAAATGTAATATTAGAAATAAGGGCTGGTACCGGAGGAGATGAGGCTGCATTATTTGCTGGAGATTTATATAGAATGTATGAGCGATATTCCTCATTAAAAAGTTGGAAGTTTCAGCCAATGGAGAAGAGCGAGACAGGATTGAAGGGTATAAAAGAAGCAATAATAGAAATTAAAGGAGATGGTGTATTTAAATTTTTAAAAAATGAGTCTGGTGTCCATAGAGTTCAACGCATACCAGAAACTGAGTCTGGGGGAAGGATTCACACCTCGGCTGCAACTGTTGCTGTTTTGCCAGAAGCTGAGGACGTTGACTTAGAGATAAAAGATACTGATTTAAGAATAGACGTTTATAGATCAGGAGGGGCGGGAGGCCAATCGGTAAATACAACAGATAGTGCTGTAAGAATTACACATTTACCTACAAACATAGTAGTAACTCAACAAGACGAAAGATCTCAACATAAAAATAAAGCTAAAGCATTAAAAATTCTACGATCTAGATTATATGAAGTTGAAAGAATTAAGAAACAAGAAGAGGTTTCATCCAATAGAAAAAATCAAGTTGGTTCAGGAGATAGATCTGAAAGAATTAGAACATATAATTTTCCACAGGGCAGAGTATCAGATCATAGAATTAACTTAACGCTCTATAAATTAGACCAGTTTTTAACTGGCGAGGCATTAGATGAAATGATATCAGCTTTGTCAGCCAGTGAACAAGCCGAAAAATTAAGTCAACTTAATGCTAATTAATAGTTATTTAAGTAAATTAGATATAAAAAAAATATTACTTAAAAATTTAAAATCAATTTCTGGATCTCAAGCTGAGCAAGAGTCCCAAATAATGATTTCTTATTCATCTAATAGTGAAAATAATTTAGATATTAATAATAGTGAAGTTGATCAAGAATTAATTAATAAGATCCTAAATGAAAGAGTAAAAGGAAAGCCATTAGCAAAAATAATCAACGAAAAAGGTTTTTGGAAAAAAATTTTCTATACAGATGATTACACTTTAGATCCAAGAGCTGACTCTGAAATATTAGTTGAACAAATATTAATTGATTGTAAAAAAAATAAAAATCAAAAACACTTGAAGTTGCTTGATTTGTGTTGTGGGACTGGGTGCCTCGGAATTTCTATCATAGATGAGCTAGATAATGCATATTGTGATTTTATTGATGTTTCCAAACATACTCTAACTGCTTGCAAAAAAAATATAATAAAATTTAAACTGCAACAAAAAACAAAAATATTCCACTCAAATTTATTTGAAAATTATCCAATAAATAGACTGAAATATATTGATTTTATTGTTTGTAACCCACCATATATACCAACAAGAAATTATTTAAATTTAAATAAGGAGACTTTACATGATCCAAGAATTTCACTTGATGGTGGAAAATTAGGCATGGATTATTACGTTAAAATTATTAATTTTTTAATTAGTGTAAAGTTTAAAGGGGTTGTTTATTTTGAAATTGATCCAATTATCACTAAAAAAATGTATAAATTACTATTAGAAAAAGGTGTAAAAATAGTTTATAAAAAAACTGATTATCTTAATTTAGACAGACTGATAAAGATAAAATTCCCTACTATTTAATTGATGGGCTTTTTTAGAGATAATCGATAAAAAATTAATGAAAAATTTTATAAAAAGAAAGCCTTACGGCGGTCAAAGGAAAATAAACTCCTCTAGATCTGGTGTTGCTGACTCTCCATATCTACAAGCTAATGGAAATTCAAACGGATTTAAAAGAAACGGAAAAAATCCAAAAGATCAATATAACGATTATCTTAACAAAGCAAAAGATGCTAAGGGACAAGGTGACGACGTATTAGAGCAGTTTTACCTTCAACACGCTGAACACTATTTTAGACAAACAGATAATTCAAATAAAGGTTTTGTTGCTAGAAAAATTATTAGTAAAGACAAAACTGAAAATAACGATAGCGATTTCAACAAAGACAATAAGTCAGAACGTAACTCAACTTCTGATTTTGATGACTTAGCTAGTCAGTTAGCTTAATTTATTTTATTTTTATAAATATTAACTTCTTTATCTATTTCAGAAACTAATATTTGAAATTCATTTAGTTGTTGTTCGTTAAGCTTCCTTCCTGAAGGTAATTTAAGTGTAGCTGGGTTTATTTGTTTTCCATTAACAATAATTTCATAATGTAAATGAGGTCCAGTTGATTTTCCTGTTGAGCCTACATAACCAATAACATCACCTTGCTTAACTCTTACACCACTTGATATTCCTTTTTTATAACCATTAAGATGTGCGTAAGCTGTTTTATAAGTACTATCGTGACGAATTCTAATATATTTTCCATATCCTCCATTTCTACCTACGTACTCTACAATACCATTTCCAGCAGCAAAAATTGGAGTTCCTGTTGGAGCAGCAAAATCTACTCCTTTATGCATTTTATTATAACCGGAGATAGGATGTTTTCTCATACCATAACTGGAACTAAGCCTTGCACCATTTATTGGAGTTTTCATTAAGCTTTTTGTCATTCCTTTACCTTTTTCGTCAAAATATTCGCTGAATTCTCCATTGTCATAAAGATAGTATATTAAGGGAGTGCCTCTTGATGAAAGCATTAAGTATTTTGGATCTTCGATTTGAATTGTCTTACCATCATTGTTTACCTTTTTGACAAACAGCATTTCAAAATTATCACCCTCATAAATATCTCTCTGAAAATCAACATCAAAACTGTAAATCCTGATAATTTCATTAATTACTATTTCAGATAACCCTTGATCTTTCATAGCTTTATATAAACTTGTTTTAATTTTCCCAGTCACAAAAATTTCTTTGGAACTCAACGGAATTTCATTAATTTCATAAATAAAATTATCATTTAGGTAAGATATTATTAATTCTTTAGTGTCAGAATATTTATAAATTAGGTCAAAAGTATTTAAACCATCAGCATCATATTTGCTGAATATTTTTACAGTATCCCCAATATATAATTTAGAAAAATCATAATATTCTTTTCCGTTGAGTATTACTAAGTCTATATCTCTACCTTTTAGACCTCCTTTTTTTAAAACTTTTGCAAAACTATCTCCCTTGGAAACTATGATTTCATCAAAATTATTATTTAATTTCTCATCTTTCTTATTTTCAATAGGTAAAGAGTCTTCTGGTGTTTTTATATTAACTTTCTCTTCTTTTTTGGTTAAGTCTTTATCGAAAATATTTGATAAATTTTCAAGTGTTATATTTTCAAAATAATTTTTTGATTTTTCTTTATCAAATATTGGATCGTCAAGACTTTCAATACTTATAACATCATAATATTTTTGAAATTTTTTTTTATCAAAATAGTTAATATCTACATCATCATAAATATAAGCATATTCATTGTTTATTTTTACGAAATCATAATAGCTCATATAAAAGCAAATAAAGCTGATTATAACTAATAAAGTTGTTAGTGATGCTTTTATTGTAAAACTAATTGTCCTTGTCATTTATTTCTTTATAAAGAAGTAAAATTAATCGATTGTTATCATAATGGAAAAATCTAAAAAAATACTAGTAAATATATTTCAAGAAACTACTAAAATTTTTTGGATTTTATTCAAAGTTATTTTGCCCGTTGTCATTATTATTAGAATCCTTGAGCTCATTGGAGTAATCCCTTTTTTAGCTAAATTCCTTGAGCCATTAACAAGTTTTATTGGCATTGATGGTTCATTAGGACTAGTTTGGATGGCTGCTATTTTAGTAAACATATATGCAGGCCTGGCTGCTTTTGCATCTCTTCAAGCAATATTCGATTACACAATAGCTGAAACTACAATTTTAGGATTAATTATACTCATAGCACATAGTTTACCAATTGAAGTAGCTATTGCAAAAAAATCAAGAATTTCATGGGTATTTAATTTAACTTTTAGATTTGTAAATGCTGTAATTGCAGGAAAAATATTAAATTTAATTTTTACTAATTATAATTTATTTAATGAACCTAATAATTCAATCTTACAAGTGCCAATTAAAGATGTTTCAAATTTAGAGTGGGCTATTTCACAACTTCAAAATTTTTTCCTAATTTTTTTAATAATATTTTTTATTATATCAACAATTAATATCCTCAAAACAATTGGCATATGGAAATTTATAATTAATACTTTGAAAATTCCTTTGTCCTATTTGGGTATGTCAGAGAAAGTAGCTAATATAATTTTAATAGGCTTAACATTAGGAATTTCATTTGGAGGGGGTTTTTTAATAGAGGAGTCTAGAAAAAATAATATTTCGAAAAAGGATATTTTACTTTCTTTGTCTTTTTTGAGTTTATGTCATAGCATAATAGAAGATACAATATTAATTTTGTTATTAGGTAGTCATATTTCTGGTATTTTATTTTTTAGATTTATTTATACCGTTATTGTAATTCTTATAATGAAAGTTTTATTAGAAACAAAAATGCAAAAATTTATACTGAGTAAAATTACATATGGATAGTTATATTCAATTTCCTCGTTACTCAATTTATCTAATACCAAATAAATTATTTATTGATCAAGTTGAGAAATTACTTTTAAAAAACAATGTTAAATATGACAACCTTGAAATATCTCAGTATGGCCTTCATTATACTGTCAAAGCTCCTTTTTATTTAAGCCATCTTTATAATGAGGAGGAACTTATTAATTCATTTCAAGAGTATTTTTTATCTAATCAGAATAAATCTTATAAAGAAGTATTTAATGTTTTAGGCTTAAAGAAAATTAAAAATGTTTTTGCTCTAGAAATGAATTCTAATGAAAAATTTAATTTTCTGTGCAATGATATAATGAGGTATTTTGATTTATATAGAAAAACCCTCAATCAACAAGAAGTTCAAAAAGATATTAAGCGTTTCAGTAATTTAACTTCTTTAGAGATGGAATATTATTTAGTATGGGGATATCCTTATTTATTTGAGTTTAAAAATCATCATATCTCAGAGATAATATTTGATAACTCAATCAAATCTTTGAATTACTCTAATATCAGCTTAATGAGACAAGATAGCTTAAATAGTAAATTTATCTCTATATGTAAAAGTGATTAGTCTTAATGCTAAAATTATTTACACTACAGTAATAGTTAAATAATATATTTTGCTCATGGGAATTTACGTTAAAAAAAAGAAATTTAATATTTTAAAATTTTTTTTGATTTTTTTATTTTTAATTATATTTCTTACAACTTTATATTTTTTTAACATTTTTTCAGAAAAAAAAATTTTTGATTTATCAAATATTGAAAATATACAGCTTGAAGAAGGGTCAAATCAAATTATTGAACCAGATTTTAGCTCTTATTTAAAAAAAGAAGATGTAAATTTTGATGAGTATTTTACCAAAAAGGAATTTGATCAAAATATAAAAAAATTTATAGAGGAAAATCCAGATTATATCTTAGGTGTTCTTAGAGAATATCAATTAGAGCAGAATAAATTAGAACAAGAAAAAACTAATCAAAAAAATATCTCAAGTATAAAAAATTTAAATCTTGCATATCATCCTATGTACTTGGGCGACTCAAATTCCGCAATAGTTATTTATGAATTTGTTGATTATAATTGTGGTTATTGTCAAAAATTCCATCAAGAATTAATAAATGTAATGAAAGATAATTCATTAAAACTTGTTATTATACAGATGCCAATTTTAGGGAATTTTTCAGAGGAATTGACTAAGTTGGCATTAGCTTCCTCCTTGCAAGGTCAATTTAAGGTTGTCCATAATTATTTATATTCCACTGAGAGAAAATCAAAAATGGAGGATATTTTGGCCGACTTATTTCTAAGGGGTGTTGATCTTGACATACTAAAGAATGATTTGGACTCGCAAGAGGTATCAGACTTTCTATCTATTCATAGAAGTTACGCTGATGAATTTAAATTTACTGGAACACCTGCAACTATAATTGGAAATCAAATAATTCCAGGCTTTATCGATGCAGATAAAATTACTGAGATTTTGGAAAAAGAATTTTCCTGAGCTCAATGAAAATCAGTAATTTTTCAAAGATTTCTTCAAATATTTTTGGATCTCGTGTAACCGGATTTATTAGAGACATACTTTTTGCAAATTATTTAGGTGCCAATTTGATGTCAGATGCATTCCTTTTTGCTTATAGATTACCAAATTTATTTAGAAGAATTTTTGCTGAGGGCTCAATGAATAGTGTATTTATTCCTTTGTATGTAAACCAAGAAAAAATGAATTCAAAATCAGCAAATGATTTTATATGGATAGTTTTCAACTTTTTTTTTGTAATTACTTTATTTTTATCTTTTTTAATATTTTTTTTTACTGAGCAAGT
>LULI01000593.1_pt1 | contig 15207 bp, 12 predicted proteins | sample 728191 | NCBI WGS metagenome assembly LULI01 (sample SAMN03860293, study PRJNA289734) | marine metagenome | biome: seawater column; feature: ocean; material: water; isolation source: Red Sea water column Station 169 - depth 50m | place: Saudi Arabia: Red Sea | collected 2011-10-15 | depth 50 m | reverse complement strand
TGCAATATAAAATACAAAATCAAATTTAAAATCGTTTAAAAAAATCAAATTTTTTTTTAAAATATCTAAGTATTGTACATCTTCCATGTCTTGTTCGAGTTCAACATCTAAATCGCTTTTTGATTTTATAGGAGGATAATTTACTTTTGAGTGCATACTAAAAGTAAAAACATTGTTTTCATTTTTAAATATTTCAGCGTTTCCATTTCCTTGGTGAACATCTAGATCAAGAATGAGAATTTTATTAGCTAATCCTCTGTTAAGAAGATATTTCGCAGCAACTGCTACATCGTTAAAAACGCAAAATCCTGCTCCCTCGTCATAAATTGCATGATGACTCCCGCCAGCGGTATTACAAGCTATTCCATAATTAATAGCCAATTTAGAAGCTAACACAGTTCCACCTGTTGCAACTAAAGACCTTCTCACAACACTATCAATTAAAGGGAACCCTATTTTTTTAACTAACGTATTTTCTAATGTTTTATTTTTAATTTTATAAATATACTCCTCCGAGTGAACCTCTTTAAGTGTATCGATTGAGCATGGTTCAGGTTTATAAAATTTTTTAACTACTTTTTCATTTTTAAGAAAATTTGCTAGTTCGCCAAACTTTTTAATTGGAAATTTGTTATCATCACCAATCTTTGCTACATAGTCAGGATGATTTACAACTGGTAATTCCACTTTACTTTATTTCTCTTATAGGCTTACCGGCAACACAAGCTTCTAAATTTTCAATCATTTGTGTATAAAAAATAGAATAATTTTCAGCTGTTACATAACCTACGTGTGGAAGTAAAAGTGCATTAGGTACAAATCTTAATTTGTGACTAGCAGGCAAAGGCTCTTTATCATAAACATCAATTCCAGCACCAGCGATTACATTAGTTGAAAGTGCTATAATCAAATCATCTTCATTTACAATTGGGCCTCTTGAGGTATTAATCAAAAAGGCTGTTTTTTTCATTTTATCAAACTCAGCAAGTTTAAAACAATCTTTATATCTTTCTCCGCCTTGTACATGAATTGATATGAAATCAGAATTTTGGATTATATCTTCTTTGCTTGAAGGCAAAACATCAAGCTCTTTACATTTATCTAAGCTAAGATTTTCACTCCATGCCATTACTTGCATACCAAATGCTTTTCCAATTTTGGCAACTTGAGATCCAACTTTTCCTAAACCAATAAGACCAAGAATTTTTCCTTTTAATTCAACTCCTACTGTTGTCTGCCAATAGCCTTGGTACATATTATCAACTTCCACTTTAATATTTCTAGCTAGTCCTAAAATTAAGGCCCATGTTAATTCACAAGTAGGATTTGAGTTAATTTCAGTACCTGTAACAACAATTTTAGCTTTTTTAGTTGCCTCAAGATCTACTGCTTTGTTTCTCATTCCACTTGTAGAAATATATTTTAGTTTCTTCAAACTTTTAATAAGATTTGAAGTAATTGATGTTCTTTCTCTCATTATAAGTAGAGCTTCAAATTCTTTTAATTTTTCTATGGCATCGTCCTCGTTTTCAAAAGGTTCACTAAAAACCTCAATATCAAATTTTGATGAAAGATTTTTCAAATCAATAAATTCTTGAGCAACGTTTTGATAATCGTCTAAAATAGCAACTTTAAGCATTTTGAACTTTTTTATTTGAGATTGTGATACCAGCAATAATAAAAATTGCACCTAAGAAATGATAAAATAATATTTTCTCATTGAAAATTATCATAGCCATTACAGCACCTAAAATTGGCATCAAATGTAAAAAAACTCCAGATCTATTTGCACCAATTAATTTTACACCCTTTATCCAAAATAAAAACGAGATTAAACCAGGAAAAAAAACAACATAAAATAAAACTAAATAAAAAGAAGATTGTAATTTTATTGTGCTACCTAAACTATAGTCGATAAAATACATGGGAATTAAAAAAATAACTCCAAAAGTAATAACGACCTGTAATAAGGAAATTGGAGATAAATTAAACTCCTTTTTTTTTAAGAGAGTTGAATATAGTGACCAAGCAAACATAGCAATCAATGCAAAAATATCTCCCTTATTAAAAGATAAATTTAATAAATTGTTTAAGTTTGCCTTCGTTATTATAAACAAAACACCTATAAGTGAGAGGAATACACCAGTTATTTGGAAGAAATTTGTTTTCTCAATTTTAAGTAAAAATGAAAATAATATTATCATAACTGGAACTGTGGATATCATAAGTACTCCAGTTATTACTTGGGTATGCCTCAATGAATAAAAAAGGGCAGAATTAAAAACACTAACAGCCAATATCCCTAAAATTGAAAATAAGAAAATATTATCCAATATAATTTTTTTCTTACTAAGCAATTCCTTATAAGTAAATGGTAGTAGGACTATCCAGGCCAAAAACCATCTATAAAAATTTAATGATACTGGAGGTATGTCAATAATACTTGCTGCTTTACCCACTATAAAATTTCCAGCCCAGAATAAACATGCTAGCACTAAGTATAAAGAAGCTATATATATTGGGCTAGATGTTTTCATGAAAAGAATTTAGTAAATCTGTTCTATTTTTTATAGCTTCTTTTATATTCTTTTCCTTAACATGTCCAAATCCTCTTATTTGATCAGGTATTGATGCTATTTTAACAGCTGTATCATAGTTTGATTTATTTATTTTTGATCCAATATCAACAATGGTTTGCTTATAATCTCTTATTAACTCTCTTTCTTTTTTTCTTTCATCTAAATAACCAAATGGATCAAATTTTGTACCCCTTAAAAATTTAAATTTTGAAAGCAATTTAAACACATTAAATAACCAACTACCAAATTTTATTTTTATTAATTTACCATCCACTTTGCTTTTTTTGCTGAAAATTGGTGGAGCTAAATAAAAATTATAATCAAAGTTTCCTTCAAAGTTTTTATTTATATCATCTACAAATTTTTTATTTGTCATTAATCTAGATACTTCATACTCATCCTTGTAAGCCATTAATTTAAAATAATTTTTTAAGACTGCTGTTGAGAATTGACTTCCATTTCCAACATTTTTATCTATCTTTTTCGCATAACTAACCAAATCGCCATATTTTTGAGCATATTTTGTGTTTTGATAGTCTTCTAAAAATTTTAATCTATTCTGATATTTGGCATCAAAACCCTCTAAGATCTCAGGTTCGTCTTTAATTATGCTATTTACTTCTTCTTTTAAATTTTTGTAGTGTCTACCAAATCTGAAGGCATCTATATTATCTTTTACACTTGCACCATTTAATTCAATTGCTTTTTCAATTGATGAAGCTGAAATTGGTATCAGACCTGATTGATATGCAGCCCCAACATTAAACATATTTGATAATATTGAATTTCCTAAGATCTTAGATGTAATTTTATTTGATGATATAAATTTAATATTCTCTAGTCCTACTATATTAATTAAATTATTTCGCATTTCCTCAAATGGTAAATAAAAATCTTTATCCCGTGTAAAATCTCCTGGCATTACTTCATCTGTATTAACTATTAGTTTTGAAATTTGTTTATCCAAAGTTTTTATTATTTCTAAATCATTTGAAACAAGTAAATCAAATCCCAAGAGTAAGTTTGTATCCCCGTACGATAATCTGATTGCTCCAACATCTTCTGGTTTTTCAAAAATTCTTAAGAAACTTTTTACAGCTCCACCTTTTTGTGCTAGCCCAGTCATGTCAAGAACACCAGATCCTCTGCCATCTATTTGAGCAGCTGTTGCAAGCACTGCTCCAATTGTAACAACACCGGTTCCTCCAATACCAGCAACCATTATTCCATAGGATTTATTTATTTTGGGTAGTATTGGATCCTCAATTTTTGAATTTATCTTATTTATAAAGGTTTCGTCGTAATTTTTTTTAAGTGATATATCACCCTCAAGACTTACAAAGCTAGGGCAAAACCCATCAACGCATGTATAATCTTTATTGCAAGATGATTGGTCGATTTGTCTTTTTCTTCCATACTCAGTCTCAACTGGAGCGATTGAAACACAATTAGATTGTATTCCACAATCTCCACACCCTTCACATAAATCTTTATTAATGAAAATTTTTTTCTTTGGTTCCTCTAATATACCTTTTTTTCGTCTTCTTCTTTTCTCTGCTGCACAAGTTTGGTCATAAATTATTACAGTTGTTCCATTAACTTTACTTAATTCAATTTGAACATCTATAATATTTTTTCTATCATAAACTTTTGAATTCTTGGCAAAGCCTCCCGTGTCACCATACTTTTGAATTTCATCTGTAATTATTGCTATTTCTTCAACTCCTTCTGCCTCAAGTTGTTTGGACATTTGAGCAACTGTAGGTAAACCATCTAATGCTTGTCCTCCAGTTAAAGCAACAGCATCATTATATAAAATCTTAAATGTCATTTTAGTTTTTGCTGCAACTGCGTGTCTAATCGAAAGTATTCCTGAATGTATATAAGTCCCATCTCCCATATTTTGAAAAACATGGTCAGTGTTACTAAAAACTGACTCTCCTACCCATGTAGCTCCTTCGGATCCCATCTGAGAAAAGCCCTCATTATCTCTTTCCATATGTTCAACAAGATAAGCACAACTAATCCCAGTTATCGCTCTACTGCCTTCTGGAATTCTAGTTGAAGTATTGTGAGGGCAACCTGAGCAAAAATGTGGGACTCTTTTTAAGGAAATATTTGAATTTGTTGAATCAGTTAATGATTTCAATTGTTTTGCAAAATTATTCACGTCATCTGGTAATTGTAGATATTTTATTATTTCGTAGACTTTCAACCCAATCTCTCCTGGATCTAGAGCTCCAGACGAAACAAACAGATCGTTACTATTCTCATCTTTTTTTCCAATTACTTTTACTTTTAGGTTTTTATTAAATAAGATTTCTTTTACTTGTGTCTCAATAATTGATCTTTTTTCTTCAACCACAATAATCTTATCCAAATTTTCCGCAAAATTTTCAATTATTGTCTCCTCTAATGGCCAAGGCATGGCAATTTTAAGAAATTTAATTCCTATCTTATTAGCAATTTCTTTGTTAATTCCAATTTTTTCAAGCCCAAGCTTTGTATCTAAGAAAGATTTTCCTGTACTAATTATTCCAATTCTAGGTTTTTCCGAGTCAAAAATTAATCTGTTTAGATTATTTACTTTACAATAATCTTTTACATATTTTAATTTATGATGATGTAAGCGATATTCTTTTTCTTGGGCTGTATCTTTCAATCTAATATTTAGTCCATCAGATGGATAATTCTTATCTGAAATATCTTTAAGAACAACTCTATTTTCATCTAAATCTACAGTTGCGCCTGAACTAACATTGTCATGAACACACTTTATGCCAACCCAACAACCACTTTTTCTTGATAATTCAATTCCTATGATCCCATAATCTAATATTTCTTGAACACCACTTGGGTTTAAAAAAGGTATCATTGCATCGATCATCGCAAATTCACTTTGGTGAGAGGTTGTTGAAGACTCACAGATGTGATCATCTCCCATTAAAGCAATAACACCACCAAATTTTGAAGTACCAGCTAGGTTTACATGTTTTAATGCATCTCCTGCTCTATCTACACCTGGTCCCTTACCGTACCAAATACCATATACACCATCATATTTATCTTTTTTTCTGAGATTAACCTGTTGTGTACCCCATAAAGAAGTTGCTGCAAGTTCCTCATTTATTCCAGGTTGAAAGAAAATATTATTTTCATTCAAATATTTTTTATTTTTTAATATTTGTTGATCATAACCCCCAAGGGGTGAACCCCTATAACCAGATATATAACATGCAGTATTAAGTTTTTGCTGTTTATCTCTTCTAGATTGAACAATTGGAACTCTAACTAAGGCTTGTGCACCGGTTAAAAATCTAGTTCCTTTGCTTAATTTATATTTATCCTCAAGTTTAATATCCACACTATATAACTTTGCTATGCAAATCTTACTGAACTATAGGGTTTTAAATCCATATTAGTATTTTCATTTGCAATCATCCCTGATACTATTTTTCCAGATATTGCGCCTAAAGTCCATCCTAAATGGTGATGTCCAAATGAATAATATACGTTTTTATAATTTTTGGATGGCCCAATTACTGGTAAAAAGTCTGGTAAAGTTGGCCTAAAACCAAGCCATTCATCTTTATGTTCTGGTAATCCATCCAACATTTCTTTTGCATTTAGAATTAAATTTTTAATTCTATTTTTTGAAAGTGCATTTTCTAAACCACCGAATTCAACTGTACCAACAACTCTTAATCCTTGGTCCATCGGTGACATTCCAAAACCTCTGTTAGAATTTACAACTGGTCTAGAAATTAAATGATCAAAATCTTTAAAATGAACGTGATAACCCCTTTCAGTATCTAGAGGAATATTTTCGTGCAGTTTATCTGTCAATCTTTTTGAGAAAGCTCCACATGCAATTACTAATTTATCAAATATAAATCTTTGCGTTTCTGATCTCAATACAGGTTTACCTTCATCAAAATTAACATCTTGAATATTTAATTTAATAAATCTACCACCTTTTTTTATAAAGTTTTCAAATAATTTTACTAAAATTTTTTTTGGGTTTCTTGCATGTCTTGCATAATCATAAAAAACACCACCTGAATAAATCGGTTTCAAATTTGGTTCTAAATCATGAATTTCACTCTTATTAACAACTGTTTGTTTTACACCCAGTTCATCTCTAATTTTAATTTCTAACTCTCTACTTTTTAAATTTTGTTCGTTCCAGATATAGAGTATTCCATTATTTTCCACTAAACCTTCAAGATCTATTTCATCAAAAAGTTCATCGTAAGCAAGTAATGACTGGTCTAAAATTTGATGCATATATTTAGCGGTATGCATCATTTTATCTTTCGTGCAGTTAACCATGAATCTGGAAAGCCATGGGATCATTTTTGGAACGTAATTCCATTTTAAAGCAAGTGGACCTCTTGAACTCATCAACATCGCTGGAACATCAGACAAAATATCAGGCCTGTTTAATGGAACTGAAGCGTAGGGTGAGAAGTGTCCTGCATTTCCATAAGATGCAGCATTTCCAGGCTCATCTCTATCAAATAGTATTACTTGGTAACCTTTTTTTTGAAGAAATAGAGCATTACAAACTCCTTGAATGCCTGCACCAACTATACCAATTTTTAAATTTTTATCAGACATGCATGTGAAATATAGATGGAGTTCAATTAAATTATATATGATATTTGATCGCGGCTGGTATCAAGATATGTAATAAGTTTAATTTGATATTATTTCCTGACTATAAATTTTACAACTCATAACAATACTAAGACCAATCATAATTGAAAGCATAGATGAACCTCCATAAGACATAATTGGTAGAGGTGCTCCTACAATTGGCAGTAATCCTACAACCATCGCTATATTAACAAACACATATAGGAAAAGAGCCGATGAAAAGCCAAAGCAGTATAATTTTGCAAAAAAACTTCTACAAGAAAATCCGATTTTGATAATCCTGTAAATCATTAAGGCATATAAAAATATAAGTAATATTGACCCTAGAAATCCAAATTCTTCTGAGAAAAGGGTAAATATAAAATCTGTATGCTTTTCAGGTAAAAATTCCAAGTAACTTTGGGTTCCTTTTAAAAATCCTTTTCCATATATACCACCGGAACCTATTGCTATCTTAGATTGAATAATCTGATATCCAGCACCCAACGGATCTCTTTCAGGATTAAAAAAAGTCAAAATTCTAGATTTTTGATATGGTTTTAAAATTGAAATTATAAATGGCATAGAAACAAGAGCTATTAGTCCAGAATAAATAAAATATTTAATATTTAAACCTGCCAACCAAATAATAGCTATTCCACTCCCTGCTATTAAAATAGCTGTTCCTAAATCTGGTTGAGAGATGACTAAATAACAAGGTATTAACAAAAGTATAATGGGTTGCAGCAAATATTTATAACTTTCGATATCTGCAGTTTGTATCCTGTGGTAATATCTTGCAAAACTTACAATTACTGCAATTTTCATAAGCTCAGATGGTTGAAGATTAAATACAACTAAATTAATCCAACGTTTAGAACCTGAGGCTGAAATTCCAAAAAAAATTACTAGAAATAAAAGTAAAAGTCCTAATAAATAAAATGCATATGCCTGCCTGTACCAAGTTGAAACTCTTACAAATGACAAAGCTAAGAATAATAAAAAAAAAGTACATAATCTTATCAAATGATTTTTTGTATAAAATGAAAACTCTCCACTTTCTGTTGAATAAATTGAAAAAACACTAATAGCTCCAATTAATAAAACTAATAAAATTAAAAAATAATCCACAGATTTTATTTTGTCAAAAAAAGAGTAATTTAAAGAGTTTAAAGACGAGGATATCATTAAATAATCTTAAGCTCCTTTCTTTTGATTTCTCTATATTTATCTCTATCAATTATTTTTTTTATTAACTTGTTGGCTAAGGGTGCTGCAGCTTTACTTCCTTTTCTGTAATTCTTCTTACCTGAGAGGTTCCTGTTTTTCCAGCATATCTATATTTTTTATCTTTATGCCTTGATCTGAATGATGTTCCAAATTGCTCATTTGTTGATCCATACATTGCATCAAGAACAATTTTTATATTTTTAGAATTTTTATATAATTTTTCATAAAGATTTATATCTCTTTCTTGTAATATGTTTGCTTCAATAGGTTTATTTTTCTCAGATTGAATCTTTGATAAAATTTCTTCATAATTAAAATTATTATTATAAATTATATTTGGTTTTATTTTAAATCCACCATTTGCTAATTGTGCTGTCATCAAGCAAAGCTGCAGTGGAGTTGTTTGAATATAACCTTGGCCAATTCCTGTTATTACAGTCTCTCCAAGATACCAAGATTGTTCAAGAACTTGTTTTTTCCATTTTGTCGAGGGCACAAGTCCCTTTTTTTCCTCTGGGAATATATTTTCTAATACTTTGGAGCCAAGGCCATATCTTTTTGCTATAATTGATAGTTTATCAACTCCAAGCAATCTTGCTACCTCATAGAAATAAATATCACATGATTGTTTAATTGCATTTCTTAAACTCATTATTCCATGTCCATCTTTTTTCCAACAATGATATTTTTGTCCATATAATTCGTATGGATGGTCATGCCCCTTACATTTGACTTTTAGTTTTGGATTTATAATGCCGTACTCTAAAGCTGCGAGTGCTACCAACGGTTTTATAGTAGATCCTGGAGAATATAAGCCAGCTATTGATTTATTTACTAAAGGTCTCAGTTCGTTATTTTTAATTTCATTCCAATCTTTTTTGTTTATGCCATATGTAAATTTGTTTGGATCATAAGTTGGCGATGATGCGAGTGCAATTATTTCACCACTGAAAATATCCATAGCACAAATAGAGCCTGCTTTATTATCAAGAAGTTTTTGAGCAAGTCTTTGAACCTCTATATCAATAGTTGTTCTAAGGTTTTCTCCTTGTGTTTCCTTTTTATAACTGATTTCTCTAATTTTTTTTCCCGAAGAGTTTACTTCGAATCTTTTTATACCATAATTTCCAATTAATAGTTGGTCAGTTGAATTTTCAATCCCAATTTTTCCGACTTTTAATCCAGGAACAAAGTTTTCCTCGATTTTTTTATTCTTCGTGATATCATCTGCGCTTGCTTCTCCGACGTACCCAATTATATGAACTAAATCATTTGAATAAGGGTAATATCTAGAAGTAGATAAAACTGGCTTAGCTCCCTCGATTTCGTGTAGATATAGATTTAATTTTGAAAATTTTTCCCAAGATAAATTTTCAGATACTAAAATGGTATCCCACGGTTTAATATTTTGTTTTTTTTCATAAATTTTATTTAATTCATCATTACTCAAATCAATTATATTTTTTAATTTAAATATTGAACTGTTAAAATCTTTTGTTTCATCTAAAGACAGATAAACTTGATAAACTCTTTTATTATCTGCAATTATATTATTATAAAAGTCTGTAATTACACCGCGTTTTGGTGGTGTCTTCCATTCTCTAAACCTATTATTATCAGACAAAGTTTCATATTTTTTTTTTTCAGATATCTGAAGGTTATATAATCTTGAGGTTATTAATCCTAATAGGCCAACTTTGGCTGACCCAAGAATAAAAAGTCTTCTATTTATTATTTTATTTTTATCTAAATTACTGGTTCTGTTTATCATTAATACTTACCTGAACAATATTATCAATCCAACTCAGTATTTTAGCAAGTAAAGGATATACCAGAAAGGTCGCAAATAATCCTAATAACAAGCTGTTATATACGATAGGAATATTAAATATGTATACTAATATAATATAATTTATCGATCCTACAATTAAAATTGAAATAAGAAAAAATATCCAATCATAAATTAAATTTTGCAATATTATTCTTCCTCTAACAAAAGCTGTTAATGCACAAATTAATAGATATTCAACTGAGGAAATTCCTAAAGGATTATTTTGAATTACATCATTCAAAATACCTGCTAAAAAAATAAATCCATATCCAAAATATTCAGGTCTTTTTAAGCTCCAAAAAAAAATAATTGCATAACTTATGTTAAAACTTAAATAACTTTCATCAAAAACAAAATTATATTTTGAATTTGAAAGCACAGATATGATGAAATTACTCCATCTGATCCAGACGTATAAACTATACCACCTTCTTTAATATTATTATTTTCAGGCAAATATTCAATTTCGCCTAATTCATTATTTCCAGTACCTGATAAAATTGCACTAATAGAACCAGGTTCAATTATAATAGGAATTTTACTATTTAAATCACTTATTAGTAATATTCTTGAAGTAAGATAATTTGAGTCTACAATCTTACCTATAAAGTAAGAGTCACTTCTGACTGCAGCACCTAATTTAATTCCATGTTTAAAACCTTTATTTATTAGCAAAGATCTTAAATATGGACTTTTCTGATCTAATAGCACTTTAGTTATATAGAATTCATCATCATAAAGATTTTTTTCATTTATTAGTTTCTTTAATTTTCGATTTTCTTCTTTAAAAAAATTATTTTCCAATATTAAGTTTTGTTTTTTATTTTCTTCTATTTTTAACTTTTCGTATTCATCATACATATTGAAATGATCTATTACTTTGGAATATGTTTTTGAAATTGATTTGAAAGGAACAGAGGCAACATATGAAGATTTTATAATAATATCTTTAGCAATCATTCTTATCTGGTTTACAGGACCAGATTTAAAGTACTCTAAAGAGAGAATAACAATTGATATTATAATAAGAGTTAATAAAGAAAATTTTTGCCTGTTCCCCTTATTTAAAAAAACAGAACGAGCAGATATAACAAAATCATCTCTGCCCATTTCTTTAGACATTTTAACTAATACTCAGATAAGACTGATGAAAAAGTTTCCTCTTGGTCTAATGCTTTGCCAGTTCCAATTGCAACACAAGATAAAGGATCATCAGCAACATTTACGGGTAAACCTGTTTCTTTGGAAAATCTTTTATCAATATTGTTTAAAAGAGATCCTCCACCTGTCAAAGTTAAACCCATATCTACTAAATCTGCAGATAGTTCTGGTGGAGTATTTTCTAAAGCTTTTTTAATTGCAGACACAATATCTTTTAAAATCGGGTTTAATGCTTCAGCAGTATCTTCCTCTGAAATATTCACTTCCTTAGGTGTCCCAGACCTCAAATCTCTTCCTTTAACTGCATATGTATTATTATTTGTTGGGATAGCTGTTCCAATATCTTTTTTTATTTTTTCTGCTGTACTATCTCCAATCATTAAATTGTATTCTTCTCTCATATATTCTTTTAAAGAGTTGTCCATTGCGTCTCCTGCAACTCTCAAAGATTCTGAATATACAACTCCTCCTAAAGATAAGACTGCAATTTCTGTAGTACCTCCACCAATATCAACAACCATTGAGCCTGTTGCTTCTGATATTGGAAGACCAGCCCCTACTGCTGCTGCAATTGGCTCTTCGATTAAGTTGACCTTACGTGCACCTGCTGCAAGAGCACTATCTTGAATAGCTTTTCTTTCTACTGGCGTTGAGCCAGTTGGAACACATATTAAAATTCTTGGATTGGCTAATGTTTTTTTATGAACTTTTTTAATAAAATGTTTAATCATTTCTTCAGTAACAACAAAGTCTGCAATAACTCCATCTCATAATGGTCTTATCGCTTGAATATTTCCTGGAGTTCTTCCAAGCATTGTTTTTGCCTCATCACCAACTGCTAAAACTGATTTTTTCCCCTTATTTTCAACTACCGCAACCACCGATGGCTCATTTAAAACTACTCCTTTTCCCTTTAATACCACTAGTGTGTTTGCTGTACCAAGATCTATTGCCATATCTTGACTCCATAATTTCTTTAAGTTACTAAACATTGCCATTTTTAAATGCCTTTCATTTTCTGATTTTCATAGTTTTGATTTTCTAAATTTTGTTCTGGTGCTGTTTTATCTCTCTTTATAATCATTTTATTTAAAGAATTTATATAAGCATTAGCAGATGCAACTAAAGTATCTGTATCTGCTGCTTGTCCAACAGTAGTTTTTCCATTTTCTTCAATTTTTACACTTACTGTTGCTTGAGCATCTGTTCCTTCTGTAACAGCATGAACTTGATAAAGTTGTAAATTTACTTCATGAGGATATAGTTTCTTAATACATTTGAAAATTGCATCTACTGGACCATCACCAGTCTCTGATGCTCTCTTTATTTCACCAAAAACATCTAAAGTCATTTCAGCCCTTTGGGGCTCTCCTGTTCCAGCAAATACTTTTAAAGATTTAAGATTAATTGCATTTACTTTATTATCGATAATCAAACTATCGTCTATTAGAGCAATTATATCTTCATCATAAACATGTTTCTTTTTATCGGCTAAGATTTTAAATTTAGCAAATGCATTATCCACGATATCATCAGTAAGATCTGGATATCCTAGACTAGTTAATTTATCTTTAAATGCATGTCTGCCTGAATGTTTTCCCATTACTAATGATGTTTGTTGAACTCCAACACTTTCTGGGGTCATAATTTCATAAGTTTGTCTATTTTTTAGCATTCCATCTTGGTGAATTCCTGCCTCATGAGCAAAAGCATTCTTTCCAACAATAGCCTTATTATATTGAACTGGAAATCCTGTAGCATTTGATACAATTTTTGATGCTTTGCTTAAAAGAGTAGTTTCAATTCCTGTTTCAAAAGGCATCAGGTCAGGTCTTGTTTTCATGGCCATAACAACTTCTTCAAGAGCTGCATTGCCAGCTCTCTCTCCTAAACCATTAATTGTACATTCTATTTGTCTAGCTCCAGCTTGCACTCCTGCTAAAGAGTTTGCAACTGCTAATCCTAAATCATTATGACAATGTGTTGAAAGAATTGCTTTATCAATATTTGGTACTTTGTTTAATAAAGTTTCAATAATTTTTGTAAATTCTGATGGAATTGTATATCCAACTGTATCTGGAATATTGATAGTTTTAGCACCGCATTTAATTGCAAGTTCAACTGTCTTACACATATAGTCCATGTCTGTTCTGGTGCCATCTTCACATGACCATTCTACATCATCAGTAAATTTTCTTGCATAAGTGACATTTTGTTTAATAGCTTCATAAACTTCTTCAGGTGATTTGTTAAGCTTATGCTTCATGTGTAGAGGACTAGTTGAAATAAATGTATGAATTCTAAATCTAGGGGCATGCTTTAATGCCTCATAGCATCTATCAATATCTTTTTTTGAATGTCTTGCTAAACCAGCAGGTATCGATTTCTTTAAAATTTTACTTACCTCGGTTACTGCCTCAAAGTCCCCTGGGGATGCTATTGGAAATCCAGCTTCAATAATATCAATTCCAAGTTCATCAAAAACTCTAGCTATTTGAATTTTCTCTTCTAAACTCATTGATGCACCTGGAGATTGCTCTCCATCTCGCATAGTAGTATCGAAAATGTAAACTCTATTTTTATCAGTCATTTTATTAATTTAAGCCTAGGCATCATACATGCTCACGCCCAGATTGCAAAATAAATTGGTTAATTTATGCCAAAAAAACAGTTATCGATCTACTTCTTATCGCTATCAACTAATTTCTTTTTAGAAATCCATGGCATCATAGCTCTTAATTCAGCCCCTACTTTTTCAACCGAATGTTCCGCTAACTTTGCTCTTGTCGCAAGGAAATTTTTCTGGCCATTTTTACATTCATCCATCCATTCCTTTGTAAATTTACCAGACTGAATTTCTGCCAAAACTTCCTTCATTCTTTGTTTAGTCTCATCTTTTTTAATTATCCTTGGACCTGACTGATACTCTCCATACTCAGCGGTATTTGAAATTGAGTAATTCATGTTCGCAATTCCACCTTCGTAAATTAAATCAACTATTAGTTTTACTTCATGGACTGTTTCGAAATATGCCATTTCTGGTTCATAACCAGCTTCAACTAAAGTTTCATAACCATTTTTAATTAACTCAACTAATCCCCCACATAAAACGGTTTGTTCACCGAACAAATCAGTCTCAACCTCGTCCTTAAATGTAGTTTCAATGATACCAGATCTTCCACCTCCAACTGCTGATGCATAAGACATTGCAAGATCCCTTGCTTTTCCAGACCCATCTTGATGAACAGCAAATAAACAAGGTACTCCTCCACCTTTTTCATACTCACTCCTTACTAAATGTCCTGGTCCTTTTGGTGCTACCATAAAAACATCAAGGTCTTTCCTAGCTTTAATTAAATCATAATGTACATTTAAACCATGTGCAAATGCAATCGATGTTCCTTCTTTAACTCTTTGTTCGATATGATTTTTGTAAATTGCAGCTTGAAGTTCATCTGGTGTTAATATCATTACTACATCTGCCCACTCTGCTGCATCAGACAAATTCATAACTTTTAAACCTTTTGACTCTGCTTTTGCAATACTGGATGAACCCTCTCTTAGAGCAACTACTACTTCTTTAACTCCACTATCTCTTAAATTAAGAGCATGAGCATGTCCTTGACTCCCATATCCAAAAATTGCAATTTTTTTGTCTTTTATTAAATTTACATCTGTATCTTTTTCATAAAACATTTTCATAGCTATCTCCTTTAATTATTTAAATACATCTGATCCTCTAGTCATGGCAACAGCACCCGTTCTAGA
>LULI01001305.1_pt1 | contig 15259 bp, 11 predicted proteins | sample 728191 | NCBI WGS metagenome assembly LULI01 (sample SAMN03860293, study PRJNA289734) | marine metagenome | biome: seawater column; feature: ocean; material: water; isolation source: Red Sea water column Station 169 - depth 50m | place: Saudi Arabia: Red Sea | collected 2011-10-15 | depth 50 m | reverse complement strand
CGCGGCGGCATTGGCGCTCTACCTGACAGCCCAATCTCCGGTTGAGACATCGTTGATCGTTCCGCTGTTTAAAGATGTTGCGCTCGAGATGGGCCTGGGCTTCATTCTTCTCACCTGGTTCGTGATTGCCGGCAGCAGCAATGCCGTCAATCTGACCGACGGGCTGGATGGCCTCGCCACCATGCCGGTGATCATCGCGGCGGGTACGTTCGCGCTCATTGCCTATCTCGTGGGGCGCGTCGACTATTCGAGCTATCTCGGCATTCCGCATGTGCCCGGCGCGGGCGAGCTGGCGATCTTCTGCGCCGCGATCATGGGAGCGGGCCTCGCCTTCCTGTGGTTCAACGCGCCGCCCGCAGCGGTCTTCATGGGCGACACCGGATCGCTGGCCTTGGGCGGAGCGCTCGGCGCGATCGCGGTGGCGACCCATCACGAGGTCGTGCTGGCCGTGGTCGGCGGCCTGTTCGTATTCGAGGCCCTTTCGGTCATCATCCAGGTGTTCTGGTTCAAGCGAACGGGCAAGCGCGTCTTTCGCATGGCGCCGATCCATCACCATTTCGAACAATTGGGCTGGAGCGAGAGCAAGGTCGTGATCCGTTTCTGGATCGTCGCCATCGTGCTAGCGATCCTCGGTCTGGCGACGTTGAAGCTGCGGTGATCACGAATCCGGCCTGGAAGGGCAGGCGCTATGCCGTGCTCGGCCTGGCGCGATCGGGCCGGGCCACGGTCGAAGCGCTGCTGGCGAGCGGGGCAGACGTGCTGGCCTGGGACGATCGCGAGGACGCACGCGCGCCCTTCGTCGGCCGCACGGGCATTGCAGACCCGTTGCAGTCGGACCTGACCGGTTACGATGGCGTGGTCGTTAGCCCCGGCGTTCCGCTCAACACCCATCCGATCAAGCCCCATGCCGACAGCTTCGGCGTGCCGGTAATCGGAGACATCGAACTGTTCGCGCAGGCGCGCCGGGCTCTCCCGCCGCACAAGGTCGTCGGCATCACCGGCACCAATGGCAAGAGCACAACGACCGCGCTGGTTCATCATATCCTCAAGACTGCGGGCGTTCCCACCACGATGGGCGGCAATATCGGCCTGCCGATCCTGGAGCAGCAGCCTTTGCCCGAGGACGGGGTCTATGTGCTGGAGCTTTCGAGCTACCAGATCGACCTGACCTATTCGCTCGATTGCGACGTGGCGGTGCTGCTGAACATCACGCCGGATCATCTGGATCGGTACGATGGCGATTTCCAGAAATACGCCGCAAGCAAATCCCGCCTGCTCGCGATGCAGACGAGCGGACAGAACTCCATCGCCCGCTTCACCGACGCGCGGGCCTTGGGGAAATTCGCCGAAGGCACAATTGCCAGCATTCTCGAAGACGTCCTCAGCAATCGAGGTTTCGAGCCTGGCGAGCAGGCGAACTGGCAGTCGCTGCAAGGCCCGCACAATCTTGAAAACGCCGCAGCAGCGATCGAGGTCGGCGATATTCTCGGTCTTTCCGGGCAGCAGATCCGCGCCGGGCTCGAAAGCTATTCCGGCCTGCCGCATCGGATGGAGCGTGTCGCGGAAACCTCCGGCGTCGCTTATGTCAACGACAGCAAGGGCACCAACACCGCCGCCTCCGCGCCTGCGCTGGCGGCGTTCGAGAACATCCATTGGATCGTCGGCGGCCTCGCTAAGGAGCCGGGGCTAGGCGAGTGCGAGCCCGAATTGCCGCACGTGATAGCCGCATACACCATCGGCAAGGCTGGACCCGCTTTTGCCGAGCTGCTCGAGGGCCGCGTCCCCGTCACGCGCAGCGAAACGCTCGAGCGCGCGGTGCGCGATGCTGCCGCTGCGGCGCAGGCGGGCGACACCATCCTGCTCTCCCCCGCCTGCGCCAGCTTCGATCAGTTCCGCGATTTCGAACAGCGCGGCGAGGCGTTCCGCAAGGCCGTCAGCGAGCTCGGCGCATGAATATGCAGCGTCCTTACGTGCCCGGCGCCACCCGCCCCGGCATGCGCCGCCCCGGCCAGAAGCTCTCCCGCTGGACCGAGTTGACGATCTGGTGGCGTGAGATCGACCGGGTGCTGCTCGGCCTGATCCTGGCGCTGATGGCGTTCGGCACCGTCGCCGTCGCCGCCGCAAGTCCTGCCAGCGCGGACCGTCTTTCGACTGCGACGCAGACGCTCGATCCGCTCTATTTCTTCTACCGCCACCTCGCCTGGCAGGCGATCGGGATCGGCGTGATGATCGCCATCAGCATGGTCAGCCGCGAAAACGCCCGGCGCGGGGGGCTGCTTCTGGCGGCAGGAATGCTCGGCGCGCTGTTCCTCGTTCCGATCGTCGGCGCGGAGGTGAACGGTGCGCGGCGCTGGCTCGATTTCGGAATGCGCTTCCAGCCGTCCGAATTCCTGAAGCCCGCCTTCGCCATCGCCGTCGCCTGGATTCTGTCATGGCGAATGCGCGACCCCAATTTGCCGGTGATCGCGCTGTCGGCAGTGGCGCTGGTCGTGGTCGCGGCGCTCCTGATGATGCAGCCCAATCTGGGCGACACCATCCTTTTCTTCGGCGCGTGGTTCGTGCTGATCCTGCTTGCGGGCGTGCCCGTGCAGCGCATGGGCGCGCTGGTCGGGATCGGCGGCGCGGCCATGGTCGCGACGTATTTCCTCTATGACAACGCCCGCCACCGCATCGACAGTTTCATGGGCGGTGGCACGGCTTTCGACCAGGTCGATCTGGCCGAGCGAACGCTGCTGGCGGGCGGCTGGACGGGCAGCGGATACGGGCTGGGCCTCAGAAAGATGAATCTGCCCGAAGCGCACACCGACTACATCTTCTCCGTCATCGGGGAAGAATTCGGCCTGATCGTTTGCGCTCTCGTCGTGATCGTTTATCTCGCCATCGTGGCGCGCGTATTGATGAAGCTGATCGATGAAGACGACCTGTTCGCCCTGCTTGCGGGTGCGGGCCTGATCACGCTGTTCGCGGGGCAGGCGTTCATCAACATCCTCGTCAATCTGCAGCTGTTTCCATCGAAGGGGATGACTTTGCCGCTCATCAGCTATGGCGGATCGTCCACGATCGCGCTCTGTCTGGAGGTCGGGCTGCTGCTGGCGATAACGCGGCGCAATCCCTTCCTCAAACGCGAGACGCGCGGCCTGGCTGACGTGATCGGCTGGAACGAACGCCGCGCGCCGAAGAAACAGGCGGATGCGATCCGGCGGGAAATCTATCCATGAGCGGGCCGGACAACACTCGTGCGGCGCGCCACTTCGTCCTCGCGGCAGGGGGCACGGGCGGCCATTTGCTGCCCGCCTTCGCCCTCGCGACCGAGCTGGAACGGCGCGGGCACCACGTCGCGCTGATCACCGACGAACGCGGCGCGCAGATTCCCGGACGGCCCGATTTCCTCACCACCCACATCCTGCCCGCCGGGCGCTTCGGCAAGAATCCGGTCAAATGGTTCGCGGGCGCAAAGGCCGTGTGGGAAGGACGGAACATGGCGGTGCGCCTGTTCGAGAGCTTTCAGCCCAGCGCCGTGGTCGGCTTCGGCGGCTATCCCGCCTTTCCGGCCCTGTGGGCTGCGACGTCGATGGGCATTCCCAGCGTCGTCCACGAACAGAACGCCGTGCTGGGCCGCGTCAATCGCCTGCTGGCGGGCAAGGTCGATGCGATCGCCACCGCCTATCCGCAGGTCGAGCGGCTGAAGCCCAAATATGCCGACAAGGTCCATCTGGTCGGCAATCCCGTTCGCGCCGAAGTGCTGGCCCTGCGTGAAGAGGAGTTTCCCGCGCTCAGCGAAGAGGGGCTGTTCCGCGTCCTTGTCACCGGCGGGAGCCAGGGTGCGCGCGTTCTGTCCGAAGTGGTGCCCGACGGGCTCGCAATGCTGCCGCCCGCCTTGCGGCAGCGACTCCAGGTGACGCAGCAATGCCGCCCGGAAGATTTGGAAGCGGTCCGCGCGCGCTATTCCAGCCACGACATTCCCGCCGAACTCGGGACTTATTTTCATCGGGCGCGCGGGCGCGTCAACCATCGCGGAACTGACCGCCGTTGGCCGACCGGCGATCCTGATCCCGCTTCCGATCGCGACCGACGATCACCAGGCGGCGAACACCCGCGAGATGGTGAAGGCGGGCGGGGCGCGGATGGTGCGGCAGGACAGCTTCACCGCCAAGGAACTCGCCAAGCAGATCAAGGCCATCGCCGACAGCCCCGAAGGGCTCGGCAAGGCGGCCCATGCGGCGTTCAATTGCGGGCGGCCCAATGCGGTTCAGGATCTTGCCGATCTCGTCGAAAGCTTCGGTGGGGCGGAAATGATGGACGTGATCCGCGTCGGCGCGAACAATGCGCGCGGCGCTTCGCAGGGCGTGGCTGCGGGGCAGGGCGCGGCGCGCGACATGCACGAAAGGTCGAAGCCATGAGAGGCGTGCCCACCGATATCGGCACCATCCATTTCGTCGGCATAGGCGGGATCGGCATGTCCGGCATCGCCGAAGTGATGGCCAATCTCGGCTACAGCGTGCAGGGATCGGACATCAAGGAAAGCCCGGTGGTCGAGCGCCTGCGTTCGCGCGGGGTCCGGATCGCAATCGGCCATGCGGCGGAAAACGTGATGGGCGCGGCGGTCGTCGTCACTTCCACCGCGGTGAAGCGCACCAATCCCGAAGTCGCCTTCGCGCTCGAAAACCGCATCCCCGTGGTGCGCCGCGCGGAAATGCTGGCCGAATTGATGCGGTTGAAATCCACCGTCGCGGTGGCGGGGACGCATGGCAAGACAACGACCACCAGCATGATCGCCGCACTGCTCGATTGCGGCAATGTCGATCCCACCGTCATCAATGGCGGCATCATCGAACAATACGGTTCGAACGCGCGATTGGGCGATAGCGACTGGATGGTGGTGGAGGCCGACGAGAGCGATGGCAGCTTCCTGCGCCTCGACGGGACGATCGCGGTCGTCACCAATATCGATCCCGAGCATCTCGACTATTATGGCGATTTCGACGGGGTGAAGGCCGCCTTCGTGGAATTCATCCACAATGTCCCCTTCTATGGCGCGGCGATCCTGTGCATCGATCATCCCGAAGTCCAGGCGGTGAGCGGTCTGGTGCGCGATCGCAATGTCGTGACGTACGGCTTCAATCTCCAGGCGGATATCTGCGGCGTCAACGTCCGGCCCGATGCGGGCGGCAATTGTTTCGACGTAATCGTGCGTCGGCGCGGGCAGGAGGATCGCCGGATCGAAGGCGTGCGTCTGCCCATGCCGGGGCGCCACAACGTCCAGAACGCGCTCGCCGCGATTGCAGTCGCGATCGAGATGAAATGCCCGGACGAAGTGATCTGCAACGGCTTCGCCAGCTTCGGCGGCGTGCGGCGGCGGTTTACCAAGACGGGCGAAGTCCCGGTGGGCGATGGCAAGGCCGTGGTCATCGACGATTACGGCCATCATCCGGTCGAAATCCGCGCGGTTTTGGGTGCCGCGCGCGAGGCCACCAAGGGCCGCGTGATCGCGGTCGTCCAGCCGCACCGTTACACTCGCCTGCGCGATCTGATGGACGATTTTCAAAGCGCCTTCAACGAAGCGGACGAGGTGTTCGTGACGCCCGTTTACGAAGCGGGCGAAGAACCGATCGAGGGCGTGAATTCGCAGGCTCTCGTCGATGGACTCAAGTCGCGCGGCCACCGCTCCGCCGCCAGCGTCGGCGATATGGACGAGCTGGTCGCGGTGCTCGGCGCGGAGTTGAAGCCGGACGATCTCATCGTCTGCCTCGGCGCAGGCGACATCACGCGCTGGGCCGCCGAGCTTCCCGAAGCACTGATCGCCGAAAGGGCGCGCGGATGACGCAGCCCGACGATGCCTTGAACTGGGACAGCGGCGAAGCGCCCGATTGCGAGGTCGAGGGCGGCGTCAGCGCACCGATCTCGACCGCGGGCCTGCGCGGGCGGCTGACGCATGACGCGCCGCTGGCCAAGCTGGTGTGGTTCAAATCCGGCGGCCCTGCCGATTGGCTGTTCGAGCCAGCCGATCTGGACGATCTGATCCTGTTCCTCGAGCGGCTCGTGCCGGGCGTGGTGATCAAGCTGGGCAAGCCCTTCGCCGGGATCGAGGTCGACGCGTGCACCTTGACCTGCGGGGCCGGGGCGCATGGCATCCTCGTCGCCAGTGCGGCACGCGATGCGGGCGTGGCGGGCATGGAATTCATGCGCGGCATTCCCGGCACGGTGGGCGGTTTCGTGCGCATGAATGGCGGCGCCTATGGGCGCGAAGTCGCGGATGTGCTCATCGATTGCAACGTAGTCATGCAGGACGGCAATCTGATGCGGCTGACGAAGCGCGAGCTCGATTACAGCTATCGCCATTCGGCGCTGACCGACAATTCGGTGGTGGTTTCGGCCCGCTTCGAAGGAACGCCCGGCGATCCCGAAGCGATCGGCGCGGAGATGGACCGTATCGCCGAAGCGCGCGAAACCTCGCAGCCGCTCCGCACCAAGACAGGCGGATCGACTTTCAAGAACCCGCCGGGCGAGAAGGCTTGGGAACTGGTCGACAAGGCGGGCTGCCGGGGCATGACGGTGGGCGGCGCGCAGGTGAGCGAGAAGCACACCAATTTCCTCATCAACACCGGCGACGCCACCAGCGAGGACATCGAAACCCTCGGCGAGGAGGTCAAGCGCCGGGTCTACAAGAATTCGGGCGTGGAACTGGAATGGGAAATCCGCCGGGTGGGCAGACCGTGACCCTCGATCGCAAACTCCACATCGCCGTCCTTATGGGCGGCTGGGCGAACGAACGCCCCGTCTCGCTGATGTCGGGCGAAGGCGTCGCCAAGGCGCTGGAAGAGCGCGGGCACCGCGTCACCCGGATCGACATGGATCGCCAGGTCGCCGCGCGCATCGCGGAGTCCGCACCCGATGTCGTCTTCAACGCGCTCCACGGCGTGCCGGGCGAGGATGGGACGGTGCAGGGCATGATGGACCTGATGGGTGTGCCCTACACCCATTCGGGCCTCGCCACCTCGGTCATTGCGATCGACAAGCAACTGACCAAGCAGGCGCTGGTGCCGCACGGCGTGCCCATGCCCGGCGGGCGGATCGTTAGGACCGCAGACCTGTTCGAGCGCGATCCCCTGCCGCGCCCCTATGTGCTGAAACCCGTCAACGAAGGCAGCTCGGTGGGCGTCGCCATCGTCACCGAGGATGGCAATTACGGCAACCCGATCGCACGCGATGCGAAAGGCCCGTGGCAGGATTTCGCCGAATTGCTCGCCGAACCCTATATCAAGGTATCTGTCCCGCCGATATTCCCGAGACGATCCGCGATCTCTGTCTCGAAATCGCGCTGAAGGCTCACAAGCTGCTCGGCTGTCGCGGCACCAGCCGCACCGATTTCCGCTGGGACGAGGAACAGGGCGAAGACGGCCTGTTCGTGCTCGAAACCAACACCCAGCCGGGGATGACGCCGCTCAGCCTGGTGCCCGAACAGGCGCGCCATGCGGGCATGGAATATGGCGAGCTGGTCGAGACAATCATCGCCGCGGCTCTGCGCGACTTCGCCGTGAAGGCTCCTGCCGATGGCTAAGGTCAAGCGCACCAGCCCGGGCGGGCGCCGCTCCGCCGCTGCGCGCAATCGGACGCAGAAGACGCGCGCCGCCAAGAAACACACGGTCGGCCTGTTCGACCAGATGCTGGCCCTGCTGCCTTTTACGGACGAGCAATTGCACAAGGCTTTCGTCGCCGCGATCCTGGCGCTGGCGCTTGCCGCTGCGTGGTTCGTCGCCAGCCTGGCCGGTCTGCCCGCGCTCGCCAATGCGCGTTTGGCCGAAGCCGCGTCCGATGCCGGGTTCGAGGTGCGCCGCGTCAAGGTGACGGGCGTCGAGCGAATGAACGAGCTGACGGTTTACGAACGCGCGCTTGCCATGCGCGATCAGCCGATGCCTCTCGTCGATCTCGATGCGCTGCGCGATCGCCTGCTGGAATTGAGCTGGGTCAAGGATGCGCGCGTGTCGCGCCAGCTTCCCGACACGCTGATCGTCGACATCGTCGAACGTGAAGAGCACGCCGTCCTCGCCAAGCCCGACCGGTTGATGCTGGTCGATGCCGAGGGGCACGAACTCGAACCCATCAGCCGCACCAATGCCAAGGGCAAGCTCACCATCGCCGGGCCGGGCGCACAGAAGCAGGTCGGCGAACTGGACCTGCTGCTCGACGCCGCGCCTGCGCTCAAACCCCAGGTCGAACAGGCCGAATGGGTCGGCAATCGCCGCTGGAACCTGACCTTCAAGACCGGCCAGATGCTCGCGCTTCCCGAAGGCGAGGATCAGTCGGCGAGCGCGCTCGTCTCCTTCGCCAAGCTGGACGGGCATTACCGGCTGTTGGGCGGCAAGGTCGTCGCGGTCGATATGCGCGTGCCCGAACAGGCCTATTTCCGCTGCACGGGCGGGCCTTGCAGCATGAACGGCCTCGAACAACGGGCTTCCGCCCCGGGAGCGGACAACTGATGGCTGGCCCCCGCATCACGCGGGCCTATGGCGCAGTCAATATCGGCTCCTTCCGCATCTCGGCCATGATCATGGGCCAGGACGAGAACGGCGCGATGGTGGTACTGGGGTCGAGCCACCGCAAATCCGAAGGCGTCAAGCGCGGCTATGTCACCGAAATGCGCGCCGCCAGCCTCGCCATCCGTCAGGCGCTCGAAAAGGCCGAGGCGAGCGCGGGCACCAGCGTGTCGAGCGTGTGGATCGGCTGTTCGGGCCCAGGCCTGTCGAGCCATATCGCCAGCGTCGAAATCGCGATCGGCGGGCGGCGCATCGAAGAAGACGATATCGAGCACCTGCTCTATGCCGCGCGCGACCACATTCAGCCCGATGGGCGCATGGTCCTCCACGCCCAGCCCGCGCATTATACGCTGGACGGGGCGCACGGCGTCGCCAATCCGGCGGGTCTCCATGCGGAGGCGCTGGGCGTCGATATCCATGTGACGGTGGCCGAAAGCGCGCCGGTCAGGAACCTGATCGAAGCGGTCCAGACCGCGCATCTCGATGTCGAGGCGGTGGTCGCCAGCCCGCTCGCCAGCGCCTATGCCTGCGTCACGCCGGAAGAGCGCGAATTGGGCGTCGCGCTGATCGAGATCGGAGCGCAAGTCACCAATATCTCGGTCCATTCGGCGGGGATGCTGCTGGGGCTGAAGTCCATCCCCCTTGGGTCGAACGACATCACCGATGCGATCGCTTCCAGCTTCGGGATCCGTCGCAGCCAAGCGGAGCGGCTGAAATGCGTATCCGGTTCGGCGATGGCCAGCCCGACCGATCACTCCGAGATGATACCGGTCAATGCGCCGGGCGAAGAGGGCGAAGGCCCGATCGCGCGCGGAGCGGACGAACACAACCGCATCGCGCGCGCCGAGCTGGTCGCGGTCGTCACCGATCGGCTGGCGCACCTGACCGGCGAAATGCACCGTTCGCTCAAGGACATGGGCTTTTCGGGCAGCAGGGGCGGGCAGGTGGTGCTTGCGGGCGGGGGTGCGGAGTTGCATGGCATCGCCGAATTCGTTCAGGCCGCGCTCGGCCGCCCGGTGCGGATCGGCAAGCCGCCGCGCCTGCAGGGCCTGCCCGAAGCGCATGCGACCCCAGGCTTCGCTTCGCTGGTGGGTCTGTGTCTCTATGCGGCGGACGATCCGGTCGATATCCGCTCGGTCGATCCGGGCTATCAGCCGACCCGGCGTTATTCGGGCTTCGGCCTCGTAAACAGAGTGTTGCAGGCGGTTCGGGAGTATTTCTAGGCACCTCGCGGCGGCCGGGCCGTTGAAGGAGCTAGCACTGTGAAAAAAGGCGATTAACCCTTTGCATCGCCGAATCGGAATGTGGCAGACTACAGGCCATGCAAATTAGGGCGAAACGTCTTCGCCGGAGGAATATCGAATGAGCATCAATATCGGCCCCGCTTCGTCGGACGATCTGCGTCCCCGCATCACCGTGATCGGCGTGGGCGGCGCCGGGGGCAATGCGATTGCCAACATGATGGAAGCGCAGATCGAAGGCGTCGATTTCATCGTGGCCAATACCGATGCGCAGGCGCTGAGCAATGCAGCTGCCGAAAAGCGCATCCAGCTCGGCCCCGACATCACCGGCGGCCTTGGTGCAGGCGCGCGGCCCGAAGTCGGCAAGGCGGCGGCTGAAGAGACGGTCGAAGATATCGAGCATGCGCTCGAAGGCGTGAACATGTGCTTCATCGCGGCGGGCATGGGCGGGGGCACCGGCACCGGCGCCGCGCCCGTCATCGCGGAAGCTGCGCGCAAGAAGGGCGTGCTGACCGTGGGCGTCGTGACCAAGCCGTTCCTGTTCGAAGGCACGCGCCGCATGCGCGCCGCCGAGGCGGGCATCGACGAGCTTCAGAAGCACGTCGATACGCTGATCGTGATTCCCAACCAGAACCTGTTCCTGGTCGCCAAGGCGGAAACGACCTTCAAGGAAGCCTTCGAACTGGCTGACGAAGTGCTGCAGCAGGGCGTGCGTTCGATCACCGACCTGATGGTGATGCCGGGCCTCATCAATCTCGACTTTGCCGACGTGCGTTCGGTGATGAGCGAAATGGGCAAGGCGATGATGGGAACCGGCGAGGGCGAAGGTGACAATCGCGCGCTCGAAGCTGCGGAGCGCGCCATCGCCAACCCGCTGCTCGACGGGGTCAGCATGGCGGGCGCCAAGGGCGTGATCATTTCGATCATCGGCGGCGAGGACATGAAGCTTCTCGAAGTCGACGAAGCCGCGAACCACATTCGCGAGCTGGTGGACGAAGATGCGAACATCATCTGGGGTTCGGCCTTCAATCCCGATCTCGACGGCAAGATCCGCGTTTCCGTGGTCGCCACCGGTATCGAGCATGACGGGCAGGCAATGCCGAGCCAGTCGCGCGGCTTCGCCATGTCCGAATCGCGCGCGCCCAAGCGCCCCGCGCTCGACCTGCCGCGCCAGAGAGAGGAGGACGAGGAGCCCTTCGAATTGAGCGAAGGTCTCTCCGCCGAAGCCGAGAGCGATGCAATGTCCGGCGGCTTCGCGACTGCGCCCGCTCCCTCGCCAGCGGTCCCCTCGCCGGCTCCTACGCCGTCCAGTGCGCAGGCCGATGACGCTCCGATGGAACTGACTTCGGCGAATTACGCCGATGACGGTCGGGCGGGATCGCGCGGCACCGCAGCAACCTATTCGGATTTCGACGAAGACGAGGGCGAGGATGTGGACGACATCGTCGATCCGCTGGCGGGCCTGCGTAACGAGCATACCGAGCGCTTCGACCGTTCGGAAAGCGCCTCGCTCGCGTCCCCGACGGACAGCCGTTCGCTTGAAACCGATATGGAAGACGAAGGCTGGGGCCGGGACAGCGGACGCCGTCCGACGCTCGATCTGTCGGAAGGCACGGAAAGCGGCCGGAAGGGAGCGCAGGACGAGCTTCAGCTTGGCAACGACCAGATGGCCGCCGACTCGCGCAGCCCCCTCCAGTCCAAGCCCGCACGCGGCAGCGGCGAAAGCACCGCCGATGGCGACAAGGGCAAGGGCGCGGCACGTCCGGCTGGCGGATCGGGCGGTAGCGGATCGGGCAGCAAGCTGTTCGAGCGGATGGCCAACCTTTCGCGCGGCAGCGCACCGCGACCTGCCGACGACCGCGACGATGACGACGACGATACGGGCGGCGCGCTTAACATTCCGCGCTTCCTGGGCCGCCAGAACAACCAATAGTTCGGTCCGTTCGGGCAACGATCGGCTCCGGTTCAGGCGCTAGCCAGACCGGGGCCGCCATCGTCGCGATCGCAACGACACGAAAGCGCGGGCATCGGACACCCGCCGAAAACGGAGCGCGGGTTTGCGAATACTGAATCGACTGTCACTTCTGAGCGCCTCGGTCATCGGCCTGGCCGCCGCGGGTGTCGCCCTGCCTCAATCCGTATCCGCGCAGGCCGTGGTGCAGCCCCTTCCGCCTCGCGAGGCCGCCGATCTCAACGATGCGCTGCGCCGTCTTGCCCGTTCGCCGCGCGATCTGGGTGCGCTGCTCGATGCGGGCGAGGCTTCGGTGCAAGTGGGCGATATCGACGCCGCGATCGGTTTCTTCGCCCGTGCACAGGATATCGCGCCCGACAACGGCCGCGCGATGCTCGGCTTGGCGCGATGCTTCACCTTGCAGCGCCAGCCGATCGAAGCCTTGCGGCTTTATGCTGAGGCTGAGAATGCGGGCATCCCGGAAGCGGCGATGGCCGCCGATCGCGGCCTCGCCTTCGACCTTGTTGGTGACAATGCGAGCGCGCAGGCGCTTTATCGCGCGGCTTTGGCACAGGGCAACGATCCCGAAACCCGCCGCCGCCTGGCGCTCAGCCTGGCGATGACCGGAAACCGGCAGGAATTCGAAGCCACGCTGCTCCCCCTGCTGGAGAGTGAGGACCGCTCGGCATTCCGGGCGCGGGCCTTCGGCCTCGCGATTCTGGGCGATGCGGACGATGCTGTGGGGATCGCCGAAGCGCTGATGCCGACGGATCTGGCGCTGCGGATGGCGCCCTATCTGCGCTATATGCCGCGCCTGACCCGTGCACAGCAGGCGCCGATGGGGTCGAATGCCGCACCTGCCGCTGCGCCAGTCCCCACCCCCGCTCCCGCGCGCCAGACGCGGCAGCAGCGCCGCCAGGCGGAGCGCGCCGCGCGCCGTGCCGCCGGGTCCGATCCGATGGATCGCACGCTGGTTCGCTCCGCGCCTGCTCCGGCGCCCGTTCCTGCGCCAGCTCCCGCTCCGGCGCCTCTTCCGGCTCCGGCGCCGCCGCCAAGCCCTGCACCCTCTCCAGCGCCGAGCGCGCAATCGGACGCTCCGGCAATTCAGTTCGAACTCCCGCCCGCCAGCGCGCCGGCATCCCAAGAGGCCACCCAGGTGGCCCGTATCGACCCTTCGCAAGTCGATCCGGATGAGAGTGCAACCCAACTGATCACGGCGGAAAATCCCGTTCAGGTCGCAGTGCTGAATCCTGCCGACAATGCCGAGAACATGGGCCCAGCTGCGCCGACGACACCCGCTCCGGCACCCGATCCCGAACCGTCGCAAAGTGTCGCGGACGCTTTTGCCGCCTTCGCGGCAACGCAGCCGGTGAGTGCGCCACGGCCAGCCAATGCGGTGGACATCACCACCATCGAACCGCCGCGCGAGCGCGCCGAACCGCCGCCGCCCAAGCCGGAAGCGAAACCGAAGCCTCCGGCCAATCCTTCGCGCCATTACGTCCAGATCGCCACCGGGCGCGATCGCGATGCGCTGAAGTTCGACTGGCGCCGCATCGCGCGCAAGGCCGATTCGCTGCTCGACGGGAAAGGGCCGTTCGTGACCAAATGGGTCGAAGCCAATCGCTTGCTGGCCGGTCCCTATCCCAGCAAGGATGCCGCGCGCGAGGTGATGAACAAATTGAAGGCGATGGGCATCGACAGTTTCACCTTCACCAGCGATTCCGGCCAGGCGATCGACCCGCTCGACTGATCGAGGCGCAGTTTTGAATGCATGTTTTCCAGGGCTTGTGCACAGCGTTTGCACAGGCCTTTCCAGCCGGTCGCGGTTTCTCCCCAGCAGCGGCGATGGCCTCGATTGCCAAGCGCCCTGCCTCTTCGGCATTGAGCCTGCATGACGAGGATGGGATCGGGCCGATGAGAGCGCTGGAAAGTTTCGCGAACGACGAGGATGCGGCGCCGGTCGACATGCTGGCGGCTTTGTTCGAAGCGCGGGGCTGGCCATGCGCCGCACGCGCCCACGAGGTCACGGGCGAAGTGCGCGGCAGCTGGTCGAATTACCAGGTGAAGGGCATCTGGCGTGCAGAGGATTGCGTGCTCCAGATCCTCTGCCTGCCCGAAATTCGCGTACCCAAAGACAGGCTCGTCGCAGCCTACGAATTGCTCGGCCTGATCAACGAACAGCTTTGGCTCCGCCATTTCGACATCTGGTCGAATGGCGGCGTTCTCCTGTATCGGAACGCGACGATGTTGGGGGACGAAGGCACGCTGAGCCTGGCCCAGGCGCAGGCGCTGGTGGAAATTGCGGTAGAGGAATGCGACCGTTTCTACCCTGCCTTCCAGTTCGTGCTGTGGGGCGGAAAGAGCCCTGCGGATGCGCTGCAGGCGGCCTTGGTCGATGCCGCCGGGGAGGCGTGAACACAGTGTTTCTCCGGCCCCCGTTCGGCCAGGTCAGGCGTTAACCAAGACCCGGCCCAAACGGTCCGGTTTCGCTTGAAATATGGGGCCGGAACCCCGATATTGTCGATATCCGCGATAGAGCGCATCGGGCGCACGGATCGCATCTAGGAGAGAGACGACACATGGCCGATTGGAACGACACCGGACGGCGGCAGACGGGCTTCAGCTCGGTTCCGCGCGCTGGCGACGCCGTTGCCCGTCGCGAGACATTCGATGCGGGCCTGCGCTCGCACATGCTTTCGATCTACAATTACATGGCGAGCGGCGTACTGCTGACCGGCATCGTCGCCATGCTGACCTATCAGTCGGGCCTCGCGGTGAATTTCGCGAGCGGGCCGCTAATGTGGATCGTTGCGCTGGCGCCGCTGGGCTTCGTGATGGCGATGAGCTTCGGCCTCCAGAAGATGAGCCGCGGGACGCTCCAAATGCTGTTCTGGGCGTTCGCGGTCGTGATGGGTCTTTCGCTGTCGACGATCTTCCTGCGCTTCACCGGCGAATCGATCGCGACGACCTTCTTCGCGACCGCCGCCGCCTTCCTCGGTCTCAGCCTCTATGGCTATACGACCAAGAAGGATCTGTCGGGTTTCGGCACCTTCCTGATCATGGGCGTCGTCGGCATCCTCGTCGCGATGCTGATCAACCTCTTCGTGCAGTCGACCGCGCTCAACCTCGCGATCAGCGTGATTGGCGTGCTGCTGTTCGCCGGCCTCACCGCCTATGACACGCAGAAGATCAAGAGCATGTATTTCTATGTCCGCGGTACCGACTTCGTCGGCAAGTCGGTGGTGATGGGCGCGCTGACGCTCTACCTCGACTTCGTGAACATGTTCACCTTCCTGCTCAACCTGATGGGCAGCCGCGACTAAGCGGCGGCGCATCGGAACGGCAAAGGCCGGGCGGAGCGATCCGCCGGGCCTTTTCGTTTGGAGCGTGCACCAATCGGCGCGTGGTCAGGCGGGAATGAAGCGGAGCGCGGCGCCGTTCATGCAATAGCGCTTGCCGGTCGGCTTCGGGCCGTCATCGAAAATGTGACCCAGATGCCCGCCGCAATCGGCGCAATGGACTTCGGTGCGCGG